>Ga0080004_1134026_pt1 | contig 109985 bp, 86 predicted proteins | sample WasSprMetagenome_FD_69207 | JGI IMG/M metagenome (GOLD analysis project Ga0080004, IMG submission 69207) | Sulfidic aquatic microbial communities from Washburn Spring, Yellowstone National Park, USA - WS (SPADES assembly) (version 2) | ecosystem: Environmental > Aquatic > Thermal springs > Hot...
ATGGACGCTGACCGTGTAGATGGGGGACTTTTCCCCGGCTCGGGTTGGATCCCACTGGCCCAGCGCGCCCTGGCCGCACCCGACACGGTCACCATCACCCTCGCCCCCACCGCCCTGGCCGGCATTGCCGAGGGCAGTCCGACCCAGTCCTTTTCCCCAGCCGCTGGCGGGGCCATGACCATTGGCTGGAGCTACCGCGCCAGCGTCGGCCGGCGCGCCGGCCTGCTGTGGTTCGACCTGAGCGGCCTCCCCGCCGGCGTAGTGCCGCTCAAGGCGGTGGTCAAGGCCGACATCGCCGGGCACAGCGGCCTGGCCACGATGGTCGCGCACCTCTCCAGACTGCGCGCGGACTGGCAGGCCGGCCAGCCCACATGGAAGAATAGGCCGCCGGCACTCCCCGGACAGGCGCAGGCGGTGCTGGGCACCGAGGGCACCGCGGCATGGGACATCACCCCGTGGGTCGCTGACTGGCTGGCGCACCCAGAGGAGGATCACGGCCTGCTGGTGGACAGCTTCGCCGATTTTCCCGAGGCGAACGAGCGGACGCTGGCTGGCTGGCGGCTGGAGCTGACCCTGCCGGCGGATGAGCTTGTCCTCCACGTGGAGACTGACCCGCCGGCCGTGTCGCCCGGGGGTACGCTGGTCTACCGCATCCGTATGGAGAACGCCGGCACGACGACGGCAAATGCCCTGCATCTGACCGCGGAACTGCCGGCGCAGGCGCGCTTCCTTTCCTGCAGTGATGGCTGTGCGCCCCACGGCAGTAGCTATTCCTGGGACCTGCCGGCGCTGGAAGCCGGCCGCTCCCGGACCGTCTTGCTGACCGTATCGGCCGCCGCCAGTGCACGCGCCGGCGAGGTCCTGCTCCTGCACCTGCGCCTTGCTTCCTTTGCCTCCTCATCTTCGACGACGCTGACGGTGCAGACCCCGCTGGTCCCGCCGGCGGGGACGCCGGCCCCGACCCCCGGCCCCACCCCTACGCCAGGCCCATGTATGGAACGGGTGACGAACGGCGGATTCGAGGAATTCACCGCCGGCTGGACGCTGGCCGGCGATGCCCCCCCGTTCGTCATGCCGACGGAGCGGCATTCCGGCTTCTTCAGCCTCCTGCTGGGTGGGCTGGGGATGGAGCAAAGCCCGACCGAGAGCATTGCCTGGCAAAGGGTGCGGATCCCACCCGATGCGGTGCGCGCCCGCCTGTCCTTCTGGTATCTGCTCTCCCGGCCGGCCAGCGAGGAGGGGTATGACTGGTTCACGCTGGAAGCAACCGATGCCGCCGGCCGCATCCTGGAACAGATTTCGCCGGCGCCCCGCTCTGGCTGGGCGGAGGCCGGCCTGGACCTGAGCGCGTACCGGGGGCAAATCCTGTACCTGCGCTTCCGCGTGCATAACGACGGCAATGCCGGCGCGGCGCGTGTCTATCTGGACGACGTTTCGCTGTGCGTGGAGCGGCCGGCAGGCCCTGAGCCGGCGCCCACCCCTTACCCGGGTCTGTGCAGTCCGCGCGGCGATGCGCCGGATTACGCGCCGGCCGGCCTGCCGGATTTCAGCGCTCGGCAGGAGGACTGGGCGATATGGTACCCCGCGGAGGTGTGGGCGTATGACGGGCCGGCGGCGCTGGCGGACGTCCTGTGGTGGTTGGATTCCCGCCTGGAAGAGGCTGACCAGCCCCCGCCGGCGGTGGCGGACAGCTTCCCGCTGGTGACCGCCTACGGCGCCTGGGACGATCACGACCCTCGCAATGCGGTTCCTTTTATCGTGGACCTGGCCGGCCGCATGGATACGAACGGCCTGCACTCTGGTGATGGGCACCTGGGCACCCGTCCGGAAGATATGTTGGGCGCCCTACAGAAATACCTGCAGGAGCGCGGGCTGGCCGGCTCTTTCGAGGTGGAGTGGATGGCGGCTCCCGGGTTTGAGGATGTGCGGGAAGAGGTGCGCGCCGGCGCCGGCGTGGTGCTACTGCTCGGTTTCTGGCAGTGGGATGCGTATACCGGCGAATGGAGCCGCGTCGGCGGGCGCTATCTGGGCGCCGCCGGCGTGCTCTGCGAGGAGGATGCCCTGCTGGTCAGCGATCCCCTGCGGGATGGACGGGAGGCAGGGTTCGCCGGCGAGGTCCTGCCGATCGAGGATCATCCGCACAACACAGATCAGCCGGAAGCGGTGCACAATGACGCGGCGTTCGTCTCCCATGACCTGTACCACATCCTGCACCAGCCGGCTGGGTGGGGATTGGCGGGATATGTGGATTATATACCCGATATCGCCGTCTCCCTGGGCGCCAACCCTGCCGCGGGCCAGCCCCAGGCGTCCCTGGCGCCCAACGCTGTCGTGACCACCCGGGTAGAAGGTGCGCTGGTAGTGCGGCCGGCGCCCTCCACGGCGGCGCAGGCTTTTCCTGCTCCGGTGCCGCAATCGGCGCAGGAGACGGCGTCGCTGACGGTGGCGTTCGACACGCAGGGCCCGTCCACGCTCTGGCCCAGGCCCCTGCTGGTGATAATGGCCGGCGGGCCGGCACTGCCGGTGGAAGCCCTGGCGTCCGCACAGACCGATTCCGCCGGCCAGGCCCTTCTGCCCCTGCAGGTCCGGCCCGGCGCGTGGGTGCTGACCGCCTTTGTGCCGGGAAGCCTGGCCCTGATGACACCGGCCCGCTTACAGCCGGGCGGCAACCGCTGGGACGCCGGCGTCCCCGTGTGGGGGGATATCAACGCCGACCAGCGCGTCGGGGCCGATGACCTGTCGCGTCTCATCGCCGCCTGGGGGAGCCGCTCCGGCGAGCCGGCGTTTGACCCGCCGGCGGATCTGGATCGCGACGGCGAGATCGGGCAGGGGGATTGGGACCTGCTGGTGCCGAACCTGGGGCGAGGGGGGCCGGCCGCCGCCCTGCCGGGGTCTTTCTCGGCCCTGCGCTGGACACCCGCATCGGCCGCGGGGGGAGATTGGCTTGCCTTATCGCTGTTGCCCTCCGACACCAAGACCGTCGCCGGCGACATTGTCCCGGTGACCCTGCAGGCGATCGCCTTCGGCAGTTCACCGGATGTCGTAGCGGTGCATCTGGACTATGACCCGAACGTCCTGCAAATTGTGGACGGAGCCGGCGCGCCGGCAGAGCGCATTCAGCCGGCGGAGGGCATGGATACGGTATTGGTGAATCGGGTGGACAACTACGCCGGCCGGGTGGACTTCATCGCCGCGCAGAGAGGGGCAGGTGGGGGCGGGAGCCTCATGGACCTGGCCCGCTTCCATATTCGCGCCCGTGCGCCGGCACGCGAGGCGTGGCTGAGGTTCAGCACGGCAGGAAGCCGGCGGAGCAGCGCCGCGGCCGGGGGACAGGCGCTGGGTGTAAGCTTCAGCGCTCTGCGCGCGGAAATCAGCGGTGGGCGGGTGGCCCTGCCCCTGTTGTGCCGGCGCTGAAGCGGGATCAGCGGCGCGTCCCGCGGATCACCAGGCTTTTGTACACGAACCAGACTATCACACAGATGGCCGCCACGATGGCTGTCTGGATCAGGCTGGGGATCAGGGCCTTGGAGATCCAGTTTGCGCCCAGCCCGCGCGCCACGATAAAGGGCAGGGAGAAGGAGATAGCCCAGGCAATGGGTGGGATGGCCATCAGGCCGAAGCGGACGATGTTCAGCCGCCGGCGCACCGCTTCATCCAGTTCCTGCTCCGATGGCATGCTGTGCCTCCTTTTCGAGCGGTTCGGACGCGCCCAGGAACGCGGGTCAATTTATCACGATATATAACGTATCATAAAATTTCATAGGATGCAAGCGGGCCTTCAACTTGCGTCCTCGCGCCATCATCAGTATTATGTGCGCGATACGCCTCATAGGGAGAGTGCACCATGAGCAAACTCCAGGAACTGGCAAACCTCGGTCAGTCCATCTGGCTGGACTACATCCGCCGCTCCTTTATCCAATCGGGCGACTTCGCCGCGCTCATCGCCCAGGGCCTGCGCGGCGTCACCTCGAACCCGACCATCTTCGAAAAGGCCATCGCCGGCAGTAACGACTACGACGACGCCATCCGTGCCCGGCTCAACGCCGGCAAACCGGTCCAGAGCGTCGCCGAGGAATTGTTCGTCGAAGACATTGCCCAGGCCGCAGACCTTCTTCTGCCCGTGTATCAGTCCACCGATGGGCTGGACGGCTATGTCAGCCTGGAGGTCAGCCCGACCCTGGCCCATGATACCGCCGGCACCATCGCCGAGGCGCGCCGGCTCTTCTCCCTCCTCGGCCGGCCGAACGTGATGATCAAGGTGCCGGCCACGCCGGAGGGCCTGCCAGCCATTGAGACGCTCATCCGCGAGGGGGTGAACGTCAACGTCACCCTCATTTTCTCCGCGGAGCAGTACGCCGCGGTGGCAGAAGCCTTCCTGCGCGGCATGGAAGGGCGCGCCCAGGCCGGCCAGTCCCTGCACCGTGTCGCGTCGGTGGCATCCTTCTTCGTCAGCCGACTCGATACGCTGGTGGACGCGGAGCTGGAGCGCCTGGGAAGGGCGGAGCTGGCCGGCAAGGCCGGCATCTCTGCCGCCCGGCTGGTGTACGAGCGCTTCCTGCAGATATTCCAGGGGCCGCGCTGGGAGGCGCTGGCAAAGCTGGGCGCACGCCCCCAACGCCCGCTGTGGGCCAGCACCGGGACGAAGAACCCTCTCTATCCGGACACCCTGTACGTGGATAACCTCATCGCGCCGCAGACGGTCAACACCCTGCCGCCGGCCACCTTGCAGGCCTTCCTGGACCACGGCACGGTGCGCATTGGCATTGACGCGGCGCGCATCGCCGAGGCACACGAGCATGTGCGCCGGCTGGCGGAGGCCGGCATTGACCTGACGGCCGTCGGCCAGAAACTGCTGGCCGATGGAGTGCGCTCCTTTGCCGCCTCTTACGAATCCCTCCTGCAGAGCCTGGAGGAAAAGCGCCGGCGCCTGCGGGCCGGCATCTGCGCCGCTTCCTGCTCCCTGGGGGATTACCAGCAAGCGGTGGAGCGCACCCTGGCCTCCTTGGAGGAGAAGCGCATCGTCTCCCGCATCTGGTCCCATGACCACACGGTCTGGGAGCCGGAGCCGACGGAAATCACTGACCGTCTGGGCTGGCTTCATATTATCGAACCGATGCTGGAGGAACTGCCCCGGCTGGAAGCGTTCGCCGAGAAGGTGCGCGCCGCCGGCTATACCCATGCCCTCCTGCTGGGCATGGGCGGCTCGAGCCTGGCCCCTGAAGTGATGCGCAAGGTGTTCGGTGTGGCCCCCGGTTACCTCGAGCTGGGTTCGCTGGACAGCACTTCCCCGGAGGCGGTGCTCTCCTGGGCGGAACGGCTGGAGCCGGCGCGCACGCTCTTTATCGTCTCCACCAAGTCGGGGACGACCGTGGAGACCCTCTCCCTCTTTAAGTTCTTCTACAACTGGGCGCTGGAGCGGCTGGGAGTGGAAGAGGCCGGCCGGCATTTCGTCGCCATCACCGACCCCGGCACTTCCCTTGCCAAAGAGGCCGCCGCCCTGCGCTTTCGCTCCGTCTTCCTGAACGACCCGAACATCGGCGGGCGCTTCTCCGCCCTCTCGTACGTGGGTCTGGTGCCGGCCGCGCTCATCGGGGCGGACCTGCGCGGCCTGCTGGAGAGCGCCCAAGAGATGGCGTTGAGCTGTGAGCCGTACGTTACCGGCGCCGATAACCCCGGTGCATGGCTGGGGGCCATCCTCGGCGCGCTGGCCGAAGCCGGCCGCGACAAGCTGACCTTGCTTGGTTCGCCGGCCGTCGCCAGCTTCGGCGATTGGGTGGAGCAGTTGATCGCGGAAAGCACCGGCAAGGACGGTAAAGGCATCCTGCCGGTGGTGAACGAGCCGCTGGGTGAGCCGGCGGAGTACGGCAGTGACCGGTTGTTCGTGTACACCTGTCTCGAAGGCGAGGAATCCGCCGAGGCGCAGGAGCGCCTGGCCGCCCTGCAGGCCGCCGGCCATCCCGTCGTGACGCTGAAACTGCGCCGGCGCCAGGACCTGGGTGGGCAGATGTTCCTCTGGGAATTCGCCACGGCGGTGGCCGGCCATATCCTGGGCATTCACCCCTTCGACCAGCCCAATGTGGAAGCCGCCAAGAAGCTGGCGCGGCAGATGCTGGCCGCCTATCAGCGGGACGGTTCTCTGCCCCTGCCGGCGCCGGCGCTCCAGCACGGCGGTCTGGCGCTCTTCGGTGAGGGATTGACAGGCAGTGACCCGGCCCATGCCGTTCGGCAGTTCCTCTCCCAGGCCCAGCCAGGAGGCTATATCGCCCTGCAGGCGTACCTGCCGCCGGCGCCGGAGCTGGACCGCGCCCTGGAGGAAATCCGCCTGCGTTTGCGCCGGCGGACCCGCCTGCCGGTGACAGTCGGCTACGGGCCGCGCTTCCTCCACTCCACCGGCCAACTCCATAAGGGGGATGCCGGCCGCGGCCTCTTTATCCAATTTACCGCCGACCATCGGCGCGATGTCCCCATTCCGGAGGCGCCGGGAAGCTCCGCTTCCTCCGTGACCTTCGGCATGCTCATCATGGCCCAGGCACTGGGCGACTTTGAGGCCCTGCGGCAGGCCGGCCGGCGGGTGATGCGCCTGCACCTGGGGCAGGATGCGCGCGCTGGCCTGGAGCAGATGAAGCAGTGGCTGGAATAGCGCCGGGCGAACGCCCCGATATGGATGACGCCTCTGCCGGCGCTCGCGCCCAGGCCATCATCCGTGACATGCGGCTGGTGGTATTCCTGCTGTCCCTGCCCTTTGGTATGCTGTGGTTCATGCTGCCGGTGGTGGGCAGGGATATGGGCGCCAGCGCGCTGGAAATCGGCGGCCTCTACTCGGTCTTCTCGCTGATGACCGTCCTGCTTCGTCCCGTGGTGGGGCGGGCCATTGACCGTTTCGGCCGCCGGCCCTTTTTCCTGGCCGGCGCGGCATCCTATGCTGTGGGGAATCTGGCCTACGCCGCCGCTACCAATGTCGCCGGGCTGTACGCGGCGCGCATTGCCCAGGGGGTGGGGAGCGGCCTGACCTGGCTGGCCGCGTACTCGATGGTCGCGGACCTGGCCGGCAGTCTGGAACGCGGCGGCCGCTTCGGCCAGATTGACGAGATGGCCTCGCGCGGCGGCATCGTCGGCCTCGCCGCCGCCTTCGCCCTGATGGGCTACCTGGGGGAAAGCGCCGGCTGGTCGGCCAGCTTCTACCTCTTCACGGCGGTGGGATTGCTGGCGCTGGCCATTGCGGCCCGGCGCGTGCCGGAGACCGCGCCGGCCAGGCGCGCCGCCCCGCAGACAGCCGGCCAACCTGTCCCCTGGTCCCAGCGCTGGCAGAAATATCGCTCCCTCTTTCATGCTTCCTTCACCACGCTGATGGGCATCGTCCTGCTGACCGCCTCGGCCTACGCGCTGACCAGCCCCATCCTGATTTTGTTCCTGCGCGACCATATCACCAGCAGTGTCGTTCACATAGCCCTGGCGTTCGCCCCATCGGCGCTTATTTACGCCTTTCTGCCCTCCCGGCTGGGGAAGATCAGCGACCGCTTTGGCCGGCGCCTGCCCATGGGCATCGCGCTGACGGTCGGCGGCCTGGTGTCGCTGGCCATACCGCACCTGCGCTCCATCTGGCCGCTGATCATGCTGTGGATCGCGGAATCGGTGTGCTTCGCCGGCGCCACGCCGGCAGAGGAGGCGCTGGTGGCAGACCTCTCTGCCCCCGACGCGCGCGGCCTGGCCTATGGCATCTACACCGGCACGTACAGCCTTGGCTCCGTCATCGGGCCGCTCCTCGGCGGGTGGGTGTACGAGCGCTACGGCGAGGCGACGCCCTTTTTCATCGCCGCCGGCATGCTCTGGCTCGGCGCCGCGCTCATCTTCCGGGTGCTGAAGGTGCCGGCGCCGGCCGGCCCGGCCGCCGAGCCGGCGGCGGCCGAGGGGAACAAGGCGGGGGGGTAGTGCCGCGGTGCCCATATCAGCGCTGTGCGGTTCGCCGTAGGTCGCGCCTCATTCTTGCGCGGTATCTTCCTGGCTGAACTCGGGGACGATCTCGCGAAGCTTCCTGCGCACGGCGTCCGGGTCGCCGCGGCGGGCGATTTTGATAAGCTCGCTGACCTGCTGGTACAGCCCGACCGGGTCGGCCGGCGCGCCCAGGTCCTCCTTCGAGACGAAAATGCGCTCGTGTGCGGTGCGCGAGTGCCGCTCGCTGTCAATGAAAATTTCCTCGCGCAGTTTCTCCCCCGGCCGCAGGCCGGTGTAGACAATGTCAATGTCACGGCCGGGCATCAGCCCGGACAGGCGGATGAGGTCCAGCGCCAAGTCAATGATCTTGACGCGCGTGCCCATGTCCAGCACGAATATCTCGCCGCCCTGGCCGAGCGCGGCGGCCTGCAGGACCAGTTGGGCCGCTTCCGGGATGGTCATGAAGTAGCGCTCGGCCTCGGGATGGGTGATGGTGATGGGGCCGCCGCGGGCGATCTGTTCGCGGAACAGCGGCACGACACTGCCGCGACTGCCGAGCACGTTGCCGAAGCGCACGGCGACATACGGCCGGCCCAGCTCCCGCGCCTTCTCCCGCAGTAACAGCTCCGCCACCCGTTTGGTAGCGCCCATGACACTGCTGGGCATGACCGCCTTGTCCGTGGAGATGAGCACGAAGCGCTCCACGCCGTAGCGCCCGGACAGGTTCAGCAGGTTCCACGTGCCCCAGACGTTATTGGTCACCGCTTCTTCCGGATTTTCTTCCATCAGCGGCACATGTTTGTGCGCCGCGGCATGAAAGACGCACTCGGGCCGATAGCGCTCGAAAACCTGCTCCATGCGTTCGGTATCCCGGATGTCTGCCACCACCACGTGCATGGTGAGGTTGGGGAAAAGCTGGCGCAGTTCGTTGCTGACGGAGAAGAGGGAATTCTCGCCGTGGCCCAGCAGGATAAGCTCTGCCGGCCCACAGCGGGCCACCTGCCGGCACAGCTCGCTCCCGATGGAGCCGCCGGCGCCGGTGACCATGACCCGCCGGCCGAGCAGGATGGCTTCCACGCGCGACATGTCAATGGGCACAGGGTCGCGCCGCAGGAGGTCCTCGAGCTGGACCTCGCGGATGCGGTTGCAGGTGATCTGCCCCTCCAGCACCTGGGTGACGTCGGGGGCAATGCCCACTTTGGCGCCGTTCCGCTGGGCGACTTCCATGACCTGGCGCACCAGCTTGCCGGGCGCGTTGGGCCAGGTGATGAAGACCTGGTGGATTTTGTAGCCGCGCACGAAGTCTTCGAGCTGGTCCACGCCGCCCAGCACCGGCACGTCGCGGATGCGCACCCCGCGGCCGGCCAGCTCATCATCCACGAACCCGACCGGAATCAGCCCGAGCTGGGGATTTTCCTGCATCTCGGTCACCATCATGGCGCCCATCGGGCTGGCGCCGACCAGCAGGACCCGCTGGAAACTGCGTTTGGAAGGGCTGAGATTGCGGAAGCGCAGCCAGCTCTCCACCAGGCGCAGGCCGTAGCGCGTGCCGGTGACGCCACCCGCGGTCATCAAGAAGTCCATGACCAGGAGGGAGAAGGGCGGGGCGGGGAGGTAGCCGGCGAGGGCCAGCAGGTATGCCGCCAGCGTCAGCAGGAGGGAGCCGGCCACCACGGCGACCAGAAGCCGGACGAACTCGTAGCCGCTGGCGTAGCGCCAGAAGCGGTGATACACGCCGGCCGCATACAGGCTGACCAGCTTGATAATGATGCTCAAGCTGATGTACGAAATCACCCACTCCCGCAGGGGCCGCAGGGTGCCGTGGGTGAACAGGACGCTCAGCAGTGCCGAGAGAATGAAGACCAGGATATCCGCCAGCATGAAATGGCGGTTGTGGAGGTGGGTCAGCCAGACGAACAGCCGGCTGTCCGGCTCCGGGCGGTAGCTGGCGTCCCTCACAGCTTCCTCCCGATGCGCCGCAGGGCTTCGCATACCATGTCCACTTCTTCCTCGCGCATGACGCCGGAGAAGGGCAGGGCCAGGCAGGTTTGTCCCAGCTCCTCGGTCACCGGGAAGTCTCCCTCCTCGTAGCCGAAGCGCTGGCGGTAGAAGGGCTGGAGGTGGATGGGGCTGAAGTACGGCCGGCTGGGGATGCCCATCTCTTCCAGGCGGGCCAGGACGGTGTTGCGGTCCGCCGGCGGCATGATGCGCACGACGTAGACGAACCAGCTCATGCGCGTCGTGGTGGGAGCGATATATGGTGTGGCGATCCAGGGGATATCCGCCAGCCGCTCGCCGTACCAGTCTGCCACCCGCTGGCGTTTGTCCAGCAGTTCGTCCAGCCGGCGTAGTTGGGAAAGCCCCAATGCGGCGCTCATCTCGTCCAACCGGTAGTTGTAGCCCAGCCGGCTGTGGTTCAGCCAGGCATCGAACACATCGCGCCCCTGGTTGCGCAGGGAGCGGAACAGCGCGTCCCAGTCCTCGCGATCGGTGACGATGATACCGCCTTCGCCCGTGGTCATCTGCTTGTTGGGGTAGAAGGCGAAGATGCCGGCGTCCCCCAGGGTCCCCGCCATGCGGGACTTATAGCGCGCCCCGATGGCCTCACAGGCGTCCTCGATGATGGTCAGGTTGTGCCGGCAGGCAAGGGCGATGAGCGGGTCCATGTCCGCCGGCTGTCCGAAGGCATGCACCGGCAGGATGGCGCGCAGTTTGCCCAGCCGCACGCCGGCGGCCCCCCGCAGGGCCGGCGGAAGCCAGCGGCGCGCCGCGCTCCCGCCGGCCAACAGGGCTTCCACCGCTTCCTGGGCCTGCACCGGGTCTATATTGCCGGTCTGTCGGTCCACATCCACGAAGATCGGGATGCCGCGTTCATACAGGATGCAGTTGGCCGAGGCCACGAAGGAGAAAGGGGTGGTGATGACAAAGTCGTGCTCCGTCACGCCGGCGGCGATGACCGTCAGGTGCAGGCCGGCGGTGCCGCTGTTCACCGCTATGGCGAAGCGGCTTCCCACATATTCCGCCATGGCCTGCTCAAAGGCGGCCAGGCGCGGCCCCAGGCTCAAATAGGGGGTCTGTAGGACCGCCAGGACCGCCTGGCGGTCGTCATCATTCAGGTCAGGGCTGGACATGGGCACGCGCATGGGTGCACTCCTTCAGGGTGCGTTCCCGCAGTTCGTGCATGCGGGATGGGAAGGTACGATGGTAATGCCGGCGACATTATACCACACCCGGGCGGAGACGGCATACGGGAGGGGGAACAAATCTGCGGGTTTGCGACCTTTCCATAACGCTTTCGCTCTTGTCAAGAGCGGCTTTTTCGTGTATACTGCGAGTGTGGCCTGTCTCCATCGGTTTTCAATTCGCCATCTTCTCACTAAGGAGTGGTGCGGTGAAAGTTTCCTGCCTGCAAGACCGTCTCGCCAAAGGGCTTTCCATCGTCAGCCGCGCGGTGACCAGCAGAGTCCTGCCCGTCCTTTCCAACGTCTTGATTGCGGCGGATGACGCGCGCTTGAAGCTGGCCGCTACCAACCTGGAGATCGGCATCACCTGCTGGATCGGTGGAAAGGTGGAGGAGGAGGGGGCGACGACCGTGCCGGCGCGCCTGCTCACGGAATTCGTCAACTCCTTGCCCCGCGATGCCAAGATCGATATGTCGCTGGATGTCCGCACCCAGACCCTTAACCTGCGCTGTGCCCAGCACGACGCGCGCATCAAGGGCATTGACGCCAGCGAGTTTCCGGTCATCCCCACCGGCGACGGCGCACAGCCGATTCCTGTGCCGGCCGAGGCGTTCCGCCATATGCTGGAGCAGGTGCTTTTCGCCGCCGCCACCGATGAGACCCGCCCCATCCTTACCGGTGTGCTCACCGAACTGCGCGGCAATACCCTGACCCTGGCCGCCGCCGACGGTTTCCGCCTGGCGATGCGGGAATACACCCTTGGCCGGCCGGCGCCGGAGCCGATCAGCATCATCGTGCCGGCACGCGCCTACAGCGAGCTCGGCCGCGTCATCAGCCAGGTCGAGATGGAAGAGGATGCCGATCTCGACATCATCATCGCGCCGCTTCAGAACCAGATCCTGTTCCAGCTTCATAACGCCGACCCCAACGTGGACTTTGTCTCTCAGCTTATCGAGGGCAATTTCCCCGATGTGCGCGCCATCGTCCCCACCACCTGCAACACGCGCGTCATCATAGATACGCAGGCTCTCCTGGGGGCACTGCGGGTGGCCTACCTGTTCGCCCGCGATTCGGCCAACATCGTGCGCCTGAACATCACGCCGGGCAGTGGGGTGAGCGCCGGCAGTCTCCAGATCACCGCTTCCTCCCCGGAGCAGGGCGACAACGTCAGCAATCTGGAGGCCAGTGTGGAGGGCGATCCCATCGAAATCGCCTTCAATGTGCGCTACCTGATCGATGCCGTTTCCGCCATTCATGAGCCGGAGGTGGTGCTGGAGACCACCGCGCCGTCCCGCCCCGGCGTCATCCGCCCCAACGGGAACCCTCAGTACGTGTGCGTGATCATGCCCATGCACATCGGCCGCTAGTAACCGGGCGGCAGACGCCGACTGCTAAAGGGATTACCCGGCCCCTTCCTTGCGCCCGCGGGGAAGGGGCCATTTGACATTTCCTCCCGCCGGCCTATAATAATTCCGACAAAATTCTCGGAATTGTGCCGATGAAGTTCTCCGCCAAAGAGCAGTATGGACTGCGCGCCATGGCTGAACTGGCGCGCTATTACGGCCAGGGGCCGGTCTCCCTCGCCGAGGTGGCGCAGGCGGAAGGCCTGTCCCTGCCGTACCTGGAGCAGATCGCCGCGGACCTACGCCGGGCCGGCCTGCTGGAGAGCCGGCGCGGCGCCTACGGCGGCTACATGCTGGCGCGGCCGCCGGCCGAAATCTCCGTGGCCGACATCATCATCGCCCTGGAAGGCTCCCTGGTGCAGGTGCCCTGCGTGGCCGAGGGGGATGGGCAGGACTTCGCCGGCTGTGACCGCGAGGGCATCTGCGTCACCCGCGGCGTGTGGCTCAACGTGTACCAGCACCTGGTCGAACTGCTCGATTCCCTCACCCTGGCGGACCTTATCGGCCAAAAATGCGCTGAAACCGAACCTGGAGGCAGTTATGGCCATTGACCTGGACAAGGGCGTGTACCTCGACCATGCCGCCACCACCCCAGTGGATCGGCGGGTGGTAGAAGCGATGCTCCCCTTCTGGTCGGAGCGGTACGGCAATCCTTCCAGCATTTACCGGCTGGGGCGGGATGCGGCCAAGGCGCTGAACGGCGCGCGGGAGCGCATCGCCGGCATCCTGCAGGCCGACCCCTCCGAAATCATCTTCACCAGTTGCGGCACGGAAAGCGATAACCTGGCCATTCGCGGCGTCGCCTTCGCCCAGCGCGCCCGCGGCAAAGGCACTCACATCATCACCAGCTCCGTGGAACACCACGCCGTGGGCCATACCGTCGAGCAGTTGGTCAAGAAGTTTGGCTTTGAGGCGACCTTCCTGCCGGTGGACCATTACGGCATGGTGGACCCCGATGAAGTGGCTCGCGCCATTCGCCCCGATACAGTGCTCATCACCATTATGTACGCCAACAACGAGGTCGGCACCATCCAGCCCATCGCGGAAATCGGCCGGCTGGCGCGGGAGCGCGGCATCCCGTTCCATACGGACGCGGTGCAGGCCGGCGGTGCCCTGCCGCTGGACGTGAACGCGCTGAACGTGGACCTGCTCTCCCTCTCGGCCCATAAATTCTACGGTCCGAAGGGAGTGGGACTGCTGTATGTGCGCAAGGGGACGCCCCTCTGGCCGATGCAGACCGGCGGCTCGCAGGAGCGCAACCGGCGCGCCGGCACAGAGAACGTGGCCTTTGCCGTCGGCATGGCGACCGCGCTAGAGCTGGCCTACGCCGAGCTGGAGCAGACCAACCGCCGGGTCCAGGCCCTGCGCGACCGCCTTATCGCCGGCGTGCTGGAGCGCATCCCCGACGTGGAACTCACCGGCCATCCCACCCAGCGCCTGCCCAACAGCGCCAGCTTTGTGGTCAAGTACGTGGAAGGGGAGGCCATGCTGTTGAACCTGGATATGAAGGGCATCTTCGCCTCCAGCGGTTCGGCCTGCACCAGCATGTCCCTGTCCCCCTCCCATGTGCTGACTGCGATGGGCTTCCCACCGGAAATCGCCCACGGCAGTCTGCGCATGACGCTGGGCAAGGGCAACACCGAGGAGGAAATTGACTACGTCCTCGATGTCCTGCCCGAGATCGTCTCGCGACTGCGGGCTATGAGCCCGCTCTATCAGCCGGCGGCGTAGGAGGCCCTGCCGAGATTCCCATGGCCCTGCCTGGCGCCCACTACCGCTATTTCCTCTGGCACAACCTGGTCAGCCGGCTGACCCATCACCGCCGGCCGCTCCTGGCCGGTTTCAAGATCACCCACCGCTGTAACCTGCACTGTCGGGCATGTCCTTTCTGGCGCCGGCCGGCGGATGATATCCCCTTCGAGAAGGCGCTCGAGGTCCTGGACGCTTTCGAGAGGGCCGGCGTGCGCCTGCTCATCTTTGAGGGGGGTGAGCCGTTCCTGTGGCGGGACGGCGAGCGCCGGCTGGAGGATTTGGTGCAGGAGGCCAAGCGGCGCTTCTTCGCCGTGGGCATCACCACCAACGGCACCCTGCCCATCGAGACCTCGGCGGACATCGTCTGGGTGAGCATTGATGGCCTGCGCGAGACCCACAACGCCAACCGCGGCCCGATCTTTGACCGGGTCATGGACAACATTCGCGCTTCCACGCATCCCAAGATACTGGCGAACATCACCATCAACCGCCTGAATGTGGGCGAGATCCCGGCGCTGGTGCGCTTCCTGGCGGAGGAGCCGAACATCCGCGGCATCACCATCCAGTTCTTCTATCCGTACGCGGAGAGTGAAGATCTGAGCATCTCGCCGGCCCAACGCCGGCAGGTGCTGGACCAGCTCCTCGCGCTGAAGCGGCAGGGCTATCCCCTCCTGGACTCGTACAGCGCGCTGGAAGCGCTCAAGGACAATTCCTGGAAGTGCTATGACTGGCTGATCGCCGATGCGGACCCCGACGGCCGCATGCACCTGGGCTGTTATCTCAAGGATCGGGGAGAGATTCACTGCGAGCAGTGCGGCTTCGCCGCCCATACGGAATTATCGCTGGCGTTTGCCGGCAATATCGGCGCCATCTACACCGGCCATAGGGTTTTCGGCTTTCGCTGAAGCCGGCCGGCGCATGAACGGAGGAATCCATGTATTCGGACCTGGTGATCGAACACTTCACCAATCCCCGCAACGTGGGTGTTATCGAGAACGCTGACGGCGTGGGGCGGGTGGGCAATCCCGTCTGCGGCGACATGATGGAGATATTCATCAAGGTGGAGGACGGTCGCATTGCCGATGTGAAGTTCCGCACCTTCGGCTGTGGCGCCGCCATCGCCACCAGCTCCATGGCCACCGAGATGGTCAAGGGCAAGCCCATCGAGGATGTCCTGCGCCTGACGCGCAAGAATGTCGCTGATGCCTTGGGGGGACTGCCGGCCCATAAGATGCACTGCTCCAACCTGGCGGTGGATGCACTGCGCGCCGCCCTGCACGACTATTTCAGCAAGCACCCGGAGCTTCTGCCGGCCGGCGTGCGGCTGGAAGACCTGGCTCCCCCGCCCGAGGACTCTTCTGCTGAGGAAGCCTGATCCCCATGGACAACGCATGGCCTCCTGCCGGTTCCGTCGTCGCCGTGGCCATGAGCGGCGGGGTGGACAGTTCCACCGCCGCCCTGCTTCTGCTGGAGCGCGGCTACCGCGTCTTCGGCATCACCATGCGCATCTGGACTGAGGAGGACCTGCTTGGTGCCTTGCCGGCCGAGCCGCCGGCGGTCCAGCGGGCGCGGCAGGCCGCGGAGGCGCTAGGCATCCCTTGGCACCTGTTTGACCTGCGGGAGCCGTTCCGCCGGCAGGTGGTGGAATACCTGATTGCGGAATACACGCGCGGCCGCACCCCGAATCCCTGCCTGATGTGCAACCAGCGCATGAAGTTCGGCCTGCTCCTGGAGGAAGCGCGCCGGCTTGGCGCCAGCCACCTGGCCACCGGCCACTACGTGCGCATTGCCTTCTATGACGGCCGCTGGCATCTCCTGCGCGGCAGGGACCGCCGCAAGGACCAATCCTATATGCTCTACATGCTGGGACAGGATGTGCTGGCACAGGTCTGCTTCCCATTGGGCGAGCTGACCAAGGCCGCGGTGCGCCGGCTGGCCGCCGAGCGAGGCCTGCCGGCGGCGACCCAGGAGGAGAGCCAGGAAATCTGCTTCCTGAAGGAGCGCGACTACCGTTCATTCCTGCGCCGGCTGGCGCCGGAGCGGCTGGAACCGGGGCCGATATTCGATGTGCAGGGGCGGGAGATCGGCCGGCATACGGGCCTGGCCGGCTACACCATCGGTCAGCGCAAAGGGCTGGGCATCGCCGCGCCGGAGCCGCTGTACGTGCTGGATATTGATGTGGAGCGGAACGCCCTGATTGTGGGGCCGGCGAGCCAGTTGGGAAGCGACACCGCCGAGGTGGAAGATATCCGTTATGTCTCCGGCGAGGCGCCGGCCGGCCCATTCACCTGCACCGCCAAAATTCGCTATCAGGCCGAGGAGGTCGAGGCGACGGTCATCCCTACCGGCACGGATACCGCCGAAGTGCGTTTCGCCCGCCCTCTGCGCGACATCACGCCGGGGCAGGGCGTGGTGTTTTATGCCGGCGAAGAAGTGCTGGGCGGCGGCATCCTGCGCTCCGCGCGCTTTCTCTTTCAGGCCAATTCAGGGAGATGAGGGCAATGTTTCAGATGCCGGCGTGGGTCTTGTCCGTACTGTTGGGAACTATCTGCGCGGCGGTCTTTTTCCTCTGGCAGGGCCGCACCTGGCGTGAGCTGGCGGCCTACTGGGTGGCCGGCGTGCTGGGCTTTCTGGCCGGCCAGGCGGCCGGCGTGCTGTCCGGCTGGCGCGTGCTGACCATTGGCCAGGTAGACCTGCTGTGGGGCATCGGGCTGGCGCTGGCCGCGCTGGTTTTGGTGCGGGTGGCGCGGGTATAAGTGCAGGGCCGGCGGCTGGCATAGAAAGTGAAAGGAGCAGTGCGGGATTCCCGCACTGCTCCTTATTCGCGCAAAAGGGATGGGTCATCCTTTCACAGCCCCTTCAATCATGCCCTGGAGGAAGTAGCGGCGCAAGGTGACGAAGAGGGCAATCGCCGGCACCATGATGACCACGCAGGCGGCCGCAAGCAGTTCGTCCTGATTCCCCTCCAGCGCATGCTGGAAATCAAACAGGCCCACCGTAGCCGTCTTCATAATGGTCTTAGATATCAGGATCAATGGTGTGATGAAGTTGTTCCAGTTATAGACGAAGTTGATCAGGAAGGTGGCGGTGAGGCCCGGCGCGGAAATCGGTACCACGATGCGCAGGAAGGTCTGGAAAGGCGTCGCCCCGTCGATGGCTGCGGCCTCTTCCAATTCTCGGGGGATGCTTTCGAAGAAGCCCTTCATGATCCAGACACCCAGTGGGACGCCGTATGCCCCGAACACCAGGATCATAATGGTGTAGGTGCTGAGCAGTTTCAGGTCGCTGGCGAGTTTGTACAACGGGATCAAGTTGGTCAAGCCGGGGATCATCATCATCCCCAGGATGAGCCAAAGGATAGGATCGCGGCCCTTGAAATGCAGGCGCGCCAGGGCATAGGCCGCGGGCGCCGCCGCAATGCAGGTCAACAGCGCGCCGCCGAGGGCATCAATGATGCTATTGAGGATGTAGCGCGGGAACCTCCCGTAGGACCACAATCGGGCATAATTGCCCCAGTAAAAAGAGTCGGGGATGATGTCCGCGCTGAGGCCATAACCGGGTGCCCGCAGGGATGTCATCACCGAATAGAAGACCGGGAATATGAACGCCAAGCCGATGAGTAACAGCAAGATATTCAGCGCCGGCATGATCCAGTGTCTGCGCATCATTGCACCCCTTTATGACCATACGCTTTCCGAGCGGAGCGCCCGGATATACACCACTGCCAATACCGCATTGATCAAGAACATGATTACCGAGAGGGCGGCTCCGTACCCAAAATGGAAGTACTGGATGGCCTCACGGTACATATGGAGCGGCAGTACCTCGGTAGCATTGCCTGGGCCTCCCTCCGTGATAGCCAGGAACATCCCGACGGCATTGACCACCTGGATGGAAAGGAACACCACGGTGACCAGTGTGGTGGGGCGAAGCAGTGGCCAGGTCACCTTCCAAAAGGCCTGCCATTTGGTGGCGCCGTCGATGGAAGCCGCTTCATAGACTTCTTTCGGGATCGTTTGCAGGCCGGCCAAGAGGAGCAGCATGGTGAAGGCCGTCGAACGCCATACAGAAGCCGCGGTGACGACGCCCATTGCCCCCGCCGGCGTGGCAATGAGGGTGACATTGCCAAAAAGCGGACCGATGAGCCGTTGCAGAACCCCATAATCCCGGTAGAACATCCAGCGCCACATCACCCCCGAGGTGATCTCTGACAGCACCCAGGGGATGAAGATCAGCGTCATGCATAAGCCGCCCAGGCTCAGCCCGCGGTTGAAGATGAGCGCCAGGATGAACGAGATGAGCATGGTCAGCGTGATGTAGAATGCTCCGAAGATCAGGGTCAGTTGCAGGCTGTGCCAGAACTGCCGGCTGGCGAGGATGGTGGCGAAATTGTCCAGTCCCACAAAGACCATGACGCCTTTCCGCACCGAGGTCAAGGCGAGGTAGAAGCTGTACAGGGTGGGATATAGACTCACGGCGCCGATCAGGACCAATGCCGGTGCCAGCAGGAAATAGGGGTATAACTGGTTGGAGCGTTGTTGGAATATTCTGGCCCATCCCCGCGCACGGGTTTTTTCTGTTACCACATACATACGCATCCCTTTTGGCCGGCGATGCCGGCGGATCGTGTGAAGAGGAATTCCAATAGGTAGCCCTTTCGCCGGCCATCATAGGCCGGCGAAAGGGCGGCTAGATACTCAGGCCATTATTTGAAGTAGCGTTTGATGACCTCGTCCTGGGCCTGCTGCAGATGGGTAGCGGGGTCCAGCTTCGGATCCAGCATCAGCTCCTGCAGGGCGATGGCCAGGGCATCCAGGCTTTCAGTGTAATAGGGCGACTGCTCCATGAACACGCCGTTCTCGGCCAGGTTCTTGGCGGTTTCGCGGTAGAAGTCGCTGTCGAAAGCGGAGGCCCGGAATGCTTCGTCAATAGTAGGAATGCCGTACATGTTGCTGGCATACTGTGCCAGAACCGGCGGGTTCATGAAGAAGTTGAGCCACGCCAGGGCACCCTTGGGATTCTTGGCGTTTTTCGGCACGGCCCAGGTCTCGCCGACCAGGAAGACGTAATGTTTGCCCTCTTTGAAGGCCGGGGCCAGGCCGAGCTTCGTCTCGCCGGCATTAATCTTGTCCTTTAAGCCGGGGATGAAGAGGAAGGACCAGGAACCGCCGCGCACCGAGGCGGCCTTGCCATCCACCCACGGCGTCTCGCCGGCGGTAAAATCACCCGTGAAGCAGGTCTCGGGGATATACCCCTTGCTCAGGAGTTCACGCGCCCAGTTCACTACCTCGACGGTCTCGGGAGTGGCCCAGGCGGGCTTGCCCTCCGCATCAAAGACATGGCCGCCGTTGGAGCGGATCCAGGGGCCCCAGGTCAGCTCGACCGCCGCGTAGTGCCGGCCGGCGAAGAAGGTGGAGATATATTTGCCCTCTTTGGCCAATCGCTCACCTTCTTTCAGCCAGTCCTGGGGGGTGGTGGGCCAGCCGTTGGGGAAGTCCGCCACATTGTAATACCAGGCACCGCCGCGCACGTCTGCGGTCACGCAGTAGCGTTTGCCCTGGTAAATACAGGCCTGCGCATCGGCATCGGAGAGCTGGCTTACCCAGGGGGTATCCTTGACCAGTTCGGTGATGTCCATCAGGGCGCCGGCGCTGACCAGTTGCGGCACTGCCTGGCTGCCAAGCTCGGTGATGTCGGGCATTTCGCCGCCAGACTGGGCGATGAGCGCCAGCTTAAGGGCGATCTGGTCCCAGGCGACCTGTTCGTAGTTGACCTTGATGCCGGTGGTGGCTTCGAACGAGGTGATCAACTGCTTGAGGCTAACGGCGGCCTGATCCTTGGTATCGGACAGGTCATAGCGCGCCCAAACCGTGATAGGTTCTGGTTTCGCCTCGACCGGGACTTCGACGGTCTTTTCCACCACCACTGTCTTTTCCACTGGCTTTTCCACGACCACGGTTTCCTTGACGACTTTCTCGATGACCTGGGGCGTGGGTGCCGGCGCGCAAGAGGCGAGCACCAAGAGAACGACCATCAGAAGAGCGACTAGCGACCACTTGTGTTTCATCTTGACCCTCCTCAGATTGCTTCGGTTGGCCGACCAGGGTGCGTCCTGGTCATGATCGGACACAGCTCGCCAGGCTTTCACAGGCTTTCACCTCCTTAATTCCTACATCTCAAGGTTGGGGCACCGGCCGGTGCTCTCGCCGGCGACAAAGTAGGGCCGGACCAATACTTGGGTCTCCGATAGCGGTTCGTTTTTCAATAGGGCGACCAGCATCTGTGCGGCTAGCGCCGCCGACTCGTCGGCGCGGATATCGACCGCCGTGGGGTGAAAGGTGCCCAGTGTGGCCACAGTGGAACGGTCGAAGCAGATCAGGGAAAGGTCCTCGGGAATACGGATGCCGCGCGCTTGGGCGGCGTTGATAGCGCCCCAGGCGGCAATATCGGTCCAGAAAATCACCGCCGTGGTCTGCGGATAATGATCCACTAGCTGACCGATTGCCTCGGCGCCGGCCTCAGGGGAAACGCCGCATGGAAGGGTTTGCCCCGAAAGGTGATAACTGGCGCATGCCTCTGCGAAGGATTTTAACGCCCGTTCGACCAGTCCGAAGCCCCGGTCATCTTGGTGGAAATACATGATGTGCCGATGGCCCAACTCAGCCAGATGCGCCACGCATTCGTGCATCGCATGTTCCACGTCCATGTCCACGTAGACGAGGCCGGCGTTGTCCGCGCAGCGGCCAAAGAGGACGAATGGCAGATTCGCTTCGCGGAGGATTTCGATACGAGGGTCTACCATACGCACCTGGAGCAAGATAACGCCGTCCACCAGCCCGCTCTGTACCACCCGGCGCAGGTTTTCATGTCCTGGGGCGGCGTGTGTCAGGAGAAGAAAGTCGTAATTTTCCTGGTTGAAGACGTTGGCGGCGCTGGCGATGATCTTCATTTCCAAATTGGCGATGCCGGGCGTGACGAGGGGGAAGGCGAAGCCGATGATGCCGGTGCGTCCGCCGGCCAGACGCTGTGCCAAGGGGTTCGGCTGGTAGCCCAACTCCTCGATGGCCTGGAAGATGCGCCGGCGCGTCTCCTCGGAGACCGGCCGTTTGCCGTTCAGGGCATGGGATACCACGGTCTTGCTGACCCCTGCGCGCTGAGCGACATCCGCGATGGTCGGACGTTTGCCATTATGTTTGCGCATAGCCCCCTCGCAGAAAAGGGGTGAACCCCAGTCCCATTTCTGTATAGATGTGCGTCCTGTGTCCCAATGTGCCGGCTAGGAACAGCGCACCATCACGGACTTTCAAGTCCCATGCAACTGGGAAGGAATAGATCACTCTCGTTATGGACCAACGTGGCATCTGCTGAGAAAGCCGGGCTGGGAAGAGGCGGGATGGCTTTCACGCGCTACTGGATCCCTCTTCTGTCTACTACATTATAACACAAAACGGTTTGCGTGTCAAGTATAGTGGACAAGCTGGTGGCAACGTCGCGGTCGGCCATGCGGCCTTCATTTTCACTGCACCGCCTGGTTCGAATGGAAAGAGCGCCGGCGCCGGCTGTTTGGCAGGGCCGCGCCGGCGCGTGCTGGGCCGGCCCGGTTTGACAAATTGGCCGAATTCCATATAATTTTGTTCGAAACGTTCCTCGGTAGCTCAACAGGCAGAGCGGCCGGCTGTTAACCGGTTGGTTGCAGGTTCGAGTCCTGCCCGGGGAGCCAACGCAGACAGCGAGGCCCTGGCCAGATAGCCAGGGCCTTTTGCATGTCTGTGCCGGCACCATGCCGGCACAACCCACGAATTTTCGCCGGAATGCAAAAATTTTAAGCAAAAACCCTTGACAACCAGCCCCGGATTTGCTATATTATAAGCACCCTCAGGGGTACGGAATACGTCTCCTGAGGCTAGGGCGCCCCAAGTAATTGGAAAGCGCTCTATCGGAAGGCAGTACCACAGCCGCCAACCGGACCCTCGGCGTGGGATGTCCAGGTCGAGGTGAAGGGAAACGGCCAAGGGTATGCGCTCTCGGAGCGATGAGGCTTTGGCGGCAAGCTGATCCAGATGACTCCCGCAAGGGAGCAGATGGAGAAGCGAACCCACCAGAGCGGAGCAACGAGAGAAGCCGATTAGGCGGAGTACCCCGCAGTACCACGAAGGTGGTACCGGGAGAAAGGCCGAAAGGGGGACGATAGAGAAGGCTGGAAGGTTACTTGGGGCCCCAACTTTTTATGCCCCAGGAACGCCGGCCTCTTACCGGCCCTTGTTCCCCTCCAGCACCTCCGGCTCCAGCACCCCGACGAACGGCAAATGGCGAAACCGCTCGCGGTAGTCCAGCCCATACCCCACCACGAACTGGTCCGGCAGTTCAAATCCCTTGTAGCGCAGGGGGATGTCGATCAGCCGGTGATGCGGCTTGTCGAACAGGACGCAGACCTCCAGGCTGGCCGGGTTGCGCGCCCGCAAGGTGCGCAGGAGATAATGCAGGGTCAGCCCTGTGTCAATGACGTCCTCCACGAACAGGACATGCCGGCCCTCGATGGGCGTCTCCAGGTCCTTGACCAGCCGCACGAATCCCTTGTCGCGCGTCTCCGGCGAATAAGAGGTGACCGCGATGAAATCCACCTCTGCCGGGATGGTGAGATGGCGCAGAAGGTCGGCCATGAAGAAGAGCACGCCCTTCAGCACGCCGACGAAGAGGGGATTTTTGCCGGCGTAATCCTCCGAAATGGCGCGCGCCATCTCCCGGATGCGCTCCTGAATCTGCTCCGAGGTGAGCAGGACCTGCCGGATGCCGGCAGCCGCCTCCCCATACTTCGCCAATTCTCTCTGGTTCTCCATCTCTTACCCTCCGCCTACTGATGGTTATTCGGACGCTGGGGAGCGTGCCCCTGGATGCGCTCCGCCTCTTCCTCCAGGCCGTACTTGACCAACAGTTCGCGAATATCCCGCCGCTTGAACAGCTTGATATGCACGTCAGGGTACAGCTCGCGCAGGCGGCGCAGTTTGCGGTTCTTCTGGGTGACAAGCTCGGGGCGGAGGGTGGTCAGCTCTATATACAGGTTCTGCTGGGGCAGGTAGAAATCGGGGGTAAAAGCCTCCAACACCTGCCCGTTCTCGTCCCATTCCAGGGGAAAGGTGTGCGGTTCGTACTCCCATTCGATGCCGTAAAAATCGAGGATGCGGGCGAATTCCTCTTCCGAAGGGTGGGCGAAGTGGGGTCGAGGTTTGCCGTCGTTCATGTTGGCAGTGCCGCTCCCGTGGAGGATAGTCGCTCTTTCAGCGCAAGACAGATCAGTTCCGCGGCCGCGGGGACGGACAGGCCGGCGGTATTAATAATCAAATGATACAGGTACGGGTCATCCCAGCGCACGTGGTAGTAGCGCCGTAAATAGGCGCGGCGCGCCGCGTCGCTGGCCTCGACCTGGGCGCGCGCCTGCTCCAGGGAGATGCCGTGCCGGCGGGCAATGCGCTCCGCCCGCACGGAAATGGGCGCGCAGATGCGCACATGCAGTACATCGGGCCGGCCGGCGAGGATGACCTGGCCGGCGCGCCCCACAATGACAACGCTCCCCTGCTCCGCCAGTTCGTGCATCACATGGGCTACGGCATCCAGGTAGGCGCGCTGGGCCTGCCGCGAAGGCCGCACGCCCAGCAGACCCAGGTCATCAATGACGGCCAGAGCCATCTCCGGCACGCCGGCCTTCTGCGCGGCGCGGTTGATGACCTCCCGCTGGACGACGCTGAAACCCAGCCGCCGGCCAACCTCCTCTGCGATGAGGGTCCCCAGGCTCCCCAGCTCCCGCGAAATGGTAACAGCCGCCATCTCAACTGATATCCGTTCGCCGCTGTGCCCAGGCCCGTTCGACCCGCCGGCGCAGGGCCTGATGCTCCGGCCGGCTCAGCTCCGGGTCCTGCTCCAGCAGTTGATAGGCCTCGCGCCGCGCCAGCTCCAGCAGGCGGATGTCGGCCAGGCTGGCCATGCGCAGATCGGGCAGGCCGCTCTGCCGCGTGCCGAAGAACTCGCCCGGCCCCCGCAGTTCCAGGTCCTTCTCCGCCAGGGCAAAGCCGTCCTGCGATTCCGCCACCGCCCGCAGGCGCTCCCAGGCATCCTCGCTGTTGCTCTCCGTCAACAGCAGGCAGTACGACGGCGCGCTGCCGCGGCCCACACGCCCGCGGAACTGATGCAACTGCGCCATACCGAAGCGGTCTGCGCCCTCGATGAGCATCACCGTAGCGTTGGGCACGTCGATGCCCACCTCGACTACGGCGGTGGAGACCAGGATGTCCAGCTCGCCGGCGCTGAACCGCCGCATCACCTCTTCCTTCTCCTCGGCCGGCATGCGGCCGTGCAGAAGCCCCAGGCGCAGGTTGGGGAACACCTCTCTGCTCAGGCGCTCATACTCGGCGACCGCCGCCCGCGCCTCAATGTTCTCCGACTCTTCCACCAGCGGACAGATGATGAACGCCTGATGCCCTTCCGCCACCTGGGAGCGCACGAACTGATAGGCGCGTTCCCGCTCGCGATGGGTGACGATATAGGTCTTGATGGGCTGGCGGCCGGGCGGCAGTTCGTCAATGATGGACAGGTCCAGGTCCCCGTACAGGGTCAGTGAAAGGGTGCGCGGGATAGGCGTGGCGGTCATCACCAGCATATGCGGGCTGTACCCCTTCTGGCGCAGGGCGCCGCGCTGGGAAACGCCGAAGCGGTGCTGTTCGTCGATGATGACCAGCGCCAGGCGGGCGAACTGCACGTTCTCCTGGATGAGGGCATGGGTGCCCACGATGACGTCCACTTCGCCGGCGGCTGTCTCGTCATACACCTGGCGCTTTTCCGCCGGCGGCATGCTTCCCACTAACAGGCGCACCCGGAGCGGGCGTTCCTGGCCGTTCGCCGGCACCGTCATCTGCCCCAACAGGGACTGGAAGCGCGCGTAATGCTGGTGCGCCAGGATCTCCGTCGGCACCATCACCGCTGTCTGGAAACCACTGCGAGCGGCCACCAGCGCGGCCGCGGCGGCGATCACCGTCTTCCCCGAGCCGACATCCCCCTGCAGGAGCCGGTTCATCGGCACCGGCTGGGCCATGTCGTGCAGGATTTCGTCCAGGGCGCGCTGTTGTGCCCCGGTGAGGGTAAAGGGGAGCGAGGCCAGGAACTGCTCCAGCGCCGGCCGATCCGTCGGAAGGGGCCGGCCGGTCTGCCGGCGCCATGCCTGCCGCAGGCGCAGGACGCCCACCTGCAGGAGGAACAGCTCGTCGAAGGCCAGCCGCCGGCGCGCCTTCGCCAGCGATTCCTCGCTGGCGGGGAAATGCACCTCGCGCAGGGCCGTGCCCAGGTCGTACAGCTCCAGACGCCGGCGCATCTCTTCGGGCAGGAAGTCCTCGACCCGATCCGCCCAGGTCTCGACGACCTTGTTGATGAGCCGGCGCAGCCAGCGGTTGGTCACCCCCTCGGTCAGGGGATAGACCGGCACCATGCGGCCGGTGTGAATATGCTCCTTGTCCAGCGGCTCCCATTCCGGCGAGTTCATGGTCAGCCGGCCCAGGAACTGCTCCACCCGCCCGCTGACCACGATGGAGGTCCCCGGCGCCAGCCGCTTCTCCAGGAAGGGCTGGTTGAACCAGGTCAGCTCAAGCTGGCCGGTGCCGTCCGTCACGATGCATTTGATGATGGTGCGGCCGCCGTCGAGCTGGCGCAGGGTGGTCTGGCGCACGTTCGCCAGCACCGTCACCTCATCGCCGGGGCGCAGTTGGTGAATGAGCTTGAGCCGGCTGTAATCGTCATAGCGGCGCGGGAAGTGATAGAGCAGGTCCTCGATGGTGCGGATGCCCAGCTTCTCCAGCCGTTTGGCCTGCATCTGTCCCACGCGCGGCAGGGTTGTCACCTCCGCCTCCAGCGCGGCCGAGCGCGCGCCGGCCGGCGCCGGCGGCGCGGCAGGGGGCTCCTCCGGTCTCGGGACAGCGGTCAGAGGTTCCGCCGGCGCGGCGGTGACGCCGGGTTTGGCAAGCGGCGGCGCGCTGACCGGCCCTTTTTCCTCGGCTCTTTCCTCTGGTTCGGCGGGGGCTTGCGGGACCGCCGGCGCCGGCGCCGCGCCGGCCTCCAGCGCCTTCAGGCGCGCCAGCAGGTCGTCAACACATTCCGCCTTCTGCGCGGTGGTCTCCAGCGAGGAGTACGTGCGCAGTAAGTCGCATATTTCCTCAATGGCAGAACGGGCCGCGTCCGTGCTCGCCTGGGACAGCGCCTCCTCGCGCCAGTGGGGCGCGAACTTGTCCAGGCCGCCGATCACGGCGCGGTTCATGTATCCCATATCGCGTTCGAGGTTCAGGATTTTGACAAGCTTGACGATAGCGCTCTGCATATATCCTCCGTCAGGCATTCCGCCGACGTCTTGATGGCTTCATAATACCCGCGGAGGCGTCAATTGGCAAGAAGCGCCGCCACTCCTACTGCGCCTGGGCCCACGTGGGAGACGATGGTCGGGCCGGCGTCCATGATGGTGGGGATGGAGGGGAGGAATTCCGCGAGCGACTCGACCAGCTCCGACGCCCAGCCGGCATTATCGGCGTGGATGACTGCCATTTCCTGGATGGGTCCCCATTTCCGCACCAGTTCCACCAGACGCCTGGTGGCCTGGCGCACGGTGCGGCTGAAGCCGAGCAGGGTCACCTGGCCGCGATATACCTCGAACAGGGGCTTGATGTGCAGAAATTCGCCCACCGCCGCCGGCAGGCCGGGGACACGCCCACTGCGCCGCACATGGTCGAGGGACTGCAGGGCGCCGGCCAGCCGCACCCGCGGCACCATCGCACGCGCCATCTGCTCCAGGCGCGCCAGCGGCTCGCCGGCGGCCGCGGCCCGCGCACAGGTCACCACCATCAGCCCCAGCCCGGCGGACATCTGCCCGCTGTCCACCACCGCGATGCGCCGGCTGTCCAGCTCCTCCGCCAAGCGGGCGCACTGCAGGGCGGTGGTGCTGAAGGAGGATGCGAGATGAATGGAGAGGATGTCATAGCCCTGGTCGAGGAGGGCGGCATACCGCTCGGCGGTATGCGCCGGCGTGGGTGCGGCGGTGGTGGGGAAGTGCCGGCTCTCCCGGAGCAAACGGTAGAAGGTTTCGAGATCCGGCTCCCTGCCGTGCAGGATGGAGCGGGAACCGAAAGAGACAGTGATCGGCAGGACCTCGATCGGAAGATGATGCGTGCTGTTCGCCGGCAGGTCAACGGCGGCATCGGTCACCACGTAGACGGGACGAGAGGCCAATGGCAGGTTCCCCCCGCAGGATGATGTGCTGGTTACCGGGTGAGAATGCAGAACCCCACTGCGCCGGGGCCGGCATGGGTGCCGATGGTGGCGCCGGCCTCGGTCTCAATGATGCCGGAAGGTGGGGCATACGGCGCGAAGAGCCGGCGGACCTCCGCCACATCTTCGGGCGCGTCGGTATGCAGAAGCGCCACCCGCTCCAGGGGGCCGCTTTCCAGGACATGCTGGATCATGCGTTGGAGCGATTTGCGCCGTCCGCGCACCTTGTCCAGCAGGCGCAGGCTGGCGTCTTTCAGCTCCACCACCAGCTTCAGGTCGATCAGACTGCCGAGCATCGAGGCCACCCAGCTCACGCGCCCGCCGCGATGCAGGTACTCCAGGGTATCCAGCGCCGCCACCAGCCGCAGGCGAGGGAGCAGTTCCTGCAGTCGGGCGATGATGTCCCCCGCGGACATGCCTTCGTCGGCCAGCCGGGCGGCGGTCAGCGCCAGTATCCCCGTGCACATGGAGATCTGACGGGAATCCACCAGATGGATGTTCAGCTCTGGCAGGCTTTCGGCGGCCAGGCGGGCGACGTTGTAGATATTCGTGAGGGCGGAGGCCACGTGGATGGAGATGATGGTGCGGGTGCGCCGGCCCAGCTCCCGGTAGGCCTCGACGAAGGTCCCCACCGAAGGCGCGGAGGTGGTGGGGAGGATTTTGGCGGCGCGCAGGCGCTGGTAAAAGGCCTGGCGCGGCAGTTCCACCTCGTCCCGATAGGTTTCACTGCCGAAGGAGATGAGGCAGGGGATCACGGTGATATCCCACTGACGGGCCAGCGCCGGCGGCAGATCCGCGGCGCTGTCCGTCACAATACCTATCTCTCGAGCGCTCACAGCCTGTCTCCCCGGGCCTACAGGCCCTCGTGTATCACTGCCCCCACCGCGTATGGCCCGATGTGCGCCGCCAGCGATGGGCCGTAGGTATAGACCGGGATGTTCTGCTTCGGGAAAAGCTCTTTCAAGCGCTCCAGCAGGAGCGGCACATTGTCGAAATAGGGATTGCGCAGGATCACCAGCTCCTCGACCTCGGAGAATTCGGCGATGAATTCGTAGAGCTTTTCCACCGCTTCCTCATGGGAGCGGACCTTCTCCATGGGGATGATCTCGCCGTCCTCCATCACCAGGATGGGCTTGATCTGCAGCATGGTGCCGAGGATGGACTGTGCCGGCCCGATGCGGCCGGTGTGCTCCAGATAGTCCAGCGTGTCGGAGAAGAAAATGGCGTACACGCGCGGGATCATGCCGCGCACCAACCGGATGATGCTGGCCAGGTCCTCGCCGGCGGCCGCGGCGCGTGCCGCAGCGCGCACCAGAATGCCCTGGCCGTAGGAGATAGACTCGGTATCAATGACCTCCACCTTCTGCCGGCCTACCAGCGAGGCGGCCGCCTCCTCGGCGGCGCGCACGGTCTTGCTCAGCCGGCGCGAATGATGCAGGGAGAGGATGATATCCCCCTGGGCGCCGATGGATTCGTACAGGCGGATGAAGTCGCCGGCGCTCGGCGGCTCGATGCGGGGATAGGCTCCCGGCTGTCGCAGTCGCTCCAGGAACTGCTGGGCGCTGATATCCACCCCTTCACGAAATGCCTCGTTCCCGAGGCGGATGGTCAGCGGCATGATCGTGATATCCAGTTCGCGCTGGGATTTGGGGTCCAACAGCACGGCACTGTCCGTGACAATGCGCACCTTCGGCATGGAAAGGCTGTCCTCCCAATGTGGTCCGGAATGATGCATTATTCGCCGGAGATAATGTACGGGTAATGCGGCTGGCCGCCCTCTACCACTTCGACTTCCTGGTCAGGGTAGCGTTCGGCAATCCGGTCCGCCAGGGCGCGGGCATCCTCTGCGCTCACCCCTTCGCCGTAATAGAGGGTGATAATCTCCAGGTCCTGGGCGCCCATTTTCTCCAGCAGGTCCAGCACGACGTCCGTGAGGTTCTCGCCGGCGGACACCAGATCGCCGTTCAGCAGGCCGATGTACTGCCCCTCTTCCACCTGCAGGCCGTTGATTTTCACGGAGCGGACGGCCCTCGTCACCTCGGCGGCCTGGATGCTGTGCAGTGCCTCGGTCATCAGCTCGACATTGGTGTCCAGGTCCGATTGATAGTTGAAGGCCAGCAGGGCGCTGATGCCCTGCGGGATGTTCTTGCTGGGCACCACGCGAATCTCGCGGTCAGAAAGGCTCTGTGCCTGTTGGGCTGTCAGGATCACGTTCTTGTTATTGGGCAGGATGATGATTTTCTTGTGCGGGAGGCTCTCGATGGCGCTCAACAGCTCCTCGGTGCTGGGGTTCATGGTCTGGCCGCCCGGCACGATGGCGGAGGTGCCCAGGCTTTGGAAGACCTTGGCCAGGCCCTCGCCCGGCACCACCGCGACGATGCCGATTTCGGAGACCAGCGCCGGCGCAGGAGGCTGCGGCGCGACGGACTGGAATGGCACCGGCGTGGGGGGAGGCACAGCGGCGCGGCCGGCACTGCGGAATTCCTCGTACTGCTCCTGCATGTTCTCCACAATGACGCGGCTCAATGAACCCAGGCGAGCGGCGTAGTTCAGCGGCGTGCCCGGCTCCGGCGTGTGCACATGCACCTTGACGGTGCGGCTGTCGCCCACCACCAGGGTGGAGACGCCCATGGCATCAATGTCGGCGCGGATGCGCTCCACGTCGAGGTTCTCGCCGGTAAGGATAAACTGCACATCGTACCCATACCCTTCTTCAGGGCCTTCCGGATGGTGCAAGATCACTTCCTCCTCTGGTTCTGCTGGCGCCTGCACGCTTTCACCGCGCAGGTAGCGGAGCATGCCCTCCAAGATGATGTAGAGGCCCTGGCCGCCGGCGTCCACCACGCCGGCCTCCGCCAGCACGGGCAGGAGGGAGGGCGTTTCCTCCACCGCTTTGCGGGCGGCCTCCACCACCAGCGCCATCATATCCCGCAGATCGTCGGCCGTCTCCGCGGCCAGGGCGCCGGCCTCTGCCGCCCGCCGCACCACCGTCAGGATCGTCCCTTCCACCGGCCGGATGACCGCCTTATACGCCGTGGCGCTCGCCTGCTGAAGCGCACGCGCCAGCAGGTTGGTGTCCAGCAGGTCGGCATCATGGAGAGCCTGGGCCATGCCGCGAAAGATCTGGGAGAGGATGACGCCGGAGTTGCCGCGTGCGCCCATCAGCGCGCCATGTGCCAGGGCCTCGGTAATGGGGGCCACCGAACGTTCGGTCCGGCCGGCGATCTCCTGCCAGGCAGACTCCAGCGTCAGGTACATATTGGTGCCCGTGTCCCCATCCGGCACGGGGAACACGTTCAGGGCGTTAATCATGGGGATATGATGGTTCAGCCATGCCAGGCTCGTCTGGACCATGGCCTTGAACTGCTGGCCGTCACAGGTCTTCCAGTCGGGACTGCCGGCGACCGCTGTTCCACTGGCCGCTGTAGAATCGGGTTGTGCCTCGCGGGCGATATCGTTATTGCTCAAGGCCCCTTTCCTCCCGGGATCGTTCGTTTCTCGCTATTTATTGCTCATGCGGACGCCCTGGATGTGCACGTTCACCGCTCGGATGGGCACGCCCAGGGCCTTTTCCACCGTATATTTCACATTGCTCATGATATTGTGCGCCACTTCGGAAAAGCGGACGCCGTACTCCAACACGACGTACAGGTCAATGACGATCTCATCGCCGTGCATATGGACCTCGACGCCGCGGCGCCAGCTATCCTTCTGCAAGATTTCGGCCAGGTCGCCGGCCAGGTTCTTGTTGGTGACTCCGACGACGCCATAGGTCTGCATGACGGCCATGCTCGCCAGCGTGGCGATGGCCTGCGGCGAGACATGGATATGACCTGCGACTTCGGCTTTGGACATACGATGCTCCTGCTCACTCTTCATGGGCGGGCTGGCGGCGTGCTCCCTGAATGCCGGCCGCAGGCCCGCGCGTCTGCCTCTCACTGCAAGGGTACATGATACGATAAGTTCCCAAAGTTGCGCAAATCTGCATGGTATGGTATGATAATTGTGTTGCGCTGAAGACGGAAAAAGCCGCCCAGCGCTTGCCAATCTTGCAGGAAAGGGGTGATGTACAGTGGCCAAGTGTGAGCTATGTGGGAAAGGTCCCCAGTTTGGTCACAACGTCAGCCACTCGAACGTTCGCACCAAGCGCATGTGGCAGCCGAACGTGCAGAAAGCTACGGTTGTGATCAACGGAGTCGAGCGCACTCTGCGCATCTGCACCAAGTGTTTGAAGACGCTCAGCAAGTCCAAAGAATGAGCGGGTTTGTACCCTGCACCCGGTGAAAGCCGATAGCATCTGCTGTCGGCTTTTGTTTTTCCTTCCCTGCCCATAGTCACACAGAACGCGCGATCAGTGCGCGTTCCGCGCTGGTCCGCAGCCGGCGGATGGCCGCCGCGATGCCCTCCGGGTCGCTGAAAATGAAGGAGCCGGCCACCAGCACGTTCGCCCCCGCCCGCACCACCTGCTCAGCGGTCCCCGGATGTATCCCCCCGTCCACCGACAGCTCCGCCCGCGCGCGCTGTTCGGTCATCATCTGGCGCAGCCGGCGGATCCTGCTCACAGAGCGCTCGATAAAGCTTTGCCCGCCGAAGCCCGGGTTCACCGACATCACCAGCACCAGGTCCACGTCCCCCAGGATTTCCTCCAGCGTCACCAGCGGGGTGGAGGGGTTCAGGCTGACGCCGGCCCGCACGCCCAGGCTGTGAATCTGCTGGAGCGTGCGGTGCAGATGGGGGCAGGTCTCGACGTGCACTGTCAAGATGTCCGCGCCGGCCTGTGCGAACGCCTCCAGCAGGGATTCCGGCTTCTCCACCATGAGGTGGACGTCCAAAGGAAGACGGGTCACTCGGCGCAGGGCCTGCACCACCACCGGGCCGATGGTCAGATTGGGGACGAAGTGCCCGTCCATCACATCCACATGGATATAGTCCGCGCCGGCGGCCTCTGCCTCTGCGACCTGTTCCCCCAGGCGGGCGAAGTCCGCGGAAAGGATGGAAGGCGCGATCTTGATCATAGAAACACTCCTTGCCGGCCAACGGCTCGCCTGCATTGTACACCTTTCGGGCCAAAACGCAAAGGGGAGATGGTAGGGATGAGGTGACGGTCACTTCGTGTCACAAGGTGACGGTCACCTAACAGGTGACCGTCACCTCATGTCGAAAGTTCCCAGGTGACTGTCACCTTGTGGGATCAATAGCCTTCCTCTTCGAGCACTACCTTGCCGCGGAAAACGTGGTAGATGTACGCGGTATACACCAGCATGATGGGCACGCCGATGAGGGCGATGATCAGCATGGTCTGCAGGGTCAGCGGCGAGGCGGAGGCGTTATAGATGCTCAGCCCCTGATAGCCGGCGATGTCCACGGCGTTGCGCGCCGGCAGGAGATAGGGATAGCAGGCGGCCCCGAAGAGCGCCATCAATCCTGCAATCGTCAGGGAAGAGGCCAGGAAGGCCCGCCCCGGCTTGCCCTGGGCCAGGAGGATACGGGTCCAGGCCATCAGCGCCAGCACTGCCGCCGGCAGTGCCCAGATGACCGCCGGCTTGCCCTGGAAGCGCGCCGGCGCATCGAACCAGGCGGCAACGCCGGTGGCAATGGTCAGGATCAGCAGGGCGAGCCAGCCCCGGGAGGCCCACCGGCCGGCCCGCTCCGCCACCGCGCCGTTGGTCTTGTTCAGCAGATAGATGGCGCCGTGGGTGACGAACATGGACAGCCCGGTCAGGCCCACCAGCAGGGAGAAGGGATTGAGCAGGGTGAAAAAGGTGCCGGCGTATTCCATTGCGGGGGTGAGGGGGACGCCGCGCAGGACGTTCCCGACAGCCACCCCCAGCAGGAGCGCCGGCACCAAACTGCCGGCACACAATACGCCGTCCCATACGGCCCGCCAGCGCGGGCTTTCCACCCGACTGCGGAACTCGAAGGACACGGCGCGCACGATCAGGGCGAAGAGCACCAGCATCAATGCCAGGTAAAAGCCGCTGAACACCGTGGCGTAGACGTGCGGGAAGGCGGCGAACAAGGCCCCGCCCCCGGTCAGGAGCCATACCTCGTTGCCATCCCAGAAGGGGCCGATGGCCTGGAAAACCGTGCGGCGCTCGCGGTCACTGCGGGCTACCAGCGGCAGTAGAACGCCGGCGCCCAGGTCAAACCCGTCCAAAATGGCATAGCCGGTGAGCAGGACCCCGATGAGGACGAACCAGATGTTCTGCAACAGGGTATGGCTCATCGTACCACCTCCTGCGCCGGCACCGCGGCCAAAGGCTCGGGGCCGCGCGCGATCTCCCTCGTCAGCAGGAAAATGAGCAGGGCGAGCAGTAGCGAATATATCAGCACGAAGAGGATGATGGTGGCCAGCACCTGTCCCGCCGGCACCACCGCCGACACTGCTTCCTGTGTGCGCAGTAAGCCGTAGACTGCCCAGGGCTGTCGGCCCAGCTCTGCCGCCATCCAGCCCAGCTCCAGGGATAGCCAGGGCAGGGGGAGGGACAGGAGCACGGCCCACAGGTAGGGGCGAGAGGTGAAACGCCGGCCGCCCATCAGCAGTCCCAGCCAGGAGATGAGGATGAACCATCCACCCAGCAGGACCATCAGATGATAGGGGTAGAAGGACAGTTCCACCGGCGGCCAGTTCTCGCGCGCGATCTGGTCCAGGCCGGCCACGGTCGCCTTAGGGTCGAAGTGGATCAGGAAGCTGAGAAACCCCGGCAGGGCGATCTTGAGGCGCACCGTCTGGTTGGCCGTGTCGGGAAAGCCCCAGAGGATGAGATCCGCACCGCTTTCGGTGCGGAACAGCCCTTCAAATGCCGCCATTTTCGCCGGCTGGGTCAGGGCCACTTGCACGGAATGGAAATGGCCGGTGGCCAGGATGAGCAGGGAAGTGACCGCCGCGGCGACCAGGCCGATCTGGAGCGAGCGGCGGGCAAACTCCTGATGCCGGCCCTTCAACAGGTACCAGGCGCTGATGCCGGCCATGAAGAACGCGCCGGTCAATAGCGAGGCCACCACGGTATGCGTGTAGCGGGGCAGGGTGGAGGGGTTGAAGACGGCGGCCAGGAAATTGGTCAGCTCCGCCCGACGGAAAACCCCCTCTCCCACGATGCGGTAGGCCGTCGGGGTCTGCTGCCAGGAGTTGGCCACGATGATCCAGAAGGCGGAAAGGGTGGAGCCGATGGCAACCATCAGGGATGAGAACCAGTAGAAGCCGCGGGATACGCGCCGGCGGCCGAAAATCAGTACCCCCAGGAAGGTGGATTCCAGGAAAAAGGCAAACACGCCTTCCGCCGCCAGCGGCGAACCGAAAATATCCCCCACAAAACGGGAGTAGGTGGACCAATTGGTGCCGAACTGGAATTCCATGGTGATGCCGGTGGCTACCCCGACGGCGAAGAGCATGGCAAAGAGCTTGATCCAGAACGCCGACATCCTTTCGTATTCGGGGTCAGCGGTGCGCAGATAGCGCCAGCCGATATAGACGATGAGCCATGCCAGACCAATGGTGACAGGGGGATACAGAAAGTGGAAGGCGGCGGTCAACCCGAACTGGATGCGCGCCAGGAGCACAGGGTCCATTTGTCATTTCCCTCCTGTTGTACACGCAGGGGTGTGAGTGGGGAGCCGGCATTTTCCTGCCGGCTCCCCCGTACGGCACTAGAACTTGCGGAACTTCTCGCGGGTGGCGCCGCAGATGGGACAGCGGTCCGGCGCCTCGCCCTCGACGGTCCAACCGCAGACCTCGCAGATGTAGATGTCGCCGACCTCGACATCTTTGCCGGCCAGGACCGATTGGCGCGCCTTCTGGTACATGCCGGCGTGCACCTTTTCCGCTTCCAAGGCGGAATGCATGGAGCGATTGGCGCCCTTCTCTTCCTGCAGTTCGGCCACCGCCTTATAGGCCGGGTACATTTCCTCGACCTCGAAGGTCTCGCCGTCAATGGCGACCTGCAGGTTGGCCGGCGATTCGGCCACCGCGCCCAGCGCCTTCAGGTGATTGGTGGCATGCACCTGCTCGGCAAAGGCGATGGCGCGGAAGAGGCGCGCTACCTTGGGGAATCCCTCCTTCTCCGCGACGTCGGCGAAGATAAGGTAGCGCATGTGGGCCTGGCTCTCGCCGGCAAAGGCGGCTTCCAGATTGGCTTTGGTCATCTTGCGCATAGGACACCTCCTGTGGTTGGATTTAGGATAACTCCGGACAATGGAATATCGGGTCCGGCAGTTGGCTCAATGACAGCCCGCGCTGTGCAAGCTGGTCGAAGGTGATGTGCTCCAGCGTCGTCTCAAGGGAACGCTGAAGGTCCACCCAGACCTCATGGACGGGGCATTCTGGCATGAGGGGGCAGGAGGCCGGCTCCACGACGCAGGGGCTGACGACCGGCGCTCCTTCCACGGCCCGCATGACCTGCAGGAGGGTGATCTCGGCCGGCGGGCGGGCCAGCGCGATGCCGCCGCTGGGGCCGCGCGCACTGTGGAGGATGCCGGCAGTCGTCAGCCTGGAGACGATCCGCCGCGCCAGGGCGGGCGGGATGAGCTTCTCCCGGGCCAGCGCGCGGGCGGTGGTGTGGGTGCCGGCCGGCTGCATGGCCAGGTACAACACGGTGCGGATGGCGTAGTCCGTCTCTCGCTTGACCATCATGCTCACCGATAAAAATGATACTATTCTGGTATCATTATACCCGGACACGGCATCTTTGTCAAGAGGGTAAAATCAAGGCTTTTGGAGCCGCAATTGACAGAATCGCCTATATGCCATACAATGAAATGTTGGACTTCAACACGGTCTGGGAAGATAGTGGTGGGTATGCGTGTTGGGGAACGACAGTGAGGTAGTGAAGGGAAATGGCTCTGGATAAATTGATCGTTCGCGGCGCCCGCGAACACAATCTGAAAAATATCGACGTGGAAATCCCACGGGATAAGCTGGTGGTTATCACCGGGTTGTCAGGTTCGGGCAAGTCCAGCCTGGCCTTCGACACCATATACGCCGAGGGACAGCGCCGCTATGTGGAGTCCCTCTCCGCCTACGCGCGCCAATTCCTGGGCCTGATGGAGAAGCCGGACGTGGACCAGATCGAGGGGCTGTCGCCGGCCATCTCCATTGACCAGAAAGGCGTCTCCCATAACCCGCGCTCCACCGTAGGGACGGTCACGGAGATATACGACTACCTGCGCCTGCTGTTTGCCCGCGTGGGCACGCCGCACTGCCCGCAGTGCGGCCGGCCCATCGCCCAGCAGACCGTCCAGCAAATCGTGGATGCGGTGTTGGAACTGCCGGAGGGCACGCGCGTCATGGTGCTGGCGCCGCTGGTGCGCGATCGCAAGGGCGAGCACCGACGTGTCTTCGAGGATATCCGCAAGGCCGGCTATGTGCGCGTGCGTGTCGACGGCGAGATCCGGGAGGTGGACGAGGACATCGAGCTGGACCGCTACAAACAGCACTCCATCGAGGCCATGGTGGACCGGCTGGTGGTGCGCTCGCCGGCGAGCATGGACCCCGACGAGGCTGCCGACTACACCACCCGCATCTCTGACTCGGTCGAAACGGCGCTGAAGCTGGGCGGGGGCCTGGTCATCATCAGCCGGCTGACCGAAGACGGCAAAATGGAGGATATGCTCTTTTCGGAGCACTTCTCCTGCGTGCACTGCGGCATCTCCCTCCCGGAGATTGAGCCGCGCACCTTCTCGTTCAACACGCCCTACGGCGCATGCCCGACGTGCGACGGCCTGGGGAGCCAGCTTGAGTTCGACCCGGACCTGATCATCCCGGATAAGTCCCTGACCCTGGCGCAGGGGGCCATCCGACCCTGGCACCGCTACGATGATAACGGCGATGGCTATTACTATCAGCTTCTGCGGGCGGCCTGCGAATATTACGGCATCCCGATGAACGTGCCGGTGTCGGAGCTGTCCCCGAAGCAGATTCACCGCCTGCTGTACGGCGGCCGGCCGGGCGAGACCATCCGCGTCCACTACCGCAATCGGCGCGGCGAGGAGCGCTACTACGAGACCACCTTCGAGGGGGTCATCAACAACCTTCAGCGCCGCTACCGCGAGACCCAGTCCGACTACGCCCGGGCCATGATCGAGCGCTATATGGCTATGCGCGATTGTCCCACCTGCGGCGGCACCCGTCTGCGCAAGGAGGCGCTGGCGGTCACCATAGATGGGCTGAACATCGCCGAGGTCTCGGCCATGCCGGTGGGGGATGTCCTGCGCTGGGTCGAGCGCCTGCAAGGGGACGACTCGCCGCTGACCAGCCGGCAGAAGCAGATCGCCCACCAGATTTTCAAGGAACTGCGCTCGCGCCTGCAGTTCATGGTCAACGTCGGCCTGGACTACCTCACCTTGAGCCGGCGCGCTTCCACCCTCTCCGGCGGCGAGGCCCAGCGCATCCGCCTGGCCACGCAGATCGGGTCGCAGTTGATGGGCGTGCTGTACATCCTGGACGAACCGTCCATCGGCCTGCACCCGCGCGACAACGGCCGGCTCATCCAGACCCTGAAGCAGATGCGCGATCTGGGCAATACCGTGTTGGTCATCGAGCACGATGAGGAGACGATGCGGGCGGCCGATTGGATCATTGACATGGGTCCCGGCGCCGGCGAGCACGGCGGACGGATCGTCGCCGCCGGCCCCATCGAGGTCATCGAGGCCTGCCCGGAATCCATCACCGGCCAGTTCCTGAGCGGCCGGCGCTCTCTGCCGGTGCCGGCCCGGCGCCGGCCGGGCAACGGCCATTACCTGGTGGTGCGCGGCGCCAGCGAACACAACCTGAAAAACATTGACGTGCGCTTCCCGTTGGGGACCTTTATCTGCGTGACGGGCGTCTCTGGCTCCGGCAAATCCACCCTCATCATTGAGGTGCTGTACAAGAAGCTGGCACAGCGGCTCTATCACGCCAAGGACCGGCCGGGCGCCCACCGCTCCATCGAGGGGGTGGAGCACATTGACAAGGTCATCAACATTGACCAAAGCCCCATTGGGCGCACGCCGCGCTCCAACCCGGCGACGTACACTGACGTCTTCACACCCATCCGCTCGGTGTTCGCCGCACTGCCGGAGTCGAAGATGCGCGGCTATCGGCCGGGGCGCTTCTCCTTCAATGTGAAGGGCGGGCGCTGTGAGGCCTGCCGCGGCGACGGCATCATCCGCATCGAGATGCAGTTCCTGCCGGATGTGTACGTGCCGTGCGAGGTATGCCACGGCCGGCGCTACAACCGCGAGGCCCTGGAGATCCGCTATAAGGGCAAGAATATCGCCGATGTGCTGGACATGACGGTGCAGGAGGCCATGGAGTTCTTCGCCAACATCCCGGCCATCCGCCGGCGCCTCCAGACCCTCTATGATGTCGGCCTGGGCTACATCCGGCTGGGTCAGCCGGCGCCGACCCTCTCCGGCGGCGAGGCCCAGCGCGTCAAGCTGGCCAAGGAATTATCCCGCAAGGCCACCGGCCGCACGCTGTATATCTTGGACGAGCCGACCACCGGCCTGCATTTCGCGGATGTGGAGAAGCTCCTGCAGGTGCTCCAGCGTCTGGTGGACGCCGGCAACACCGTCATCGTTATCGAGCATCATTTGGACGTCATCAAGTCCGCCGATTGGGTGATTGATCTGGGGCCGGAAGGGGGCGAGGCCGGCGGCCGCATTGTCGCCGAAGGGACGCCTGAAGAGGTGGCCGCCAACCCGCACTCGTACACCGGCCAGTTCCTGCGCAAGGTGTTGGAGCCCCAACGCCTGCAGGTAGCATGAGTTACGCCAATTCTGCCGCAAAGGGAAGCCCATGACACCAGAGAAATTCGATGTCATCATTGTAGGGACCGGGCCGGCGGGCATCTTTGCCGCCCTCGAACTGACCAGTAAGCGCCGCGACCTGAAGGTGCTGATGCTGGAAAAGGGCGTTGACCTGGAAAAGCGCAACTGCCCTATGCACACGCGCGGCGTCGAATGCCAGCACTGCAAACCCTGCTCCTTGCTTTCGGGCTGGGGCGGCGCCGGCGCCTATTCCGACGGCAAGCTGACCCTGTCGCCGGATGTGGGCGGCCGGCTGGCCAGCATCCTGCCCCGCGAAGAGGTCGAGGAGCTGATCAAAGAGGTGGATGCCACGTATGTGCGCTTCGGCGCCACCGAGGTGGTGCACGGCGCCAACATGGACGAGGTGGAGCGTCTGCAGAAGGAGGCGGCCAAGGCCGGCCTGCGCCTGGTGGCGGATCCCATCCGCCACATGGGCACGGACCGCTCTGCCGCCATCCTCAAGGCCATGCGCGATGAGCTTCTGTCGCGCGGCGTCACCATCCGCTTTCGCTCCGAGGTGACCTCGATACTTACCGACAACAATCATGCGGTGGGTGTCGAGCTGAAGGACGGCACTCAGATCCACTCTACCTTCATCATCCTGGCACCGGGACGGGACGGCGCGCCCTGGCTGTTGGCCAAGGCCAAGGAGCTGGACCTGACGTTGGGACGCAACCCGGTGGATGTGGGCGTGCGGGTGGAACTGCCGGCGACGGTGCTGGAACCCCTCACCTCGGTCCTGTATGAACCCAAGCTCATCTATTTCACCAAGGCCTTCGATGACCAGGTGCGCACTTTCTGCGTCTGCCCGTACGGTGAGGTGGTGACCGAATGGTACGGCGACGTGATGACGGTCAACGGCCACAGCTATGCCAACCGCCGCACGCTCAACACCAACTTCGCCCTGCTGGTGAGCAAGACCTTCACAGAGCCGTTCGATAATCCTATCGAGTACGGCAAGTCCATCGCACGGCTGGCCAACCTGCTGGGCGACGGCGTCATCGTCCAGCGGCTGTACGACCTGGAGCAGGGCCGGCGCTCCACCCCCGAGCGCATGAGCCGCTCCGTCATCCGTCCGACCCTGTCCACCGCCACACCGGGCGACCTGGGCCTGGTGTTCCCGTACCGCCACCTGGCCAACCTGCTGGAAATGCTGAAGGCCATGGACCAACTCACGCCGGGCGTCTACTCCCGCCACACCCTGCTGTACGGCGTCGAGGTAAAGTTCTACTCCTCGCGGCTCAATCTGACCCCGAAGATGGAGACGCGCATTGAGAACCTCTTTGCCGTCGGCGACGGCGCCGGCGTCACCCGCGGCGTCATCCAGGCCTCAGCCTCGGGCGTCATCGCGGCGCGCGCTATCCTGGAGCGTGTCTGAGCGCATCATGACCCGACGCTACTACATCTGGACCATCGGCTGTCAGATGAACACGGCGGACTCGCGCGCTGTCGCCGAGGGGCTGGAGCGGCGGGGTTTTCTGCCGGCCTCCTCCCCGGAGCAGGCCGATGTCATCGTGCTCAACACCTGTGTGGTGCGGGAGAGAGCGGAACAGCGCGCCCGCGGCCGGCTCAGCTCCCTGCGGCCGGTCAAGCAGAAGCGGCCCGGCGCGGTGCTGGCGGTGATGGGCTGTCTGGTGGGGGAGGACGAGGAGTCCTTACGGCGGGAGTATCCCTTTGTTGATCTGTTCCTGCGCCCCCCGCATCCGGAGCCGCTGTTCGCCCTGCTGGACGCCGGCGGGTGCGGGGAACGGCTCTCCGCGCCCGTTTCCCCTGTGCCGGTCAGCGCCTATCTGCCCATCAGCTATGGGTGCGACCATCACTGCACCTACTGCATTGTGCGCCTGCGCCGCGGCCCACAGCGGAGCCGGCCGGCCGAGGATATCTACCGCGATGCCCTGGGACTGGTGGAGCGGGGCGCGCGCGAGATCATCCTGCTGGGGCAGAATGTGGACGCTTACGGCCGGGATCTGCCGGGAGGCCCGGACCTGGCCGGCCTGCTGGAGAAACTGCATGACATCCCCGGCCTCTGGCGCCTGCGCTTCCTGACCTCGCATCCGGCAGATATGCAGGAACGCCTGATCGAGGTTGTGGCGGAACTGCCCAAGGTGTGCGAGCACTTCGAACTGCCGGTCCAGTCGGGGAGCGACGCCGTCCTGCGCAGGATGGGCCGCCATTACACTGCCGCGCAGTATCTCGAGCTGGTGGAACGCATCCGCGCCCGCGTGCCGGACGCCGGCCTGGCGACCGACGTCATCGTGGGCTTTTGCGGCGAGACCGAGGAGGATTTCCAGGCCACCCGCCGGCTCCTGAAGACGGTGCGCTTCGATGTTGTGCACATCGCGGCCTATTCGGTGCGGCCGGGCACGCCGGCGGAGCGGCTCCCCGACGACGTGCCGCCGGAGGTGAAAGAGGCGCGCCGGCAGGAGCTGGAGAAGCTTCAGGAGCGCATCGCCGGCGAGATCAATGCCGCTTTGCTGGGCAAGAGCGTCGAGGTGCTGGTGGAGGAGCGGCAGAAGGGCCGTTGGCGCGGCAGAACCCGGCAGAACAAGCTGGTCTTCTTTGAGAGCGAGGAGGAACTGGCCGGCGCGCTGGTGGACGTGCGCATCACCTGGGCCGGCCCCTGGTCCCTCATCGGTGAGCTGGAGCGGATAAAGGCTCGAACACCGTGAACGCCAGCGGCTGAACAGCGCCGGCCGTGCCGGCATATACCCGCATCTCCGCCGGCTCCATCAGCACCACCGCAACGGGGTGCTTCTCGGGGCCGGCTGTCGTTTCCCCTTCCGCCCACGCGCGCAGGAAATCCAGCCCCTTTTCCCGGCCCATCCAGCCGCTGTTGGCGCGCAGGTTCGCCTGCGCGCTTTCCGCGCTCTGCTGGACGGCGTGGAACAGGGAGGGGTCCAGGGCCGGCAGTTGGACCGCGGCCAGGGTCGGGTGGTGGAAAAGGCCGGCGGCGAAAATGGTGTTGGCGTCCGATGCCAGCGGTTCCTGCATGCGGGCGGACCATTCGACGCCGTCGGCTGAGGTTTCGCCGGCAAACACCACCTGCGCCCCGCCGCTGTGCGGCTGTCCCATGCTCCAGCGCAGTGCCTCCTGGCTGGAGGCGGTCTGCTCCAGCGCGCCGCGCAAGATAAGGGATGCCGGCAGGCCGGCCGGGGAACTGTCGCTGGTGCGCGCCGGCAGGGCCCAGCCGGCGACGTGCGCCTCATTCAGGCCGGCCACGCCCCCCAACCAGCCGGGCAGGCCCAGGGTCGCGCTCCCCAACCCATCGTCCGGCCGGCGCACCACCCACACCAGGGGCACGCCTTCCGCCGGCCGCCAGCCAGCCCCCAACAGCGCCTGGCCGGAGATGACCGCCGGCCCCCAGGCGGCGAAGCCGGCCGTCCCCAAACTGCCGTCCGCCGGCGGGAACCAGGCCTCGAACAGCGCGTTGAGCAGGAGGATATCCGCCGTACGGACTCCTGCGCCGGCCGCCAGCCCCTCGGCCTCCGCCAGGAACACTGGTGGAAGGGCCTGCCGCAGGCCGGCAGACGCATCGGCGCAGGAATTCCCTGGGGGGAGAGCGCCGGCGGCACAGAACGCATGCGCGGCGGCAATCGCATCGCGGATTTCGGCCTGAAGCAGTCTCCCCAGGGCAAAGCCCATCTCCCAGCGGCTCCCGGCTACCTCTACGACAGGGATGCCGGCGCTGAAATTTTCTGCGGAGATGACGTATCGGGTGCCGTTGACACTGGCCGGCCAGGTGCGCGGCGGCGCGCTCCGCGGCCCGATGCCCAGCACAATCAGCAGGACGGCCAGCGCCAGGAACGCCGGCCGGAGAAGTTCCCTGCGGCGCGAAGCGCTCATGTCCACGGCTTATTTCCCCCGTTTTTTCTCGCCGGCGGGCTTGTGGCCGCGGAAGACCAGCTTCAGGGGAGTGCCCTCGAAGCCGTACTGCTCGCGCAGGCGGTTCTCGATGTAGCGCTCATACGAAAAATGCACCAGCTCGGGGTCGTTCACGAAGAAGACGAAGGTCGGCGGGGCCACGCCGGCCTGGGTGGCGTAGTAGAACTTCAAGCGCCGGCCGGCTTTGCTGGGCGGGGCATGCCGGGCGATGGCCTCCCGCATGATGTCGTTCAGCAGGGAGGTCGGGATGCGCGCCAGACGCTGTTGATGCACCCGCAGGGCGGTCGGTAGGACAGTGGACACCCGCTTGCCGGTTTTCGCCGAGATGAAGAGCACCGGCACGTAATCCAGGAAGCGGAGCTGGGCGCGCACCAGGGCGCGGTACTCGTCCATGGTGTACGTGTCCTTGGGTACGGCGTCCCACTTGTTGACCACGACCACCACGCTTTTCATCTCGTCCAGAATATAGCCGGCGATATGCGCGTCCTGGGCCGTGACCCCCTCGGTGGCGTCGATCAGCAGGAGCACCACATCGGCGCGCGAGATGGCCTTCAGGGCGCGCAGGACGCTGTACTTCTCAATGCCCTGCTCGATCTGGCCGCGGCGCCGGATGCCGGCGGTGTCGATCAGCACCACCGGCTGTCCCTCCCATTCCAGGTAGGTGTCAATGGCGTCGCGGGTGGTGCCGGGTATCTCGCTGACAATGGCGCGTTCCTGTCCCAGGATGGCGTTGAGCAGGGAGGATTTGCCCACGTTCGGCCGGCCGACGATGGCGATCTGCACCGCCTCCGGACGGGCCGGCGGCTCCTCCGGCGGCAGAAGTTCCACCACCTTGTCCAGCAGTTCCCCTACCCCAATGCCGTGCAGGGCGGATATGGGGATGGGGTCTCCCAGCCCCAGGGCATAGAACTCGTAGATGTCCGCAGCGCGCGCCTCATTATCGGCCTTGTTGATGGCCAGGAGGACGGGCTTGTTGGAGCGGCGCAGGACGTCGGCGACCTCATGGTCGGCCGGCGTCAGCCCTTCGATGGCATCTGCCAGCATGATGACCACGTCCGCTTCCTGGATCGCCATCTCTGCCTGGGAGCGCATGGCCGGCACGAAGGGTTCGGAGGCGACCGCCAGCGGCGCGCGCTCCGGCTGGGGGGCCGGCCCTCCGCTGGTGAGCACTTCCAGGCCGCCGGTATCCACGACCACAAAACGCTCGCCGTTCCATTCGGCTTCCGCATACAGGCGGTCGCGGGTGGTGCCGGGCTGGTCCTCGACGATGGCCAGGCGCCGGCCCACCAATCGGTTGAACAAAGTGGATTTGCCCACATTGGGGCGCCCCACAATGGCGACGATGCGGGAATTCATGGTTTCCTCCACCTCTCCATCAGCGGGTTCTCTCGTCCGGCACGGGATACCGCCGGACAGAGGAGCTGGTGGTGCTGGCCGGGCGCGGGGTGGGTGAGGGGGCGGCCGGCGTGGGAGTGGGCGCCGGTGTGCGCGTGCCGGGCGTGCCGGTGCTCGGCGGTCTGGCCGGCGTGGGCGTTATGGTAGCGGTCGGGGTCGGGGTGGGCAGGGCGGTGATCTCCACCTGCACCCGCTCCGGCACCACGCTTTGCACCCGGATGCCCTCCGGCACGATGATCACCGGCGCGAGCTGGTGGACTCCCGGCCCCAGGTTGAACACATCCACAATGACCTGCACGTCCTCCGTGCGCAGGGCATCCAGCTTGGGCAGGGGGCCAGACAGGATGATATTCACCGTCTTAGGCGAGACCTGGGCCTGCATGGTGGCCGGCAGGCCCTGCACCTGCACCTTGCGCTCCACGGTCAGGCTGGATTCGATGGGGGTGATGCTGATGGTCACCTGCACGGTCTGGATGCCGAGGAGCGAGACGCCCTCCGGCAGGATGAGCGGGACGCGCTCCACCACGTCGGCGGTGGCACCGCCGACCTGCACCGGCGCGGTTTCCAGGTAACCGGGCAACTGTTCGATGGTCTGCGGGTCACCGATAATGGTCACGATACTGGGGTCCACCGAGACGTTGCTGATGCGGTAGCCGGCCGCCGGCTGTCCTTCCCACACAACCCGCACCGGCAGGTTGCGGAAGCCCCTCTGCTGGACAATGGGTATTTTCACCAGCACGGTCGCCGGCTCCAGCGTCACATTCACCGCCTCTCCCTGCGCATCGCGCGCCCGCAGAGACACGCGGCGCTCCACGGCCTCCGTCGCCCCGCGCAGATACACCTCGGCGACCACCTCGCTGACCTGATTGACAAAGGTCTCCGGCCCACTGACGGTGACGGAGCGGGGATCGCTGGTGATTTCTTCGCTCTTGATCTCATATCCGAAGGGCGGGGAGTCCATGATCACCACCCGCACGGTCCAGTTCGTCTGTTTGAGCCGATCCAGGCGCACGGAGATGGTGCCGGGCCGGCTTTCGATGATTTCCACCCGGCGATCCGAGCATTCCACATGCACCTCGAGCTGATTCATGCCGATCTGCGCATTGGCCAGGTCCACCACAGCGCGGAAGCTCTCCCGGCGCAGGTCCCGCCAACTGCTCTGCGGCGCGCGCATCTCGACCTGCACCGTTTTCGGGATATCGCCGACGATGACGGTGCCGGCCGGCTGGTTGATCAGCTCGATGGGTATGGGCTCTCCCCACGTCCCACGGACAATGGGGTTCTCCTCGTTCATAGCGACCACCCAGACGATGATCGCCAGGATCAGGGAGAGGAGGATAGAGCCCAGTTCGTTCAACAGGCGGCGCATGGGATGTTCCACAGCTTCAGGATGATGATCGGCGCGATGATGACGATCCGCTGGAGAACCAGCGGGTGATGCCGGCCAGGGGCGAGCGCCCGGCCGGCGATAAACGGTAGAACGAGCGCAGGACGTTGGCCAGCCGCTCGCGGCCCAGCCGGCGGATCATGCGGCCGTTCTGGGCCACGGAGATGATGCCGGTCTCCTCCGAAACCACGATGGCCAGGGCATCGGTCTGTTCGGTAATGCCGATGGCGGCGCGATGGCGCGTGCCCAGGTGGCTGTAGGCCGGCGCGTGTTCCGCCAGGGGCAGGACGACGCGCGCCGCCACAATGCGGCCGGCGCGGATGATGACGGCCCCGTCATGCAGGGGTGTGTTGGGATAGAAAATGGTCTGGAGCAGTTCCGAGCTGACCGGCGCGTCGATGGGAGCGCCGGTTTCGACGTAGTCCTGCAGGCCGGTGACCCGCTCCAGCACGATGAGGGCGCCGTGCCGGCGGTCCGCCATCAGCTCGCAGGCATCCACAATTTCCTCGATAATCATGTTGACGGTCTCTGGGTTGCGCAGTAAATTGCGCAGGGAGCCGGTGCGGCCCAGACGCTCCAGCCCACGCCGCAGTTCCGGCTGGAAAATCACCGGCAGGGCGACCAGCAGGGCGGCGAAGCTGTTGCGGATGAGCCAGGTGAAGGCGCGCAGGCGCAGAAGACTGCTCAACACGCTGATGATGAGGACGAGCAGTATCATGCCGCGCAGGAGCTGGATGGCCTGGGTGCCCTGGAACAACCGCAGGATCAGATAGAACACCAGCGCCACCAGCAGGATGTCCACCACGCCGGCCAGCGTGATGCCCCGCAGTACGCTGAGCGGCTCAAAGATATTGGTCAAATCCATCTCTGCCCTTCACTATGCCTGTCCTGGCTCATCCGTCCCAGCCTGCGCTGACCGTGCGCTCAACAGATAATCCAGCAGTCGCTGATAGTCGCCGGCCTTGTCCGGTTCCAGCGCGGCCAGTTTGCGCACGGTGCGCACCGCGTCATCGGTCATGCCGGCGTCCAACTGCAGTTCCCCCAGTGTGTTCAGGACATGAATGGCCTCTTCTGTGCGTCCCTGGGCAATGTACCAGTCCGCCATGCGCTCCTGCAGGGGAGCGATGGCCGGCCAGGCATCCACCAGGGAGCGCAGTGCCCGTTCCGCCTGTTCGTCCGCCCCTTCCTTGTGTAGACGTTCCAGCAGGTCGTCAAGTTCGCGCAGGCCGGCGTCAATTTCCTCCAGCTTGAAGGCCAGGTCAATCCGGCCCAGGCTTGTTTCCAGGTTCTGCGGCGCCGGCAGGGCGGACAGACGTCGGTATATCTCGCGCGCTCTGGTCCAGTCGAAGCTCTGGACGTACAAGTCGGCCAGGCGCGGCAGGAGCCGTGCCTCCCAGGCAGTGCGCTCCGACGAGCGCGGCGTCAGCTTCAACGCTTCCTGATACGCTGTGATGCATTCGTCTATGGCCGCCAGATGGTAGTGGGCGTCGGCGAGCTGGATGTACTCCTCCAGCGCCTGGTCCACCTGTCCAAGCACCAACAGTTCCTCGATGAGCTGTTTGCGCAGGGCCGTGTCGAGCGGGGCGAACTGCAGTGCCAGGCGGTAGACCTGCACGGCCTGCGCGTTCTGCCGGCGCAGGCGGTAGGTCTGTGCCACCATGACGCACTTCTGCAGAGCGGCATCGGTGCGGCCCTGCAGTGCGCTGATCTCCGCCAGCCGCAGGTGCAGGGGCAGATAGCCCGGCACCCGCGCCAGCGCGCGATAGCATTCCTCTTCCGCCGAGGCGAACCACCGCCGGCGCATGTACTCCTCGCTGAAGGCCAGGGCCTCCAGCGCGCTCTGGGCGTCCGGCGTGGCTAATGCTTCCACCAAGGAGGTGACGAAGCCCTGTGCGGCGAAGCGGTCCAGCCGGCGGCGCGCCTCGCGCGCCTTCTGCTCCCAGCCGGGGGAGCCGAGCAAATCGACGATGGAAGAGATGAGCACCAGCGCCCCTTCCGCTGAGCGCTCGCCGGCGTACTGCGCCTGCAGGGCTTCGTAACAGCCGGCCAGTTGGGCGTGCATTTCCTCAGCGGCCGCGCGCAGTTCCAGGAGCTTAAGCGCTTCCAGAAAATGGGTCAGCGCCGGCTGTGTCTGGCCGCGCGCCTGATAGCCCTGGCCCAGCGCAAAGTGGGCGCCGGCGGCGTAGTCCGGGTCCGCCATGGCGCGCTGGAAGTGGGGGACAGCCTGCTCCCAGCGGCCCAACTGCTGGAGGAGCACCGCCAGGTTGAAGTGCACCGCCGGCCAGTCCAGCCCCTGCCCGAGCGCCTGCTCAAAGAGGCTCACCGCCTGCTCCAGCGCGCCGCGCGATTGGTGATCCATCGCCTGGGCGAGGAGGGGCAGGGCGCGGGTGGATGGGCCGGCGCCCTCTTCGACCGATTCGAAAATGGCCTCGGCCAGGGTTTCCAGTGCCCGCCGGCGAAGCGCCTCAGCGGGGTTGGCGCTCTCCGCTTCCTCCCCGGCCTTCTCCTCCTGGGGGGCTGTAGAGGCTTCCACGGTGGGGCGCACCGGGCCGGCGGCCGGCGGCGCCGCGCCCTGCCCGAGCGCCTCCAGCGCCTGCCGGGCGGCCGCGCTGCGCGGGTTAATATTGAGGGCCTGCTGGATGCATTCCAGGGCGCGCTCTCGTTCGTTCCGCCGCTGGAAGAGGTGCGCCAGCACCAGGTATGTCCGCACCGCGTCCTGGGTGCGGCCGGCCTGCAGATACGCGCCGGCGAGCCGCTCATGGGCAGTGAGGTCCTCCGGCGCAAGCTTGACGGCCTGCTCCAGGGTCTCCACCGCCCTGGACCAGTTTTTCATTGCGGCAAAGATGTCGGCCGCCGCCAGATAGTGGCGGACAGCTCCGGCCGAATCGCCGGTATCCGCCAGGATGGCGCCGGCGCGCAAATGCGGCAGGGGATCGTCCGGCCGCAGTTCGCACGCCCGCTGATAGGCCGCCAGGGCACTGGCCGGCTCTCCGCTGGAAAGGTATGCCTGCGCCAGGTAGATATGGACATCCGCATTGTCTGGGAATTCCTGGAGGGCGCGCTGATAGGCGGCGATGGCCTCCTTCCACCGGCCATCCCAGGCGAAATTATGTCCCTCGCGCAGGGCTTGTTCGAAGACCTTGCGTTTTCCTGCCACCGGAGGCCTCCTTCAGGAGCGCGGACGGGCGTGCCGGCGCCGTGCTTGCCGCGCAATCAGGACAGCGGCACCCCGCCCAACAGATGCGCCACCAGCGCTTTCTGCGCATGCAAGCGGTTCTCGGCCTGATCGAAGACGGCGGAATGCGGCCCATCCATGACCTCGTCGGTGATTTCCTGGCCGCGGTGCGCCGGCAGGCAGTGCATGACGATGACCTTCGGGTCGGCCAGCGCCACCAGGGCGGAGTTCACCTGATAGGGCGGGAATATCTTCTGGCGCTCCTCCGCCTCCGCCTCCTGCCCCATGCTGGTCCAGACGTCGGTATAAATCACCTGGGCGCCGCGCACCGCCTCTTTCGGGTCCTCAATAAGGGAGATGGAGGCACCGGTATGGGCGGCGAGCTGGCGCGCTTTGGCGACGGTTTCGGGCTTGGGCATGTAGCCGGCTGGCGCGCTGATGACGATGTCCATGCCGGTCTGGGCGCCGGCGAACATCAAGGATGTGGCCACATTGTTGCTCCCATCGCCGACAAAGACCAGACGGATGCCGCGCAGGGTGCCGAACTTCTCGCGCACCGTGAAGACATCGGAAAAGGCCTGGCAGGGATGGTTGTAGTCCGAAAGGCCGTTGATGACCGGCACGGAGGACCACCTGGCCAGCTCCAGCACGTCATCATAGGCGAAGACGCGCGCCATAATGCCGTGCACATAGCGGGAGAGCACGCGCGCCACATCGGAGACCGCCTCGCGCTTGCCCAGTTGGATCTCGTTGGGGGAGAGGTACAGCGCCTGTCCGCCCAGGTGCAGCATGGCCATGTCGAAGGAGACGCGGGTGCGCAGGGATGGCTTCTGGAAGATCATGCCGAGGGTCTTGCCGGCCAGGATGGGCTTGTTGCCGCCGCTGAGATATTCCTTCTTCAGGCGTTCGGCCAGGTTCAGCAGGCCCTCGAATTCATCTACCGTCAGGTCAGCGATGCACAGGAAGTGTTTCATGGCGTCCTCCATGATGTTATGGGAGATGAGTAATATATTTTGATAGCATAAGTATACCCCGATATGTCTGCAGGGCAAACCCTGCCGGCCGGCTCAACGCCTGGTCCCTGCCTGCACCGGATTGCGCAGGATGCCGATGCCCTCGATCTCGACCTCCACCACATCGCCGGCCGCCAGCGGGCCGATGCCGGCCGGCGTGCCGGTGTAGATGACATCCCCGGGCTCCAGCGTCATGATGTGAGAGATATAGCTTACCAGGAAGGGGATATCGAAGATCATGTCCCGCGTGCGGCCGTCCTGTCGGGTTACCCCATTGACGCGGCAGAGCACCCGCAGGTCCGCCGGCGAGATTCCCGTCTCGATCCACGGCCCCAGCGGCGCAAAGGTATCGAACCCCTTGCCGCGCGTCCACTGTCCATCGCGCCGCTGGAGATCTCGGGCGGTGACGTCGTTGCCGCAGGTATAGCCGAGAATATGCCGCAGTGCTTCCTGGCGCGGGATATCCTTGCCCCGCCGGCCAATGACCACCACCAGTTCCGCCTCGTGGTCCACGTGCTGGCTGTCCGCCGGCAGGATGATCGGCTCCTCATGGCCGATGAGGGCGCTCGGCGGCTTCAGGAACAGCAGGGGCTCCGCCGGCACCTCGACCTGTTGTTCGGCGGCGTGGGCGGCATAATTGCGCCCCACCGCGATGATCTTGGTCGGCTCGCAGGGGGGAAGCAGTCGCAGTTCATCCAGCCGGCCGATCGGCTCCGCCGGCTCGAGCGGCCCCGCGAAGGGACTGCCGGCGCGCAGTCGGTGGACCATCTCCCCCTGCACGATCCCGTAGGTCGGTTGATGCTGGTAGATACAGCGGACGATTCTCACAGTCGTGCTCCTTGTATTGGTAAGATGATGAGGCGGCATGATGCCAGGTAACAGTCGCTGTCATGCCCGCCGGCGCGCCCAGACCTGGTCATAATTGACCTCCCAGACGACCTCTTGAACTTCCTCCAATGGGAGGTCCTGCAGGACGCTGGCGACCCGCCGGCGGGGGAAGACCTTGCCCGGCAGGAAGCGTGCCTCCCAGCCGATGCGGTTGGTGAAGAGGAGCCAGCCGCCTGGTTTCAGCACGCGCGTCATTTCCGTCAGCGCGGCGCGGGGGTGCGGCATGAATTCCAGCGCCTCACAGCACGTCACCGCGTGGAAGGCGGCATCGGGAAAGGGGAGCCGGCAGGCGTCCCCCTGCACCAGATAGGCCCGGCCGGCGTGTTCCGCCAGGTTGCGGCGGGCCTGGGCCAGCATGCCGGCGGAAAGGTCCAGCCCCACGACCATGCCGCGGAACGCCGGCTGGCGGAGCAGGCTCATGGGCACGCGGCCAGTGCCGGTGGCCACATCCAGCACCATCGGCTGGGGGACGTGCGCCAGTGCCGCCGCCAGCGGCCGGCCGAGGGTAGCGTCTTCCAGCTCGACGTCGTACGCCTTGATGCGGTCGTAGCGGCCGGCGGTCCAGTCGTACAATTTGGCGACGATGGAGCGGCCCAGGTAAGTGCCCTCCGCCAGGATGAACTGCCAGTAGACCAGCAGGATGAGGATCAGCAGGACAGCGAGCAGGATGCCGGCCATATGCTCCCTGGAAATGTCTGGACATGCGGGATGCAGTCGCATTATAGCACAGAGGGATGCGGGGGAGAAGCGGTCAGGCCATACGCGAAACCCCGCCGTGCCGTGTGCGGAAGAGGTTTGAACCTGCTCTCGCAGGTGGGTGCCTCCTGACAGCCAGCACGACTCCTTCACATGGAAGGGAAGTCGCAGCTTCTGCAGAGTCCGGCTCCCTCTTATTAAGTGTTGGCTCAAACCGCATTACCGCATCACGAGCACAGCAGGGCTCTGTTTCCTTTTATACCACAAACTGGGCGGAATGACAAATTGGGTCAAAAGGTGTTGCGCGGGTGTGAGTTTGCCAAAATGGCGGGATTTGGTTATACTATGCAGTGTACAGGTGCCCCTGTAGCTCAGAGGATAGAGCAGCGGCCTCCGGAGCCGTGCGCGGGCGTTCGAGTCGCCCCAGGGGTACTGTTTTTATTTTGGGTGCCGGCAAGTTCCCCCTCTTTCAGCTCATGTTTTGCTGTTCGGTCTCTGAAGCCTGCCGGCCTTGCTTGACGCACTTCGCCCGCTGTACTACAATAATGGTAGGTTGTTTCTTGCGCCGGCCCATCTATCCCCCCATGCACTTTGGCGACTGAACCGGCCCCAGTATGCACAGCATAAGGGAGGTGTGCCATGTTGTGCACGTATGCGAAGCTGGATGAGAAGAAGCTGGCCGCGCTGCGCGAGCTGGAGACGCAGCACAACGTGCGGGTGGTGGCCCTGGCCTGCCATGATATCCGGCCGGCCCGCCTGACCAAAGCGCAGGAGGAAGCGATCAAGAAAGCGGAGCAGGAACTGGGTGTTGTCCTACTGGCCTATGAACAATAGCACCGCGGAACGGGCCGCAAACCACAGCAGGGGGCACACTTCGCCCCCTGCTGTCTCTGTCCGAAATATGACAATTTGTTCATCATGAATAAAATTTCATGGAATTCTATTGACTATCACGATAGTTTATGATATGTTATAACTGTGGTTAGCCTGGAACCCAGGCGGCCGGAAGAACAGGGAGGAGGTAGGGGCGGCCTCCTTCCTGTTCTCTTTTTATGCTTCGGAGCCGGCCGGCGCCTGAACCGCCGGCTCCAGGCGGAAGAAATCGGTCATCTTCACCGTGCCGCCCGGCTCCACGATGACAAAGCGCCGGCTGTCCCACCGCCCCTGCGCCAGGTCCTTGATCCATTCCGGTGAACCCGGCACTTCCTCGAACCGCAGGCGGTACCACTCGGCGACCTGTCGCGCCAGGTTCCGATAATACTCCACCTCGTAATTGCCGGTATTGATGAACGCCAGGCGCGTGTAATGTTCGAACGCCAGCCGCGCCAGGCGCTCGCCCTTCTCCGGCCCGAATTTCTCCACCATGCGCTGATACTGCCCCAGCGGGCCATCCCCCTCGATCGTCAGCCAGCCTTTGGTCACGTAGTAGGTGCCGCGCTCCTGGCGCATCTGCTCCTCATAGCGCTCCAGTGAACCCAGGAAGAGCGCGATGCAGTCATGGGCGCGCGGGATCACCAGCCGATGTTCGCCGGCGCGAATGCCGTCCATCCCGCCGCCGCACAGCCCATACCCCAGCACGATGGTATAGCCAGGGGGGACCTTGTCAATCTCCTCCTGCAGGCGCTGACGCAGTTTTTCGGGGGAATTATGCAGGCCGAACTCCAGCACCAGCGCCGGCGTCCCGGCCGGCACGTGCGATTGCATCTCCTCCCAGACAACGGTACAGGCGATGATATACAATGGTTCCATGCAGGAACGCCTCCGCTGGTATGATGCTCCGTTGGGGATGAGTGTACACAAGATGCCCGTTTTGACAAGCCGTTCGGGAGTACTTGTGCCGGCGGCGGATCGGTGCTAGGTGACAGCCACCTTGGGGTGGCTGTCACCTGGGAGCATATCCAGCGGCTGGGGTCACGAATGGTCGCGCAATCGGGTCCGTCAGGCGGCCGGCCGGGCTTTTGTGACGGACAGCATCTCGACCGGTTCTGCCGGCAGTCGCGTCAGCGGCCCCGCTTGAAAGACCTGGCGGTATATATCTATCCCAAAGCTGGTAGGAAGGGGCTCGCCTTCATGGAGCTGGAAGGTGCGGCTTCCATCCGGGCGTCTGTCCGCGCGCAGGAACAGGGTGTTGGGCAGGCCGGCCTCGAAGAAACCGCGCGCCAGCTCATACATGTGCGTGACATAGAAGATTTTGACGCGGTGTTCCAGCAGTGCACTGATGATCTGCCGGGCGATCTCGGAACCCTCCCGTTCGTTGGTGGAGGCGAAGGACTCGTTGCATAACAGCAGGGCGTTGGGCCGGATTGCCCCGACAATGGCGCTCATGCGGCGCAGTTCTTCGTCGAATTTGCCGCTCTGCATGGCGGCGTCCTCTTCGCGCTTGAAATGGGTGAAGATGCCGGAGCAAACGTTGGCGGTGAAAGATTCCGCCGGCACGAACATGCCGCACTGCATCATCAGTTGGGCCTGGCCGATACTGCGCAGAAACGTGGACTTGCCGCCCTTATTGGCGCCAGTGATGAACACCAGGTCTTTTCCGTCCGCGTGCACGGTATTCCCTACCACCGGTTGCCCCATTGTGAGCGCCAGGCAGACATCGTACAGGCCGGCGAACGACAGCCGGCGTTCGTTGGGCCCCACCGGCTCCGGGAACGCGATGGGCTCACCCAGTGCTGTGAGCCTCTCGTACAGGTTCAGGCCGGCGATGTAAAATCCCAGCTCCTGCCGGAGCACTTGGAGAAAGCTCTCGATATGGTCGGCGGACTGTGCCAGGGCGCCGGCCACCCCCCGGAGGCCCCTGTTTCTGAGCTCCCCCAGGGCGCGCGCACCATGTTCATCCCGTGGATGAAGCGTGAAGGAGTACACCGGCGAACCTTTGCCCAGGACGCGCTGGAGCCAGTTGGGGCCGTTAGCGTGGGGCTTGCACAGGATGTAGTTCGTGCCCTCGTTGCCCTTGCCCAGTTCGGCACGCAGGAGAACCCCATCGCGGAATTCCAGGGCTTTCAGGTGCTCTTCCACCACGGTGAAGTACGCATCATCCAGCTCTTCCTGGATCATGCGGAAGAAGCGCTGGAATCCCCGCGAGGTGAATGCCGGCGCATACTGGTCCGCGATCTGCTTGAGCTCTTTGAGCAGGCCCACCTGCATTTTCAGCATATTGCGTGCCCCGATAAGGACACTGCTGGGACTGGTGCCGAAAATCCCCAGCCACTGCCGATGCCGCATCTCGCGAGCGCGGATGGGAATCTGGTAGATGGCCCGCACCACGTCGGGATGACTCAGACAGTCCCGCAGTATCTCCTGCCGGTACCGGATGACGTCGAGATCGGTGAGTGGGGACAGGAGGACCTGTTTGGCAATGTCGAACAGGAACTGGTCGCCGGCGGCCATCGCTTTGCACAATGTGTCCAACTCCAGGTCCTGTACCAGTTCGTCGGTATGAGGTGGCAGTTTCTGTTCGGGATCAAAGTCCCGGTCTGGAAACAGCAGGAAGACTTTCATGCGCTAATACGCTCCTTGATTTGCTCGTACGTCAGCCCATGCTTTCTGGCGAGCGAGATGGCATACGCCAGGCCATCGGCCGGCTTCCGAATGATCTTGAACGTGCGCTAGGTGGGGTCTTCCTCGAGGACAGTGCTGACCATGCTGACCGTTTTCTCGTTCAGCGAGGACAGCTCATCCAGAAAAGTAACCCAGACGCACAGCAGGTCCAGCTCCATCAACCGCTCCATGATGGCTTTGCTCAGGAGGATGGCGTCCTTCACCGTGGTGGAGGCGAAGACCTCGTTGAGCACGACGATGCTCTCGGGCGTGGCGTGCTGAAGGATGTCATGGATGCGGATAAGGTCGTCCTCCAATTTGCCGCGCAGGTTGCTGATGTCCTCCTCGCGCTCGAAGTGGGTGAAAATATGGTCGAAGAGGGCAAGCCGCGCTTCCCGCGCGGGGACGAGGAGACCCAGGCCGGCGAGATAGTGCAGTTGGCCGAACATGCGCGCGAACGTGGTCTTCCCACCCTGGTTGGGACCGGTGACGACGATAATGCGCTCCGGGCCTTGCAGGAAGAAATCGTTGCAAACGACTGGGTTGGAGGTATTGCGCAGGGCGTGCGCCAGTGCCAGGTCAAAGCCGTCCCGGACGTATACCTCGCGGCCGGCCGTCACCGCCGGGTAACAGAATGGCAGGCCCCTGCGCCGCATATCTGCGATGAAATCGAGATAGGCGATATAGAATTGTATCTCCCGGTCAAAGGTTTGGATCGTCTCGTCAACGAAGCCGGCATGGCTCTCGCAAAAACGGTCGAGGGCGGCGAAGGGTTTGGGATAAAGGCGGGAGACGAACTCCAGAATCTGCGCCTCGATGTGGTTCATCCCGGAACTGCGGTCGGGGTCGAAGCGGTATTCTTTTACCGCATGCTGTTGGAATTTCTCAAAGGTCTTCTCGACCTCCACGCTGTAGTCGGGCTCCCCTTCGTACAACTTGACCTTAAAGCGGCCGGGTTGGATGATGATGCAGTACTTCAGCTCCGAGAGCCGGCGCTTCACCTCTTCCGCTTCTTCCGCAAATGTCCGGAACGCTTCCGAGTGCACGTACGCGCGCAGAAAATCGCGGAAGGCGCTCAGGCCGCGCGAGCGAAGGGCCGACTGCTCCAGGTCCTGCATCAGCCGGCGCACCGCTGTGCTGTAGACCAGGGCGGCTTCCAGAAACCACCCTCGTTTGTGGTAGTGAAACTCCAGGTTCTCCACGAGGGAAAGGTACCGCCGCACAATCACCATCTGCTCCGCGAAGGATTTCAGATGGGCTGTGAGGGCGGGGTCCTCGTCAATGTCCCGCATCACTTCCTGCCGGTAGCGGATGGCCTCGATATTGTGGAGCGGGGTGTAGAAAAATGGCTTGAGGTGATAGGCCTGTTTGCCGGCAGTGATGGCGTCAATGACCTGGTCCAGGTTCAAGTCCTTCAGGCAAGGTTCTGGCTCTTCCGACAGCCCTTGTCCCTCGGTTGGGTTTGGGAATAACACGCTGATTGCGACCATTTCCGGAAATCCTCGCTTCCTGTGACCCCCCACAGGTGGGAATAAAGAAAAAACCTCTACTGAACAGCGGTTCAGTAGAGGCTATCAGTCCTGACGGACATGCAAGGCGAGCCTCATCGCCTGTTCGATTGGCTGGCCGGCGCTCCGTCTGCCGATGGGTGCCGGCTGGTTTGTCTGTACAAATTATAGTGCAGAAAAGGGGGGATGTCAAATTGCGGCGAAGAAAGGCCGAAAAGCGTCATTTGACAAGCCGGCGGGATTGTGTTATTTTATTCATGCATCATTCGACAGGGAAGGCAGGGCGAACATGCTGCGTCTTTCGCTCCGAGCCAAGCGAAGCAAGGTGTACCCGCGACCAGGCCGAGGGTCTGGTTAGACTTGCTTTGCGCGCCCTGTGCAACAGTTCAGCGCCCAAGCCAGCCTCCAGGCCCTTTCCAGAGCAGGGAGGCTGGTTTTTTTATGATATTCGAGGTGCCGGGAAGCACCTGTACTGCCGGCCATGACGCGCCCAGGCTCTGTATCCTATGAGTCTGGGCCCTTTTATTCCGATGCCCCACCGCCTCAGCGGTGCCGGCTATATTGCCAACAATTTCAGTAAGCAAGGAAAGGAGAAAGAACCATGTTGTGCGAATGTCCCGAATGCGGTGCCGAAATGGAACTGGATGACGACATCATGGTGGGCGAGATCGTCATCTGCGCCGACTGCGGCGTGGAGTGCGAGGTCGTCAGCCTTGAGCCCCTCGAGCTGGCGCTGGCGCCCGAAGAAGATGAGGATTGGGGAGAGTAAACGCCTATGAAAGTGGGTATTGTCTGCTCGCGGATTCGGCTGGAAGAAAAGCTTCTCCTCCAGGCGTTTCAGGACCGCGGCGTGGATATCGAGATCATTGATGACCGCCAGCTTGTCCTGGACACCACCAAACCGAGCCTGCACTTTGACATCGTGGTAGGCAGGTCGCTGAACTACTCGCGCGGCCTTTACGCCCAGCACATCTTTGAGCACTGGGGGGTGCGCACCATCAACCCGTACAAGACCCTGGAAATCTGCGGGGACAAACTGCTGACCACGACAGCCCTCCAGCGAGCCGGCATACCCACGCCGCGCACCGTCATCGCCTTTACGCCGGAGTCGGCCCTGGAAGCCATCGAGGAGATCGGCTACCCCGTGGTGCTGAAACCCCTGGTGGGTTCCTGGGGCCGGCTCCTGGCCAAAATCAACGACCGCGACGCGGCCGAGGCTGTGCTGGAGCACAAGAGCGTGCTGGGCAACTACCAGCATTCCATCTTCTATATCCAGGAGTTTATCCGCAAACCGAACCGCGACATCCGTGCCGCCGTCATCGGTGACCGCACGGTGCGCGCCATCTATCGCGTCGCCCCGCACTGGATCACCAACACCGCCCGCGGCGGCGAGCCGATCCCCTGTGAGATCACCCCCGATCTGGACCGCCTGTGCGTGGCCGCCGCCAAAGCCGTCGGCGGGGGCATTGTGGGGGTGGACCTGTTGGAAGACCCCGAGCGCGGCCTGCTGGTCAATGAGGTCAACGGCATAATGGAATTCGGCCGCAGTGTGCATGTCACGGAGGTGGACCTGCCGGGAGAGGTTGCCGATTACGTCATTGGCATCGTCGAAGGCCGCTATCCCTATCCTGGAGAGGAAGTCGAGAAGGAGAAGGCAACGTGTTGAAGGCATCCATCGTTGGCGGTTCTGGCTATGCAGGAGGGGAGCTCCTGCGCCTGCTCCTCTGGCATCCCCACGTGGAAGTCGCCCAGGTGACTTCCGAAAGCCTGGTGGGGGAGTATGTGCATCTGGTCCATCCGAACCTGCGCGGCCATACCCGGCTGAAGTTCACCTCGGCCAAGCAGTTGGAGCCGTGCGATGTCCTCTTCCTGGCACTGCCGCACGGCGAGGCGCAGGAGCGTATTGACGAGTTCGCCCAGATGGCGACGTATATCATTGACCTGTCCGCTGACTTTCGCCTGCGCGATCCGGCGCTGTACGAGCAGTGGTATGGGCATCCGCATGCGGCGCCGGCCTGGCTCTCGAAGTTCGTCTACGGCCTGCCAGAACTGCACCGCGAGGAACTGCGGACGGCGCGCTACGTCAGCGGGGTAGGATGCAACGCTACGGCGGTGAACCTGGCCGTGTACCCGCTCTTCGCGGCGGATGTGGTGGACCGCCGGCGCGGCATCGTCGTGGAGGTCAAGGCCGGCTCCTCCGAAGGCGGCCATCACCCCAGCCCCGATTCCCACCATCCCGAACGCGCCGGCGTCGTGCGCTCCTATGCCCCGGTCGGCCACCGCCATACCGCCGAGATCATCCAGGAGATGGCGCTGGGCGGGGAGCCGCCGGCGGTGCATCTTTCCGCCACCGCGCTGGACATCGTGCGGGGCGCGCTGGCCACCGCCCATGTCTTCCTCAAAGAGCCGCTGACCGAGCGCGATCTGTGGAAGATATACCGACAGGCCTATGACAAGGAGCCGTTCGTGCGCATTGTGAAGGAGAAGCGGGGCAACTACCGCTATCCGGAGCCCAAGATCCTCGCCGGCAGTAATTACGCCGAGGTGGGCTTCGCGCTGGACGAGTCCACGGGCCGCGTCGTCGCCATTGCGGCGATTGACAACCTGATGAAGGGCGCCGCCGGCAGTGCCGTGCAGTGCATGAACATCATGCTGGGCTGGGATGAGAAGGCGGGGCTGGAGTTCCCCGGCCTGCATCCCATCTGATCCCGGCATTTCCATTCCATCTCTCTTGCAGGAGAACGAGCGATGATCGTCGTGAAAGTGGGCGGAGGCCAGGGCATTGACCTGGAGCGCGTCTGTGAGGATGTGACGCAGGTCTTCCGCAGTGGCCAGCCGTTGATTTTGCTCCACGGGGGCAATTACGAGACCAATCAGATTGCGGAGCAGTTGGGACATCCGCCGGAGTTCGTGACCTCGGTGTCGGGGATCGTCAGCCGGCGCACCGACCGCCGCACCCTGGAAATCATGGAAATGGTCTACGCCGGCAAAATCAATAAGGGCATCGTGGAGCTTCTCCAGCGCTACGGCGCCAACGCGGTCGGCCTGTCCGGCATTGACGGCCGCGTGCTGGAGGGCAAGCGCAAGGATGCCATCAAGATCATCAAGGACGGCCGGCGCATGATCCTGCGCGATGATTACACCGGCACCGTCCAAAAAGTGAACACCCATCTCCTGCACCTGCTCCTGGACAACGGCTATCTGCCGGTGCTGGTGCCGCCGGCCATCAGCTTCGAGAACGAGGCCATCAACGTGGACGGCGACCGGGCGGCGGCGATGGTGGCTTCTGCCATGGGGGCGGAGCAGTTGATCATCCTCTCCAATGTGCCCGGCCTGCTGAAGAATTTCCCCGATGAAAGCACCCTCATCCGCCATATCCCGGCGGCGCGGCTGGATGAGTTCATGCAGTACGCCGACGGGCGGATGAAAAAGAAGGTCATGGGCGCCAGCGAGGCCCTGGCCGGCGGCGTGCGCCGGGTGGTCTTTGCCGACGCGCGCGTCGAACGGCCGCTCCAGCGGGCCCTGGCCGGCGAAGGCACCGTCATTGACTGATTCCTCCTTACAAAGGACAGGTCTATGAACATCATCGAGATCGAGAACCGGCATGAGAGCGGCGTCCATGCCAAGCGTCCCATCGTCCTGGTGCGCGGGCAAGGTGCTCGCGTCTGGGACGACCAGGGGCGCTCGTATATTGACTGCGCGACGGGGCACGGCGTGGCCATCCTGGGGCACTGCCATCCGAAGGTTGTCGAGGCCATCCAGCGCCAGGCGGCCCGGCTCATCACCTGCACGGATACCTATTACAACGACACGCGGGCGCAGTTGCTGGAGCGGTTGAGCCGGATCGTGCCGGCCGGCATGGAGCGGGTCTTCCTCTGCAACTCCGGCACCGAGGCGGTGGAAGGGGCGCTGAAGTTCGCCCGCTACACCACGCGGCGCGCCGGCGTGGTGGCCATGATGCGCGGTTTCCACGGCCGCTCAATGGGTGCCCTGTCCGCCACTCACAATCCCAAGTACCGCAAGCCCTTCGAGCCGCTGGTGCCGGGCTTTACCCACATCCCGCTGAACAAGCTCGACGCGGCAGAGCAGGCCATCACGGAGGAGACAGCGGCGGTGATCGTCGAGCCGGTGCAGGGTGAGGGGGGCGTGCGGCCGGCGGAGCCGGCATTCCTGCAGGGCCTGCGCCGGCTGTGCGATGAGCGCGGCGCGCTCCTGATCTTCGACGAGATCCAGACCGGCATGGGCCGCACGGGCAAGATGCTGGCGCTGGAACACGCCGGCGTGGTGCCGGATATCCTCTGCCTGGGCAAGGGCATCGGCGGCGGCGTGCCCATGGGCGCCATTGTCCTGGGGCCGAAGGTTGCCCCGCTGAAGCCCGGCCTGCACGGTTCAACCTTCGGCGGCAATCCGCTGGCCTGTGCGGCCTCCCTGGCCACCCTGCAGGTGCTGGAGGAAGAGGGGCTTCCCCAGCGCGCCGCAGAGAAGGGGGCCTATGTCTTTCGCCGGCTGGAAGCGCTTCACGACGCGCCGATGGTGCGGGAAATCCGCGGCCTGGGCCTGATGATCGGCATCGAGCTGAAGTGCAAATCACGGCCGTATCTCGATGTGCTGCATGAGCGGGGCATTCTGGCCCTGCCGGCCGGCCCCACCGTGGTACGCCTCCTGCCGCCGCTGATGATTCCCGATGATGACCTGGAATACGTCCTGGACACCGTCATAGACGTCCTCCGCCAGACACTGCAGGTGAGCGATGAGGAAGATGATTGACCCGGTCTCCTTCCTCCAGGAGATGGTGCGCGTGTACAGCCCGACCGGCCAAGAGGGCGAGCTGGCCGGCCTGCTCGTCTCGCGCATGCAGGAGCTGGGCCTGCGGGCCTATCTGGACGAGGTGGGGAACGCCGTCGGCGAGCTGGGGGAGGGCCGGCGCACCCTGATGTTGTTGGGACATATGGACACGGTGAGCGGTTATATCCCGGTGCGCCTGGAGGAGGGCCGGCTGTACGGCCGAGGGGCAGTGGATGCCAAAGGCCCCTTGGCGGCATTCATCATGGCGGCGGCGCGCCAGGGCCCGCCGGCAGACTGCCGGCTCATCATCGTCGGCGCGGTGGAAGAGGAGGGGTGCTCACGCGGCGCCCATCATCTGGTGCCGCGCTATCGCCCTGATGCGGTGATCATCGGGGAACCCAGCGGGTGGGAACACATTACGCTGGGATACAAAGGGACGCTGTCGGTGCATTACCGTTTGCGCCGGCCGCGCGGCCATACCGCCGGCCAGGGCGAGACGCCGGCGGAGTGCGCTGTGGCTTTCTGGAACGCGGTGGTCGGCTATGCCTCGGCCTGGAACGCCGGCAAAGAGCGCCAGTTCGACATGCTGACCCCGACGCTGGTCTCCATCTGCACGGAGAGCGACGGCTTTCAGGAGCAGGTGGAGATGTATATCAACCTGCGCTGGCCGCTGGGGGTAGACATCGAGGAAGTGCGGGGATGGATGGAGGAGCGCGCCGCGCCGGCGGAGCTTACTTTCGGAACCTGCGAGCCCCCGTATCGGGCGGATAAAAACACGCCGCTGGTGCGGGCTTTCCTGCAGGGGATACGGGCGGTGGGGGGCACTCCCCGTTTCAAGCTGAAGACCGGCACCTCGGACATGAACGTGGTGGGGCCGGCGTGGGGATGCCCCATCGCGGCATATGGTCCTGGCGATTCCAACCTGGACCATACGCCGGAGGAGCACATCCTGATCGAGGATTATCTGCGGGCCATCGCGGTGCTGGAGCAGGTCCTGGCGCGCTGGTAAACGAAAACTCCCCGGGGATGTCGGGGAGTTTGTGTTGACAGGCATGCCAGATATGTTACGGCTCGGGGACCACAGCGAGGCCGGTGGTGCCGGGGCCCGAATGCACGCCCAGCGCCGGCGACAGCTCGGACACCAGTGACTCGACGCACTGGAAGGCCTGTTCCACTTTGCGGCGCAGTTCCTGGACTTCCTCGGGCGCGGCGGCGTGCATATAGGCGACTTTCAGGCGCGCGCCGGCGCCGAAGCGCTCTGTCAGGAGGGAGACCATCTTGTCATAGGCGCGGGAGCGACTGCGCGCCTGGCCGTAGGCGGTGATCTCGCCGTCCTCCATCCCGATCAGCGGCTTGACGTTCAGCAGGGTCCCCACCAGGTGGATGGCGCGCCCGATGCGGCCCCCCATGTACAGGTACTTGAGGGTATCCGCGGTCTGGATCATCATGGCGCGCGCTGCCGTCTGGCGGGTGATTTCAATGACGCGCTGGAAGCTGGCGCCGGCCAGTGCCGCCCGCGCTGCCTCGATCACCGACCAGCCCTGGGCCATGGCCACTTGGCGCGTGTCAATGACGTCCACCTGGATGTCCGGCAGTTCTTCGGTAATCATCTCTTTGGCCACGCTGGCGGCCTGATACGCCCCACTCCCGATGGAGGTCATGGTGATGACCACCATCTCCTTGGTACGCTCGTACAGCTCCCGGAACATGCGCACATAGTCCCCCGGCCCGGGGTTCGAGGTGGTGGGGAGCTGGGTGGCGGTGGGGAGCCACTGGTAGAACTTCTCCCGGCTGATATCGAACACGTCGCGCAGGGTCTTGTTGCCGATATTGATGTAATAGGGGATGAGATGGATATTCAGCTTGCTGACCAGCTCATCGGGAATGGAGGCAGTGGTGTCGGTGATGATGGCGACGGGGTTGCGGCCGGACAATACATTTGGGACAGACATCGAAATCAAACTCCTTCAAGTCTCTGCAAAGACCGCCGGCGAAACGGTTGGGCCGGCGCGTCTCCGGATATTCACAAAGCATAATAAGCCAGGTCGTGGAATTTGTCCACTCCTGGCTCAGTGGTTCACCAAAGCCGGCTGGCCTCGTAGGAACAGACGGGGATCAGACCCGCCCAAGGAGGAATTCCACGGCCTGACCAACGGTTTTGATCTTCTCGGCCTCTTCATCCTCAATCTGGCCGCCAAACTCGTCCTCGAACGCCATGATGAGCTCCACCAGGTCCAGCGAATCCGCCTCCAGGTCCTCGCGGAAGCGCGCTTCCATGGTGACCTTGGACTCATCCACGCCGAGCTGGTTGACGATGATCTTCTTCACTCGTTCAAAGATTTCCTCACGCGTCATGGTCATGGTTCTCTACCTCCAGAGATTGATGCGATGTGACACATGGCAGACAACATGTAAGGAAAGGCAGGAATGGTGAACGATAGAACGTGTCCTATTGTAATCCCCTTTGCGCCGGCTGTCAACAATGCGGGGACATCATGCCGTTGGCGGTTTGACAAGCCCCATGCCGGCGGGTATGATGGGCGTACCGCCGGCGGCCGGCGACTGGCCCGCACTTCCACAACGTTATACCCCCATTCCGGCCCGATCGTTGCGCCCGCCGGCATTCCGTAAGCAGGAGAAAGGGATTGACCACTTCGCACCGCCAGCGAAAAGAAGACCATCTGCGCATCTGCCTGGAAGAGGATGTGGCCTTCCGCTATCCCTCCAGCGGGTTCGAGCTGGTGCAGTTGCCCCACCTGGCCGCGCCGGAAATGGCCCTGGAGGATGTGGATATCTCGACCCGCTTTCTGGGGCATGTCCTGCGCGCTCCACTGCTCATCTCCTCCATGACCGGCGGGACCGAATGGGCGCGCACCATCAACCGCAACCTGGCGCAGGCCGCCCAGGAGCTGGGGATCGCGCTGGCCTTGGGTTCCTTGCGTGCTGCGTTGGAGGATGCGGCCACCATTTCCACGTACCAGGTGCGCGATATCGCGCCGGACGTGTTCCTCTGCGCGAACCTGGGTGCGGTTCAGCTCAATTACGGGTACGATCTGGAACACTGCCGGCGCGCGGTGGAGCTGATCGGCGCCGACGCGCTCATCCTCCACCTGAACCCCCTGCAGGAGGCGCTCCAGTCGGGCGGCAACACGAACTTCCGCGGTCTGCTCGACAAGATCGCCGCGGTGTGCGCCGGCCTGCCCGTGCCAGTCATCGTCAAAGAGGTGGGGTGGGGCATTTCGGGCGAGCTGGCGCGCCAGCTCCATCATGCCGGCGCGGCGGCGATCGACGTGGCCGGTGCCGGCGGCACCTCCTGGAGCCAGGTGGAGATGTACCGCGCGCCGGATGAGTCCGCCCGACGCATCGCCCAGGCCTTCGAGGATTGGGGGATCCCGACCGTCCAGGCCCTGATGGAAGCGCGGCGCGCCGTGCCCGGGGCGGTCCTGATCGCTTCCGGCGGCCTGCGCAGCGGCGTGGATGTGGCGAAGGCCCTGGCGCTGGGGGCGCAGTTGGCCGGCATCGCCCATCCGCTCCTGCGCCTGGCGACCCAGTCCGCGGAGGCCGTCATCGGCTATCTGCAGGAGATCATCCAGGAACTGCGCATCGCCATGTTCTGCACCGGCTCCCGCACCCTGCGGGACCTGCCGAACCTGCCGATTGTGGTGCGGAGCGCGCCGGCGGTGCACCGCGCCGGCGCACAACAGTGACGGGACACAGACCATGAATGCCCTGCGTAAAGCTATGGAAATGTACCTGCCGTTAGTCGAGGAGGAACTGCGCCGCGCGGTGGCGGCGCCGCACCCCAGCGTGGAACGGTTCTACGGGATGATGCAGTATCATATGGGGTGGCGGGACAGCTCCCTGGCGCCGGCGCAGGCCCCGACCGGCAAACGCCTGCGCCCCCTGCTGTGCCTGCTGAGCTGTCAGGCGGCCGGCGGGGACCCGCAGATGGCACTGCCGGCGGCGGCCGCCATCGAAATCCTGCATAATTTCTCCCTCATCCATGACGATATCGAGGACAACAGCGCGACCCGCCGGCATCGGCCGACGGTGTGGAGCCTGTGGGGCCAGCCCCATGCCATCAATGTGGGGGACGGCATGTTCGCCCTGGCGTATCTGACCATGGGAAGCCTGACGGAGCGGGGGGTGCCGGCGGAGCGCGCCCATCGCGCCGAACGGGCTTTCCAGCGGGCATGCCTGACGCTCACCGAGGGGCAGTTCCTCGACATGTACTTCGAGGAAACTTTTGTCATTTCCGAAGAGGATTATCTGCGCATGATCCGTGGGAAGACGGCGACCCTGCTGGCGGCTTCGGCGTATATCGGCGGGGTGCTGGCCGGCGTCCCCGAAGAAACCGCCGGCCTCCTATATGCCTTCGGCGATGCCCTCGGCATGATGTTCCAGATCCAGGACGATATCCTGGGCATTTGGGGGGAGGAGGCGGTCACCGGCAAGCCCTGCGGGAGCGATATCCTCCAGCGCAAGAAGTCCCTGCCGCTGGTATATGCCGTGCGCCGGCTCCAGGAGACCGGCGGTGCGGCCGCCCTGGAGCGGCTGAAAGAGGTGTACCATTCCCCGGAGGTGCCGGCGGAAGCGGTGCAGGAGGTCGTGGCCTTGCTCGATGCGGTGGGGGCCAGGGCCTACTGCGAGGAGCTGGCCGGCCGCTATCAGCAAGAAGCGCTGAGCCATCTGGAGCGGTTGGCGCGCGAGACGTTCGTCAACCAGGAAGGGATCGCGGCCCTGCGGGAGCTCACACATTATCTGATGGGGCGGCAGAGCTAGTCGGGCAGGAACCGGGCGAACACCTGATTGCCCAGGAGCCGGCCGCGCCGCGTCAGGCGGACGCGCTGCGGCAGGATCTCGATCAAACCCTGGGCTGACAGACGCGCAAGCACCTCGGGATAGGCCTCTGCCGGCGTCCGGCCGTACCGCCGGCGGAAGCGCTCCACCTCCACCCCTTCCTCCACCAGGCGCAGGCCGAGGATCATGGTCTCGGCCATGTCCAGTTCTTCCGTGAGCGTTTCTTCGCCCTCCATGGGGGATAGGCCGGCCTGCAGGCGCTGGATATAGGCCTGGGGGTCGCGCACGTTCCACCAGCGGCGCCGGCCCAGGTGGGAGTGTGCCGCTGAGCCGAAGCCCAGGTATGGTTCGTTGCGCCAGGTGCCCAGGTTGTGCCGGCACATATAGCCCGGCAGTGCCCAATTGGAAATCTCATAATGCAGATAGCCAGCGGCTTCCAGCCGCTCCTCCGCCCAGAGGTACATGTCGGCCGTGCGGTCATCGTCCGGGGCCGGCAGTTTCCCCTCGTTGATCATCTTCGCCAGCGGCGTCCCCTCCTCCACGCTCAGGGCGTACAGGGAGATATGCTGGGGCGCGAAGGCGAGCGCTTCCTCCAGCGACTGTTTCCACTCCTCTAGGGACTGTCCCGGCAGGCCGAAGATCAGGTCGAGGTTGAGGTTGTCGAAGCCGGCCTGGCGCGCCCAACGGATGGCCTGCCGCGCCTGCTCGGCGTCATGCACGCGCCCCAGCAGGCGCAGTTCCGCATCGCGAAAGGACTGCACCCCCAGGCTCAAGCGGTTGATGCCCACTGTCCGCAGACGGCGCAGGCTGTCCGGCTCCACAGTGCCGGGGTTGGCCTCCATGGAGATCTCGGCGTCCGCCGGCAGGGGGAATGCCTCCTGCAGTGCCCGCAGTATCCGTTCCAGCAGTGGGATGGGGAGGATGCTGGGCGTCCCACCGCCGATGTACGCGGTTCGCGGGGGGAGCTGATCAGGGGGAATGTCGGGGAAGCGCGCCGGCGCGCCGGCGATCTCGGCGCAAAGGGCGTCCGTGTAGGGCGCGAACCATTCCGGCCGGCCCGGTACCGAGGCGAAATCGCAGTACGCGCACTTGGCCTTGCAGAAGGGGATATGCAGATACAGGCCCAGCGCCATGGGCGCCTCAGGCGCGCGCCAGCGCCTGCTGTACCGCCCGTTCCAGGGCGCGGCGGGTCAGCACCTCCACCATATCCTTGCGGTACTCCCGCGAGGCGCGCAGGATGTTACTGCGGGGGTCCGATTCCTCCATGGCCCGATGCGCGGCGGCGCGGATGGTATCCTCGTTCACGGGAGCGCCGGCCAGGATGGCCTCTGCGCCGCGCGCCCGGAAGGGGGTGGGGGCGACCGGTCCCAGGGCGATGGCGGCGTGCTCGAAGCGGTCGCCGGCCTCGTTCAACTGCACCACAACGCCGCAGTTGAGGATGGGGAGGGAGAGGGCGCGGCGCCGGGCCAGCCGCTCGAAGGCGGAGCCGGCGCGCCGGCCCAGGGCTTTGAAGCGGAAGGCCACCAGCAGTTCTGCAGAGGGGTCAATCTTACAGACGCCCGGCCGGCTGAACACCTCCAACAGGTCGGTCCAATAGCGTTCGTAGGGTGCGGCGATCTGGGCTTCGGCGGAGAGCGCCGTCAGCGCGATGCTCCCGTCGGCGGCCGGCATGGCGTTGACCACATTTCCGCCCAGCGTGCCCACGTTCTGGATCTGCAGGGCGCCCACGGCCCGGCAGGCCTCTGCCAGCACGGACGCGTGTTCCTGAATGATGGGCGATTCCCAGACCTGGCGGTGGGTGGTGGCGGCGCCCACCCAGATATACCCGTCGTCGGTCAGCCGGATGCCGTTCAGCTCCGGCACGCGGGTGATGTCGACGAAGGTCTCCACCTGGTATTTGCCCTGCTTGATCTGGAGCATGAGGTCGGTGCCGCCGGCGATGATGCGGGCACGGCCGGCGTGTTGGCGGAGCATGTCCAGGGTCTCTTCTATCGTTTGAGGAAAGAGATATGCGCTGGTCATCGGCGAAATCCCTCGACAGCCGGATTGGATGTGCACAAAGAGAGGATAGCACAAGGGCAGGGGAGTGTCAAATGGCACAGCCGCTTGCGAGTAGCGCTCGCGCCGGCTGTGCGAGGCCGGCGCCGACAGGCTTCAAAGGCACTGCTGTGACCTCCAACCTCTTCCTGATTTGTCAGCAAATTGTAAGGTGAGTTCGCCTTCAAGGCAGGTATATTGTAAATAGGCCGGCAGTGCCGACGTACAGGCTTAAACTTAAAATATTTGACATAATATTGGCGAGCCATCTTCTCTGCCGTATAATGTGGGGAAGATGGGCGTCCATCTGACGAGGTAGGGAGCATGGTCATTCCACTGCGTCGGGCGTACGAATCAAGGGAATACATCTACGAGATCGCGGTCGTGGATTTCTTCAACGCGCGGCACGCCATCGGCGATGAACAGCCCCATTCCCATTCGTGGAAGGTGGAGGTGAAGATCCGCCGGCCGCGCTACCTAGGCGAGCAGGTGCTCATCAGCATCGAGGAGACGCGCCGGATACTGCGCCGGCTGTTCCAGCGCTACGAGGATCGCTTCCTCAACGACATCCCGCCCTTCACCTTCCAGGCGCCCTCGCCGGAGAACCTGGTCGCCTATCTCTTCGAGCAGTTGGACAAGGAATTTCGCGGCACCGATGCCAGCCTGTACTCGGTGACCATCTGGGAATCGCCCATGAACTACGTCACCTTTGCCGTCAAGGAATAGCGCCGGGGATGCAGGAGCCGGAATGATGGAGCGCGGCGAGAAACGCTGGGGGAATCATATCATAGGGCTGGGCGCCGGCATTGTGCTGATCACAGCGGCGGCGGCCGGCATGTATACCCCGCTTCTTTTTCCCGCCGGCCGGGCGCTCTATCCCTGGGCCTCCGACACCCTGGGGCACGTCCTGAAGGTGGAGTATTTGCAGGAGCAGATCGCCGGCGGGACCCTCTACCCGAACCTGATGCCGCAGTGGTACATGGGCCTGCAGGTCTTCCGCTATCATGCGCCACTGCCCTATTACATCCTGTGGGGACTGACCCGCTCCGTCGGCGATGCGGTATATGCCGCCAACCTCTTTATCGTCCTATGTGCGCTCCTGGGCGGCCTGAGCTGGCTGTTGTACCGCAGGTGGATAGGGTGGGCGCCGGCCGTGGCCGGCGGCATACTCTACGTCTTTCTCCCCGATAACGTGCGGGTGGCGCTGGCGGAGGGCAACCTGCCGCGCGTGCTGGCCGCCGGCCTCCTGCCGCTCTGGGCCTACCTCCTCCTGCGCTCGGCCGAGGCGCCGCGCCGGCCGTGGCATCGGCTGGCCCTGGCCCTGTGCACCGCGCTGATCGTCCTGAGCCATGCCATGATGGCCGCCATCTATGCCCTCGGCGGGGCCCTGCTGGTCGTATGGCTGTGGCTGTTCGGCAAGACGCGCCTGCGGGCGGTGGTGCTGAGCATGCTGAGCATCGTCCTGGGCATCCTGGCCGCCGGCTGGTGGTTCTTTCCCAGCCTCACCGGCGGCATCACCGATATCAACGCCTCCGCCATGACTGAGGCGCTGGCGGTGTTTCCCATCACCACATACCTCAATCCGCTCCTGCGCCTGCGCGACCCGGAGATCGTATATCCCGGGACCGCACTGCTCCTGCTGGCGGTGATCCTCTCCCTGCCGCGCGCCGGCCGGGCCAACCGCTGGAGCCTGGCCTGTGTCCTGACCGGCCTGCTGACCATCCTCATCAGCACCCCGGGCTTCAACGCGTTGTACAACGCCCTGCCCATCCATCACCTGGCCTGGCCCCTGCGCTTTGTGGGGTTCGGGAGCTTCGCGCTCCTGTTGGGGCTGGCCTGGCGCATGGCCGGCGGACAGGGAAGGCACTGGATCGTGCCGGCGCTGGTCTTCCTGCTCCTCTGTGCCGACGGCGCGCTGTCGGCGCGCCTGATCCATCTGCGGCCGGCGCGTCCTGACGTGCTGGCCGCCGCCAAGGCGATGCGCGAAACCCCTGGCTGGCGGGAAGCGACGCTGGACTCCAGCCGGCTCGGCTCGCAGGCCTCGTATTTCTTCACAGCGGCCGCCGGCCGCGAGCAGGTCTACGGCTGGGCCTATCAGGGGGCGCGCACGGCGCGCAATGTCGCCGCGCTGAACGAGGCGCTGGAACAGGGCTTCACCGCCTACGTGCTGGATCGGCTGGACCTGTACGGGGTGGACGACGTGGTGCTCCTGCGCGCCGGCGGTATTGATCCGGCACTGCCGGCGGCTCTGGAGGGGGCCGGCTTCTCCCGCCAGTATGCGGGAGAGGAGCTGACCCTGTTCCATCGCGATGGCGCGCCGCGGGCCGTGCGCCTGCCCCAACAGGCGCTGGGCATCGGGAGCGGCGCGCAGAACCTGTGCTACATCTTCCCGCAGATACTGCCCGGCACCAGCGATTACGTGGACGATTATTCGTTCGAGGAACTGCGCGCCTATCATACCGTGGTGCTGTCGGGCTTCCAGTGGCGGGACCGCCGGCGCGCCGAGGAGCTTGTCGGGCGGCTGGCGGAGGCCGGCGTGCGGGTGGTGGTGGACCTGACGAACAGCCTGCCCGAGTCGCTGTCACGTGAGCCCTATTTCCTGGGGGTGTGGGGCGAGCTGGTCATCCTGGACCGCCAGCCGGTGGAGGCCGCCGGCGAATGGGGCTCCTACCGCTTCCGTCCTTTCAGCGCCGCCTACTCCTTCTGGCAGGCCCAGACCCCTCAGGGGCTGGACCAGGTGACGCTGGCCCATCCGTACCTGGGAGGCAGTAGCACAGTGGTGGGGTATAAGCAGATGGGAGCGGGGCGCGTCTGGTTCGTGGGGCTGAACCTGCCCTATCATGCCGTCCTGACGCGTGACCCCGCCGCCATCGAGGTGTTATCGAAGGTGCTGGAGATGCCGCCGGCGGAGCGCCAGGCCTATCAGACGGTGCCCCTGCAGGACTACCGGGCCTCCTCCGAGGGGTATGACTTCGTGTACGAATGGGATGCGGGGGGCTGGCTGTTGTTCCCGGCGGCGTTCCACGACGGCACGGAGGTGCGGGTGGACGGCCAGCCGGCGAACGTCCGCTCCTATGACCGGCTCATCGCCTTCCAGGCGCCGGCCGGCCGGCATACGGTCTCCGTCCGCATCCGTCCCACCGGTATCTATACGCTGGGAACGGCGGCCAGCATCGCCGCGCTGATAGCCCTGGGCGGGTTGGTCTGGTGGGAACTGCGGCCGGCGCCGCCGGCGAAGGAGGATGCCCATGCTGCGTAATCGCACGGTTCGCCTGGCGCTCCTGCTGGCACTGGCGGCGTTCCTGGTGTTCCACGGGATCGCCCTGGCCATCACCCTGGACGGCAACTTTGACGACTGGGCCGGCCAGCCCCATATCACCGACCCACGGGGAGACGGCGCGAGCAATAACTCCGATCTGCTCGCCTTTTACTGGGCCACACAGCCGGGGAGCAGTGTCATTTACTTCATGTTCGAGCGGGACAGCGCCAACGGCCCCGTCTACTTCACCGTGCTGGTGGATACCAACAACAACGGGAGCTATCAAGATGATGTGGACCGCTGGGTGTTCGCCTACTATTCGCCGAACAATAACGACAGCGATGTCAGTGTGCAGGTGCGGACCCCCGGCGGCACAGTGATCAACTCCTACAGCGGGGATTGGGGCGAATCGCGAGCCGAGGGAGGGAGCCGGGCGGAGATCATGGTGACCTTTGCCGACCTGGGGATTGACGTGGGGCAGACCATCAGCATGGTCGCCGGCGCCGCCCAATCCAACAACCTTCCGAACGTGGACCTGGCGCCGGACAGCGGAAGCATCACCTGGTCCCCCATCCCCGTGCTGGGCTGGCCACTGCTGGGCCTGCTGGTGGCGGCATTCATTATCCTAACCTGGTACCGCCGGGGGAGGTTCGTATGGGCACGGTCATCCTGACGCTCCTGGCGGCCCTGCTCTGGCTGGCGCTGGTGCTCTTTTTCCGGCGGAACCGCATCTGGCTCCTGTATTACGTCACCGGCTCGGTGGGGCTGGCGCTCCTGCTCATTTTTGCCAGCGTGTACCTTCTGCCGCTGGCCGCCGGCATGGAATATGCCACCGCCTATGCCGGCCACGCGCTGAGCAACCTGGTGGGCATCCCCACCTACCTCTTCCGGGCGGCGCCCAATAACATTTTCGTCTGGGTGGTGGAACAGACCCCCGGCTGGACGGTGGTGCGGGTGGACCTGGAATGTTCTGGCATGCTGGAGACCGCCGCCTGGATCGGGCTACTGCTGTTTTATCCGAGCTGGAGCCTGCGCAAACGGTTGGGATTGATCGCCTTGGGCGCCGTGGGCATATTCGGCGCCAACCTGGTGCGGGTGGTGGCTATTATTGCCATCTTGCACGCGTTCGGCAAGCAGTCCATTGTGATTGCTCATACGTTTATCGGGCGTCTGCTGTTCTTCGGGCTGGTAATGCTGGGCATGTACTGGTACGTGTTCAGCCGGCTGACCATCCACAGCCTGGCGGATCGGATTACAGCGAGGATGCGGGCATGAAGGAACGGGTGTTGGCCCTGGCCATCTACTGGGGTGTATGGCTCATCCTGCCGGTGTTGGTGGACGGGCTGGCGACCCTGGTGCAGTTCATCCAGGTGGCCGTCCAGCGTCTGCGCCGGCGGCCGGTGCCGGACCCGGAGACATGGCCCGGCATTTCGGTCATCATCCCGGTCTATAACGGCGCCCATACCCTTGGCCTGTGCCTGGAAAGCCTGCGCCGGCAGAATTATCTCCACGAGCTTCTGGAGATCATCGTGGTGGACAACGGGAGCAACGACGGCACTTATGCCGTGTTCCAGGAACATGCCAGTCGGCCCTTTGCCGGCCAGATGCATTGGATGTCCATCGCCGGCCGGGGCAAGTCCTATGCGCTCAATGCCGGCATCCATGCCGCCAGCCATCCCTATATCTGCACGGTGGACGCCGACGCGGTGCTTCATCCCGATGCCCTGCGCCATATGGCGCGGCACTTCGAGGCAGACCACACGCTGGCGGCGGCCACCGGCACGGTGGAGGTGCTCACCGCCGCCGAATCGGGGCTGGCCGGCCGCATCCCCGAGCTGATCGCCGAGTGCGAATTCCATGAGTACCTGGCCGCCTTCTGGCTGGGCCGGCAGGGCCAGGCCCTCAGCCAAAGCCTGTACACCCTGGCCGGGGTCTTTTCCTTCTTCCGCCGGCGCGCGCTCCTGGAAACCCCGCTCTACGACAAGCAGACCGTCTCGGAGGATACCAAGATCACGTTCGACATACGCCAGCGCTTCGGCGGGGGCCGGCTGACCTGCATCCCGGAGGCGGTGGTCTTCGTCACCTCCACGCCGTCCTTGAGCGCGCTATATGCCCAACGGGTGCGCTGGCAGCGCGGCGAGCTGGAGGTGGCGGCCGTCTACCAACATCTGATTGACATTAACGTCCTGCGCCTGCGCGATCTGGCGCTGGGGCGCATCCTGCTGATTGACCACACCTTCCTTTTCCCGCGGCTGGTGTGGAGCTTCATCTTCCCGGCGCTGTGCTTCTTCGGTTATCCGCTGAGCCTGGTCGTCAGCGCGCTGGGGCTGATTTACCTCTTCTATGTCGGCATGGCTCTGCTGACCGATCTCAGCGTGTATCTGATGGCGCCGGCGCGCGTGCGGGAACGCCTGCGGCGCGACTGGTGGATCGTCGGGCTTATTCCAGCGTACCGCTTCCTGATATATGTCTTCCGCCTGGCCGGTTCCATCATCGCACTGACCGAATCGCCGACCTGGCGGGTGCAGAATCCGCTGGAGGAGACGGCAACGGCCTGGCGGGCTATGCTGGGGCAATTTCGCCAACGGGTACGGCGACAGGAGGTAAGCGATGGCGTATGATACGTTCAAAGTCCTGATCATTGATGACGATGATGACACGCTGAAGCTGTATGGGCTGGCGCTCAGCCGGCAGCATTACGAGATCCGGGAGGCCCATTCCGGACAGGAGGGATTGGAGCTGGCCTTCCGAGAAGAGCCGGACGTGGTACTGCTGGACCTGATGATGCCGGGCATGGATGGGTACGAGGTGTGCCGGCGCCTGCGCACCGCGCCGAAGACCGCTGACCTGCCCATCCTCATCCTGACCAACCTGAGCGGCGCTTCCGCCCGACAGAAAGCCCATGAGCTGGGGGCCGACGATTTCATCACCAAAGGGGAACCGCTGGGGCATCTGGACGGGCGCATCAAGATGCTCATCAAACAGCGCATCCTGGCGCACACGCGGAGCTGGTTGGCCGATCTGCCCGGCAGTGTCACAGCGGACTACGTCCTGCGGGCGCGCCTGGCCGCCGGCCAGCCCACGGCGGTCTGCCACCTGGATATCCAGGGGTTGAGCACCTTCAACGAACGCGCCGGCGTGGAGGCCGGCGATCGCCTGCTGTGGACCGTGGCGCGCGTACTGCGGGATTACATGCAGGATAACGCCCACGGCGATTTCGCCGCCTACTGCGGCCAGGACGATTTCCTGCTCATCATGGATCCGGCCAGGGCGCCGGCGGTGGCGCAGTCCCTGGTCGAAGCGTATGCCAAGGCTGTGCGCCGCTGGGCCGATGGGATGTCCCTCTCCGTGGGCGTTCCCGAGCTGTACGCGGCCGCGCTGATATTGGATGGGTCCAGCATCCATCCGGCGTCGGTGCATCAGAACCTGGCCCGCATCCAGCGCGAGCTGAAGGGGCGGCGCAACGGCAGTGTCCGGGTGGAGCGGCTCGCCGGCTGAGGCATGACGCTCCTCAGGCTCTCCGCCGGCCTCGCAGGATCGGGCCTAGGACGACCACCGCCGCGCAGGCGCCGGCCAGGATGAGCGCGGTGTTCGCCACCAGGGGAGTGGACGCCTGCTTGACGGCGATGCCGACGAGCGCCCAGATAATGACCAGGCCGTAGGCCTAATCGCCGCGCAGCACCGCCATGGCCCAGGCCAGACAGGCGGCGATGACCATCATGATGACCGCCCAGACCGCCGGCGCGATGCCCCAGCCGTTCCATTTGATATAGTAGAGCACGTCGGAGGCGTTGGCGATGGTGGCCACGCTGATCCATCCCAGGTAGATGCTGAAGGGCAGGCGCACCAGCCACCGCTCCGCCGGCGGCACCGCATCCCCACCGCGCATCATCAGCAGGTAAATGACGAGGAGCGAGGCCAGCAGTATCACCATGGCCAGGATGGTCCAGAGGAACTGTTGGTAATGCCATAGGAACAGCCATGCGATGTTGGCCGCACAGCTCACGAGGAAGGGCCAACCGATCGCCCGCAGGCGTGGGTTTTCCCGCTGGGCCGGCAGTGCCTGGTAGATGGCGAAGGCTACCAACCCCAGGTATATCAGGCCCCAGATGGAGAAAACATAGCCCGCCGGCACAAAATACACCCGGAACTTGTCGGAAATCTCCCCCGTCGAGATACCGTTCAGGGGCAGGATGTTGGCCAATGCGTTGACGATAATGGTGACCAGCACCGCCGCCACCACCAGCCACTGCCGCACCACATCTTTGTTCATCATCCAGCTCCTTTCATGTGAGAAAGAGATAGGATGGGCGAAATTTTGGCCTTCAGGACAGCCGGTGATAGGTGCGCAGTTGGCGCACAAAGCCGTTGATCGGGGTCTCCAATCCCGAGGCTGGGCCGAACGGGTCAGGGCATTCCTCCGCCGGCACTCCCATCAGCACGCGAAAGGTGTTGGCCGCGCCGTATGCCAGTACCTCCAGGTCATATCCTCCTTCCAGTGTGAAGACCAGCCGGCCGCCGCACAGCTCCTCCGCCATCATCCGCAGTAGCTCCGCGATCTGGGCGTACCCCTTCAGCGAAAGGCTCAGGCCGGCCAATGGGTCGCGCCAGTGGGCGTCGTAGCCGGCGGAAACCAGGATGAGCTGGGGCCGGAAGCGCCGCGCCAGCGGGAAAAGCAGTTCGACGAAGATATAGCGGAAGCCCTCATCCCCTACCCCATACGGAAGGGGCACGTTGACCGTATACCCCTGGCCGCGCCCCTCCCCGATCTCCTGCCAGTGCCCCGTGCCGGGGTAGAAGGGGTACTGGTGGGTGGAGAAGTACAGCACGCGGTCGTCCTCGTAGAAGGCCTCTTGCGTACCGTTGCCGTGATGCACGTCGAAGTCCACGATGAGCACCCGCTGGAGGCCGGCCTGTTCCAGGGCATATACCGCGGCGATGGCCACGTTGTTGAACAGGCAGAAGCCCATGCCGTGGGCCGGCCGGGCGTGATGTCCCGGCGGCCGCACCAGGGCAAAGGCGTTGTCCAGCCGGCCCTCCAGCACGGCCCGCACGGCCTCCACCAGGCCGCCGGCGGCCATCAGCGCCGCCTCGTAGGAGCGCGGGGCGACATAGGTATCGGCGTCCAGGAACCCGCCGCCTCGCTCTGCCATGCGCTCCACGTACTGGCGGTACAGCGGGGTATGCACGCGCTGTAGAAGCCCGATATCCACTGGCTGGGCCGGCACCTGCGTCAGCGCCGGCAGAAGCGCCGATTCTTCCAGCGCCTGCATGATCGCGAGAAGCCGGCGGCTGTTCTCCGGGTGCCCGGGCAGGTCATGTTCGAGAAAGATGGGGTCATAGACGCAGCCGGTTGTCATCTTGTCTTATCCAGATGGGAGGGGTTCACACGCCTGCCTCATTATACCATATGCCGGCGGCAAGTTCAACGCTGCGGAGTTGGCCATCCGCGAGACGCGGGCGCGCTCGATGGTGTAGCAAAATGCTATAACATTATATAACTTATCATAGCAAATTTGACACATACGAGAAATGGACTATACTGGCTTGTGAATTAATACCCACGAGATACGGACAAGATGGCAGACGAACTGCTCACCGTGCGTCAACTGCAGGAACTGCTGGGCGTGGACAGGGTCACGATCTACCGTCTGCTGGACAGCGGAGCGCTCCCGGGCTTTAAGGTCGGCGGGCAGTGGCGCTTTTCGCGGGCGGAGATCGAGGCCTGGCTGGCGCGCCAGCGCGCTGGCGGCGCCGCTGACAGACAGCCCTGGCGCTCATCCGCCCCCTGCGGTGTGGAGAGTTTGCCCCTGTCGTGCATGGAGCCGGTGCAGGATATCTTCGCTCAGGCGGTGGGGGTGTCCGCCCTCTCGGTGGATCCCGCCGGCAAGCCCCTCACCGCTATCAGCAACCCCTGTGCGTTCTGCGAACACATCCTCGCGCATCCCAAGGGCCGCGCCCGATGTCAGGCGTCGTGGGCCCGGCTGGTACAAAGCCCCCTGGACCCGGAGGCCCAGCGGTGTCATGCCGGCCTGCATCTGTTGGCCGAGCCGGTCGAGGTACATGGCGAGCGGCTGGCCTGGGTGGTGGCCGGCGAGTTCGTCGTCGGCGCGCTGGGGCTGGAAGCGGCGCGTCAGCGGGCGCCGGAGGCGGCCCGCGCCATAGGGGTGCCGGAGGATGAGCTGTTGCGGTATCTCTCGGACATTCATGTGATTTCCCCTGCGGATGAAGCGAAGATCGCCGGCCTGCTGAAGAAGGTGGCGGCCACGTTCGTGGAACTGACAGCTCAGCGCGTGACCCTGCTGAGCCGGCTCCAGCATATCGCCGAGCTGGCCAGCCTGCGGTAAATAATCTGTGTCTATTGTCGTCAGTTCGATAGCCATGTAAAGGAGAGCGTACTATGCGTGAATTAGCCCCTCAACTGCAGGAACAGTTGGGACGGATGTTCGGCCGTTTTGTCACCTTTGACCCCTTTGAGCGGCGCTTCTACCGCAGTGACATTGGCGTCATGCCTTCACTGGTCTCGCCGCTGATAGGCAATCTCATGCCGGCGGGCGTGGTGAAGCCCCTCAGCGAGGAAAAGGTTGTCGAGCTGGTGCGCTTTGCGCGGCAGAACGGCATCCCCCTGGTGCCGCGCGCCAAGGCATCCTCCGGCTACGGCGGCGTCCTGCCGGTCGCCGGCGGGCTGGTCGTGGACCTGTCCTGGCTGACCCAAATCGAAGCCATTGACGCGGATGCGAAGACCGCCACAGTGGGCGCCGGCGTCGTCTGGGAGACCCTGGAGAAGGAGCTGAACAAGCGCGGCCTGGCGCTGTGCACCTATCCCTCCAGCGCGCCCTCCAGCACCGTCGGCGGCTGGCTGGCCCAGGGCGGCATGGGATTCGGCGCCTTTGCCCACGGCTTCTTCCGGGAGACGGTGGTCTCCGCCAGGGTGGTCCTGCCGACGGGTGAGGTGCGCACCTTCGCCGGCGATGAGCTGGACCTGATCAGCGACGCCGAAGGTATCACGGGCCTCATTACTTCCGTGACCCTACGGGTGCGCCCCTGGGAGCCGCAGGCCGTCTGGGCGGCGCGTTTCTCCTCCCCGCAGGAGCTGGCGCGCGCTGTCCAGGAGCTGTGTCGAGAGAAATATCCCCTTTGGTCGGTCAGCTTCATCACTCCGCAGATGGCCGAGATGAAGAACAACCTGCCCCCGAAGATCGAGCACGGTCATGTGGTGGAGGAAGAGCGGCCGAAACTGCCGGCCGGCTATATCCTGGTCATGGTCGCCTGGGAGAGCCAGCGGCCGGCGGTGGAAGCGAAACTGCCCGAGCTGGTGCGTTCCTGCGGCGGAGAGATGCTGGACGACGCCATTGCCCAGCACGAGTGGGCGGAGCGCTTCAACATCATGCACGTCAAGCGGCTGGGGCCTAGCATTGTGCCGGCCGAGGTGGTGGTGCCGGCGGAGAAGCTCGGCTCCATGCTGGCCGGCGTGGAGGAACGCATCAAACTGCCCATGGCGATCGAGGGCATGGTCAGCGGGGCCGGCGATGTCACCCTGCTGGGCTTCATCCTCCATGACCAGCGCAAGCTCACCTTCAATTTCGCCTATGCGCTTTCCCTCTCCATGCTGAAGCTGGCCAAGGAGAACGGCGGCCGCGCCTACAGCACCGGCCTCTATTTCGCCAAGGAAGCGCCCAATGTGCTGGGAAGCCGGCGTCTGGAGAAACTGCGCGCCTTCAAACAGCAGGTGGACCCGCAGAACCTGTTCAATCCGCGCAAGGTGTTGGACGGCAAGCCGCTGTTGTCGGGCTTCATGAACCTGGCGGAGGCATTTGAACCTCTCATCCGGCCCATCGGCAACGCGGCCCGGAACCCGATCGGGGAGCGGATCGCCGGCGCCGGCCGGCGCGGCATCCCGGACGATGTCGCCTGGTACGCCTATGCCTGTGCCCAGTGCGGCTACTGCGTGGACCAGTGCGACCAATATTACGGCCGGGAGTGGGAGTCCCAGTCCCCGCGCGGCAAGTGGAAGTTCCTGCGGGAGTACATGGAGGGCAAGGCCGATTGGAACCGCAAGATGGATGAGGCGGTCCTGGCCTGCACCACCTGCGAGATGTGCAATGTGCGCTGTCCGCTGGAACTGCCCATCGAGCCGAGCTGGTTGAAACTGCGCGGCCGGCTGGTGCACGAGGAAGGGCACATGACCTTCCCGCCCTTCGAGGTGATGCGCGCCTCCCTGCGCAAGGAGCACAATATCTGGGGAGCGTTGCGCGAAAAGCGCGCCTCTTGGGTGCCGGAGGATAAGATCGGCGTCTTGCCGGAGCGTGCGGAGATCGCCTACTTCCCTGGCTGTACCGCCAGCTATGTGGAGCAGGATATCGCCCAATCCACGGCATGCCTGTTGCACAAGGCCGGCATTGAGTTCACCTATTTGGGCGAAGATGAAGCCTGCTGTGGCATTCCCATGCTGGTGGCCGGCTTGTGGGACACCTGGGAAGAGATCATGCGCCATAACATCGAGGCTATGAAGGCCCGCGGGGTCAAGACCGTTGTCACCTCCTGCCCGGCCTGCTGGCTCTCCTGGCACACGTATTATCCCCAGTGGTGTGAGAAACTCGGCATTGACTATCCGTTTGAGGCCAAACACTACAGCCAACTATTGGTGGAGAAGATCGCGTCGGGTGAACTGGTCCTGGACCATGAAATCCCGGCCACCGTCACATGGCATGATTCCTGCCACATGGGGCGTGCCGGCGGCATCTATGAGGAACCCCGGCAGTTAATTCAGGCGATACCCGGCGTGAAGTTTGTGGAGATGGAGCATAATCGGGAGATGGGGCACTGCTGTGGGAGTGTCCTGAGCCTGGTTGCAGATCCGCCGGCCGCAGAGCGGATAGGGGATTTGCGGCTGAAGGAGGCCATGGACGCCGGCGCCGATACCCTAGTGAGCGCGTGCCCATGCTGTCAGGTCCAATTTCGGGTGACCGCCAACAAGCGGAATCGCGACATCGCCATCAAAGACCTTGGTCACCTGGTATGTGAGGCCGCAGGCATCGAACATCCGGAACCTACCGAGTATATGTTGAGGGAGTGGGCTACCTTTGAGGCCATGATCAACCTGCTGAAGCCGCAGGCGATGGCCGATTTCATGGAGAGCATGTTCCCCGAGATGATCGAGGCCATGCCGGGGGCATTCCGGAGCATGATGCACTTCGTGCAGGGCGCGCCGGCGCCGGTGAAGAACGCCATGCTGGCGGTGATGAAGCCCATGATGCCGGCGCTCTTCCCCGTCCTACTGCCGGGGATGATGCCGAAGGTGATGCCCACCATGCTGGAAAAGGTCGGTGCGGCGGTGCCGATGTCGGAGGATATGCAGAAGCTCATGCCGGATTTACTGCCGGCGGCGATGAACAACCTGATGTCGAAGATGCTGCCCGAGCTGATGCCCTACCTGGTGCCGAAGCTGATCAACTATCTGCGCCGGCCGGCGTGAGGCGAACGCGAAAAACGGCCCCCTTCACCCAGAAGGGGGCCGTTTTGATGTGGCGGGGTCAGATCAATCCCATCTGTTTGCCGACCTTCTCGAACAGCTCCAGCACGCGGTCAATCTGCTCGTCGGTGTGGGTGGCCATGTAGGAGGTGCGGAGCAGGGAGTGATTGGGCGGCACCGCCGGCGGGATGACGGCGTTGGTATAGACGCCGGCCTCGAACAGTGCCTTCCACGTGAACAGCGTCTTCATGTCGTCGCCGATGATGACCGGGATGATGGGCGTACAGCTTGTGCCAGTATTGAATCCCAGGCGGTTCAGCTCGGTGCGCATGCGGTTGGAGACGTCCCACAGCCGCTGGACCCGCTCCGGCTCCTCCAGCATGACGTCAATGGCGGCGGAGACGGCGGCCAGGTTGGCCGGCGGCATGCTGGCGGAGAAGATGAAGGAGCGCGCCATGTGCTGGATATAGTGGATGACCGGCTCATCGCCGGCGATAAACCCGCCCAGGCTGGCAAAGGACTTGCTGAAGGTGCCCATGATGAGGTCCACACCCTCGGTGACCCCGAAGTGCCAGGCGGTGCCGCGTCCGCCGCCGGTGACGCCGATGCCGTGGGCGTCGTCCACCATCAGGCGGGCGCCGTACTTCTTGCAGATGCGCACCAGGTCGGGCAGGGGGGCGATATCGCCGGCCATGCTGAAGACGCCGTCCACTACCACCAGCTTGCCGGCATCCTCCGGCAGGCCGGCCAGGAGCCGGTCCAGGGCCTCCATGTCGTTGTGGGGGAAGCGCTTCATGGTGCCCATGGAGAGCCGGCATCCATCAATGATGGAGGCGTGGTCCTCTTTGTCGGTGATGACATAATCGTGCCGGCCCACCAGCGCCGAGATGGTGCCCAGGTTCACCTGGAAGCCGGTGCTGAAGACCAGCGCGGCCTCTTTGCCGACCAGGTTCGCCAGCTTCTGCTCCAGCTCGATGTGCAGTTGCAGGGTGCCGTTGAGGAAGCGGGAGCCGGTACAGCTTGTGCCGTAGCGCTTGATGGCGTCTATGGCGGCCTGGCGCACTTTAGGGTGGGTGGTCAGGCCCAGGTAGTTGTTGGAGCCGATCATGATGAGGCGCCGGCCGCCGATGGTCACCTCGGTGCCCTCGGTGTCATCCAGGGGGATGAAGTAGGGGTAATAGCCCTCGCGCATGGCCTCTTTGGCGATGGTGAACTCATAGCACTTCTGGAACAGATCCATGGATTGTTCTCCTTTACACCTCGACTTGGAAAGCCTGCGGAAAATGAACGTCATGCCGGCGGTGGCTTCGAGGATATATTATACCCGGAAGAGGGTATCTGCCAAAAATGCAACGCGGTGGAGGCGGAAAAGACCCATTGCCCGCGCCGAGGCGGGGAGCAATGGCTCCGGTGACCGAGGCCCATAGTGAAGAGAGGTGACAGTCACCTCAAAGGTGACTGTCACCTAACGCTGGCACTGTCAAAAGTGGGTAAGACCCAACATCAGCCGTGTTTGGCAAACTGCTCCTTTTGGGGTATACTTTGAATCGCACCTTTCCAAACAAAAACGCCCTCGGCGGTGATTGCAGCACCGACTGAGGGCCGGTCTCCACGCCGATCGGGGCGGCGCGGAGTTGCCCATAGCATACAATGGTTTCCAAAGAGCCGCAACCCGTTCACGCCTTGCGAAATGCAAACAGGCGCGTCTGTTCCAAAAGCACGCGCGAGAGAATGGCAACTGCGGGCAATGGCACGGCAGGGCGGAAACCTACATCACGAGAAACCACCTGGGCGGTGTGACACTCGGCGTAACTCCTACGACACAAGAGCGCGTGGCTTGCAACGCGACATCGTGCAAGCGAAGTGACAATCCAAAGGCACGAGTTTGGCGTAGCTGAGAGTAAGGGCGTGGAGCGTTGCACGGAACGGTACGGCTGAATGACCGCGTGCACCTCGTAAGAAACAAGACAGCGCAAGAATGTGAAAGCGTCTTGAAAAACGGGGCGCTGGCTAACAATCGGTTGCAGCCGACACGCTCCGCTCGCTTCGCTCGCTCCGCGTGCGGCTGAACCGCGTGCCGTTGGTGCGGCCAAAGAAGTGTCCAAGATGGTAATTGCCTACCCGCCCGCGTCATTGCGAGCCGCCGAAGGCGGCGAAGCAATCTCCAGGCCTGTGGGGAGATTGCTTCGCCGGCTATTGCCGTCTCGCAATGACTGCGGGTAGGTAATTACCCAAGATGAGCAATTGGAAATCCAAATCTCAGGAGGCGTACCAATGAACCGCAGGCCGTTTCTCGCCCTTACATTGCTGGCGTTGCTGATAGTCGTACTGGGCACGGGTGGATCCGCCCAGGGTGCGCCTGTGGCGGCCAGTGCTCTGACAGGTTACTATAACCTGCTGGGATACGAAGGCATTGGCACACTTGGTGCTCACCTCACCAGCCACGGGCAGACGCCGCCGGTAGGCGACTATGTAACAACCCACTGCCGCTACATCGACGTTCCGAATACCAATCTCGGTGACTACTACCTGCGTTATCCCCTGCATCTGCCTAACGGTGCTAACATCACCAATGTCTCGCTGTTCGTAGCAGACTTCAATCCATCCGGCGTTCTGTGGGCTTATCTGCGATCACGTCCGTGGAACAACCGTGAGTCGGGTACCACATTGGGATTCACACTAACCGACAACACCACGAACAATGACAAGACGATCAATATCACGGGGTTGCATGTGGATGTGAACAATCAAACTACCGAATATTGGATTGACGTCAGCCCTACGAATGGGACGGAGCCTGGTCAATTGTGCGTCTACGGCATCCAGGTCACCTATACCATAGACGGCGCTTTCCTGTCGCTGGTCCAGAAGGGGTATTAGTTTTCGGGTAAAGGCCGCCCAACCCTGTGTGGAGCCGACGCCCACCCTGGCGCTTTTTTGTAGCGTATCTCGCCGGCGGTGGCCTCGGTGATTCAGGCGGGTCACGCCAGCGGGGGCGGGTGGGCGCGGCTCACACCAACCGTTGGGCGCATTCACGAGAGGGAATGAGGATATGCCAACCAGCAGAGAGAAGATCATCTCAAAGGCGATTGAGTTACTTTCCGAAAACTCAAACGGTATCCGATATTCTGACTTGGCCCGAAAGATACACGAGGAGTTTCCAGATATCCCCGTCAACACTATTCACGGGACTGTTTGGAATTTGGACACGCGAGTACCTGAGAAAGTATATAAACCAGCACGAGGTTTGTTTCGCCATACGCGATTTCAAGAGGAGGGAGTAAGCAAGGAGGAACTTATTCCTTCTCCCGTGACCCCACACGTAAGTGAAGAGGATTTCTATCAGCCATTCGCAGATTGGCTTGTCAATGAACTAGAAGAATGTGAGGTTAGGTGACAGTCACCCCCTGAGGTTAGGTGACAGTCACCTCTAAGGTGACTGTCACCTAACTGACACCCAGCGCTTTATTCCATCCGACTGCCGGCCAGGAAGGCCTCGATTTTATCCAGCCGCTGAGGCCGTTCCTCCGCAAAGCGCTTGATGCCGCGGAAGATCCAATCGGGCGTCAGATGCGCCTCGTCCAGCACCTCATCCAACGTGCCGCCGCTCCGCCAGCGGTTGTCCCAATCCGCCGACAGGGAATATTTGGCGGCGATGGGGCTGGAGAGCCAGTAGTGCATCTGCTGAAGGGCGCCGTTGGTGATGACCATGGAGTCGAACCAATCCTCGTCGGGGAGCACCTGCCGGCGGTAGGACTCCGGCTGGAGGTCGAACAGCTCGCGGCTGATGGCGGCGACGATCTTCACGTTGAGGCCGGCGCGATCCAGGTCCGGCAGGATCTTCAGCAGGTTGTAGGTGGAGCTGGTGCCCTGGACGATGACGGTGCCCTGCCGGCGCAGTCCTTCGCGATACGGACGGATGACATAGGCGCCCTTGGCCGCCTCGAAATGCGATGGAATGCCCAACGCCTGGCGGTCCGGCACCACGATGGGCGGCCGCGTCAGGTGCAGGGCGATAATGGGGGCATTGTGCTTCAGCGCCTCGCCCAGCACCACCGGCACCTCGTTGTGCTCCCAGGGGAAGAGGTTGATGACCTGGCCGCGCGGGAAGAGCTGGGTGATGACGGGGGAGAAGATGCCGAAATGGGTGCGGGAGTCGTCGGCGGTTTCCGGGCCGGAATGGCCGGCGATCCACAGGATTTTGCCCAGTTTCAGCTCGCAGTCCTGGGCCATCTGGCTGAAGAGGCGGAAGGCGCCGTAATGCAGGTAGACGAAGGAGCCGTAGGTGGATGTGGCGGTGTAGAAGCCCAGGAAGTCCTCGAACGGGTTTTCGGCGAAGTTGACCGATGACATGCCGGCGGCGATGGCGGCGTTGGCGAATTCGGTGATCTCCTGGGGGAGGAGGGCGCCGATGGGATTATGCCGGCGGTGATATTCGCCGAAGCCGGGGAAACTGCCGTAGGCCTGGGCGAAGCCGGCGATGTTGGTCGAGGCGGCCAGGTCGGCGGAGGAGACGACGAAGAGGGGCCGGCCGCTGACCTCATGGCTGATGGCGTTGACATAGGCGCCCCATTTCTGCAGGGCCTGGCGGTTGGCGGCCTCGGTGCCGGGAGGGACGAAAAGGTCCGCCGGATAGTGCTGGTAGTCGGTGATGCGGGGGTCTTTGGCCGGGTTGGCGCGGCCGAGCCGGAAGCCCTCCACCATGGCCGGCACGCTCTCCGCTAGCTCCACCAGCCGGTCCGCCAGGTAATTGATGAGCGCCGGGTCGCGGCGCAGGACGCTCAGCGCCTCGTTGAGATTGGCCTCGGTCTGCCGGCGCTGTTCCTCGTAGGAGGCCGGCGGCAGGCAGACGCCGAAATTCGTGAACGTGACCCCGTATTTCTCCATGAAGGGCCGCTTGCTCTCCCAATAGGTCTCGCAGTTCATCTTATGCGGGACGCCGTGCGACTTGTTGCCGTAGACCCCATAGCCGCGCCCCTTCTGGGTCTTGAACCAGGCGGCGCTGGGGACACCGTCGGGGTTCTCGCCGAAGACCATTTCCAGGATGGCGCGGGTGACCTGTTCCCAATCGTGGCCATCCTGGGCGCCGAAGGTGCGCCAGCCGTGGGCGCCGAACCAGATGTCGGGGGTGCCGTAGACCACATCGCTGATGCGGCGGTCGTCAATGCCGAAATCGTTCCAGTCAATGAGCAGGAAGTAGTTGTCCAGCCCAAGGCCCCAGGCGGAGTTCTGGGTTTCGTGGGTCGCGCCGGGGGTTAATCCCCCCTCGCCCTCCAGGGCGAAGACGCGCACCGCGCCGGCGCCGGCCATTTTCAGGGCCAGCGCCTGGCCGGCGGAGGCGGGGATGCCGTGGCCGCTGGGGCCGGTGTTGAATTTCAGGAAGAGGGTTTTGCCGGCCATCTCGGCGTGGCCGGGCAGGCCGCCGCGCCGGCGCAGGGTCAGCAGGTCCTCCGGGAAGACGGTATGCTTGGGATCGAGCCGATAGCGCGGGTCGCCGGTCTGCTGGTATTTGAGCCGCATGGCCTCGCTGAGCACCGCCAGTGTGGCATAGACCAGGGGGTTGGTGTGGCCGGCGCTCAAGATGAAGCGGTCGGCGAAGCGCCTGGCCGGATCGCGGATGTCCCAGCGCATGGCCCCGCTCAGCAGGAGCGAGATGAAGATATGGACCTTGGAGCGGGAGCCGCCGGGGTGCCCGCTCTGGCGGAAGTTGAGCATGATGTCGATGCACTGGTCCACGATGTCCTTGACCGTTTCCCAATAGGCGAACTGGGGCTGGAGCGCGGCCAGACGCTCTGCAACGGTGGGGCTGGATGTGGTCATATGCGCAGGTCTCCTTTCACGGCGATGTGCGTCGTATCATGAAATACGGTATACGAACTATGCCCTTTTCAAGGCCCCTCACGCGTGGCGAGGGGCCGGCGGGGTGCATCTCGGCGGGATGATACCATAAAGCGCGAGAATCTTCAACCGGCCGGCCAGGTAACACTCGCTGGCGGGGCTTATGGACCGCCGGCGGTGCGGCCGGCCAGATAGGTGCTGATGAGAATCAGGGCCGCGCCCAGGCCGGCCAGCGGCGACAGGGTCTCACCGAAGGCCAGATAACCGATGAAGATGCCGCACACCGGCTCCAGCAGAGAAATGAGGGAGCTGGCTTGGGCAGGGATATAGCTCTGGCCCTGGAAAAACAGGGCGAAGGGGATGGCCATGCAGACGATGCCCAGGAGCGCCAGCCAAAGGAAATTGTGGGTGAGGAAGGACAGGTCCGTCTGGAACATCCAGGGGAGCATGAGCAGGCTGACGACGGTGCCGCCGGCCATGACCCGCACCAGGGAGCTGACATGGGGCGCCAGGTAGCGCCCGAAGAGAAAGACGCCGCCGAAACCCAGGCCGGAAAGGAGGCCGGCCAGGATGCCGATGGCCTCGGAGGACTGCACCGTCAGGAGATGCTGTGGCTCGGTGATGCAGGCGATGCCCGTCAATCCCAAGGCCACCGCTACCCAGGTCAGCCGGTGGGAAGGCTCCTTCAGCACCAGGGGCCCAAGGATGGCGACATATATGGGGGAGGTGTAGCTCAATAACAGCGCTTTGGCCACGGTGGTGTGGGTGAGGGCGAGAAAGTAGAAAAGGGTGGAGGTTCCCATGCAGGCTCCCATGCCGGCCAGCAGGGCCAGCAGGCGCGGCCGGCGCAACAGCTCGCGAAGCTGGGCGCGGTAGGCCGGCAGACCCAGGACGAGCACGGCCATGGTGGCGCTGCCGAGCAGGGCGCGGTAAAAGACCATCGCCGGCGCGAACGGCGGCTGAACGGAGCGCACCCACAGCGGCATGAGGGAAAAAAGGACCGCGCCCAGCATGGTCATGATGATGCCGCGCGCCGGGCCGTCGAGCCGGCGAGAGCGAAGTTCCATCCGCAGATGCCTCTCGGTGGAAGGGATATTGGCAGGGACATGATACCGCCGGCGGGATGAAATGTCAAACATGCGCGGCCCCACCCCTGGCCCCTCCCCGTGCCCCACCCCTTTCCCCTCCCCGTGTCCAGGGAGGGGAAAGGGTTAGCTGTGGTTGCTGACGGCGCCCACGGCGCCCTCGTACAAGCGGCCGTAGGGCCGGCGCGAAAGCGGCACCAGCTTGCAGAAGGTGTGGTCCAGCACCGCCTCAAGGTCGAAGCCAAATTCCTCGCAGAAGGGCGCCAAGGTGCGCTGTAGATACTCCCAGTCGTCGGGAGTGAGGGGCTGAAGGCCGGCCTCCTTGCCATACTGGTACGGGGCGATGGTGCCGCGCAGGTAGATCACGCCGCCGTGCATGCCGGTGCCCACGTAAGAGCCGACCAGCGGGGCCGATGGATCATGCAGGCCTAGGACGATGAGCGTGCCGCCGGCCATGTATTCGCCGAGAAAATCGCGCGCCGTGCCGCCGATGATCACCAGCGGAGGGTTGTCGCCCCAGGCTTTCATGTGGATGCCGGCGCGATAGCCGACGTCATCCCGGACGTAAATGGTGCCGCCGCGCATGGAATGCGCCACCACATCGCCGGCATGGCCGTGGATGATGATGCGGCCGGCGTTCATGGTGTTGCCGACGCCGTCCTGCGCGTTGCCGTAGACGATGATCTCCCCGCCGTTCATGAAGGCGCCCAGGTCATTGCCGGCGGTGCCGTGGATATGGATGCGCAGGGAGTTATTCAACCCAGTGCCGATGTAGCGCTGTCCGCGAATCCCATGCAGGGTGACATGGTGAATGCCATCCTGCGAACAGCGGCGGAGCCATTGGTTCACTTCCCGATAGTGCAGATGATGCGCGTGGAGTTCCATCATCAACCTCCTTCTCATTCCCCTTCGGCAGTCGCCGGCTCACATGCCGGCCGGCCGCACCCCCAGCACTTCCTGTGTATGCACGTCCAGCCCTATACTCCGCAGGCGCTCCCGGTTGCCGCGCAGGCTTTCAATGGCGTTGATGCCCAACGCCCCCATGACCTCCTTGATTTCCAGCGTCCAGGCCCGCAGGAGGTTCTGTACCCGTTCCACTCCCTCGTCAATATCCAGGCGCTTGATCAGCTCGGGGTCCTGGGTGGTAAGGCCCCAGGCACAGCGGCCGGTGTAGCAGGCCTGGCAGAGGGTGCATCCCAGCGCGATCAGCGCGGCCGTACAGATGGAGACCGCATCCGCGCCGAGCGCAATGGCCTTGATGACATCGGCGCTGGAGCGGATGCCGCCGGAGGCGATGATCGAGACCTGATGGCGGATGCCCTCCTCGCGCAGGCGGTCATCCACCGCGGCCAGCGCGATCTCCAGGGGAAGCCCGACATGGTTGCGGATGACCAGGGGAGCGGCGCCGGTGCCGCCGCGGAAGCCGTCGATAGTGAGGAAGTCCGCGCCGGCGCGCGCTGCGCCGGTGGCGATGGCGGCGACGTGGTGCACCGCGGCGATCTTCACCCCGACCGGCTTGCTGTAATTCGTGGCTTCTTTCAGCGCGTAAATCAACTGCGCCAGGTCTTCGATGGAGTAGATGTCGTGATGCGGGGCAGGGGAGATGGCATCGGTGCCGGGCGGGATCATGCGGGTGCGGGCAATTTCCTCGGTCACTTTTTCGCCGGCCAGGTGGCCGCCGATGCCCGGCTTGGCGCCCTGGCCGATCTTGATCTCGATGGCGGCCGCCGCATCAAGATAACGCTGGTGCACGCCGAAGCGCCCGGAGGCTACCTGCACAATGGTGTTCTGGCCGTAGGGGTACAGCTCTTCATGCAGGCCGCCCTCGCCGCAGTTGAAGTAGGTGCCGGCGCGGCGCGCCGCTTCCGCCAGGATTTTGTGCACCCGCAGGTTCACCGCCCCCAGGGACATGGCGCCAAAGATGATGGGCGTATCAAGCTTCAATTGGGGTGGCAGTTCGGTGGCCAACCTCAACTCGCCGTTCTCATCCGGGACGATCTCCAGATGGTCGGGTTTTCGCCCGATAAAGGTGACCAGCTCCATCGGTTCCCGCAGGGGGTCAATGGAAGGGTTGGTGACCTGGCTGGCGTCGAGGAGCAGATGGTCCCAGATGCTGAGATAGGGCTGGTCATTGCCGGCGCCGGCCAGCAGGATGGCGCCGGTCTGGGCCTGGCGCAGGAGCGCGCGGCGCTGTTCCGGGGTCCAATAGGCGTTGTGCCGGCTGGTGGAGGGATGCGGCAGGATGGCGATGGCCGAGCGCGGGCAGAACACCACACAGCGCTGACAGGCCACACAGCGTGCATGGTGGGCGATGATTCGTCCCTCTTTCTGCTCCAGCACGCCGAAACTGCACTCGCGCACACAGCGCCCGCAGAGGATGCATTCCGGGCCAATGTGGACAAGGAAGTCGGAGGGCAGGAAGTTTTTCACAGCACGACCTCCTCGAACAGACGCTCATCCACGGGGGTGCCGGCCAGCGGCTCCCATATCTCATCGGGGGATGGACAGATGGCGCGGATGGCCGATTCCTCGGAGGCCAGATAGGCCATCTCGCCGTGTCGAGCGGCGATGAGGGGGCGCAGTTTGATGCGGTCGGTGAGGCCGATGAAGCCGCGCGGGTGGCCGATGATGATGCTGAAGGGGCCGTTGGCCAGGCCGGCGCCGTACACCTGCCGGATGGCGGTCAGGAGGGCGCGCCGTTGGGCGGAGTCGGTGCGGTAGATCTGGTCCCAGAAGGGCGGGGCCAGGATAATGGGGATGATTTCCCAGGGGAGCTTCTGCCGACGCAGAAACAGGTCCAGCAGATAGACAAAGACCTCGGTATCGGTCAGCAGGGTGCAACGGTAGCCGAACTGCTCGACGTAGCGCTTGTTGATGCCGTAGGATGACAGCTCGCCGTTGTGCACGACGGACCACTGGAGCAGGCTGAAGGGGTGGGCGCCGCCCCACCACGCCGGCGAGTTCGTGGGGAAGCGCGCATGGGCGATCCACAGGTAGGCGGAATATTCTTCCAGGCGGAAAAAGCGGCCGATATCCTCCGGGTAGCCGACGCCTTTGAAGACGCCCATGTTTTTCCCGCTGGAGACGACATATGCGCCCTCAAACTCCAGGTTGATGCGCATGACGACGCGTACCATGTAGTCGTCGTCCGATTCGCCGGCCGGCCGCGGTTCATTCGGCGGGATGGTGCCGAAGTAGCGCCAGAACACCGGCGCAAGCCCGACGCCCGGGGTGGGGCGGGTGGGGATGCGTTCACTGCGGATGAGCAAGAGGGCGCGTTCGAGGTAGCGTTCGACCGGCTGACGGTAGTCCTCGCGGTCGTACATGATGTGCAGGGCATAGTAGTCCTTCATCTCGGGGTAGATGCCGTAGCCCACGAAACCGCCGCCCAGCCCGTTGCCGCGCTCGCGCATGGTGGCGATGGCCTCGATGATGGCCTCGCCGTTGATAAGCTGGCCGCCTTTGTGGAGGATGCCGGCGGTGGCACAGCCGGCGTGGTCGTAGCGTTGTGCCGGTCGCAAAGGTTCCCCTCCTGTCCGTCAAAATTGTATCAAATATACAAGCCAGAGAATGACAGCGGTGCACACAACCGTTCTACTGCTGACGGGCGTCATTGCGCAAAGGGTCGTTCCTGTGGAGCGTCATCGGGGGCAAATACGAAACGCCGGCTCTGGAGGATTCCCATCCTGGAAGCCGGCGGCAGTGCCTGCTGGGCCAGGTCACCATTGTCCGGACTGCGGCGCATTATAGCACAGGCGGGGATTCTGTCAAACGGACAAAACGGAGGGCTTGACGGAACCCTGAAGTGTTGTTATAATATTATTGTAACAATACCCTTATAGTTTTCTATCCCTTTGGCTTGTGGTGCCTCGCCGAAAAGGAGGAAGCCCGTCGCACGATGGAGTGAGGAACCCCGGCGATACGGTTCGCCGGCCTACGGCGCAGTGAAACTTTCATTGCAGCAGTCAAAGAGGAGGGAAAAACGGGCTATGAAATCCTCGCGCATCTTCATGGTGCTCTTCATCTCCGCTATGCTGTTCCTCTTGGCCGGCGGCCTGGTCTTCGCCCAGGACCCTGCCGCCATCAGCGGGGAGAAGTGCAAGGGATGCCACGGTGACATCCATGCGGAATGGGCCACCACCCGACATGCCGCGGCCTTAAAGACGCTGGTGGACAGCGGTCATGCTCAGGATTTCTGTCTGGCGTGTCACTCCACGGACTACATCCTCGCACCTCAAGGCTCCAAGCCCACGGTGCAGACGGCGCAGTATGCGCTGACTTGTCTGGCCTGCCATCCGGGTGATCACACGGCCGGCGGCTCCGCCAAAATCGAGAACATCTTCGATACCTGCACCAAGTGCCACAACGGCACCTCGGGCGGCACCCGGCCCATCCTGCCCGGCTCCGAAGCGCACCACCCCATGAAGGAAATGTTCATGGGCGAGGGCGCGCCGGAGGTCTCTGGCGTCCCGTCCCCGCATCTGCCGGTCAAGGACTGCACCAACTGCCATGTGGAAGGCCATAAGTATACCGCCACACAGGCCGCCTGCGACAAGTGCCACGGTGGCAAGAAGACCATCGAGGCCGTCCACAAGGAAGTGCTCCCCAAGCTGGATGCGCTGAAGGCGGTCCTGGATCAGATCAAGGCGGCTCATCCCGATTGGAATCCGCAGGCGCAGACCAAAGGGGATGACCAGAAGGCCTACGAGCTGGCGTACACGCTGTATACCTTCGCCGCCAGCGAGGGTAGCGGCGGCGTCCACAACTACGACTACACCTATGCCATCCTGGCCAAAGCCAAGGATGCGCTGGTGAAGGTCGGGTTGGCCGCGCCGGAGGCCCTGCCCATCACCGGTGCAGAGCTGGTCAATCTCTGGCCGTACCTGGCCGGCCTGGCCGGCGTGGCGCTGGTGGGCGTGGGCATCCGCAAGCGGATGAAGTAATCATCTGAAACGGGCGGAACCTTTCGCGAGGCACATAAGATAGGGGCGGGGAAACCCGCCCCTGTTTTATTCCCATTCGATGGTGGCCGGCGGCTTGCTGGAAATGTCATACACCACCCGGTTCACCCCGGGCACCTCGTTCACGATGCGGCTGGAAATGCGCGCCAGCAAATCATACGGCAGGCGGGACCAATCGGCGGTCATGCCGTCCACGCTGGAGACGGCACGCACCGCCACGAGATACTGATAGGTGCGTCCATCGCCCATCACTCCGACGGAGCGCACCGAAGTGAGCACGGCGAAGTACTGCCACGGCTTCTCCGCGCCCAGATCGGCGGCGTCGATCTCACTCGTGACGATGGCGTCGGCGGCGCGCAGGATGGCCAGCTTCTCCTCGGTGACCTCTCCGATGATGCGCACGGCCAGGGCCGGCCCGGGACACGGCTGACGATGCACCAGGGATGCCGGCAGTCCTAACGCCTCGCCCACCTGCCGCACCTCGTCCTTGAACAGCATGCGCAGTGGCTCGATGAGTTCGAACTCCATGTCCGGCGGCAGGGCGCCGACGTTATGGTGGGATTTGATGCGCGCCGTGGCCCGACTGCCGGCGCCGGAAGATTCGATAACGTCAGGGTAGATCGTGCCCTGGACCAGATAGCGCACGCGGCCGAGCTTGCGGGCCTCTTCCTCGAAGACGCGGATGAATTCCCGCCCGATGATGCGGCGCTTTTCCTCGGGGTCGGTGACGCCGGCCAGAGCGCGCAGGAAGCGCTGGCGCGCGTCGACGAGGATGGTCGGGGCCTGGATATGCCGGCGGAAGGCCTCCATGTTCTCCTCCACCTCCCCCTGGCGGTGCAGGCCGTGGTCCACGAAGATGCAGGTGAGCTGGTCGCCGATGGCGCGCGAGACCAGCGTAGCCGCCACGGTGGAGTCTACGCCGCCGGACACCGCACAAATGGCCCGTTCTCGTCCGACCCGCTGGCGGATCTGAGCGATGGACTCGGCGATGAAGTTTTCCGGGCGCCACAGGCCGTGCAGGCCGCAGATGCGGAAGAGGAAGTTGTGGAAGATGGCGCGGCCCTCGATGGTGTGATGCACTTCGGGATGGAACTGCAGGCCGTAGAGCCGGCGTTCGTCGTCGCCCATGGCGGCGATAGGGGCGTTGGCGGTGTGGGCCAGGATGCGGAAGCCGGCCGGCAGTTGCTCGATGCGGTCCCCATGGCTCATCCAGACGCGGGTGGGGGAGGGGATGCCGGCGAACAGGGGGGAGTCCGGGGCATCAATGTACAGCTCGGCATGGCCGTATTCCCTGGTGGCCGCCGGCGCGACGCGTCCGCCCAGGGCGTGGGTGAGGGCCTGCATGCCGTAGCAGATGCCGAGCACTGGCCTGCCGGACTCGAGGACGTATGCCGGCAGGGTCGGAGCGCCAGGCTCGTATACGCTGGCCGGCCCGCCGGAGAGGATGAAGCCGGCCGGCTCCAGCGCCAGCACGCGCTCGGCCGGCGCGTCCCAGGGGATCAGTTCGCAGTAAACATGGGCCTCGCGCACCCGCCGGGCGATGAGCTGATTATATTGGGAGCCAAAGTCCAGCACCACGATGGTTTCCGGGTGTTCCGCCATCCTCTAATTTCCCCCGTGCAAGATGCTGTAACAAGCCAATCAGTGACGTTATTATAGCGGTTCTGCCGCGCAAGTCACAAATTGCCGGGGTGTGGAGCGAGCTGTGCCCGGTGCATCCGGGTCGGGCAGTCTTATTCCTGCCGATCCGGCGCGTTTGACAATCCGAAGAAGTTATGCTATATTCTAGTAAACCTATAGGAATACTGAAACCGAGGGCTGGGAGAGGAAACGCGCATGAAACTGACCACCAAGATGCGCTACGGCACGCGGGCCATGCTGGAGCTGGCCCTGCATCAAGGGGAAGAGCCGCTCAGCCTGCGGGAGGTGGCGGAGCGGCAAGATATTTCCCCGAAATACCTGGAGCAGTTGTTCGCCACCCTGCAGACCGCCGGCCTGGTCAACGCCGTGCGCGGCCCGCGCGGCGGGTATGCGCTGGCACGGCCGGCGGAATCCATCAACCTCCGGCAGATATATGAAGCGCTGGAAAGCCCCGATGGCTTCGTCGCATGCACGGCCAATCCGCAGGTCTGCGAGCGCGCGGACCACTGCGTGACTCAGGAGGTCTGGGCGCGCCTGTATCAGACCTGCATGCAGTTACTGGAGGAAACAACCCTGGCGGACCTGGCAGCCCGCGCCCGGGAGAAAGCGGCCTCGGGCTGGATGTACTATATCTAACCAAAAGGAGGATTTCGAAATGGCTCGCATCTTCAACGACATCACGGAGACCATCGGCAACACCCCGTTGGTGCGCCTGCGCCGGCTGGGAGCCGGCCTGCCGGCGGAAGTGGTCGCCAAGCTGGAGTCCTTCAACCCGCTCTCCAGCGTCAAGGACCGCATCGGTGTCAGCATGATCAACGCCGCGGAACGGGAGGGCAAGATCGGCCCGGGCACCACCATTATCGAGCCGACCAGCGGCAACACCGGCATTGCCCTGGCCTTTGTCTGCGCGGCGCGCGGCTACCGCCTGATCCTCACCATGCCGGAGACGATGAGCATCGAGCGCCGCAAGCTCCTGCAGGCCCTGGGCGCGGAGCTGGTGCTGACCCCAGGGGCGGAGGGCATGCGCGGCGCCGTGCGCAAGGCCGAGGAGTTGGCGCAGTCCATCCCGAACAGCTTCATCCCACAGCAGTTCAAGAACCCCGCCAATCCGGAGATTCACCGTCAGACCACGGCGGAGGAGATCTGGCGCGATACGGACGGCCGGGTGGATATCCTGGTCGCCGGCGTGGGCACCGGCGGCACCATCACCGGCGTGGCCGAGGTCATCAAGGCGCGCAAGCCCTCTTTCCGCGCCATCGCGGTGGAGCCAAAGCAGTCGCCCGTGCTCTCCGGCGGTCAGCCCGGCCCACACAAAATCCAGGGTATCGGCGCCGGCTTCATCCCGGATGTGCTGCGGCTCGACCTGGTGGATGAGATCATCCAGGTGGACCAGTTCGATGCGATGCAGACGGCCCGCCGGCTGGCCCGCGAGGAGGGCATTCTGGTTGGCATCTCCTCGGGCGCGGCGGCCTTTGCCGCACTGCAGGTGGCCGCCCGGCCGGAGAACGCCGGCAAGCTCCTGGTAGTGGTCCTGCCGGATACGGGCGAGCGCTACCTGAGCACGGAGCTGTTCGAGTTCAACGCCGGCCCCACCTGGTAAGGAGGAGCTTATGGGAAGCCTCTATTTTGACCATTCGGCCACGACGCCCATGCGGCCGGAGGTCATCCAGGCAATGATGCCGTACTTCGCGGAGCACGCCGGCAACCCCTCCAGCATCCATATGTTCGGCCAGCGCGCCAAGCGCGCCCTGGATGAGGCGCGCCGCACGGTGGCGGATTTGCTGGGGGCCAAGCCGGCGGAGATCTACTTCACCAGCGGCGCTACGGAGAGCAATAACATCGCCATCCAGGGCGCGGCCAAGTCCTACGCCATGTTCGGCCGGCATCTTATCACCAGCGCCTTCGAGCATCATGCGGTCCTGCACACCTTTCAGGCGCTCGAAAAGCAGGGGTTCCAGGTGACCTATCTCCCCGTGGACGAGCAAGGGCTGGTGCGGCCGGAGGAGGTGGAGAAGGCCCTGCGACCGGACACCATTTTGGTGAGCATCATGCTGGCGAACAATGAGGTGGGCACGGTTCAGCCCATCCGGGAGATCGCCGGCATCCTGCGCCGGCGGGGCATTCTCTTCCATACGGACGCGGTCCAGGCCGTGGGCAAGATCCCGGTGAATGTGCGGGAGCTGGGCGTTGATATGCTGTCCCTGACGGCGCACAAGTTCTACGGCCCCAAAGGTGTGGGCGCCCTGTACGTGCGGGAAGGGGTCGAGATCGCCCCGCTTTTCTTCGGGGGGCACCAGGAAGGCGCCCTGCGGCCGGGCACGCAGAACGTGCCGGGCATCGTGGGATTGGCCGCGGCCCTGCGCCTGGCCTGTCAGGAGATGGAGGAAGAGAGCGCCCGTCTGCGCCGTTTGCGCGATCTGCTGGAGCAGTCCATCATCGAACGCATTCCCGACGTACATATCAACGGCCACCCGGACAAGCGGCTGGCCCATATCAGCAATGTCAGCTTCGCCGGCCTCGATGGGGAGGCCCTCCTGCTGGCGCTGGATATGCAGGGCATCGCGGTCTCGACCGGCTCGGCCTGCACCGCCGGCTCCACCGAACCGTCCCACGTCCTGCGGGCCATGGGAGTGGACCCGCTGTTGGCGCGCGGCAGTATCCGCTTCTCCCTGGGGCGCGATAATACGGAGGAAGATATCCGCTTCCTCATTGAGGTGCTGGTCCCAGCAGTCAGCCGGCTGAGGCAGATGGCGCCGGCGGGCGCGTGAGGGGTGATGCATGGGCAAGCGGGTCATCGTGGCGATGTCCGGAGGGGTGGATTCCTCCGTAGCCGCGGCGCTGTTGCGTGAGCAGGGGTATGAGGTTATCGGCATTGGCTTGCGCCTGCCCGGCATGTCGCGCGGTGATGGCCGGACACGCACCTGTTGCGGCATTGCCGGCATGGAGGATGCCCGCCGTGTGGCCCAACTGCTGGACATCCCCTTCTATGTCCTGAACTATGAGGATGTCTTCGACCGGCTGGTCATTGAGCCGTTCTGCCGCGCCTACGCCGGCGGCCGCACCCCCAATCCCTGCATTGACTGCAACGTGCACATCAAGTTCGGTGTGTTACTGCGGACTGCGCTGGCCTGGGGAGTGGATTACCTCGCTACCGGTCATTACGCACGCGTGGTGGAAGCGCCGGGCGTTGGTCCTTCCTTGTGGAGAGCGCGCGACCGGGACCAGGATCAGTCGTATTTCCTGTATGCGTTGGGACAGGAGCAGTTGTGCCGTGCGCTGTTTCCGCTGGGCGATCGGAGCAAGGGCGAGGTGCGGGAGATCGCCCGCCGGCTGGGACTGCCGGTGGCGGAGAAGCCGGCCAGCCAGGATATCTGCTTCCTGCCGGATCGGGACTATCGCGCCCTGATCATCGAGCGCTGTCCGCAGTGCGTTCAGCCGGGGGAGATCGTGGACACGGCCGGCCGCGTGCTGGGCCGGCATGCCGGCGCACCGGCCTACACCGTCGGCCAGCGCCGCGGCCTGGGCATCGCCGCCGGCGTGCCCCTGTATGTCCTGCGAGTCGACCCGACGCACAACCGCGTCATCGTGGGCCGGCGCGAGCAGACCTTCTGCCGCCAGATGTGGGTGGAAAAGCTCCATTGGATGGCAGAGATGGGACCGTCTCACGTGCACTGCCTGGTGAAGACGCGCCATCGCGGCGTGGAAACGCCGGCGGAAGTCCTGCCGGATTGGAGCCGCCGCACCGCCCATATCCGTTTCCTGCGCCCGCATCCCATTTCTGCGCCGGGGCAGGCCGCGGTCTTCTATGATGGGGAGATGATTCTTGGAGGAGGGGTTATCACCGACTATGCCTGAACAGCATATGGAGCGCTATTCCCGACAAATACTGTTCCAGCCCATTGGCCGGCCCGGTCAGGAGCGTCTGCTTGCCAGCCGGGTGGTGGTCATCGGCCAGGGGGCGCTGGGGACCGTGATTGCGGACCACCTGGCGCGCGCCGGCGTGGGACATCTGGTGCTGGTGGATCGCGATTTCGTGGAGCTGAGCAATCTTCAGCGGCAGAGCTTGTTTGACGAAGAGGATGCCCGCCAACGTTTGCCGAAGGCTATCGCCGCGGCGCGAAAGCTGGCGCGGGTGAATTCTGAGATCGAGATAGCGCCTCTGATCGCTGACGTGACGCCGCGCAATGTGGAGGAGCTGATCGCCGGCGCAAACCTGGTCATGGATGCCACCGACAACCTGGAAACACGCCTGCTCCTCAATGACGCCTGTCTGAAGGCCGGCATCCCCTGGATTTACGGCGGCGCGGTCGGTTCATCGGGCATTGTCATGAGCATCGTGCCAGGGGAAACACCCTGCCTGCGGTGCCTGATTGACGAGCCGCCGCCTCCCGGAGTCCTGCCGAGCTGTGACACGGTAGGGGTCTTAAACGCTACCACGGCTACCGTGGCATCCATTCAGACGGCCGAGGCGCTGAAGCTCTTGACAGGGCATGCGCCGGCCGCCGGCGTGCTGTATCTCGATGTCTGGGAAGGGACGTTTGACCGGATGCCGCTGGAGCGCCGGCCGGACTGTCCCGCTTGCGTGCAGAGGAATTTCGAGTATCTGGCCGGCGCGCGCACCGCCTGGACGACGGTGCTGTGCGGCCGCAATGCGGTGCAGATCGTCCCGCCGGACGAGCGGGGCATTTCGCTGGAGGACCTCGCGGGCCGGCTCGCCAATGTGGGCCGTGTGGCCTACAACGGTTTCCTGCTCAGTCTGGAAGTGGATGGGCGGGAGCTAGTCATTTTTCCCACTGGGCGCGCCATCATCAAGGGCACGACTGATGAAGCGGAGGCGCGCACCCTATATGCCCGATATATCGGCACTTGATGAAAACGCATGGGGGACCAGCACTGCTGACCCCCCATGCGTTTTCTACCTTCAGCGGGTGATCTCGAAGCGCCGGCCGGCGCTCCGCCCGAAGACCTCGGGGAAGTACATCTCGTAGGCCGTCGCCGGCATGACCTGGAAACTGCCGGGCAGGCTGGCGCGCATCAGATAGGTGTACTGATAGGTGCCTTTCGCCAGGTACGTGGCGAAGAGGACCACTTTTTCATCCCGCAGTTCGGTATGGGTGGGGGTCCACCATCCGTACCACCACCACTTCCACCAGGGGCCTTTCTGCTTCTCCACCTGCTCCAGGCGCGGCGGCTCCATGGTGGCGCTGGTGGTCGCCAGGCTGGTGTCAATGGCCTCACAGCCGGCCGGCAGGGGGTCCTCCACCACCACGTAGTGCAGGTCATTGGGCGCGATGATGGTCAGCCGCACCTGGATGATGTCGCCCACCTTGGCGGCGGTAATGGGGGTGTCGGGCGCATTGGCCAGGCGGTATTCCCGCGAGACGATGACGCCGCGCGAGAGTTCCTTGACCTCCTCCGCCGGCAGGTAGTATTTCAGGTGCGCGGTGTAGTACAGGCGCCCTTTGTCGGACTCGCCGGCGCCGGCACTGCGGGTGATGAGCAGGCGGTTCGCCTGGTCCAGCAGGAGGTCGGCGATGGCCACCTGCGCCTTCACCTGCTCGTCCACGTTCTCTGGGGTCACCTTACCCTGGGCGATGACATTGCCGTTGACGTCTACGGCGAAAGAGTAATCCCCTTCCAGCTCGCCGGTGGCCACCATCCAGTCGGTCAGGCCGAGCAAGGCCCAGACGGTCTCGTAGGTGGATTCCCAGCGGCCCTCCTTGCGCACCGACATCAGCCAGCGTACGGCGTTGCCGGCGAGCGGGTTGTCCTTGTCGTAGCGCGCCAGCGCGGAGAGGACAATGGCCGTGGTGCGGGTGTCGGTGTTCATGTTGCGGTAGTCCTGGTACGCCTCTTCCCAGTGGGCGCCGGTGGCGCTGAGGATGGCCTGGCTGTAGATGTCCGACAGCAGGGTGTCCACGCGGCTCTTCTGCCCGGGGTCAATGGCGCCCAAGGCGTTGGCCAGCAGGGCCTTCGCCCAGATGCCCATTTTCTCTCGGTTGTCGAAGAGGAGCACAGCCCGGCTCAGCTCCCGGGTGGCATCCTCGCCGGCCCACTCATCATAGTTCGCCAGCACGTAGAGCTGGAAGACATCCCGGTTGATTTGCCAGACGTTGGTGGTGGTGCGGATGGAGTACTGGCGTTCCCGCAGGTAGCGGGCGGCGCGCGCCATGACGTCCTGATCCACGGGGAAGCCGGCGCGTGCCGCTTCCGTCATGCCGAAGAGGACATAGGCGGTCAGATAGTCATCGGTGTCGTCCTGCACCCACCAGCCCCAGCCGCCGTTGAAACGCTGGGCGGAGTACAGCTTCTGCAGGGCGGTGCTGACCAGCGTGGGCAGTTTCTCCTCCAGCTCGGGATTGCGGATGCCCAGGCTCTTCAAGGCGCGGTAGGTGAAGACGTTGGGCAGGAAGCGGCTGACGGTCTGCTCGACGCATTCATAGGGATAGCTTTCCAGGTATTTCAGGCCGTCGCGCATGCCGGCGGCCAGGCTGGGGTCAATGGTCACCGTCAGCTCGCCCATGCTGGGGTCCAGCACCTGCGGCAGGACGATGGCCTCGACGCGCTCGCCTTTGGCGTCGATCTGGCCGGCGGTGGCGACTGTCTCCGGTGTGGAGGGGTGATAGACCGGCAGGACATGTTCCACCGCGTCCCGCAGGCCGGCGCCCTCCGCGGTGAAGCGGATGCGGGCCTGTTCGACGGCCTGCACGCGCACCCTCCAGCTCAGCTTCTGCAGGCCGTGCGCCGGCACATCCACCGTGCGCCCGAGCACATCGGCCGTTTCCACGCCGTCCGCGCTCAGCGTCACCTGGACGGAGGCCGGCGCGTCGGTGTTATTGTGCACGATGCAGGAGATCTCGACTTCGTCCCCGATGACGAAGAAGCGCGGCAGGACCGGGCGGGCCATCAGGGGCAGGGTGGCGATGACATCCGCCGTCTGGACGCCGACGCGCGTGTCGGCGGTGATGCCGCGGGCATCCATGCGCCAGGTCGTCAGGTTGTCCGGCAGGGTCACGGTGACCGCGGCCTGGCCGCTGGCGTCGGTCGTGACCCAGGGGTTCCAGTAGGCGGTGTCGGGGAACTCGGTGCGGACGAACATGTCAGCACCTTCCATGCCGCCACCGCCGCCTTTGCCGGCCGGCATCTCCGCGGCGGCCTGCTCCGCACGCACGTTGACGGAGGTGACCAGGCTGCCGGCGGTGGTGAAGCCCAGCCCACGTTCATGCCAAAAGGCGTCCTTCATCAGGCCCTGGCCCGGGCCGCCCAGCGCCAGCACTGCCTTGTCAATCAGCCCCAGCGAGAACTCCGCCTGCACCGGCCGGCCCATCCAGTCGGTAGCCCGGATGGTGAACGCGGCGACATCGCGCGGCTGATACGTATCTTTGTCCGGGATGACCTCTACCTTCAGCTCCTTGCTCTCCGCGGTGACGGGAAGCTGGACATATCCCACGCGGAAGGAGCCCAGCGGGTCGGCGGCGTCCTGGGGCTTGACCAGCACCACCGAGACGAAGATATTGGGCACATACTGCTCGCGGATAGGCACGCTGATGGTGGCGCTGTTGGATGTCAGCTCCATCAGTTCCACGGAGTAGAGCCGGCCGCGCTCGACCGTCACCAGCGCCTTCACCGGCCCGGAGAAGGGGGAGGGGATGAGGATGGTGGCCACATCGCCCGGCCGGTATTCCTTCTGGTCGGCGACCAGCTCGATGCGGTAGTTGTTCTCCTGCCGCCAGCTCACGAACTCGTCCGGCCGGCCGCTGACCCAGATATCCACGGCGGAGCGGATCTCGTTCTCGCGGCGGTCACGGCCGATGGCGCGCACGCGATAGCTCCCGCCCTTTTCCGGCACAAAGGTGAAGGTCGCCTGCCCTTTGGCGTCGGTGGTCACGGTGCGGGTGATGACCGGCGTCTCGATGACCTTGCTGGTCCAGTACAGGTTGCCGTTTTCATCTTCCTGCTGGACGTTGTCCCAGCGGGTGGAGTAGGCGACCACCTGAAGAGGGATATTGGGCATGGGTTGGGACTGCGGGTCCACCGTGATGATTTCGATATCCGCCGGCTGGCCGGCGCTGAGCACGTAGCGCTGGGCGCGCAGGCCGATATAGTACTCGCCCTTGTGCACGATGGCGCTGGCACGGCCGGCCACCACCTGGTCGTTGACGTCGGTGATGGTAACGTCAATGATAAACTGCTGGCTCAGGCGTGCTTCTTGGATGACCGCCGGCACCTGGAAGACGAAGCGCCCCTCGGCGTCGGTCTGGCCGGCGCCGCTGGCGATCTCCCGGCCGTAGAAGGAATAGCCCGGCTCCTGCGTCCAGTCATAGTCCTGGAAGCTGTACCAGCCCTTGCCCCGATATTCGAACCAGTAGTCCTGGCTGAAGACGGTCCACTCTACCTTGGCATTGCGCACCGGCCCGCCGAAGTAGTAATTGGCCTGCACCGCCGCGTTGATGACATCGCCCTGGATATACTCGTCTTTATCGGTGGTCACGGAGACCTGGTATTCGGGCTTGCGGTACTCCGCCACCTGGAAGCTCTGGCCGAAGCTGTACTCCTGCTGGTCCTTGGATTCCTTCGGGACAATGGCTTCCATGTAGTAGTAGCCGAGGGCGGCTTCCTCGGCCAGCTCGAAATCGCCGGCGAAGGTGCCCATGGGACTCAAGGGCAATGTCTCCTCATACACCTTGTTGCCCTGTGGGTCGTTGATGCGCACCCGCACCGAACTGAGGCTCGTAGGGAGGGAGTACTGCGCATCGTCGTCCGCCCGCAGGACGCCCTTGAAATGCACGGTCTGCCCGGGCCGATAGATGGGCCGGTCGGTATAGAGATGGCCCACCCAGTAGGGGATGATATAGTTCTCCGACGGGATGTTGAATTCCCAGGGGGCGATGCCGTCGTTCCAGCGCCGGCTGATGACGCCGATTGGCTCGGCCGGGTCGCCCAGCACGGCCACCACGGAGCTCCACATATCCTGCTGAGGATGGGAGGCCTGGAACAGCCCGCGCGCGTCGGTGCGGCCGGCGGCGATCTCCTTGGCTTCCTTGTCATACAGATGCACGGGGACATCGCGTACCGGTTCACCAGTCTTCCAGTCGGTGGCCCACAGCAGGCTCTCCACGGCGCCGGTCTTCAGGATGAGATGGTAAGGGGATACTACCATCACGTGCCGGATGACGTACTGTACCCGCTCCTTCTGCGTCATGCCGGTCGGCAGGACGCGCAGGAAATAGAGGCCAGGAGGGAGCGTGGCGCCGGCCTGTCCGACGACCGAGAGCTTGGTCCTGCCAAGGGCATTGGGCTTGGTGTCGAACGCCAATTGGCCCTGGAACAGCAGGTCTTTCTCCGAGGGGACGAAATTTTCGTATTCGCGCCAACCGTCGTCCCCCTCGAATTTGAGATAGTTTTCGAGGGAGAGGCGGAACAAGGCCCACTCGACGCCCTCGATGTTGCGGTGGTTCAGCACCACCTCCGCCGGCCAGTAGGCGTTGTACGTGCCGGCGATGCCGCCGGCGCCGACCAGCGAAAGGCTGGGAGGGTAGTCGCCGGTGCGGAAGCGCAGGGTGAAATCGCCGGGCAGGTGGTTGCCCCAGCGGTCGCTGATGCCGGCGCCCAGGATGATGGTGTACTCGGTCTGCGGCTCCTTGGAGAAGGAGATCCACAGCCGCGCTTCATATTCAGAGTAATAGGTGTAGACATCGGTCGGTTCGGGGATGATGCGCAGGTTGGGTGCGATGGTCTTCTCCACCACTGGCGCGGTGAAGTAAATCTCCACCCCGCTGTAGGGATCCACGTTCTGCGCATCTTGGAGCGGGAAGGTGCTCTTGACCGCCGGCAGAGGCACGACGCGGAAGTTCCATTTGGCCGGCGACAGCAGGGTCTCCTCTCCGACGGCCGGCCGCGCGGTGTCATCAACAAGTGCCTGGTACTCCTCGCCGAAGCGGAGCATCTCCGCCGGCCGGAAGATCATCTGCCGGCCGTCCTCGGACCACTGGAAGGTGCCCGCGACCTGTTCCCCGCTCTTTGCATGGCGCAGGGAGAAGGCCTGTTCGGTGGACGCGGGGTCCATGGCCACGGAGAAGGTCACGGTGATGGGGCTGTCAGGGGCGATCATGTCGCCGGCCGGCTCGGTGCTGATGACCTCCGCCCGTGCGGTGTGGAAAGACCAGGTGAAGTCCTGGGTCAGCTCTCCGCCGGTGGTGTCCTGCAGGCCGGCCTTGACGGTGACCCGGTACTCGGTGGAAGGGGCCAGGCCCTTCGCCGGCTTGAAGGCGTACACGGAGGTATTCACCCATGCGCCTTCCCCTTCCAGCGCCGGCTCGATGACCAGCGGCTGGGGCAGACCCTTCTGGTCCTCAATGGAGGTGAGAGGAACCACCGGGCGGTTGAAGACCACGAGGATCATGCTGTCGGGGCTGACATCTATGGCGCCGGCCGCCGGCTGTACCGAGGAAACCTCCAGGAAGCCGACCGTCTGCAGGCGGAGTTCCAGCGGCCGGCTCAATGCCAGGCCGGCGGCGCTCTTGGCCGTCTCGGCCAGCGTCAGGTGGTAGGTGGCGGCGCGTTCGGGCGCGGTTTTGGGCGTGAAGATGACGGAGCGACCCTCGACGCGCAGTTCCCCTTCCAGCGCCGGCCGCATGGAGAACGCGGCTTTCACCGATTCGGCGTCCATGGGCTGGTCGAAAGTGAGCACGAGCGGCTGGCCGGGCCGCCATTCCTCGCCAGGGGCCGGCGTGCTGGTGACCAGGACGGGGGGCAGAGGGCCGAAGGACACGGGCTTCGGCCGGGCCGGCGTCTGGCCGCTCGTAGGGGTGGGCTGGGGTGTGGGCGTGCGCGGCGCACATGCCGGCAGGAGCATAGAGAGAATCACCAGGATAGATACGATCGCAACCGTCATCTTGTCTCCGAACATCTTTTTCATCCTTCCTTCCAGCATAAAGTGGAGAGGCACAAACGCCCTACCGGAGCGAGTCACAGCACTGCAGAAGCCGCGATGAGAAGGCGGGTTTCATTCAACCCGTTCTATTATCGCAGGTCAATGTTATGACGTCAAGCCTTGGCAAAAGGTTCCATTAAGAGTCAGGTGACAGTCACCCCGCAGGTGACTGTGGCATGAGGTGACAGTCACCTCGCAGGTGACTGTCACCTCACTGAGGGGACATATATTTGACTTTCGGCGGTGCTTATGGTATAGTTTCGGCTGTGCCGGCCAGGGAAGTGGATCCGCTGGCCGCTTTGGTGTGCAAGTCGTTTCCAATGCACTGCATGTGAAAGGGAGGAGCCGCTATCAGCAGTAAAACACATCGCGTCAACGAGGAAATCCGGGCATCGCAGGTCCGGGTCATTGACGAGACGGGCAAGCAGATCGGTGTGATGACGCCGGCGGAGGCGCTGCGCCTGGCCGAGGAACGGGGCCTTGACTTGGTGGAGGTCTCCCCCAACGCAGACCCGCCCGTCTGCCGGCTGATGGATTACGGGAAGTTCGCCTACGAGCGCGCTAAGCGCGATCGGGAAGCCCGCAAGTCCCAGAAGACCATCGAGGTCAAAGAAGTGCGCCTGCGCCCGAAGATCGGCGAACATGACCTGGCCTTTAAACTGCGAGACATGCGCCGGTTCCTCGCCAGCGGCAATAAGGTGAAGGTGCGGGTGCTCTTCCGCGGCCGAGAGGTGGCCCATCCAGAGGTGGGCAAGGAATTGCTGGACCGTCTGGTGAGCGAGATGGCCGATGTGGCGACCATCGAGCAGGAGCCCCAGGTCGAGGGACGCACGCTGGTGATGCTGTTTGCCCCCCTTTCCAAGTAACGCGGTTCGTCCATCAGGCGTAAATGGATAGGCTTTGCGGGCGCGCCGGCTGAAAGGCCGGCGTCTTCCTGTCAAAGCTGTGCCAGATGAGTATCTCTATTGTACAGGGAGGGATAACGTGCCAAAACTGAAGACGCATAAAGCGACATCCAAACGGTTCCGCTACACCGGTTCGGGCAAGCTCATGCGCACGAAGATCGGCAAGAGCCATCTGCGGCGCAAGAAGTCGGCGCGCGTCAAGGCCCTGTTCGACCGCATGATCGAGGTCGAGAGCCGCGGCGCCAAGCGCCGTGTCGCACGGCTGGCCCCGTATCTTCAGAAGACCGGACATTAAATCCATCCATTTTTCGTTCCACCGCCCGGGCGTCCGACACCACGTGCCTGTGCGGTGAGAGGAGGTGAGTATGCCAAGGGTAAAACGTGGTGTGATGGTTCGTCATCGTCACAACAAAATCCTCAAGATGGTGAAGGGTCAGCGCCTGACCCGCACGCGCCGCTTCAAGCGGGCCAACGAGGCCATGCTGAAGTCGCTGTGGTACGCGCAGCGCGACCGCCATAACCGCAAGCGTGATTTCCGCCGGCTGTGGATCACCCGCATCAACGCCGCCGCCCGCCTGCACGGCCTGAGCTACAGCCGCTTTATGCACGGCCTGAAGCAGGCCGGCATCGAGCTGGACCGCAAAATCCTGGCCGATATGGCTGTGCGCCGGCCCACCGCCTTCGCCGAACTGGCGGAAGCCGCCAAGGTCGCCCTGGCCAGCTAGCCCCGGCGGCAGGCGCTCGCAAGGGAGGAGTGCCCGTGCCGGCAGGCATCACCAGCACTTCCAACCCCAAAGTCAAATACGTCCGCTCCCTGTACGAGCGGCCGGCACGCTGTCGCGAGCGGAGGTTCGTTGTCGAAGGCCTTCGCCTGGTGGAAGAAGCCCTGAGAGCGGGTCTCCAGCCCGCTCTCGTTTTTTATACCCAGGAGTTTGCGGAACGGGCGGAAGGACGAGAACTGCTGGCGCGCATCCGCCAACGGGGATGGCCGGCGGAGCAGGTGGCGCCCCACGTGATGGAGCACATGGCCGAGACAGTGACGCCGCAGGGCATCCTGGCCGTCGTGCCCTTCCCCGAGCGGCCGGCCCCACAGCACCCCGAGCTGGTGCTGATTGTGGATGCGGTGGCGGACCCCGGCAACCTGGGCACGCTCCTGCGCTCCGCCGAGGCCGCCGGCGTGGAGCTGGTGCTGTTGAGCGAGGGCACGGCCGATGTCTTCAACCCCAAGGTGGTGCGCGGCGGGATGGGCGCGCATTTTCGTCTTCCCATGCGCTGGGGCATGCGCTGGGAGGATATCGCCGGCGCCGTCCAGGGGCTGACCGTCTATCTGGCTGATGTGAGGGGCGAGCGCAGTTACGACGAGGTGGATTGGAGGCGGCCGGCGGCGCTTATCGTGAGCAGTGAGGCGCACGGCCCATCGCCGGCGGGGCGCCGGCTGGGGCGCCAGGCGCTGGCCATCCCGACGGACGTCCGCCGGCGCGAGGATGTCGCCCGCCTGGTACGTCAGACACTGGGGACATGGGGGCAGATCGACATCCTGGTCGCCAACGCCGGCGCCTACATCCGCACACCGGTGCCGGCCATGCGGGTGGAGCACTTCGAGGAATCCCTCCAGGTCAACTTTTACGGCGCGCTCTATCTCATCGTCGAGGCCCTGCCGGCCATGCTGGAACGCCGGCGGGGGCATATCGTGCTGGTCAGCTCCATGGACGCGCAGAAAGGCATGCCGCTCGACGCGCCCTACGTGGCCGCCAAGTATGCCCTGCGCGGCCTGGGCGAGGTGATGCGGCAGGAACTGCGCCCATACGGGATATTCGTCACCACGGTCTTTCCGGGACGGGTGGATACCCCGCTGATTGACTATTTGGATGTCCCGCGCATCTCGGCCAAAATCCCGCCGGCACAGGTCGCCCAGGCCATCGTGCGGGCCATCCGCCGGCGCCAGCCCGAGGTCATCGTCCCACGCTACGCCAAGGCGCTGGTATATCTCAACACCTTCTCCCCGCGCTTGGGAGATTGGCTGGTGCGGGTCTTCCATTTCGAGGGCTGGGACAGACGCGCCAGGCCCGGCACGCAACGACAGTAATTTTCGAACGGAAAGGATCGTTCATCCATGGAACAGTACCGCACGGACGCTTTCATCGCACGCCCACTGCACTCCTGGCTGTACCCGCTCAAGGTCGCCTATGTCCCCGGGCCGGCCCATCCCCTGCTGGAACGCGTCGTCCGCGGCTTGTTGGAGCGCTTCCGCCAGCGCGGCCATTATGTGCTGGAGGAGCCGGCCCCTGATACCGAAGTACTTCTCACCACCGCTCGCTTCGAGGAACCGCTGAGCTGGCGCCAGGCATTGTTATTCACCGCCCGCCGGCGCTTCCGGCTTCAGCGCACCCCGACCTTGTTCACGCTGGTGCACATCCTGCCGGACGCCTTTCAGCGGGCCATGGAGCGACTGCGCCGGGCGCTGGCGCGGCCTGCCCCGGAGCCGGCGGACTTTCAGTTCGCCGGCCTGGCCCCGCAGGCCTGTCAGGTGCTGTACGAACAGGGCAAGCGCGCCGGCCCCATCCTGGCCCTGGAACGGGTCGTGCAGGCCCAGGCCAAGAGCATCCGTTCCGTGCTGGTGGTCGGCGATGAAGAGGTCGAAGAGGCATACGTCTTTGACCTGGCCGGCGCACACCCCCGCCTGAGCGGAGCGGGCTTCTCCGCCTTCTGCGATGAGCTGGCCTTGCGCATGGCCACCTACGCCTGTACCCACGAGGTCACCGAGCATCAGACCATCGGCGAACCTATCCCGCGGGAGATATGGGATGAGCTGAGGACGCCGGCCGCCATGGCCCGCGCCGCGCGCGAGCTGGGCCGGCGCAGTTTCTTCACCGACATGGTGCGCATCAGCGACCTGGTGGAAGTGCCGTACATCGAAGACGCCGTAGCGCGCCAGTACAGCGAGGGGTGCTTCGCCACCTGGGAGCCGGCGCTGAATGCCCTCATCACCACCATCACCGGCAGTGCCCGCCCCATCAATAAAGACGAAATCACCGAGAACGACCTGGCGGTCATCGTCGGACTGCGGCCGGACGGCCGCGGCGCCCTGGTGCGCGAGGTGGCCGGCAAGGAGAACTCCCCGCCCTCCTCCGAAGCGGTCGAGCTGTTGCTGATGGATCGGGACTTGCCCCGCATCCGGCTGGGTTCCGAGTGGGGCGATTGGGAAGAAGTGCCGGTGGCCCGCTCCAAACTGCACGGCCATCGCGGCGTGGCGGCATTCGACCCGGCAGTGGTAGAGTTTGTCCCGCTGGATGAAGCCTACTACTATTTCCCGGTCTCCTGCGCCACGCAGGCCCAGGCCGAGGGCATTCGCCGCGCCTTCGCGCGCTCCGAGGCCCTGCGCCGGCCGGAGGACCCCCGCCAGGTGGTCTTCACCATTTTGCCCGGGCACGGGGCC
>Ga0080004_1120958_pt1 | contig 109503 bp, 96 predicted proteins | sample WasSprMetagenome_FD_69207 | JGI IMG/M metagenome (GOLD analysis project Ga0080004, IMG submission 69207) | Sulfidic aquatic microbial communities from Washburn Spring, Yellowstone National Park, USA - WS (SPADES assembly) (version 2) | ecosystem: Environmental > Aquatic > Thermal springs > Hot...
TACTTCTTTAAAAGATTTTTCAATTGAGGTTGATAAACATCCGGATAATTTTATTGTAAAGACAGCATTACAAAGAAAGCCATATATAGCTGGTGGAGTACAAGATTTTACTTCAGTTTTTGGAATTTTTGATAAAATTTCTCATCCTGATGTTATTGCAGCTGTCCCGTTAGAAGCTAAAGAAAAAATTGTTGGTGTGTTAGTAGTTGATAATATTAAAACAAAACGCAGGATTTCTCAGAAAGATGTAAGAAAGTTAATCGAGTTTACGGATATGATTGGTCTCGCTATAGAAAATGCGAGATTGTATGAAACTGAGAAAAATTTTTCTGAACAACTTAATATAAAACTTAATGAAGCAATAAATAAACTTAAAGAAGCACAACAACAAACAATTCGTGCTGAAACTTTAGCTGCGTTAGGAAGAATGTCAACTGTGATAAGTCATGAGATAAGAAATATGTTAGTTGCAATAAAAAATTCTGCTGAATATTTACTTGAGTCAAAAAAAACTAATGAAAAAACAAAGTATATAGAGTTTATTCTTAAAGAAGTGGAACGGTTAAACAAAATTGTTGATGATATTCTTGCTGTAGGACAAAAAATTCATATTATTCCATTCCCAGTCGATATAAATAAATTTATAAAAGACATTATTGAAACTGTAAAATTAATGGAGGTTGAGAAAGAAGGAATTGAACTTGTAGTTGAGATAGAAAATAATTTACCAACAGGATTTTTTGATTATAACAGAATCAAACAAGTGATAATAAATATAGTGCAGAACGCAATATATTTTTTAAAAACAGCTATTAAGAAAGAAATAAAAATAAGGGTATATTTAGAACGTGAATATTTAGTATTTTCTATTTCTGATAGTGGTTGTGGTATACCTGATGATATAAAAGACAAAATTTTTGACCCGTTCTTTTCTACAAAACCTAATGGTACTGGGTTAGGATTAACAATTTCTAAAAATATTGTTTTAGCTCATGAAGGTGAGATATTTGTTGAAAGCGAGTATGGTAAAGGAGCAACATTTTATATAAAAATTCCATTGAAGAAAATTTAATACTTATGCAGGATAAAAAAATAGTTGACATAATATTAAAAAAAGTAGGTAAAGCGTTGGGTGATTACCAAATGATAGATAACAATGATAAAATTCTTGTTGCAATTTCTGGTGGTGAAGATAGTATAACATTGTTTGATGTATTGAAGGAGAAACAAAGATATCTTCCATATAAATATTCTTTGTATGCAGTACATGTAGATTTTTTTAATTCTAACTATAATGCTGATTTAGATAAATACTTAAGAGAAAATTCAGTAGAATATTTTGTTGTTAAAAAAGATTTAATATCTACAAAAAAGAAATTTAATTGTTTTTGGTGTAGTTGGAATAGAAGAAAAGAAATTTTTCTTTTAGCGAAAAAACTTGGATGTAGAAAAGTTGCATTAGGACATAATTTAGATGATATAGTTGTAACATTTTTGATGAATTTGTTTTACCATGGTGAGATTTCTACAATGCCGCCAAAGTTAGAAATGTTTAAAGGAGAGATAATCTTAATACGTCCTTTGGTGTATATCACAAAAGATGAAATACATAAATATGTTGGATATAAAAATTTGCCGTTGTTAAATTCTAACTGTCCCTATCAAACTGACGAAAGTTTCCAAAGACGAAAATATCTTATGGAACTTATAAACCAACTTCAAACATATTGGCCAAATATTAAAAAGAATATATTTAATAGTTTGAAAAAGATAAAATATGAATATTTGGTGTAACAGCTATGAAAATTTATGAAAAAGAATTCTCGATAAGGACCACTAAAAGAACTGAGTTTGTCAATATAACAAATAAGATAGAAGAGATAGTTGGAGAATCTGGAATAAATAATGGTATATGCTACATTTTTGTGCCACATACCACTGCTGCTGTAACAATTAATGAAGATGCTGATCCTGATGTTGTAGCTGATATAATTGCAAAACTTAACAATCTTATACCTAAAAACGAAAATTATTATAACCATATGGAAGGTAATTCTGATGCACATATAAAATCTTCAGTTATTGGTGTTTCATTAGAAGTTTTTGTGAATAATAAAAAACTTAAGTTAGGTACATGGCAAGGAGTTTATTTTTGTGAGTTTGATGGTCCACGACATAGAAATGTTTGGGTGAAAGTTTTAGGAGAATAGTATTGTGTGGATGGATAGATGTGTGAATGTTTAGATGAGTGGGTTTTTCAGTGGTCTCCAGCTTGCGGGATTGACCCATGGCAAAATTTGATATTATTCAAACAAAAAAGAGGTAAAAACATATGAAAAAACAAAAGATCCCTTATGATATAAAAATAGGAATCATTGGAGGAAGTGGAATTTATAATATAGAAGGATTACAGAATGTCAAAAAATATAGTATCACAACACCTTTTGGAAAACCATCTGATAATATAATAGTAGGAGAAATTGAAGGTAAAAAAGTTGCCTTTTTACCACGACATGGCCGTGGGCATACTATATCGCCAACAGAGATAAATGTTCATGCTAACATTTACGTGTTGAAACTTTTAGGTGTAGAGTTTTTAATAAGTCTTTCAGCATGTGGTTCATTAAAAGAAGAAATAAAACCTCGTGATTTTGTTTTACCAGACCAGATTTATGATAGGACAAAATTTAGGAAACCTACATTTTTTGGTAATGGTATTGTATGCCATATATCTTTTGCAGAACCGTTTTGCAAAAACTTGCGTGAGTTGGTATACAGTTGTTGCAAAGAATTAGGTATAGATGCTCATTATGGTGGCACTTATGTTTGTATAGAAGGGCCACAATTTTCAACAAAAGCTGAATCACAGGTTTATCGCAAATTAGGATTTGATATAATAGGTATGACAGCAATACCTGAAGCAAAACTTGCCCGCGAAGCAGAGATGTGTTATGTAACGATAGGTCTTGTGACAGATTATGATGTGTGGAAAGAAAACCACGAGGTTACTGTTGAAGAAGTTTTAGAAAATATGAGAATAAACACAGAAAAATGTAAAAAGTTGATAAAATTAATTGTTAAAAAAATAGATGTTTCACAACGACAATGTTTTTGTAAAGATGCATTGAAATATGCTATTTTGACAAAGAAAGAAAATATCAAAAAACAAACATACCAAAAATTAAAGTTGTTAATTGGTAAGTATTTATAGTGTATAATCTTTTTTGCAATATATAGATTTTTTAAAAAACTATGTATGTTCTAACAATAAAAAACTCTGTTGTTGCAGAAGGAGTTTCCAAATCCCGACAATACCACAGAATGCGGAATTCATTGGGACTAGAAAGTCCTTTTTATATGTTTTTAAAAATATACTACTTTTTTAGTATTCTGCTAAAGCAGAACAATTTGCGAGATTTGACAGTTAGTGTTTCAGTAGTAAAAAATTTCTCTTTGGGGCAAATTTATGGATTTGTTGATTGTAGGATCAATAGCGTTTGATAATATAAAAACACCTTTTGGTAAAGTGAACAAAATTTTAGGTGGTTCAGCTATATATTCGTCAATTGCGGCAAGTAATTTTGTCCGTCCAACAATAGTTGGTGTAGTAGGTGAAGATTTTGAAAAAAAATATTTTGATTTGTTAAAAAAACATAATATAGACGTTTCTCATATCAAAATTGGAAAAGGGAAAACGTTTCATTGGGAGGGATATTACGACTATGATTTAAATATTGCACATACTGTTGATACACAACTTAATGTTTTCTTAAAATTTAATCCACAATTATCTTCAGAAACAAAAAATGTAAAGTTTGTATTTTTGGGCAATATAGATCCGGTTCTTCAATTGAGTGTTTATCAACAGGTTAAGAATCCAAAAATAGTTGCTTGTGATACAATGAATTATTGGATAGAAAAAAAATTTGTTCAGTTGAAAAAGTTGTTAAAAAAGATAGATATATTGTTTATCAACGAAGCTGAAATACGACAATTAACTAAAGAGTATAATGTTATAAAATCAGCAAGAAAAGTTTTAAGTTGGGGGACGAAAATTGTTATTGTTAAACGTGGTGAATATGGAGTTATGTGTTTTTATAAAAACAAGATTTTTGTGTTACCAGCATATCCATTAGAGAAAGTTTTTGACCCAACAGGCGCTGGGGATAGTTTTGCTGGTGGTGTAATGGGATTTTTAGCATATAAGTTAAAAAACAATAATGTTCTTACAGAACAAATTTTGAGACAATCAATAGTTTTTGGTACTGTAACAGCATCGTTTTGTGTAGAAGATTTTGGAATAAAAAAACTTTATAAAGCTACATACAAAGATATTTTGCAAAGATACAGAGAAATAAAACATTTAGTACACTTTGAGATGATTTGAAGATGAAAAGAAAAACAATTCCTGTTAAAGTTGGCAATATTGTTATTGGAGGTTGGAGTCCTATTGTTGTACAAACTATGACTAAAACTTTAACTACTGATGTAGAAAAAACTGTTCAACAGATAAAACAAGTTGAACAAGTTGGTGGTAAACTTATACGTTTAGCAGTACCTGATGGAAAAGCAGTTTTAGCATTGAAAAAAATTAAACAACAAGTTAATATTCCTCTTGTCGCTGATATACATTTTGATTACAAATTAGCAATTGAAGCAATAAAAGTTGGTGTAGATAAAATAAGGATTAATCCTGCTAATATAGGTTCTAACCAAAAAGTTTCTGAAATAATCAAAGTTGCAAAAGAATATAATGTGCCTATAAGAATAGGTTTAAATGCAGGGTCGTATAAAAAAAAGTTAAGTGATACAAAAAAATTGTTGTTGTCACAACTTGATGATATTATCGAACTTTTTGATAAATACAATTTTAACAAAATTGTTATTTCTGCAAAAACAGTTGATGTCTTATCAACAATAGAGATCTACGAAGAGATATCAAAAAGATATATTTATCCATTACATATTGGTATTACAGAAGCAGGTCCTTTACTTTGGGGTAGTATAAAATCTGCTATGGGTATAGGTATTCTTTTATGGCAAGGTATTGGTGATACAATACGTGTTTCGTTATCTTCATCACCAGTTGATGAAATTAAAGTTGGGTATTATATTTTACAATGTCTTGATTTAGCAAAATATGGTATTGAGATTATTTCATGTCCGACCTGTGGTAGATGTAAAGTTGACCTTTTAAAAATTGTTTCAGAATTTGAAGATGAAATAGAAAAAGAAAATTTGGGACAAAAAAATCTTAAAGTAGCGATAATGGGTTGTGAAGTAAATGGCCCCGGAGAAGCAGCTTCAGCTGATATAGGTATAGCGATGGGGAAAACTTCTGGTGTTTTGTTTATAAAAGGTAAAATTGTGAAAAAAGTTTTTATAAACGATTGTGTTAAAGAGTTAGTTGAACAAATTAAAAAACTGTAAATTATTCTTTCCTTCTGTTAAACAAAAGAAAGAAAATACTTCCTAATAAGACAATGCCTGTAAGTTCTAACAATACAATCTCTTCTTCTGAAAGAAAATGTAAAACTTTACCACAATCTGTACAATAAAATTTTGATTGTGATAATCGTGAGACATTTTTATGTTGACAATGTTTTTGTTTGTTTTCTGCAATTATGTCCAAATATTCTTTTTCTTTGTTTTTATGAAACAATTTAGTAAATAACTTGGTAAATATATAATCAATAGTTTTTTTATAAATCAACAATTTCTTCATAATCAGTTTTAAAAATATATTTTGTTTGTTCATTGTAAAACAATATAAAGTTATTTTTATTTTTACAATAAAACAGATTAAAAATTAGTATAATTAACATTAAAGTTTTATTAAATAACAGGTTGTAAGTCAAGAAGTACAATAATTAAATTTTTTTGTTGTTCATCAAGTTCAAGTTCACCTATTATATTGAAATAATTGAAATTTTTTAATAATCCACAAATGTTAGGATTGTCCCAACAAATAGCATTTATCTCTGAAAATTTTTGTTTATTAGTAGATTCAAAAGTTATCAAAATATGATTATTTTTTTTACCTACTAATTTCCAATTAACTACTTTAAGATTTTTTATTAAAAAAACAGGATAAGGATTTTCTGGCCCACATGGTTCTAATAACGAAAGAAAATTGTATGTATTAAAATTAATATCTTCTAAATTAAGTTCTGTATCAATTTCAATCGTTTGTGGCAAAATTTCAAGTTCTTGTTGAAGTATTTTAAGTTGTTGACGGAACAAAGGAATGTTTTCTTTTTTTATTGTTAACCCACAAGCGTTTTCATGACCACCAAATTTTTCAAACAAAGTTTCACATTTTTTAAGTAAGTTGTAAATATTCACACCTTTAGGCGATCTTGCTGTACCTATTGCTATTCCATTGTTTAATATTAACAATATTACAGGACGATTAAATTCTTTCAACATATGATTTGCTATGATCCCTGTAACACCATGTTCTATGTTTTCTGCTACTACAAGAAGTATTAAATCTTCTTTTAAGTTACACTGTTGTTCAACTAAATCATAAAATATAGTAAGATTATAATTTTGCAAATTTTTTCTTTTTTGATTAAGTTTTAAAAGTTGGTCAAAATATTTTTCTGCATTAGAAATTTTTTCTGATAACAAAAAATTTATTGCTGTATCAACTTGTTGCATACGGCCAGCTGAATTTAATAATGGGATAAGATACCAGGAAATAGTTTCAGCAGAAAATTCATTTTTTGATAAAGTGTTCTTTAAATATTTTAAAAAAACTTTGTATGACGGTTGATGCGAGGATTCAATATTTTCAATACCTTTTTTTACAATAATTCTGTTATCTTTTACTAATGGAACAATATCTGAAATTGTCCCTAAGGATGCTAATGTTATAATATCTTCAATAAATAGTCGTAACCTTGGATTTGAAAAAAAATAAAGATAATAAAAAAGTTCTAAAGTTGCTAAAGCATCGTCTAACGCACGATGTGTCGGTTTTGCTTTAAGGAACAAGTCGTTACATAAAGCAGATAAGCTGTGAGAAGATAATGGTAAATAAGTTTTTGCTATTTTTAGAGTATCTATAGTTTGGGAAACAGGAATCCGTGGTAAAGAAAGTTTTTTTAAGTAGCAATTAATAAAAGATAAATCAAAATCTACATTATGTATTACTAAAGTGTCATCTTTTATAAACTCCAATAATTTTGGTAAAACTTCTTCAATTGCAGGTGCGTCTTTTACCATATCATCTGTTATACCATGTACTTTTATAACTTCTGGCGGTATTTTGTTTTTAGGTTTTACTAAAGTATGGAATATTTCTTGTACAACAAAATTCTTTGTTTTAACAGCACAAATTTCACATATCTCGTCAGTAAAAGGTGATAATCCTGTTGTTTCAATATCTAAAATTATAAAATTTTTATTAAAATAATTTTTGTCATAAGAAAACATCAAAGCGATTGCAAATTTTAATGCAACACCTACACCTGCTAAATCTTTCATACCAGTATATTCTGGCAAGTAAGGATCAATTATAGGAATATCTAATGATCTGATAGTTTCTACAGAAGACAATGTTGGTTCGTGATGATCTGTTATCACAACATCTATTTTGTTTTCTTTAAGATATTTGACTTCGTCAACTGCTGTAATACCACAATCTACTGTAATCACAAGTTTTACTTCGTCTCTGAATTTTTCTAACACATTTTTATGCAACCCATATCCTTCATTCTGGGGTATATACCAACAAACATTTGCACCAAGATTCTTAAGTGTTTTTAACAACAAACAAGTTGATGTTATACCATCAACATCACGGTCGCCCCAGATTAAAATTTTGTTTTTTTGTTCGACATGTTTTTTGACAATTTCAACTGCTTTTACCATGTCAGAAAACAGAAATGGATTGTCAAGATAAATTATATCTGGGGAAATAAACCTTTTTATTTTATCTTCGGTATCATACCCGCGTGTCAAAAGAATTTTTGTTAACACTTTAGGAAAATTAAATTTTAATGAAATCTGGTTAACTTTATCTTCTTCAGGTTGTGGTTGTAGAACCCATTTATAAGGTAAGCGAAAATTCATGTTTTTAATGGATTTCTCTGTATATAAGTTTTGGTTGAACTGATTTTTTTGATGAAATTATATACGAATTTAAAATCATATTTTTTGCTTGTTCAAATTTTGTTTTATCATTGAAATATATATAAACCAAAGGTTCGTTTTTTTCAACATAATCATTTAATTTTTTAATGATATGTATACCAACAGAATAGTCAATTTTATCACCAAGTTTTTGTCGTCCCGCACCTAAAACACAACATGCTGTACCTACAAGTTTTGTGTCTATAAAAGAAACATATCCTTCTTTTTGAGATAAAACAGGTTCACAATACTTTGCTTGTGGTAAAAGTTTTGGTTCATCAATTATTTTAGGATTACCGTGTTGAAATTCAACAAGTTGTTTAAACTTTTCCAATGCTTTACCTAAGATAATTTGTTGTTCAACTTTTTTCTTTGCTGAAACAAAATTTTTTTCTATTCCGGCTAATTGCAACATTTTTGCTGATTCAAAAATAACAAGTTCTGTTATATCTTTTGGTCCTTCATTTTTTAAAATTTTTATTGTTTGATAAATTTCTAACACGTTACCGATATACTCTCCTAATGGTTGGTTCATATCTGTTATTAATGCAACAACTTTTTTGTTAAACTTTTTACCAATACCAACCATTGTTTTTGCAAGTTTTACTGCATCAGCCATTTTTTCCATAAACGCGCCATTGCCTGTTTTCACATCTAATAGTAAGCCGTCAATACCTTCAGCAAGTTTTTTGCTCATAATAGATGCTGTAATTAATGGTATAGAATCAACTGTTGCAGTAGTATCACGTAGTGCATAAAGTTTTTTATCTGCGGGGACAAGATCGTCAGTTTGGCTTGCTATAACAACACCAATTTTTTTAAGTTGGGTAATAAATTCTTGTCCAGTAAGATTAACTTTAAACCCAGGTATTGATTCAAGTTTATCTAAAGTACCACCAGTATGGCCTAACCCACGGCCTGAAATCATTGGGACACAAATATCACAACTTGCAACTATTGGTGCTAAAGATAACGAGACGCCGTCGCCAACACCGCCTGTTGAATGTTTATCAATTTTTGGTTTATCAATTGATGAAAGGTCAAAAACTTTACCTGAAAAAGTCATACTTTGTGTAAGATACAAAAGTTCGTCTGGTTCTAACCCGTTGAAATACACAGCCATTAAGAATGCAGATATTTGGTAGTCAGGTAAATCACCATTTGTATAACCGTTGATGATAAACTCAATTTCTTCTTTGGTAAGTTTTTGTTTATTACGTTTTTTAAGTATCAAATCATACATTCTCATAATGTTTAAAACCAATATATAAAATTTTTAGTTAAGTTTCAATTAAAAACAGAGAACATAATACCATTGCTGTAGAAAAAAATAATAAAGTTATCTGTGGAGTTATTAAATCTGCTAAACTACCACATACGATTGCACCAAACGGCATCATTCCCATAAACATCCATACAAAATTGCTCATTACACGACCACGATATTGTTCATCAATAGATTCTTGTATAGAAGTGTTGATTGAAGAAATCATGTTGAGATACAAAAATGCTGCAAAGTATAACGATATTGAAGAAAGTATCAGGTTTTTAGATAATGCAAAGATAGAGATAAAAATTCCGCAAAGTATCATGCCATATTTTATAATTTTAATTTTTGGTATATACAGATTTATTAAAGAAACCAACAATGCGCCAGTTAACGCTCCTAACCCGCTTGCTGACATTAATGTCCCTAAAGTTTTTATATTACCCACTAAAATATTTTTTGCATATATCGGTACTAAAACAACATATCCCATACCGAAAAAACTTATTATCCCTGCTAAAAGAATGTATTTAATTAGATACTTTTTTCTTTTAATATATTTCCATGCGTCTATAATATCGTCATATAAATTGTTAGAATTTTTAGATAAATTATATTGCGGGATTAATTTTATAAGTAACAAACTTATGACTACAAATAAGAAACTTATACCGTTAAAATAAAAACACCAAACAAGGCCTAATTTGCTAACAATAAATGTTGCAACAACAGATCCTACAAAACGTGCAAGGTTAAACTGAGCAGAATTTAATGCAATTGCGGACAACAACAAGTTTTTGTCAACAAGTTGTGGAATGATAGATTGCCATGCGGGCGAGGTAAATGTATTCCCTAACCCAAACAATAGTGTGATAACAAAAATCCAAACAATTGTGTTGTTATGTACAAACTGTACTATTAATCCCAACGATATTGCAGCAAAACATAGTAATAAATGTGTAGTAATAATAATTTTTTTTCTGTCAACTCTGTCTGCTATGACACCAGCAATGTGTGTTAAAAACACAACTGGTAACGAAGAGACAAAGTTTAATACACCTAAATAAAACGCTGAGTTAAGTTTGGTCACAAGATACCAGTTTAATGCAACTGTTTGTACCCAACTGCCAATGTTTGACAAAAACGCGCCACACCATAGATATAAATATTGTTTTGTTCTAAATGGAGAAAATATAAAAAAATTTTTCTCAAAAAATCTTTTCATTTTTTGTTTGTATAAAGTTTTAAGGTTGTTTAATAATAATATAAAAATTTTTGTAAAATCAATAACTTGGTATTGAAAACAAACTTTTGATTTGTTATTTTTGTTTATAACTGGTGATTAAAGGAGAAAAAAACATATGAAAGAACAAATTGTAAATTTGTTAAACGAAAGTATAAAAACGAAACAGTTGTTAGTCGAAGATGAAAAACAGATTGAGATTATTTCAAAAGTTGTTAAATGTATAATTGACGCGTATAAAAATAACAAAAAAGTAATAGTTTTTGGCAATGGTGGTTCCGCTGCTGATGCACAACATATGGTTGCTGAACTTGTAGGAAGATATAAAAAAGAACGGCAACCGTTAGAAGCTGTGTCGTTGAATACAAATGTGTCAACACTTACTGCTTTAGGTAATGATTATGGCTACGAGATAGTTTTTAGTAGACAACTTGAATCTTGTGCGAAACAAGGTGATGTTGTAATTGGTATTACAACAAGTGGTAAATCACCTAATGTTATAAAAGCAATAGAAGTTGCGAAAAAAATTGGTTGTGTAACAGTTGCGTTAACAGGGAAAGATGGTGGGACAATAAAAAATTTAGTTGATTATTGTATTTGTGTCCCATCTAATGATACTCCAAGGATACAAGAAGTTCACATAACAATTATACATATTATATGCGATTTAGTAGAACAAACAGTTTTTGGCTAAAGTTATGATAGTATCTTTAAAAAAGTTAAAAAGTATTGTAAAAAAACTGAAACAACAAGGTAAAAAAATTGTCTTTACAAACGGATGTTTTGATATACTTCACAGAGGCCACATTACTTTGTTAAAAAAAGCAAAAAAATATGGCGATGTTTTGATTGTAGGGTTAAACACTGATGATTCTGTAAAAAGATTAAAAGGTGAAGATAGACCTATCAATCCACAAAATGTACGAGCAGAAATTTTGGATAGTATAAAATATGTTGATTATGTTGTTTTGTTTAATGAAGATACTCCATATAAACTTATAACAGAACTTAAACCAGATGTTGTTGTAAAAGGTAAAGATTATAAACCTAAAGAAATCGTAGGTTGGGGTGTTGTACCAAAAGTTGTAAGAGTTGATATTGTAGAAGGTTTTTCAACAACAAGGTTGATCAAAAAAATAAAAGGTATAAAATGAAAAAAGAAATACTAAGATTAATTGATGCAAATATAAATCGTATCACTGAAGGGTTACGTGTAGTTGAAGAGGTCTTAAGATTTGTTTATAAAGAAGATAAAATTTATAAAATATTAAGAAGTATAAGACATAAAATTGTAAAACTTTTTATTGAATTTTATCCACAAAGTGTATTACAACGTGCAAGTAGTATTGATCCTGGAAGGACAGCAGAAGAAAAGTCGTATAAAGATATTAGACAACTTGTAGTATCAAACTTTCATCGAGTAACGGAATCTTTCCGCGTGTTAGAAGAAATTGCAAAACTCGTAAATACAAAAAAAATTTCTGAAGTGAAAAAGTTAAGATATAAAGTATACGATATTGAAAAATATGTAGTTGAAAAAATTTTATGGCAAAAATAAAAGGGTTGTATTGTATCTTACCAGAGTTTGGCACAATCAAAGAATATAAAAAGTTTGTAGAAAAACTTTGTAAATTTAGACCTGATATCGTCCAACTTAGAATTAAAAACAAACCTGATAAATTTTTTTATAATACAGCAGTTGAGATAAAAAAAATTTTAACAAAATATAAAATACCTTTTATTATAAACGATCGTTTAGATATAGCTATATCAATAAATGCTGACGGTGTACATTTAGGCCAGGACGACTTACCTGTTATTGAAGCAAGAAGGATAGCCCAAAGTTTAAAATTAAAAAATTTTATTATAGGACATTCTACACATTCTGTAAAACAAGCAAAAAAAGCGTTGAATCTTCCTGTTGACTATATTGCTATAGGGCCAGTGTTTGAAACAACTACAAAATCTGAATATAAACCTATAGGTTTAGAAGTAGTAAGAAAAGTTAAACTTATGGCTAAAGAAAAAAATATTCCTGTTGTAGCAATAGGTGGGATAAACCATGAAAATATAGAACTTGTGAGGAACACAAATGTTGACGCAGTAGCAGTTATAAGTGTATTAAAAGATTTAAACAAAAAAGTTATAGAGAGACTTAAATGGTAACATTATATTTTTATTTCAATTTGTTTTTGATATTCTTATCTGCGTATATAGAATACATTTTGGGGAAATACTCATGGGCAAGGTATGTTTATTATTCAAAAAAAATTCTTAAGTTAGTAGAAAAATGTAGGACAAAAGTTAAAATAGAAGGAATAGAAGAACTTGAAAAAATTGTCCCACCAGTAATTTTCGTCTCGAACCATATGAGTAGTTTGGAAACATTTATCTTTGCTGGTATATTAGGTGAATATTTAAGGTTTACTTTTGTTGTAAAAAAAAGTTTATTTTTTTACCCAATTTTTGGTAAACTAATAAAGTTTACAAATCCAATAGCTGTAAGTAGAAAACAACCAAAAAAAGATTATTTTGTTGTAGTTGACCAAGCAGAAAAATTGTTTTCAAACAAAATTTCTCTTGTTGTTTTTCCACAAGCAACACGAAGTAAAGAAATAGATGAAAATAAGTTTAGTTCATTAGCAATAAAACTTGCAGAAAAGTTTAAATTAAATATTATCCCAATTTGTGTTAAAACAGATTTTCTAAATGTTGGTAAAGTTGTAAGAGATTTTGGTAAAGTTGTACCACAGAATGATGTAAAAATAAAAATTTTCCCTGAAATAAAATATCAAGAAATAAATAAACAAACAAACCAAAAAATAATAGGATTGTTTAAAACAACACTTGCTGAATGGTATGCTGAGTAAACAAATTATAGTTTTTATTGAATTTATACATAGGTTTTTAGTATAAAAAACTTTAAACTTTTCAAAATAAGGATATTGTTATGACTATCATTGAATTAATCAAATCTAAAGATAAAAACATATTAAAAATGTTAAAAAAAATTGCTGAAGAAGAAAAAGTTAATTTTCAGGAATTGTTAGATAACATTGTATTAGGCAAAGTTGTTGTTTTAAAAAACATAAAATCTTCAGTGAAACCAGTTGCTGTAGGAAAAAATTTAAGAACAAAAGTTAATGCTAACATAGGTACATCGCCTGATTTAGTAGATATTAAATTTGAACTTGAAAAACTTAATGCTGCAGTAAAAGCTAAAACTGATGCTATAATGGATTTATCAACAGGTGGAGATCTTGATTATATAAGAAAAACAATTTTACAACATTCACCAGTGCCAGTAGGTACTGTGCCGATATACCAGGTTGTTTGTGAAACATTAAGGAAAAAGAAAACAATTAAAGATATTTCTGTAAAACATATTTTTGAAGTTATAGAAAAACATGCTGAAGATGGAGTTGATTTCATAACAGTTCATTGTGGAGTTACTAAAAAGAACATTGAGATTTTGAAAAAACATAAACGTGTAACTGGAATTGTTAGTCGTGGTGGTGCGTTTTTAGCAGAATGGGTTATAAGAAATAATAAAGAAAATCCGTTATATGAACATTTTGATAGATTATTAAAAATTGCAAAGAAGTATAATTTAACTTTAAGTTTAGGTGATGGGTTAAGACCAGGTTGTCTTGCTGATGCAAATGATGAAGCACAAATTGCTGAACTTAAAACTTTAGCTGAACTTTCAAAAATAGCAAATAAAGAAACAATCCAGGTTATGATAGAAGGGCCAGGACATATGCCAATGGATACTATAGAAGAACATGTGAAATTAGAAAAGAAACTTACTGGTGAAAAACCATATTATCTTTTAGGTCCGCTTGTTACAGACATTGCAGCGGGGTATGACCATATAAATTCTGCAATAGGTGCTGCTATAGCAGCGAAATCAGGTGCTGATTTTATTTGTTATGTAACACCAGCGGAACATTTGAGATTGCCAGAACCTGAAGATGTTTACCTTGGTGTTATATCGGCAAGGATTGCTGCACATGCTGCTGATATTGTTAAAAGAAAGAAATATAAAGAAGATTTAGTTGATTTTAAATTATCAAAAGCAAGGAAAGAACTTGATTGGAAAACACAACAAAAATATGCTTTAGATAAAATTAAATTTTCAGAAGAACAAAAGAAAATTTTAAGTAAGACAAAAAAAGTTTGTTCAATGTGTGGCTCATATTGTGCAATGAGGAAATCAACAAAAATTGGATTATGAGACCGCGGATTAAACGTAAAGTGAACCGTGGATTACACAGAAAATGTACCACAGATTACACGGAAGATATACCACAGATTACGCGGAAAAAAATACCACAGATTACGCGGAAAAAAATACCACAGATTACGCGGAAAAAAATACCGCAGATTAAGCGGAAAGTATAGCACGGATTAATGGAAATAAAAATTAAATGGAGACGAATACAGAGTAAATGATAGTAAACTGTGGAATATGTAGAGAAACACAAATTGATTGAGAAAAGAACTGATGATGAATGATAAATTGTTGTATAAAGAATTGACCCAAAAAATAATTGGTGCGTTGTATGAAGTACATAAAAATCTTGGTCCTGGTTTAACAGAAGTTATGTATCATCGTGCTGTTTTATACGAGTTAGGTTTACTTGGGTTAAAAGTTGACACAGAAAAAGAAAGTATAGTATATTATAAAGGAAAGAAGTTAGGTAGTTATAAGATGGATATAGTAGTAGAAGATAAAATTGTTTTAGAAATAAAAGTTGTTAACAGATTAGAACCAATACATATAGCCCAATTGTTGTCATATCTTAAAACAACAAAATATAAAGTTGGATTGTTAGTTAACTTTGGTAAAGAAAACTTAGAATTCAAAAGGTTTATTTATAATAATAACCATCAATAAATTTCGTTTCGTATATTCTATGAACAATTGTCCGTGTAATCTGTGAAATCTGTGGTAAAAATTCACTAAATCTGTGTTATAAATTCCGTTTAATCTGCAGTTTTTTTATTCTATGTAATCCGTGTTATAAACTCTGTGTAATCTGTGTTTAAAACTCTGTTAAATCTGTTGTTTCAAAATTCCGTGTAATCTGTGGTTAAAACTCCGTGTAATCTGTGGTACAAACTCTGTTAAATCTGTGGTTACAAAATTCTGTGTAATCCGTGGTTTAAAATTTGTTTAATACGTAGTTTAATTCTATACAATCCGTGGTTATGAAAATAAAAATTCCAGCAACAACAGCAAATTTAGGGCCAGGTTTTGATTGTTTAGGTGCAGCGTTATCGTTATATAACGAATTTGAAATAAATGTTGTACCTAATTCTAAATACAAACTTAAGATAGAAACTGAAGGTGTATATGTTGAAGATATACCTAAAGATGAAAAAAATCATGTTTACAAAGCAATAAAAAAAGTTTTTGATCTTTGTAAAACAGAAGTGTATCCGTTAGAAATTTATATAAAAAATAATATACCATTACAACGTGGGTTAGGTTCATCTGCAACAGCGTATCTTGCTGGTGTTATAGCAGGGAATATCCTATGTGGTGAAGTTTTGTCGGAATACGAATTGATAAACCTTGCAGTAGAACTTGAAGGACATCCAGACAATATTGTCCCAGCGATGTACGGCGGGTTATGTGTGAGCAGTATTTATGACGGAAAAATTAAATTTATAAAACTTGACACACCAAAAGATTTAGTTATTTTAACAATTATACCTAACAAAAAAGTTTCTACTGAAAAAGCAAGAAAAGTTTTACCAAAAAATGTAGAGTTTAAGAACGCAGTAAAAAATGTTTCCAATGTAGCATTATTAGTTTCTTCAATAATAACAAAAAAATATGAGTTTTTAAAATTTGCGACAGAAGATTTCCTACATCAGCCATATAGAAAAAAACTTATGCCGTATATGGACAAAGTTTTTGATGTTTGTTTAAAAAACAAAGCGTTATGTTGTATGTTAAGCGGTTCTGGTTCAACAATAGTTGCGTTTTATAAAAATTCAGAACTTAATGAAGTTTTAGTAGAGAAAATTAAGTTTGAAATTGAAAGATTTCTATCTTGTGAATACAAAATCTTAAAATTTTCAAACAAAGGTGTTGTGATAAAAACATGAACTTAATAAGTATAAAAGATTTAACTAAGACACAGATAAAAGAAATTTATAATCTTGTTCCAAAATATACAACACGGAAAAAAACAGATGAATTAAAAGATAAATATATTGGACTTATTTTTGAAAAACCATCTACAAGGACAAGAATCTCGTTTGAAGTTGGAATACAACAACTTGGTGGAGTAGCAATAGAATTAGATGAAAAACAACTTCAGTTATCCCGTGGAGAAACAATAAAAGATACTGCAAACATATTCAATTGTTATTTAGACGGAATAATCTTACGAGTTGTTAAACATGAGACGATATTAGAATTTGCAAAACATTCAAAGATACCTGTAATAAACGCACTAAGTGATAAAGAACATCCATGCCAAATTTTGTCTGATATTTATACAATTATGCAACAAAAAAATCTAAGAATTGATGAATTAAACAAAATAAAGTTTGTTTATATCGGCGATGCAAACAATGTATGTTTTTCTTTAATCTACATTTCAGAAATTTTGGGGATCAACTCATATTTTATCATCCCTAAAAAATATCAACCAAAAGAAAAATTTAAAGAAAATATAAAAATCACAGATGATGTATCTTTAGTAAAAGATGCTGATGTTATTTACACAGATGTATGGGTTTCAATGGGTCAAGAAAAAGAAAAAAATAAAAGAATAAAAATTTTTAAACCATACCAGGTAAACTCAAAACTTTTATCATTAGCAAAGACAGATTGTATTGTTATGCATTGCCTTCCAGCGAACCGTGGACAAGAAATTACTGACGATGTTCTTGATGGTAAAAACTCTGTTGTTTTAAAACAAGCTGAGAACCGTCTCTATGTACAAAAAGCGTTGTTAGTGTATTTGTTCTCACAAAAGTAAAGTTATACTATTATTTCAAAAATTTTGTTTCTTTCTTTAGCACCTTTTATTAACCTGATTTTGTTTTTTGGAATGTCAAAATAAGAGGAGAGCAACTCAATAACCCTTTTGTTTGCTAAACCATTTTCCGGTTTTTCTTTAACCTTGATTTCAAACCTATCCTCTGCCTTTTTTATTATTTCTTCCTCTTTTTTATTCGGCAAAACTTTTACTTTGAGAAACATAGAAGTGCCTTGGGCCCCTATATTTTGAAACTTCTTATAATACTAAATAAGTCGGAGCTTAAGCTCCGACTACCTTCTACTACCTTCTACTAAAATTTTTCAGTTAAATAATATTTGATATTTGTTTATTTCCTGAGCTCATCTAAAAGAACCCAATTACCAGGTGCACGTTCGTATTTCCAAGTTTTCCATCCATTCATTGGCTTTCCTACTGCTACTGATGCTGCTTTAGATGGTGAAGTAAATACTTTTCCTTGGAGACGTTTAGCGTCAGCACTATTTTTTGCGAAAGAAATTGTTCCATCATGTCTGACATGGGCGATATAAAGTTTACCTTTATATTTAAATTGGATGCGAAATCTATGATCAACAAAAGGTGCTAATACAGGAATTCTACCTTTTTTCTTTTTAAATTTTTCTATATTCTCTTTTTCTGTTTGATTGTCCCATCTAAAAATTTCTTTAAGTTCATTATTCATTGCTTTTTTAAAATCATTTTTTAACCTTTTACGTAAATCTTCTGCTTTACCAAATTTACCTCTCTGTTTATTACCTTTTTTATCTATAATTCTAAGAAGAAGTGTTTCCAGTTCCTTTAAGTGTTGCCCCCTGCTGTAAGATATACACTAAAACTATCCCATACTCCAGCATGCCTATCACGTAAATGATGCTTCAGCCGGTTTTGTAAATTTGATGCTAAACCTACATAATAGAGTTTATTTTTGCGATATAACACATATAAACCGTGGCGACCTTTTACATATTTCTTAATAATATTTTGATATTTCTCTAAAGCTTTACGAGATATATTTTCAAGATATTGACAGACAAGATTATTTTTTGAACTTTGTTTCATTTTAAATCTCCTTTTCAATCAATTCTTCTACCTTTTCTTGGCTTCTTCCAATAGTTCTTTTGCTTTTTTGCACGCTTCGTGAGATTTATGTACTAAATCAGCAATTTTTTGGTGAGTCGGAGCTTAAGCTCCGACTTTTTGCTATCGTTTTTTTATTATAAATATGCGGAGGGGGAGGGATTCGAACCCCCGGTGGCCTGTTAAGACCACACTGGTTTTCAAGACCAGCCCCATAAACCACTCGGGCACCCCTCCAGTGAAGTGTGTATGCGTGGATGTGTAAATGTGTTTATGTGTTATTATATCAAAAATTATAAATTAAATTCAACAATTGTTGAAAATGAACAAAATTTTTAGTAAAAACAAATTTCATTTATGAAAATATCAGTTTCTACAGGTTTCGCTGAAAGGTTTAATTTAGATGTTTATTCTGCAATAGAATTAGTTTCAAAAACGTCCATAAGAACAATTGAACTATGGAGTTTATATTATGGTAAGAAAAAACATTTTGACTGGTCTGACAAAAAAGTTGTTGAAGATATAAAAAATTTTTTAAAAAAATATGAGATTGAAGTATATTCAATACACGCACCGTTTTCTTCAGAATATGAATTCCCAGCTGAAGACAAAAATATTGTTTCACAACTTGTGAAAGATACAAAAGATATTATTGAAACAGCGGTAGTGTTAGGTGCAAAATGTGTAGTTCTCCATCCAGCATCAAAACCTGATACAAGCAAAAATCATGTTCCTCAACAAATTTATCAAAAAAGGTTTGATAATACTAAGGTAGTGTTAGAAGAAATTGCTGAGTTTGTAGTTAAAAACAATTTGTTAATAAAAATTGCGTTAGAAAACCAGCTGCCTCATATAACGTTTGGCTATTTTGACGAACTTGTTGAACTTATAGAGAAGATAAATTACAAAGAACTTTTTGGTATTTGTATTGATACAAGCCATGCTGAAATGTCGTATAACACTGACTTACCACAAAAATTGTTAAGTATTACAAAATATATTATTTCTACTCATCTTTCAGATACTGATGGTGTTACAGATGCACATCTATTACCGTTGGAAGGAAAAATTTTGTGGAATAAAATTGTGCCGGTATTAGAACAGATACCAAAAGATGTTCCATTGACACTTGAAGTTCTTACATCGTTAAAGAATAAAACTATTGAGGAAACAATTAAAGAAGGTTATAGAAGATTAAATTTGTTGTTTAAACATTGGTAAAAAAACAAATTTTTATGAAATTTAGAAAAGTTCGTGGTGTAAAAGATATACTGCCTGAAGAAGTAGAAAAAATAAATTTTGTAGTTAACACCTGCCGTCAAATAGTTGAATCTTACGGATTTAAAGAAGTTATACTTCCCGTGTTGGAAAGAATGGAGTTGTACCAACATAGTATTGGTGAAGCAACAGATATTGTTGAGAAACAAATGTTTAAAATTGTAAGTAGAAATCCTGCTGAAGAACAAACTGAAACAATAGTCCTTCGTCCTGAAGGAACTGCTGGCGTTGTACGAATGTTTGTAGAAAACAATTTTAAAGATGAATACCCACTTAAACGGTTTTATTATTTTGGTCCAATGTTTAGGTATGAACGTCCTCAAAAAGGTAGATATAGAGAGTTTTACCAGTTTGGTATAGAAATTTTTGGTGAACCTGCACCATCAAGCGATTTTTTGTTAATAAAAATTGTAAATAGTGTTTTTGAAAAACTTAAAATAAGAGTTGACCTTGAGATAAATTCTATCGGATGTAAAAATTGTAGGAAAAATTATGTTGTAGAACTTAAGGAAGAACTTGAAAAAATTAAAGGTTCTTTATGTGATGTGTGTAAAAACAGAGTTGAGAGAAGTCCGTTACGTGTGTTTGATTGTAAAACAGATGTTGATAAAGTTAAGAAGCTAGCAGAAAAAGTTAATATACAAAATTATCTTTGCGAATCTTGTAAAAAAAGTTTTATTAGTTTTGTAAAACTTTTAGACGAAAACAAAATAAGTTATAAAATAGTACCAACACTTGTCCGCGGGTTGGATTATTATAACAGTACTGTTTTTGAATACAAAACACAGCTTTTAGATGCAGCACAGAGTACTATATGTGCTGGTGGTAGGTATGACGAGTTTATTTCACAAGTTGAACCTCAGGTGAACTATGCATGTGGGTTAGCATTTGGTATTGACCGTATTGTAGAAGCCCTTAAAGATTATAAAGAAAAAAATGGTAAAATAAAAGTTGGTATCGCAATAGTAGATGATAAATTTTTGTCTGCAGGGTTTAATGTATTAGATAAACTTTTGGAAAATAAAAAAAATGTTCAAATTGTTGGCCCTTTCACTGAGAAAAGTTTGAAATCGCAATTAAGATTGTTTAACAACGAGAATTGTAAATATGTGGTCATTGTTGGTGAAGAAACAGAACAAAATAAAGTTGTATTAAAAAATTTTTATAACAACTCACAACAAATTGTAGAACTACAAGATTTAGATAAATTTATCGTATGAAAAAAATTTTGGTACTACTATCATTTTTATCAACAAAAATTTTTTGTTCATATTTTGACATAGGTGTTACTTATTTTATAGACAAAAAATATGTTCTTGCAGAATACTGGTTGAAAAAAAGTTATTTGTTTGAAGAGAAAGATAATAAAGATGTTTTACTTTTGTTAGGCAATGTGTATTATTTAGACAAAAAATATGACCTTGCAGAAAAAACATATAGAACACTTTTCAAAAATTGTTTGTTAGATACGCAGACAGAAAATTTTGTTAAGTTTATGCTTGCAGAATGTAATATATATTTAGGCAAATATGACGAAACAATAAAATTTTGTGACCAAATTGATATCCAAAATTTTGATAAAACTTTGCTACCATATTTGTATTATACAAAAATTTTTGCGTTATACAAAACTGGAGAATATAATTCTGTGTTAACAAACACCTCGTTATTAAAAACATGTCTAAAGACCGAAAATTTAGTTTTAGAAAAAAATATAGTTCAACAGATAGATTATATTTTAGCAGAGAGTTGGTATGCTAAAGGGGATTATAAAAACGCAGTTGAAAATTTTAAAAAAGTAGCGTCAGAAAAAGATGTACCAGAACTGTCTATTTATGCGAACTTACGTCTTGCTGCTATATATGAAGAACAAAAAAAGTTTCAACAAGCAGAAACAAGTTTGAAAAATATTGATCTTGAACATATCACATCTGAGGAAATAAAATTTTTAGTAAGATATAACATAGCAAAATTGTTTGTTAAACAAAATAAATTTCAAGATGCAATAAAAATATATAACCAACTTGTTAAAGAAACAAAAAATAATGAACTTGTTAAAAATATTAATCTTGAACTTGCGTTTTGTTATTTTCAACTTAAAAATTATGATAAAACAATATCTGTACTTTCACAATTGAAGTCTAATGAAAAAGAAGAATTAAATTTTAACACTGCATACCTGTTAGGTTTGGCTTATTATAATAACAAAAACTATACTGAAGCAATAAAGATTTTTTCACGATTAATTAAAGAACAGACAGAAGAAAACAAATGGTATGATGACGCTTGGTATCTGTTAGGTTTGTCTTATTTTAATTTGAAAGAATATAAGAAAGCAATAAAAATTCTATCAGAATTGAGTAAGAAAAAAAGTTCTGTGTATTGTATTTCTTCACAGATATATATCTCAAGGATATATAAAGAACTTAAAGAATATGAACTTGCAAAAAATATGTTGTCAAAACTTTTAGAAAGCAAAAGTTTAGATAACGAAATTAAATCTATGGTTTTGTACGAACTTGCTGAATGTTATAAGTTATCTGCAGAATATCAATTTGCATTACAGTATTATGGACAAATACTTTCATTAAAACCTTCCGCTAAAATACAACATCTTGCTAAATTTTCTATTGCTGAGATAAATTCTTACCTAGGTAAATATTCTGAAAGTGAGCAAATTTTATCTGAATTGTTAAATGTGAAAGGAGTAGATGATGAAATAATAACAAAAAGTAAATTGTTGTATGTAAAATTAAAATATATCTCTGCTGATTATACAACAGTAGAAAAAATTGTTTCTGAACTATTGGAGACAATTTCTGGCAATGAGGAAAAAAAATATTTGTTATCCTTGTTAGTAAATATGTATATAAAAACTAAGGATTTGGATAAAACATTACAGTATTCTGAAAAACTTTTAACACTTATTAAGGATAATAACGAAAAATTTTTGTTACAACTAAAAATTTTGAGATTGTTTTTAGCAAACAATATGTATCAACAGATGTTTGACAAAGTTTTAAGTTTACAAAAAGAATTTGTGGCACAAGAACAAAAATGTATATTATCATATTTTTTAATAAAATGTTACCAAAATTTTCAACAAGAAAAAAATGTGGCAAGTGTTGTATCTAAACTAAAAACTTTTTTACCTCAAGATTTTAGTTTGTATACTAAAAACGAAATATTAGATTTGTTAAACCTATGTTCTTTGTATAATACAGATGTATTTGTTTATCTTGCAGAATATGTTATTGCGTCATCAAAAGTTTTTACTGAAAATGATAAAATTGAATTACTTAAAAAATCTGTTGAATATTTAATAAACAACAAAAATTTTTCTTCTGCAACACGTATCGCTGCATTGATGAAAAAAATTACTTCTGATATTGACACAATCGTTTATTCAGAATTTGTGATAGGGAAAATTTATGAATTGATGAACAAAAAAACACTTGCTGAAAATATTTATAGAAGTATAGTTGAAAAATATCCTAATTCACAGTATATACCTAAAGTTTGTGTTTCTTTATTAAACTATTATTCTGAGAAAGGAGATAAAGAACGAGTAAGTTTTTATAAAGAATTTTTGTTATCAAAATATCCTGATTCTGACGAAACTTGCGAATATTTGTATAACGAATCGTTAAACTTGGTTAAAGAAAATAAGTTTGAAGAAGCAATTAAAAATCTTTCAATGGCAGTTAATTCAAAAAACAAAGATATAGCTGTGAAATCACAAAAACTTATTGCTGACTGTTATTATAATATGGGGAAATATAAAGAAGCAGCAGTAGAATATCTACAAGTTATATATCTTTATCCGGATAAATCCGAGTTTTGTGCAGAAGCACAGTATATGGTAGGAGTTTGCGCTGAGAAACTTAATTTATATGACGAAGCAAAAAAAGCTTATAAAAAACTTAAAGAAAATTATCCTAACACTTTATGGGCACAAGAATCTGAGTTAAGGTTAAAACAAATCAAATAATACTTTTCTTTAATACAAGTGAAACATTGTTTTGTTACCAGAATAATATTTTTGTTGTATTTAACTGTTCAATTTTTGTATACTGAAAATATTTCTGTTAGCAGTGAACCTGTGACATCACAAGATGAGATACAAACACCTATGTTCTTTAAGTTTTATTATCTTCCCGACTATTTTAATCCTTCGTTATCAATTGATTACGATGATATTGTCTCATCCTATAAATACAATATATCACCACAAGTAAAAAAAATTGGGTTATCAGAAACTATTTTTTCTACCCAACAGCAAGAAAAAAACAAGTTTAACTTATATTTAGGAGAAAACATTGCTGTTTTTTTAACAACAAAAAATGTTTTTGAAAACAAAAATATGAGTTTTGACTTACAGTTTGACAAATTTAGAGTTTTATATTTTGATGAACCTAAAAAACAGGTTGTTTTTTGTACAAGTTTTATGTATACCCAAATAGTGGATTCTTTTGTTTTTATAAATAAGATTAAAACATACTCAGATTATCTAACAAATGTTTACAACCAATATTCAATAGACATAGATGTTAACAAAATTTTGTTTAACAATTTAGGATTATCGTTTGTGCCCCAAATAATGTGGTATAACAACGAAGTTTGTGATAAATTATTTTTAATAAACAAAGTAGGGATAGATTTTTTGGTTAACAAAAAAAATGTTGGTTTCAATATTGAAGGAAGATATTTAGATCTTGATTGTACAGAAAATTTTATAGCTACAGTAAAAACTTTGATTAGAGATGTTATTGTTGATGGTAACACAGCTACTGTTTCGTGTTCGTTAGACAAAAACGATAATTTGTATTACGAATTGAAATTTGGACAAAAAACAAAAAAGTTAGAAATAACTTTTATAGGTAAGAAAGAGTTTTACTATGAATATATAAACAATTATTTTATATCTTTTCCAAAAATAGAGGTAGACAATACAACAAATCTTTATTTTCCTACAATTGAAGGGTATAGCATTGAAAGTAATTATAGAAATAAAAATTTTGCCTTTTCATTATTTTTTGATAAATATTTGTATATAAAATATCCAAGTTTTGTTTTTGAAAACAACAATGTTGTACCTATATTATTAGACAACCAGGAAGTTTATTCTTTAAGATTGAAGTCTAAAATTTCTTTTATTGATTTTGAAGTTAAATATTTGTTATCTGGCGAGATATATTTTTGTCCTAAATTGGTATCACAAATTTGTGTTAACAAAGAATTTTTTGGAAATATATACTTTTTGATAAAATTGTTATATAATACTAAAACAAAAGTAGCAAAAGATAGATATATTGACCAAAACTTTGTCTCTGAATGGAAAATCAGGTATAAATTAAAAGAAAGATTTGATATAGAACTTTTTGTTTCACAACCTATTATGAATAAGTATGTGGTTCAACCTGAAATAATTCTTGATCCATATGTTCAAATAGGGATAAGTTTACAGTTTTAAAAGGAGGTATAGGATGTTGGAATATTTTGTTAAAGGTGGAATTTTAATGTATCCAATTTTAGTTTGTTCTATAATTTCGTTAACAATAATTATTGAACGGCTTATTTTTTATTCAAGTATAAGAATAAATCCTACAATAATACGAAAAATTTTTGAACTTATGACTAATAGAGAACTGGAAAAATCTAAGAAACTTGCTGAGACATTACCAGAGATTATAAGAGTTGTTTTTATTAAAGGTATTGATGAACTTTATTCACCAAGTTTTGAAGAAACTGTTGAAGATATAGCTGAACAACAAATATATAAACTTAACAGATTTTTACCTCTACTTGGTGCTATAGCATCAATTTCAACATTATTAGGTTTTACAGGTACGGTAACCGGTATGATAAAAGCGTTTGAATCAATAGCTCAAGCAGGTTATGCTTCACCACAGGTTGTGGCAAAAGGTATTGCTGAAGCGTTAATAACTACAGCAGCAGGTCTTATCGTAGCTATACCAACAATAGCGTTTTACCATTATTTTAACTATCGTGTAGATAGGTTTACAACACAACTTGAACATATTGTGAATGAATTTGTTAATTTAAACAAGAAGTTTTAACGTTTTTTAAATAAGCGTCATCTATATGAAACTTATTGCAGATTTACATATTCATTCAAAGTATTCACGTGCTACTTCTAAGGATATGAATATACTGGAGTTAGCTCATTGGGCGAAACTTAAAGGAGTTGGACTTTTAGGTACAGGAGATTTTACCCATCCAGGCTGGCTTCAAGAACTTAAAAGTTATCTCAAACAAATATCTGATTACACATATGAATACAATGGTGTTAAATTTATACTTACAGCTGAAGTGAGCAACATTTTTTATCGCAATGGTAAGAATTATCGTGTGCATAACATTATATTTATGCCTGATTTTGAAACTGTAGAAAAATTTAATAATATGATATCTAACTTTGGTGATCTTGTTTCTGATGGCAGGCCGGTTGTTAATTTAGATTGTATTGATCTTGTAGAACTTGTTTATAATATAACAGATAAAGCGCTTATTGTGCCAGCACATGCATGGACACCACATTTTTCTGTTTTTGGTTCATTAAGCGGGTTTGATTCTATTGAAGATTGTTTTGGAAAATACTATAAATATATATATAGTATTGAAACAGGTTTATCTTCAGACCCTAAAATGAACTGGCGTTTATCAAAACTTGATAGGATAACTTTAATTTCTAACTCTGATGCTCATTCACCACAAAATATTGCTCGTGAAGCAAATGTTTTTGAGATTGAGGATAATTGCAAGGATATTTATACTGAGATAGTGTCAATTATAAAAAATAAAGATAGAAAAAAATTTTTGTATACAATAGAATTTTTTCCTGAAGAAGGGAAGTATCATTATGATGGTCATAGAAATTGTAAGGTTTGTTGTTCACCAAAAGAAACAAAAAAATATAAGTATATGTGTCCAGTATGCGGAAAAAAACTTACAATTGGTGTGTTGAATAGAGTTGAACAATTAGCAGATCGTGAAGAAGGATTTGTACCTGAGGATGCTATTTCTTATAAAAATGTTATCCCTCTTATGGAAGTAATAGCAGATGCGTTAGGTTCTGGTAAAGGTACACAAAAAACTTTAAACGAATATTTGTATATGGTCACACAGGTTAGTTCTGAATTTGATGTTTTACTTTATTTAACTGAAGACGAATTGAAGAAAAAAATAAATCCAAAAATTGTTGAAGGTATATTAAAAGTACGTAATGGCGAAGTTGATATATTCCCTGGCTATGATGGTGAATATGGTAAGATTAGTATCAGATGGACTAATAAAGGTGAACCAAAAGATGATTTTTCGCAGCAACAACTTACATTGTTTTAGTTATTGTTAGAAACCAAAATTGTTTTTTTGCATCAAATAGTTTTAGGAGAAGATAGTTCAAATTTATTTAACCACAAGGAGGGAGATAGCCTATGGCAAAAATTATAGGTATAGATTTAGGTACTTCAAACTCAGCAGCAGCTGTTTTAGAAGGAGGTAAACCTACAATTATACCAGCAGCTGAAGGAACAACAGTTGGTGGGAAAGCGTTCCCGTCATATGTTGCATTTACTAAAGATGGCCAACTTCTTGTTGGAGAACCTGCAAGAAGACAAGCGGTTTCCAACCCTGAAGGTACTGTTTATGCTTTTAAACGTAAAATGGGTACGGATTATAAATATAAAATATATGGGAAAGAATATACTCCTCAACAATTGGCAGCTTTCTTATTACAAAAAATTAAACGTGATGCTGAAGCATTTTTGGGAGATAAAGTTGAAAAAGCAGTAATAACAGTACCTGCTTATTTTAATGATAACCAAAGACAAGCAACTAAAGATGCTGGGACTATCGCAGGATTAGAAGTTGTAAGAATCATAAACGAGCCTACTGCTGCATGTTTAGCTTATGGTATTGATAAAGCTGGCCATGAGGAAAAGATTTTGGTGTTTGACTTAGGAGGAGGTACTTTAGATGTTACAATAATGAGATTTTGGGAAGCAGGTGGAGCAAAAAGTTTTGATGTGATAGCGACTGCTGGTGATACACAACTTGGTGGTACTGATATGGATAACGCTTTAATTGAATATATTGTTGAACAGTTCAAAAGAGAAACAGGGATTGATCTAAGAAATGATAAGATGGCAATGCAAAGAATTCGTGAAGCAGCGGAAAAAGCAAAAATTGAACTTTCAAGTGTTTTAGAAACAGAAATAAACTTGCCATTTATTTCAGCTGATGCATCTGGTCCAAAACATCTTACTATGAGAATTACACGTGCTACTCTTGAACAACTTGTCCGTCCTATTGTAGAGCGTTGCGCAAAAGTTATTGACCAAGCTATAGAAGATGCAAGATCAAAACCTAACAGTGGTATAACTTCGTTAAAAGATATAACGAGGATAATCCCTGTAGGTGGGCCAACCAGAATGCCAATTGTTATAAAGTTTTTAGAAGATTATGTTGGAAGAAAAGTAGAAAGAGGTATTGATCCGATGGAATGTGTGGCAATGGGAGCAGCAATTGAAGCTGGTATTATAGCTGGAGAAATCAAAGATATAGTTCATTTAGATGTTATCCCTCTTTCCTTAGGTGTTGAAACCTTAGGAGGAGTGTTTACAAAACTTATAGAAAGAAATACTACTATTCCTACAAGAAGATCTGAAATATTCACTACTGCAGTAGATAACCAAACATCTGTAGAAATTCATATTTTACAAGGTGAACGACCAATGGCTGCTGATAATGTCTCCTTGGGTAGATTTTATCTTGATGGGATACCACCAGCACCACGTGGTGTGCCACGGATAGAAGTAACATTTGATATTGACGAGAATGGTATATTACATGTTTCAGCAAAAGATTTAGGTACTGGTAAAGAACAATCTATACGTATTACTGCACCACAAAAGTTGTCAAAAGAAGAGATTAACCGTATGATTAAAGAAGCAGAACGGTTTGCTGAACAGGATAGAAAACGTAGAGAGTTAGTAGAAGAGAGAAACAACTTAGATGGGTTAATTTATTCTACAGAAAAATCGTTAAGAGAATATGGTGATAAACTTACACAAGAAGAACGTTTGGAAATAGAACGTGCATTAAATGAAGCGAGAGAAAAACTTAAATCTGATGATATAAATGAAATAAGAAGAGCTAAAGATGATTTACTTAGAGCTTCGTATAAGTTAGGCGAAGCAGTATACAAAGGTACAGGACAGACACAGACTGCAACAGGACCTACTGCTGGACAGCAAACAGAAGAAACTAAAAAAGAAGGTAAAGAAGTAATTGATGCTGAATATAAAGAAGAGAAATAAAATTTAAGTAGTAATACAAATGGCTAAAAAAATCATAGAAGTACCATTAGCGATTTATACTGATAAATTTTTAATCACAGGGTTTGTAAAAATAAGACCAAAACTAAAATATTTGTTTAAAAAATATTTGCTATATCGTATCTCTGAGATTATAAATGTTGCTGGTGAACGTATGGAAAAAGTTGGAGAAAAAAGTTTTTTAGAAGTAACAAATGCTGATATCCAAGATTTAACTACTGGTGAGTTAATTAGGACTCAAGTAAAACGTTTGGTAGTGAATAAAAATGCGATACGGATCATAGTTCCTATAGAAGTGAAACCTATAGAAAGAGAGAAATAAGATAGGAGACAAATATGGTGAATGTTTCAATTAATGGTGCGTTAGGTAGGATGGGAAAAACAATAATAGAAGTTTGTTTACAAGATAAAGAAATTTCTATTGTTGGCCTTGCTGATCTTAAAGGACCAACAAAAGTTTATGATAACTTGCCTGTTGTAGAACTTACATTAGAGAAATATATTTCTTCTACGGATGTTGTTATTGATTTTTCCTCTCCCGAAGGAACACAAGAGGTGTTACGCCTTTGTTTACAATATAAAAAGCCAATAGTTATAGGTACAACTGGTCATTCTGAAGGACAATTGAATAATATAAAAAAATTTTCTGAGAAAATTCCAATAGTTTTATCTCCGAACATGAGTTTGGGAGTAAATTTAATTTTTAAACTTGTTGAATTTTTGACGAATGTTCTTAAAGACAAAAATTATGATATAGAAATAATAGAAGCACACCATAACAAAAAGAAAGATGCGCCGTCTGGTACTGCAAAAAAAATTATGGAGGTTATAAAAAATATAAAGCCTGAGACAGAGTTTGTATATGGTCGTGATGGTATAATAGGTGAACGTAAGAACAATGAAGTTGGTATAAATGTGATACGTTGTGGAGATATAGTAGGAGAACATACAGTAATATATTCTACTTATGGTGAGCGGATAGAACTAAAACATATTGCTACTTCAAGGGAAACTTTTGCAAAAGGAGCTATTTTTGCTGCGAAATGGGTTAAAGATAAACCAGTAGGGTTGTATAACATGTTTGATGTTTTACAGATTTAGTTTTTTGTGGAGCAAATTTTTAAATGAACAATTTTGCTTATGCACGTGTTTTGTATGATAACGAAGAAAGTTATGTTGTTATAGATTTTAATTCTGGTACCTTTCAAAAGGTACTACCAAATTATTTTGAAAAAGATTTTGTTGTTGATAATAAAAAATTTGTTCTTACCAAAGAAATAAAATTTCTTCCGCCAACAAAACCTACCAAAATTGTTTGTTTAGGATTAAATTATATTGATCACGCAAAAGAACTTAATATGCCTATCCCTGAAGAACCTATCATATTTTTGAAACCACCATCAGCTGTAATAGGTGATAAAGATAATATTGTATATCCTTTGTGTGTTGAACAACTTGATTATGAAGGAGAACTTGCTGTTGTGATTAAGAAAACTGCAAAAGATGTTCCTGTAGAAAATGTTAAAGATTATATTTTAGGTTATACCTGTTTTAACGATGTTACTGCAAGAGATTTACAAAGAAAAGATGGTCAATGGACACGTGCAAAATCGTTTGATACTTTTGCACCAATGGGGCCCTGGGTTGTACCTAATGTAGATACAAAAAATTTAAATATACAAACATTGCTTAATGATAAAATTGTACAAAATTCTAATACAAAAAATATGATATTTGATGTCGAAATAGTAATAAGTTTTGTATCAAAAATTATGACTTTATATCCAGGCGATGTTATAAGTTTAGGTACTCCACCTAATGTAGGACCAATGAAAAGAGGAGATAAAGTTGTTGTAAAAATCCAAAATATAGGAGAGTTAACAAATTTTGTTGTATGAAAAAAATAATTTTATTATCTTTTTTGGTCATTACAACTATATTGTTTTCAGCTTTTAAACAAAGTTATTATTACTATACACAAGGACTTATAGATATACAAAACAAAAATTATAAATCTGCTATAGATAAATTTGAAAAAGTTTTACAAGAAGACCCACAAGCTTCTTATGTTTATCAACAACTGGTGTATCTTTATATTCTTACTGATGACACTGATAAGTTAAAAAACATATTAAACAAAATAATGGAAAATATTGTTGATATTGACACAATAAGCGATATAGCAAATCTTTTATTACTGTATGATTATAAAGAATTAGCGATAAAATTGTTTGAAAAAATCGTTTCATTACAACAAGACAATAAAGATGCTTTGTTAAAACTTGCAGAATTATATTCTTTGTTTGACGAAAAAAAGTCGTTAGAATACTATGAGAAATATATAAAACTTAACCCAGAAGACACAAGTGTTTATTTACCAATAGCAATTTTAAATTACAAAGTTGGTAATGTACAACAAGCAAAAGAATATTTAAAAAAAGTGCCTGAACAACAAAAAGATGTTGTTCAATTGTTGGATAATCTTTTATTATTAACTACAGACTATTCTTCACTTATTCAAAAATACGAAGAATATGTAGAAGTCGCACCAAAGGATTATAAGTCAATTGCTGTATTGTTTTCGTTACTTGTGTCAAAAAAAGATTTTGATAAAGCCAAAAAATATCTTGATAAAATATTGAAGATACCAAAAAAAGAATTTTTGCCAGAATATTATTTTTATATATCTTTGTTCTACGAATATAAAAACAAACCGTTGTTAGCAGCGAAATATATGCAAAAATATATTAAATATTCTAAAGATGTTGATGGAACACCTTATGTTAAACTTGCATATTATTTTGTTTTGTCAAAAAAACATAATAAAGCAAAAAAAATTCTTATTACGGCTAACAAAAAATTTAATTCTGAAATTACAAAATTGATGTTGTTTTATTTTTATTATGACAACAAAGAATATAAAAATGCAATAAATATTTTGTATGAACTTGAGTCAATATCTTCTACATTTAAACGTATAAATTTTTATTTAGGTGTATGTTATGACCAACTTGGTAATTTTGATAAAACAGAATATTATATGAACAAAGCAATAGAACAAGATCCTACTGACCATGAAGCGTTGAACTATCTTGGTTATCTTTATGCTGACAAAAACATTAATCTTGATAAAGCAGAACAACTTATATTAAAAGCTCTTTCATATGAACCAACCAACTATGCGTACATAGATTCTCTTGCATGGGTGTATTATAGAAAAGAATTGTATGAAAAATCTGAAGAGTTGTTTGAACAAATAAAAGATTGTAATGATCCTGTGGTGTATGAACATATTGGTGATGTAAAATTAAAATTAAACAAATTTCAGCAAGCATATGAATATTATACGAAATCGTTAAAACTTAATCCAAAAAATAAAAATGTTAAAAAGAAATTGAAGGAAATAAAAAATGTTTTTAAAAGCACCAGCAAAAGTTAATCTTTTGTTAAAGATTTTAGGTAGGCGTAAAGATGGATATCACAATATTTTTTCTGTCCTTCAAACAGTATCTTTGTTTGACGAAATAAAATTATCAGTTTTGTCAAAAGATGAGATTGTTATCAGATGTAATGTAAAATCTATTGAAGGAGAAAAAAATTTGTGTTATAACCTTGTAGATTTGTTTAAAAAAAAGTATAAAATTAAACAAGGGATAAAAATTGAGTTGAAAAAAAATATACCTTTGGGAAGTGGTCTTGGTGGTGCATCGTCAGACGTAGCTGCTGTGTTGGAAGGGTTAATAAAACTTTTTGGTTTGAAGATGACAAAGAAAGAGTTAGTTCTTTTTTCTGCAAAAATAGGTAAAGATGTCCCTTTTTTTTTATATAAAGGTCTGTGCATAGCTGAATCCACTGGTGAGAAAGTTAAAAAGTTATCGCCACCTTGGAAAAAAAAACCTCTGTGGTTTTTGTTAGTATATCCAAACATAGTATTATCTACAAAAAAAGTTTATCAAAATTATGATAAGAAATTTTCAATAAATAAAAAAGTAAACAAGAAAGAAATTATTGAATCATTAATACAAAAAAAGTTTGAAAATATTGTTCAAAACGATCTTGAACAACCGGCATTTGATTTGTTCCCTAAATTGAGAGATATTAAAGAGAAATTACAACTTATTGCTGATAACAATATTGTTAGTATGACAGGTTCAGGATCATGTTTTTTTGTTTTAAGTGAACACAAAAAAGAAATTTTGGCAATTAAAAAAAAAGCTGAAAAACACAAAGAACTTAAAAAATGCAAGTTCTTTGTTGTTAAAAGTATATTTTAATGATCAGGAGGGTAAAAACATATGCAAGTGACAGAAGTAAGAATTTATCCACAAAGAAAAGAAAAAAAAGTAAAAGCTTACGCTACGATAACCTTGGACAATCAGTTTGTAGTACATAATTTACGTATTGTTGAAGTTGAAAACGGTGCAAAAATTTTTATGCCATCAAGAAAAACAAGTGATGGAGCTCACAAAGATATTGCACATCCTATTACAAACGAATTGAGACAACATATTGAAGAAAAAGTTATTACTGCTTACAACGAAAAAACTGGAGAAAATTTAACTTTGGCTAGAAAGAAGAAATAATTAAAATTTTATTAAACAATTTTGTTGTTAAATTTCTTTATTTTTAGAGGGGTGGTGTAATATGATACCTAGGTATACTTTGCCTGAGATGGCAGAAATATGGTCTGAAGAAAAAAGGTTTCAAATAATGATGGAGATTGAACTTGAAGTACTAAAAGTTCTTGCTGAAGAAAAAATTGTACCAAAAAATGAATATGATGAAATTGTGAAAAAAATTAAATTAGATATAGAACGTATAAAACAAATAGAACAAATAACCAAACATGATGTAGCAGCTTTTGTAGACCAGCTAAGTGAATCTGTTGGTAGCAACTCAGCTCGATGGATACATTTTGGACTTACTTCATCTGATGTTTTAGATACGGCAACTGCTATACAACTAAAACTTAGTTGTGAACATTTGTTAAAAAGGTTAGAAAATCTATTAGAAGTGTTAAAATCTCAAGCTTTAAAATATAAAGATTTAGTAATGATAGGCCGTACACATGGTGTTCATGCAGAACCTATTACTTTTGGATACAAACTTTTAGGTTGGTATTACGAAATAAAACAGCATTATGAAATGTTAAATTATGTTAAAAGAATAGTAAGTATAGGCAAAATTTCCGGTGTTGTTGGTACATATTCACAACTTTCTGTAGAGATTGAGAAAAAAGTTTTAGAAAACTTAGGCCTTTCTGCAGAACCCGTTTCAACACAAGTTGTTCCAAGATATAGGTATGTATATTATCTTACCACATTAGCAAATATTGCTGCGTCATTAGAACGATTTGCAACAGAAATAAGACATCTACAAAGAACAGAAGTTTTAGAAGTTGAAGAAATGTTTACTAAAGGTCAAAAAGGTTCTTCTGCTATGCCACACAAAAGAAATCCTGTTTTATCTGAAAATATCTGTGGGTTAGCACGATTGATCAGAAGTTATACAATTGCTGGGTATGAAAATGTTGTTTTATGGCATGAACGTGATATATCACATTCGTCAGCTGAACGTATAATTTTGCCTGATATTAGTATTGCAACAGATTTCATTATTTATAGGTTTACAGAAATAATAAAAAATATTATAGTATATCCTGAGAATATGCAAGAAAATTTGAAGAAATCTTACAACACTTTTTATTCTCAGACACTTCTTTCCGAACTTGTTAAAAGAGGTTTAAGTAGACAACAAGCATATGAAATTGTTCAACCTATAGCGCATGAAGCATTGTTGAATAAAAAAGATTTTATTACTTTTTGTTGTGAATCAAAAGAATTAACAAAAATAATTTCTGAGATAGAAATAAAAAAAATTTGTAATATAGAATTTTTGTTGAGGAATATCAAAAAAAAGTTTGATGAAGTACAATAAACTAATATATTTTGTTCCACTGTTAATTATTGTTATATTTTTCTTATTTGTAAAAATAATTGTTAACTCCTCAAGAATAAAAGTTATTGTTGAAACAGATAAAATTGATTTTTCATCATCTACTGTCAAAATTCCAATAAAAATTTTTGCAATTAAAGATTCTGTTTTTCATATTTCTTTTTATTTAACAGAGGAAAATGTTAAACAAAAAATTTTTAATGACTATATTATTGCTTTAAAAAAAGGGCAGGATTATGATTTAATTTGTGAATTTAATAACGATATTTTAAAAGAAAAAAATACTTTTTTGTTTTTAACAAAATTAGATGAACTGTTGCCGGATAAAAAAGAACGTTTATATTCTGTTTTGATTAAAAAACCAATAGAGGTAGTTAAAACAACTTTTTTTGAAAATATGGTTTCTATTTCTACACCTTCTAAAGTAGTTGTACCTGAAGAAAAAAAGTTGGTAAAAGAAGAAAAAGTAGTAAGCGAAGAAAAGAAAGAAGAAAAAATTGTTATAAAAGAAAAACCTGATTTTGAAATAGTTATTTCGTCAGAAGGATTTAAGAAAAAATATAAATATGATGAAAAAATAGAAGTTATATTTTTCGTAAAAAATAAAACAACTACTTCGCAAATAAAACCAAAAATAGATGTGGTTCTAAAAACAAAGTTTGAGACTATTGTTTCATCACAAACGTTTAATGTACAATTGTTGCCGTTAGAAACAAAATCGTTTTCTGTAGAATTTGATATATTAAAAGATTTTCTTGCAGGGAACTATTATATAGAACTTGTTGGTTTTTTAAATAATGTAAAACATGTTGTTAATTCTGAAGATTTTGAAATAGTTGATTTTCCACCCAGAATTTCTTTCCCAGAAACACCTGTGATAAGGTATAAACTGGCAAACACAATACTTGTTGAGGTTGAAGATGATAAAGAAGTTACCGAAGTAAAATTTGTAGAAGTTATACCAAAAAAGAAAACAATAAATGAATATCAGATAATAACAGAAAGTCCGATGATACTTGTTGCAGGGAATAAAAAAGCAGGTCTTTATAGTTACACTACTTCAAAAATACTTAAAAAAGATTTTTACACATTTTATATTCAAGCAAAGGATTCGTCAGAAAATATAACAAAAACTGAAGTTTTTAAAATAAAAATTACAAAATAACTTATCTTTTTATAAAATACTAATTTAAAACAAAAAAGATCTTGTGAGAGTAAATTTTAATTTTAGAAAATATTTTAGTTGGGTAATCGTCGTATTTTTTTGTATATTTTTTTCTTTAGTTTTTAACATAATTGATATTTTCTCACCTATTGAAAATATATTTTATGACTTAAGGTTCAAAATTCGTGGTCCTAAAAAACCATCTGATAAAATAGTTATTGTAAAAATTGATGAAGAATCTCTTGCAGAACTTGGTAGATGGCCATGGAATAGAAAAGTTGTTGCAAAAATTGTAGAAAATCTCGTTTCATCTGGTGCAGAAATAGTTGCACTTGATATTATTTTTCCTGAAAAAAGTGTCCCAGAGTCCGATAATAAATTGGCTGCAGCTTTAGCAAAAGGAAAGACTGTTGTTGCAGCACATTTTGAAACAATGTATGAAAATGTTCTAAAAGGAGATGCAGTTAAAAAAGTTTTAGTTGAAAAATTAATTCTTCCAATACCACAAATACAAAAAGTTGCAAAAATTGGTTTTGCCAATGTAGAACCTGACAAAGATGGTGTTGTACGTAATATGGTGTTATACAAAAACTATGAAGATAAGATAATATATTCTTTTAATTTTGTTGTTGTAAAGGAATACATTGATAATATGTCTATTATATCTACTGTTCCACAAAAAATATATATTAATTATTATGGGCCTTCAGAATATTATGATAAAAAAGCTGACAGAATTATTTCAACGTTTGTTGGATATTCAGCAGTAAATATTTATCGTAATGTTATACCACCAGCATGGCTTAAAGATAAAATAGTGCTTATAGGTTCAACTGCAACAGGTGCTTATGATCATTATCCGACACCTTATATTCATACATATCCAGGTGTAGAACTACACGCTACTGTGATTGAAAATATATTATCACATACATACTGTAAAAAGTTTAACAAAGGTTATTTGTTATTAATTTCTGCCGCAGTTGGTATAATATTAGGTATTGTTTTTTATAACTTAGCTGTTTTACCAACGATTAGTTTGATTTTTATTTTTGTTATAGGATATTATTTATTGACATATTTTATATTCATAAAATTTTATACAATCATAGATTTTGTCCCTGTTGCTTTAAATATAGTTTTGGTAGGAGTTAGTAATCTTTCTTATAAATTGTTCTTTGAACAAAGAGAGAAAAAACTTATCAAAAAAGTTTTCTCAAAATATATTAATCCTTATATAATGGAAAGATTGTTGGAAGATCCTGCTGGAAGTTTAAGTGTTCTTGGTGGACAAAAAAGAGAGATAACAGTTGCGTTTGCTGATATTCGTGGGTTTACAACAATTGCTGAACATCTTGCTGCAGAAGAAGTTGTAAAGTTTTTAAACGAATGTTTTAGTATGTTGAGTAATATAATATTTAAATATAACGGTACAATTGATAAGTATATAGGTGATTGTATAATGTTTTTTTGGAACGCTCCTGTAGAACAACCAGACCATCCATATTTAGCTGTTAAATGTGTAATAGAAATGTTTTACGAACTTAATAAATTAAACCAAATATATCAATTCCCATTTGGGTTTAAAATACGAATGGGTGCTGGAATAAACACTGGGGAAGCTGTTGTTGGTAATATTGGTTCAGCACAACTTATGGAGTATACTGTTGTAGGTGATACTGTAAATGTTGCTTCAAGGTTGCAGGAACTTACAAAAGAGTTTAATGTTCCTATTATTATTTCAGAATACGTTAATGAAAAAGTTAAAGATAGGATTTCAACAATTCCGTTGGGTAAAGTGATTCTTCGTGGCCGTAAACAAGAAATAGAAATTTTTGGAATAAAAATATAGTTTGGTTGTTGAAATAATATAGTTAAATTTTGTAAAAAAACAAAATTATGAAAATATTTTTTAGGTTGTTTTTAGCACATTTGTTAACAGATTTTGTTTTGCAAACAAACTTCATTGCTAATTAGAAAAAAAGAAGTTTTTACGGTGTATTAGTCCATTCTTTTACATTTTTTATTCTTGGGTTAAGTGTAGTTATTTTATATATTGATAGTTTGTTTTATACCAACTCTGTTGCATATGAATTTTTTCAGAAAAAAATGTATTCAATAATTTTCAGAGTTATTATAATGTTATTATTCTTGCTACCAAATAAATTGTACCTTTTGTCATTATTTTTTTTATACCTCTAATGTGGATATTAAACAAAAGAGTGAAATTTTTATCACGGATAAGTTGGTGGGTGAATACTATAGTTGTGTATAGCTTCGGGATAGGTATATATTTAATTCAGAACAATTTTGTCTTATAAAAAGTTTTTAACTAATGAAAAATTTAATTGAAATATCTATTTTTTCGTTAAAAGAGAATTTAAAAACAAAAATATATCTTGTACTTTTATTGTTTGGGATAGGATTAATTTTTCTTGGGTTGCTTTTAACTGGGTTAAGTGGGTTTGAACAACCTCAACGTGTGTTAGTGAATACAGGTATTGCAATGATAGAGTTATTTTGTCTTTTATTAGTTATTTTAAATTCAGTTGAACTTTTTTTACAGGATGTGGAGACAAAAAGTATATACATTGTTCTTTCAAAACCTATTTCAAGGACAAAATATATAATAGGCAAGTATTTTGGGACATTAATTACAATTTTTGTTAGCATTTTAGTTATGAGTATCTTTCATATGTTGTTAATAAAAATATCGAAATGGGGGATTACTAAAGAATATTTTCTTACCATATTATCAATTTTTTTAAAAATGTTTATTGTGTCGTCAATAACTTTATTTTCAGTTGTTTCTATGACTTCAAGAAGTGTTGCTGTTATAACTTCTGTACTTTTATGGATAGCGGGACATTTTACTTCAGAATTAATGTTTATGATAAAAAAAATAAAAATAGTGGTTGTGAAGATTTTATTGGAGATTTTTTATTATATTATTCCAAATTTCCAACTTCTTAATTTAAAAGATTATTTTGACAGTCCTTATTTTGTTGCACAGTTCAGTTTGTTGAAGGCGTTAGTGTATACAGTTATATATTCAGCAATATTTTTGTTTTTGACTTGTTTGATGTTTAAAAACAAAGATTTATGAGAAATGCCCTTGTAGCAATATTAATAATGATTTTAATTTTTACAAATTTATTATTTAAAAAACCTGTTGAATATAATAAAAGATATAATGTTTTCGTATTCCGGCTACCTTTAGAAAAGTTTTTTGTTATTGATGGTTTAGGATTTATTTTAGGTTTAAGAAAATTTGTAAGTGATATTGCTTGGATACAACTTTTACAATATTATGGTGGGCCACCACCAGAAGAACCATATCATAAAGAAGATATTTATGAACATATGACAAAAATCCAACCGGGTAAATATAAAAAATTTAAAGATTATTGTAAACGTATAGTAATTTTAGATCCCTTATATAGTTTTGTATATTTTTATGGTATTGGAGTGTTAGCATGGAATCTTGAACGTCCTGATGAAGCGTTAGAAATTGTTGAATTAGGGCTTAATAATTTGTTTTTTCAGAAAGATATACCAGATAGTGATTATTGGGAATTGGTTAAATACCAACAGGCAATTTACTATAAACTTGGTGGTAAATATTTAGAGATGATAGATAAATTAAGAGAAATAGTTGAAAGTGGTAAAGCACCAAATATGGTGAAAGCTATTCTTGCTAATTTATATAAGAAATATGGAGATTATGAAAAAGCCTTACTTATTTGGCAAGAATTACTATTATGTGGTGATCAGGAATATGTAGAACGTGCAAAAGCTCAAATTATACAAATTAAAAAATTAATGAGGGAAAAATATGAAAAAAACAGTACAAGTCCCAAAAGAAATTTTTGAAAATTGCCCTTCATGTAATCGGATTTTGTTAAAAAAAGAACTTTTGGAAAATTATAAAGTATGTCCCAAATGTGGGTATATGTTTAGACTATCTGCATATGAGAGGATTCAACTTATTGCTGACGAAGGTTCTTTTAAAGAGTTTGCTAAAAATTATATGTCTGTTAACATTTTGAATTTTCCTGAATATGACAATAAAATAAATGAATCTAAAGAAAAATCAAAACTTAATGAAGCATGTGTATGTGGAGTATGTACTATTAATGAGATTAAAACTGTTTTATGTGTTTTAGATTTTAATTTTATGGGTGGAAGTATGGGTTCAGTTGTTGGTGAAAAAGTTACTTTAAGTTTTGAGAAAGCGAAAAAAATGAAACTACCAATTGTAATAGTATCAGCAAGTGGTGGTGCAAGAATGCAGGAGGGAATAATTTCTTTAATGCAGATGGCAAAAACTTCAGCTGCGTGTGCCGAGTTTAAAAAAACAGGATTACCTTATATCTCAGTTTTGACTGATCCAACAACAGGGGGTGTTACAGCATCGTTTGCAATGCTTGGTGATATAAATGTTGCTGAAACAAAAGCTCTTATTGGTTTTGCAGGACCAAGAGTGATTGAACAAACAATAAAACAAAAACTTCCTGAAGGATTTCAATCAGCCGAATTTTTGCTTGAACACGGATTTGTTGATATTGTTGTTGATAGAAAAGGAATGAAAAATGTTTTAGCAAATTTACTGAAATTGTGTCTTAACAATAAAGGTTTATATAAAAATAAAAAGGTTCAATAGAATTTTCATTTTTTAGGGGTAAAATTATGAAACAAAAAATTGTTTTAGCATATTCAGGAGGGCTTGATACATCAGTCATTCTACATTGGCTTAAACAAAAATATAATGCAGATGTAATCGCTTGTATAGTAGATGTTGGACAAAATGAAAATTTTGATGAAATAAAAACTCGTGCTTATAAAATTGGTGCTAAAAAAATTTATGTAATTGATGCAAAAGAAGAATTTGTAAGAGATTACATATTTAAAGTTTTAAAAGCAAATGCTGTATACGAAGGAAAATACTTACTTGGGACTTCTATTGCAAGACCTTTAATTGCAAAAAAAGTTGTTGAAGTAGCAAAAAAAGAAAAAGCTAAAATTTTGTCTCATGGTGCAACGGGTAAAGGGAATGACCAAGTCAGGTTTGAACACGCATTTAGGTGTTTATATCCAGAAGCAAAAATTATAGCTGTTTGGCGTGAGTGGGAACTTACTTCTCGTGAAGATGAAATTGAGTATGCAAAAAAATATAAAATTCCAATAACTGTAACAAAAGAAAAACCTTATTCTTCAGATGCTAATCTTTGGCATATAAGTTATGAAGGTGGAATACTTGAAGATTTAAATAATGAACCAGACGAAAATATGTTTCAATTAACTGTTTCACCAAAAGATGCACCTGATGAGTATGAAGAAGTTGAGATTGAATTTAAACAAGGAATACCGGTTAGAATAACAACAAAAGAAGGTAAATTTTCTTTAGAAAAAGATGGTGGTACAAAGATTATACAAACTCTAAACAAAATTGCTGGTAGAAATGCTATTGGCAGGACAGATATTGTTGAAGACCGTCTTGTTGGAATAAAATCTCGTGGTGTGTACGAAGCACCTGCTGCTACTTTGTTATATTTTGCTCACAAAGAAATAGAGTATCTAACTTTAGATAAAGACACATTGCAATACAAGGAACATCTTGCTTTAGAGTATGCAAGGTTAGTGTATAATGGTGAATGGTTTACATTAAAACGTGAAAGTTTAGATAAAATAATTGATGAAACACAAAAATATGTTAATGGTAAAGTTGTGTTAAAGTTATACAAAGGAAATATCTTTGTTAAATCAAGATTTTCACCAAATTCGTTATATGAATACAATCTTGCTTCGTTTGATAAACAATCAAAAGGGTTGTTAGAATACGACCAAAAAGATGCTGGCGGGTTTATAAACATTTTTTCATTACAACATCGTATATTTTCTATAAAAAACAAAAAATGACAAAAAGAATTGCAGTATGTGGCAAAGGTGGTGTTGGGAAAACCACAGTTGTTTGTGGGTTAGTGAATTATTTAATAGAAAAAAATTTAACACCAATTTTAATAGTTGATGCAGACCCTAACTCAAACCTTGCTGAAAGTTTAGGGTTGAAATATGACTTTACTGTTGCAGATATAAGAGAAGAATTAAGGGCTGCACAGATACCTCAAGGTTTGTCAAAAGCAGAATATGTTGAAATAAAACTTCAGGAAGCGTTAGTAGAATATAAAAATTTTGATTTACTTGTAATGGGAAGACCTGAAGGAAAAGAATGTTATTGTTATGTTAACGAACTTTTAAGAACATTTTTGTCGAACCTTTCAAAGAATTATAAATATGTTGTAATTGATACAGAAGCTGGAATGGAACATTTATCAAGAAGGACAACAGATAATATTGATACTCTCATTGTTGTTACAGTACCAACAAAAGTATCGTTTGATACTGCAAAAAAAATTTTAGATTTGATACCAAAACTTGGGTTAAAAATTTATGATAAAAAAATTTTGTTGAATTTAGCAGATGGAAATTTTGATAGTCTTAATGAAATAAAAATAGACGGAATAATTCATAAAGACAACCAAATTTATTTGTATTCACAAAAACAACAACCTTTACTTGGGACAATTTTAAACACAAAGTTTTATTCAGAACTAAAAAATTTTTTAGACAAACTTGTTGATAATTAGTATTTGGAGGTAAATATATGGACGATAAAAAAATAATGTTGTCAGAAAAAGATATGCCTACAGCATGGTATAATATTTTATCTGATTTGGCAGGACAAATTCCACCACCGATAAATCCAGCTACTGGTAAACCGGTAGAAGCAAAAGATTTACTCCCTATATTTCCTATAGGGCTTATTCAACAAGAAGTTTCTACCGAGAAATGGATTGAGATACCTCAAGAAGTTTTAAATGTGTACAAACTTTGGAGACCAACACCATTAGTTCGTGCATATGAGTTAGAACAATATCTTAAGACACCAGCAAGAATTTATTACAAAAACGAAAGTGTATCACCAGCAGGGTCTCATAAACCAAACACTGCTGTTGCACAAGCGTATTATAACAAAATTGAAGGTGTAAAAAGACTAACTACAGAAACAGGAGCTGGCCAGTGGGGGTCAGCTTTAGCGTTTGCATGTAACATCTTTGGGTTAAAATGTACCATTTATATGGTAAAAGTAAGTTATTATCAAAAACCGTTTAGAAGATCTTTAATGCATATATGGGGAGCTGATGTTTATTCATCGCCTACAAACCTTACAAATGCAGGTAAAAAAATTTTAGAAACAAATCCTGACTCGCCAGGGTCGTTAGGTATTGCGATATCTGAAGCTGTTGAAGATGCAGCTACACACGAAGATACAAAATATTCATTAGGTAGTGTTTTAAATCATGTTTTGTTACATCAAACTATTATTGGACTTGAAACAAAAAAACAGTTAGAACTTGTTGGAGAAAAACCAGATGTTTTGATAGGTTGTGTTGGTGGTGGAAGTAATTTTGGAGGATTTATAATACCATTTGTACCTGATAGACTTGCTGGTGAAATAAATACAAAATTTCTTGCAGTAGAACCAACTGCTTGTCCATCGTTAACAAAAGGGTTATATTTATACGATTTTGGTGATACTGCAGGATTAACACCTTTTTTAAAAATGTATACTTTAGGACATAATTTTATCCCACCGAAAATACATGCTGGTGGGTTAAGATATCATGGTGATGCACCAATCCTATGTTATTTGGTTTACAAAAAAATAGTTGATGCTGTTGCTTATCCACAAAAAGCTGTGTTTGATGCAGCAGTAACTTTTGCAAAAACTGAAGGTATACTTCCTGCACCTGAAACTGCTCATGCTATTAAAGCAGCAATTGATGAAGCTATAAAATGTAAAGAAACTGGTGAAGAAAAATGTATTGTGGTTAACTTCAGTGGCCATGGATTTTTTGATATTTCAGCATACGATTTGTATTTTGAAGGTAGACTTGAAGATTTTGAGTATCCAGAAGAAGAAATTAGAAAAACATTGGAAGAAATTAAAAAATTGCTTGTTAATCAAGGAGTATAAAGTAGTGGATTTGTGGATGAGCGAATGTGTGAATGTGTAGATGTGTGAATGGGTAGATGAGTTAATGAGTTATTAAGTTTAAAATTATTAAAAGAAATAAAAAATTATGATAAAAAAACAAATAGGAGAAATAACAATAGAGATTGTCCAAGGAGATATTACAAAACAACCTGATATAGATGCGATCGTTAATGCAGCAAATGCATACCTTACAGCTGGTGGAGGTGTGTCTGGTGCAATACATCGTGCAGCTGGTCCTAAACTTGAAAAAGAATGTAAAAAATATGCTCCTATAAAAGTTGGACAAGCAGTAATAACAAAAGGATATAATCTTCCAAATAAATATGTAATACATTGTTTAGGGCCGAGATATGGTATTGACAAACCTGAAGATAAACTGCTTGCTGATTGTTATATAAACGCGCTTAAACTTGCAGAAGAAAATAAAATATCATCTATTGCATTTCCTGCAATATCTACTGGTATATTTGGATATCCAATTGAAGAAGCTACAAAAGTTGTGTTTGAAACAATAAAATCTGTTTTACCAAAGTTCCATCAAGTTAAAACAATAAGATTTGTACTTTTCAGCGCTCAGGATTATAATATTTATGTTTCTTTTTTAGAAACTCTAAAGTTAAAAGATTAAAAATTTCTTACCAATTTAAACTAACCAGTTAGTCAAATTTTTTATATCTTAATTTAATATAAATTTTATTAAACTGACCAGTCAGTTAGAAAATTTTTAGTGAAATCTTGACAAATAAATTATATTTTTGTAATTTTAATAAATGACTGACCAGTCAGTTTATAATATTATTTAACGGAGGATAACTTTATGCAACAAGATAAAGAAACTTATTTTAAAATAATTCAAGCTGGGAAAGAAATTTTAAATAAAAAAGATTATCATGAAACAGTAGTTGAAGAAATAGCACAGCTTGCTGGTGTTGCTAAAGGTACTGTATTTTTTTATTTCAAAACTAAGGAAGGACTCTTTAAAGAAATTCTTTTATCTTTGTTGAACGAACTTGAAGAAGAGATAAATAAAATTTTAGATGATGTTAAACTACAGGCACTACAAAAATTAAAAAAAGTTTATGACATCTATATTGATTTTCAGATTAAAAACATGAATTTATTTATAGCAATAAGAAAAGAATTGGCAAAAGAAGAAGCGCTTCCCAAAATTGAAGAAATAAGAGAAAAACTGCAAAGGTTAAGCCAAAAAATATTACCAATTATTGAAGAAATGTTTAATAAAGGACTTATTAAAAGATTTGATACATCAATTGAATTAACAGAAATTATCCCTTCAATGCTTTTAGCATACGCGTCAGCAGTATCATCTATGGTTTTCTTTTACAAAGATAAGATTGAAAAACTTAAAGAAATTTTTTGGCAGATACTTTTGCATGGGATTTTAAACGAAGATGTTTCTATAAATATGTTAATTTTTAATAATGAAAATAATTTATGAAAAATTTTGATAAAAGGGGTGTATTATGAAAAGAATTATTCTTTTTTTGTTTATTCCAACTTTAATTTTTTCAAAAGAGTTAACATTTGAAGAAGCAAAAGAAATTTTGTTGAGAAATAATATAGAAATAAAACAGGCAGAATCAAAGGTTTTACAAGCAAAGTATAAACAGTTAGAGATGGTATCCCCATGGATTCCAAAAGTTTCTGGAAGTTTCAGATATACAAAATTGTCTCAACCACAACTTGATTTATCTAAGCTTCCACCTATGCAAAGACAACTTTTTGGAAGTTCGTTTCCTCCAACTTTAACTTCTGACAAACTTTATGTTGCAAATTTATCTATTTCTGAAGTTGTCCCTTTAGATAAATTTGTTTATTCATACAGTATTGCTTCTGCTCAATATGAGATTAGTAAAAAAGAGTATGAGAAAGTAAAGCGAGATGTTATGATAAAATTTAAAGAAAATTTTTTAAAAACACTTTTAGCAAAAAAATCGCTTGAAGTAATAGAAAAAGCAGTACAGATTAGTTCTGAAAACTACAAAGTTTCTGAAAGTTTATATCACGAAGGTAGAGTTTCATATTTAGATTTTTCATCAGCAAAAATAAATTATTTTAATTCAAAACTAAATCTTTTTAAAATGCAGAATAACTATAAACTTGCAGAAGAAAATTTAAAAACAATACTTTGTGTTGATTACGATATAGATGTAATAGGCGAACTTGAAGATTTTTTAAATGATGAGACAGGTAATTTGTTAGAAAAAAAGTTTGATTTTGAAGAACTAAAGAAAAATATAGATTTACTTCCTGAAATGAGAATGTTGGATTTACAAAAGAGAATATTAAAAAACAATTTAAATATGGTAAGAAGTGAGATTTTTCCTTCAATAGTTATCTCAGGTAGTTATGACTGGACTGTTGACGATTATAATCGTCCAATTGAAGAATGGGATGATAGATATAGCTGGAGTGTTATATTAAACTGGCCATTGTTTAATGGTGGGTCAACTTTTGCAAAATATAAACAAGCAAAAGAGAATATAAAACAAATAGAACTTTCAAAACAACAAGCAAAAGAAGGGATTACTTTAGAACTGACATCTTTGTATTCAACATATTTACAACTAAAAGATTCTTTATCTGTTGCACAAGATATGGTAGAACAAGCAAAAGAAAATTATGAAGTTGCAAAAAGTTATTATTTAGAAGGAAGAAGTTCTTATTTAGAGTTGCTTCAGGCAGAACTAAATTTTTCAAATACAAGAATAAACTATTATCAGACATTATGTGACTATATAATAACTTGTGAGAAGTTGAAGAAGTATTCGTATTAACACATCCACATATTCACACATCCACTCAAAAAGGAGGTTATATATGAAAAGAAAAATTGTTGTTTCAATAGTAGTTATAGCAATAGTAGTACTTGGAATATACAGAATTTTTGAATCAGTACAAAAAAGAAAAATTACAAAACAAGTTTCAAAACAAGAATCAGAGTTTGTCTATACTGTAAAAGTAAAATCAGCTGAGTTTAGACCAATTGCTGATAGTATAAATTTTGTTGGTGAGATTAAAGGAATAAATGAAGTAAGTGTTGTGCCAAAAGTTGTAGGAAGATTGGTAAGGAAAATAAAAGAAGAAGGAAGTTATGTTAAAAAAGATGAAGTAATCTGCGAGATAGACAGAGATGAACCTGTATTAAAGTATACACTATATGAGCTTAAGTCGCCTATAGATGGTGTTTTAGCAAAATATTTTGTTGATGTTGGAGGTATGGTTTCACAACAAACACCTGTTTGTATAATAAGTGATACAAGTAAAGTAAGACTTATTTTTAGTGTTGCTGAAAATATTGTGAATAAAATTCAAAAAAATTCTTATGTTAGGTTTGAAGTTGAAGGAAAAACTTTTGTTTCAAAAAACTTACAACTTTCAAACTATATAGACCCTGTTTCTCGTTCTATGGAAGTAAGAGTAGTTTTAGATAATCCAAATGGTGATTTAAAATCAGGAAGTTTTGTTAAAGGTGAACTTGTTTTTTATGAAAAATATTCATTAGTTGTACCTTCAGAAGCAGTGTTAGATGTTGATAATAAAAAAGTTGTGTATGTTGTAAAAGAAGATAAAACAGTCGAAGAAAGAGAAGTAAAAACTGGGTTAAGATATAAAGATTATACTGAGATTTTGTCTGGAGTAAAACAAGGTGAAAAAGTTGTCTACCAAGGTGAAGAAGTTTTAACTAATGGGATGAGAGTGGAGATTATAGAATAATAGTTAATAAAATAGAAGAAATAATTTAATTTTTAACTATGAACTGCAAACTGTAAACTATGAACTAATCTGGAGGGAAATTATGAAAATTACAGAGATATCAGTTAAAAGGCCAGTTGCAACAATCGTAGTTTATACTTTTATTATTATAACTTCAATTATAGCATTGTTTAAACTTCCTATTGATTTGTTCCCTGAGATAGAAATGCCTGTTTTAACTGTTATAACAACATATCCACAAGCAACTGCGTTAGATGTTGAAGAAAAAGTTACAAAAATTATTGAAAACGCAGTTGCTTCTGTACCTGGGATAGATACTGTTGAGTCAAAGTCACAGGAAAATATTTCTATTGTAATTGCAAGATTTAAATGGGGAACAGATATTGATGAAAAAGCATCTGACTTAAGAGACCTATTAGAACTTACAAAGATGGCTTTACCTGAAGATGTAGATAAACCAAGGATTATAAAATTTGACCCTTCAATGATGCCTATGATGTTTGTATCAGTTGCTTCAGATAAGCCAATAAAGGACTTAAGGTATATTGTAGACAAAAAAATTGTTGATGAAATTAAAAAAGTTGATGGTGTAGCAGGAGCAATCCTTCGTGGTGGTGATGAGAAAGAAGTTTCTGTAATTTTAGACCCACAAAAATTAGCATTTTATAGATTGACAGTTCAACAGGTTATTTCTGCTATACAGCAAGAAAATATTGAGGTACCAATAGGAGAAGTTTATGAAGGATATAAAAAGTATTTAATAAGATTACCAATGAAGTTTGAAAATCCGTTAGAGATTAACAATCTCATAGTGGGAAATTTTTTAGGTAAACCTGTATATTTATATCAAGTTGGTAAAGTTGAAGATTCTTACACAGATAGAGTTGGTGAGACAACTGTTAATGGTAAAGATTCTTTGTTGGTGATGATAAGAAAAAAAGCGCAGACAAATACTGTTGCTGTATGTTCTGCAGTAAACAAAAAGTTAGATGAATTAAGAAAAAATTTTCCACAACTTAAAATAAATGTAATAATGGATTCTTCTGAATACATTCTAAAAGTTGTAAAAAATTTAAGAGATTCAATCCTAATTGGTGGAATACTTGTTATATTAACAGTTTTGTTTTTCTTAGGAGATATTATCCCAGCGTTTATCATTGTTTTACAGATACCGATTTCGTTAATTTTAGCATTTTTGTTTTTATATCTATTTGGTTATACAATAAATATGGTATCACTTATGAGTTTATCTATAGCGATAGGTATGGTTGTTGATAATTCTATCGTTATAGTTGACCATATTTTAAGACATATAACCTGGGGTAAAAAACCAGTTCAAGCAGCAATTGATGCACCTTCAGAAGTTTCTGGTGCTATTACTGCATCAACTTTGACTACTATTGTAGTTTTTGTTCCTTTACTATTTGTTAGCGGTTTAATCCCATTGCTTTTTAAACAATTGGCGATTGCTGTTATTGTAACTTTGTTTGCTTCATTAGCAATAAGTTTAACATTATCACCAATGCTTGCATCAAGGTTGTGCTCAGAAAAAGAATGTGAGAAAAAAGGTGTTGTATTTATTTCAAGGATAATAGAAAAAATAGACAATTTTTATGAAGATATTATAACATGGGCTTTAGAACATAAAAGAACAGTAATATTTGGTTTCTTAGGTGCGTTTTTAATTTCTTTGTTCATCTTTATATTTTTCACAGGTAAAGAATTCATTCCAAAGAGTGATGAACGTGTAGTTAATATAAGTTTTGAAACATCAAAAGGTATGCGTGTTGAAGAAACATTTAAAATTGCAAAACAGATTGAACAAGAGATTTTTAAAATTGTACCACAAAAATATTATAAATCAGTCCTAATTCGTTGTGGTGAAAGTGGGACAAAAGGGTTGTCAGCTATATTTGGTCAACAGGAAGCATCTAACACTGGCACTATTATGCTCTCTTTAGTTGATAAAGAGTTTAGAGATAAAACTTCAATTGAAATAGCAGAGATGTTGAGAAACAACTTAAGAAAAATTCCTGGATTAATAAAACTTGAAACATCAGCACAATCTTCTGCATCTTCAATGTTGTTAGGTGGGACTGGTAAGGCGGTCTCAATTGAACTTCGTGGTAATGATTTAAGTGAAAGTTTAAGAATTGCTAATGAAATAAAAGATAAACTACAAAAAATTGAAGGTATAAGAGATACAACAATAAGTTTAGAAGAAGGTAGTTACCAAATTATTGTAAAACTTGATAGGGAAAAAGTTAAAATGTTAGGGATTTCTTCAGGTTATATCGCTGATATATTAAGAAAAACATTCTATGGTTATACTGCTTCACAATATACACCACCTGCAGGCGGTATTGTTGATACTTCATATGATATTTTTGTCAAAGTTAGTAAAGATTATAAAAATGATATAAAAAATTTAACTGATTTACCAATAGTTCTACCTTCAGGCAAAATTATTCCGTTGCACAATATAGCAACTTTTGAAAGAACAATTGCACCAAGAGAGATTCAAAGAAAAGATGGTGTAAGAGTAGTAAAAATTGAAGCAGATACTTACGGTAGAGCATTGAGTAAAATTAAACAGGACATAGATAATATGTTAAACACGGTAAAACTTCCTTATGGGTATAGTATAAAATTTGGTGGTGAAATTGAACAACAAGCATCTACATTCCGCGATTTAACTTTGATGTTATTCTTAGGCATTTTACTTGTGTATTTAATAATGGCGGCACAGTTTGAAGATTTTTTAGACCCATTTATTATAATGTTTTCAGTACCGTTTGCAGTAGTTGGTGTTTTAGTGGGTATATTTTTATGGGGACAGAATTTTAACATAATGAGTTTTGTTGGATTACTTTTGCTTGTAGGTATTGTTGTTAACAACGCTATTGTTTTAGTTGATTACACAAAACTTTTAAGGTCAAGAGGGATGCAACTACTTGAAGCAGTAAAAGAAGCATGTAAAACACGTCTTAAACCTATTCTTATGACCGCAATAACAACTATATTAGGCACTCTACCTATGGCTGTATCTAGTGGTAGTGGTGCTGAGTATTTCTCATCAATGGGTGTATCCATTGTCTCAGGTCTTACATTTTCAACTTTTATAACCCTAATTTTTGTCCCAACGCTATATACGGTGATACATTTAAGAAGGAAGTGAAATTATATGCAAAAAATGTAGGTGTGAAGAAATATGTCCGTTTTATAAACTGTTTGAAAAGATTAATGAAAAAACAAACTGACGAAGTTTTGAAACATTTAATAAATGCAAAAAAAGAATTAGTTAACGCATTAAAATCTTTTATTGAAAAAAACTGCTGTTAAAACAAAGAAAACCGCTAAGTCCTTGAGAAAACCTTATCTTTACCATTGTCTGAAGAAGAGGTGTATGAAACTGTTGAGGAATTTTATAATAAACTTGTTGCAATAAAGAATATATTAGTTAATAAAGAGGTGTGTTCTATAAGATTAGTTTTGAATCCAGAAAAAATTGGACCATATAAAAGAATTTTATTGCTTCCACAAGTTTATACAAAATTGAATAAAATTTCTGCAAGATTTACTACGAAAAATTTTTTAGAAATAACCTTTAGTTAAAGTGATAGTTCAGAGATAATTTCTTTTCTTATTTTTTCAAGGAGATTTTTATCAAACTCATATTTTATTATTTCTTTGTATCCTTTGAGTAATTTTACTGTTTTTGCAGTGAGTCTTCCAACATTTATAGCATCCATTAAAGCTTTATCGTCATATATTGCTTTTTTTGATTGGTGTGAATATGCCATTGCCCATGGTGGAATTATTGCTCCCATACCATTAAAGACTGTTAAAATATATGAAATAGTTGAGACAACACCTCCGTCAGCTCCAACAGCTATCGCAGAAATAACTTTGTTTTCTACATAACTTTGTTCGCCGTGGACTATCATATGTTCTAAAGAAGTGATTCTTTCAATCAAAGCTTTTAATGGAGAAGAGATTGAAAACCAATATGTAGGTGTTGCAAAAATAATACCATCAGAATGAAATATCTTTTCAAGCAAAACTTTTCCATAATCATCAAATATGCAGGGATATTTACAATCGGGTTCGCCATCGTTGATACAACCTATGCAACTTTTTATTTCCCCGGCATATAAAGATACAATTTCAGCTTCGCATTTTTCTAACAAGACTGCTTTTATAGCTGCTGATAAAAGTTGAGCTGAACCGCCGTTGTTATGTGGTGATGCAAGAATACCTAATATTTTCATAGTGATTAGTCCTCCGTTTTTTAAAGGTTTGAATACTTGGAAAACTAATATCTATAGAGTTGTAAAGAAGAAAAGTTGAATTTGAGGTGATAAAATTATATAAAACTTTGAATCTTTTTTCAAGAGGTACAGATGATTAAGATAATATCTGGAGAATATAAAGGTAGGTTATTAAAAGCGCCAAAAAACATAAGGCCAATCCTTGCGCAAATTAAAAAATCAGTATTTGATATTTTGACACCATATTTGAAGGATTGTCTTTTTTTAGACCTTTATGCAGGGAGCGGTGCTGTGGGTTTGGAAGCAATATCTCGTGGTGCAAGATATTGTGTGTTTGTGGAAAAAGAAAAAAGTTCGCTTAAGGTTTTATCACAAAATGTTATAAGTTTAAATTGTCAAGATAGATGTTACATTATAAAAGCTGATATATTAAAAGATCTTTATTGGGTTGAAAAGTCAAGGGAAGTTTTAAAAATACGGTTTTGCAGAGATTGTTTTGATATAATTTTTATAGGGGCACCATATGTTGAGAAAAAAGGTGAAGATGTTGTTTTGACAAATTTTTCTTCTCCAACAATTGATATTATTGGTAATAGTGATCTTCTTTCATCAGAAGGAATTTTAGTTATCCAACATAGTAAAAAAGAAATTGTACAAACTAAAAAATTAATATGTTTTAGACAACAACAATATGGTGATACGATTGTCTCATTTTTTAAGAAATAACCTTAATATTTTTATAAATTTTTTGAAAATTATTGACAACAAAATTTTTTTCTTGTAGTATTAATCATCAATTAAGTTCAAAGTTAATGATTTTTCAGATATGATTTCGTTAACTATGAACTGTTGACTATTAACTCATATAGGAGAAAAGTATGAAAATATCTACAACTATAGCTAAATATACAAAATTTAATTATGATGTAAAAAGAGACTGGTATTTAGTAGACGCTACAGGGATACCTTTAGGAAGGTTAGCTACACAGGTTGCAAAATTATTGATTGGTAAACATAAACCAATGTACTCGCCAGATAAAGACTGTGGTGATTTTGTAGTTGTAAAAAACGCCTCTAAAATAGTTCTTACTGGAAAAAAACTTAAACAGAAAATTTTGTTTAGACATTCTGGCTATCTTGGTGGAGATAAATATATCCCATATGAGAAACTCTTACCTGAGAAAGCCGATTTAGTTGTCCGTGAAGCAGTTAAAGGAATGTTACCAAAGAATAAACTTAGGGCAAAAATGATAACACGTCTTAAAATTTATAAAGATGACAATGTAAAAATTAATCAAAATTTTAAAGAAATAAAACTGGAGGTTTAAGATTCCTATGACACAACAAATTGTTTTGAATCAACCTATAATGGCGACTGGTAGAAGGAAAACTGCGGTTGCTGTAGTTTTTCTTAAAGAAGGTAATGGAAAAATTGTAGTAAATGGTAGAGATATAGATGAATATTTTAGTGGTAATTTGGTACAAAAACATGAAGCTATTTCTCCATTGTTGGTAACTAATTTGAAGAGTAAATTGGATATAGAGATTAAAGCAGATGGAGGTGGTATTACAGGTCAAGCAGGAGCTATAAAACTTGCAATTGCGAGAGCGCTTGTTGAATACAACCCTGATTTAAAACCATTGCTTAAAAAACACGGTATGTTGAAGAGAGATCCGAGAATGGTTGAACGTAAGAAACCAGGTAAACCTAAAGCAAGAAAAAGTTTCCAGTGGACAAAGAGGTAGTTATATAAGCAATGTTGAGTTTTTAAAAAAGAGATCTGTTGAATTTTGGGAAAGAGCAAAAGAAGATTTTGAAAAAGGTAGGTATAATTTAACTGCGTTATATGTAAACAAGTACTGCAACTGTGGGTTAAATATTTGATTTTTTTAAAAAATCGGTGGTTTCCCTAAAACACATTATTTAGATAAGTTGTTTAAGTTAAGAAGAATATAAACAAAAAGAAATTGTTAAGTTTTACAAAAAGCATTCTTTAGAATTTAAAGTTTTAAAAGACGCGTATATAACAAGTAGATATCTCCCCCAAAGAGTTTACTAAAGATGAGGTTCATAAAATAATTGAGTTTACAAAATCTGTATTTAAGTTTTTAGAAAAAAAGACAAATGCAAAGTTTATATAAAATTTTGGTTAGAGAAAAACGAGTTATCAAAGGGGAAAGATACAGATGAAACGAAAAGAGTTTGTTAAAAAAATTGCTGAAAGTTCACAACAAAGTCCTTTAGTTGTACAAAAAATTCTTCGTGAATTTGTTAAAGTTTTAGCAGAAGCTTTGAAGAATGGTGAAAAAATTACAATTTCTGGTCTTGGACAATTTAAAGTGAAACCTACAAAGCCAAAACTTGCAAGAAATCCAAAAACAGGTGAACCTGTCCAACTGCCTGAAAGAAAGAAAATATCATTTCGTCCTACTGATTGGATAAGAAAGTATATAAACGAGTGAAAATAGCTGATTAGTTTGGAGTTATTAGTTAAGAGTTATTAGTTAAGAAACTAAAAATTATGAATGAATTTAAACCTTCGGATAAGCTTGAACAACTTCCACCATATCTTTTTTCAAGAATTCATAAACTTAAATTAGAAGCGTATCAAAAAAATTTAGATGTTATAGACCTCTCTATGGGTAATCCTGATTTACCAACAGATTCTGCAATTGTTGAACGTTTGTGTGAAACTGTTAAAGAACACCCAAGGACACATAGATATCCTCAAGCAAAAGGTATGCCTAAGTTTAGAAATACTGTTGCTGAATGGTTTTTAAAACGTTTTGGGGTAAAACTTGATCCTGAGAAAGAAGTTTTAGCACTTATTGGTTCAAAAGAAGGTGTAGCACATCTTTGTATGGCAATACTTAATCCCGGAGATTATACATTAATACCTGATCCTGCTTATCCTGTATATTACAATGCAACAATTTTAGCTGGTGGGAAACCATATTTGTTTAAAATTAATCCTGAAAACAAATATTTACCTGATTTTTCCAAGATACCACAAAAGATACTTAAAAAAGCAAAGATTATTTTTTTAAATTATCCAAACAATCCTACAACTGCCGTTGTTGAAGACGAAAGTTTTTTTAAAGAAGCAATAAGATTTGCAAAAAAGAATAATTTGATTTTATGTTATGACAATGCTTATTCTGAGATAACATTTGATGGATATACAGCACCATCTATTTTGCAGTTTGAAGGAGCAAAAGATGTTGCTGTTGAATTTCATAGTTTCTCAAAGACCTTTTCAATGGCAGGATGGCGTGTAGGGTTTGTAGTAGGTAATGAAAAAATTGTTGGATATTTAGAAAAATTTAAATCTTTTGTTGACTATGGTGTGCCAACTTTTATACAACTTGCTGCAGTTAAAGCTTTGTTGGATTATGAAAGAATTGTTGAAGATGTAAGAAAGGTGTATCAACATCGTCGTGATTTAACAATTAAAGAATTTAAAAAAATTGGTTGGGAAGTTGATGTACCTAAAGCAACGATGTATCTCTGGTGTAAACTACCAGAAAAAATCACAAAAGAAATAGGTTCATTAAAATTTGCTGAGTTGTTACTTAAAGAAACAGGTGTTGCAGTAGCGCCAGGTGTTGGTTTTGGCAAAAATGGTGAAGGATATATAAGATTAGCTTTAGTTACCGCAAATAACAGATTCCACGATGCTGCATTAAGGTTTAAAAAAATTTTTAACCAGCTTGAAGTGAAATTGAAATAAATCTAATATGAAAAAAGTAAAAGTAGGACTTATAGGCGTAGGTAATGTAGGATTGGCAGTATTGAAACTGTGTCAGAAAAATAAAAAAATAATTGAACAAAAATCTGGTTGTAGAATAGAATTTAAACTTGCTTGTGATAAAGATAAAAATAAAGAAGATATTTTACCAGCAGGTGTAGAATTTGTAACAGATTATAATGAAATTATTAAAGATCCTGAGATAGATATTGTTGTAGAACTTATAGGTGGTTTACATCCAGCATTTGAAATAATTACTGAAAGTATAAAACATGGTAAACACGTAGTTACAGCAAATAAAGCGGTCCTTTCTGAATATTGGGATAAAATTTTTTCTTTAGCAAATAATTATAATAAAACAGTATATTTTGAAGCAGCGGTTGCTGCTGGTATACCAGTGATACAATCTTTGAACGAAGGTTTAGCTGGTAACAAAATTTTAAGTATTACAGGTATTCTTAATGGGACAACAAATTATATTTTATCTTTGATGACACAAACTAAATATAATTTTGACACTGCAGTTAAAAAGATTCAACATATGGGTATAGCAGAAGCAGATATTTCATACGATGTTTCAGGATATGATACTGCGTGTAAATTAAGTATTTTAAGTTCGCTTGCATTTTTTTCTTGGGTAAAATTGAAAGATATAAAAATTGAAGGTATTGAAAATATAGAACTTCAAGATATATATTTTGCTGAAACTTTTGGGTATAAACTTAAACTTTTGGGACACAGTAGCGTTTATAAAGATAAGTATTATTTTGAAGTGAGAAAATACTTGGTCCCACAAGATAGTATTTTTGCTAATATAAATTACGAATATAATGGTATTTTGATTGAAGGAGATGCTTGTGGTAAAATAACTTTTGTAGGTAAAGGAGCAGGGGGATTTGCTGCAGCATCTGCTGTTGTTTCAGATATAATTTCTATTGCTACAGACATAATAACTGCTGTTGGTGGAAGGAAACAGTATGTGGAGTACACTCCAAATAAATTGGGGATAATTTCGTCTGACGAAGTTGAAGGATATTTTTACTTAAGATTCACAACAGTAGATAGACCTGGTGTTTTAGCAAAAATTTCTAATGTTTTAGGCAATCATAATGTTTCTATTGCTTCAGTGTATCAAAAAGAACCGTTAGTAAAATTTAGGAAAGGTGTGCCAATACTTTTACTTACACATAAGGTAAAAGAAAAAAATCTAATTGCAGCTTTAAACAAAATAAAAAATTTAGATGTTGTATTGAAACCGCCAGTATATATCAAGATTTATTCAGATAAAAAGTAGGGGGTTAGTTTATGTTAGAAACACAAAGTATAAAATCTGTTGCAGGACCGTTAATTTTAGTTGAAGGAGCACGTGGGGCAAAATATGAAGAACTTGTAGAAGTAGTGTTATCTTCTGGCGAGAAAAAATTAGGTCGTGTGTTGGAAATTGAAGAAGATACAGCGTTGATACAATTGTTTGAAGAATCTACTGGTATAAACATAGGTTCTACAAAAATTAGGTTTTTAAACAAAACAGTCACTTTGGGTGTATCAAAGACAATCTTAGGCCGTATTTTTGACGGGTTAGGAAGACCAATCGATGGTGGTGCAGAAATTGTTGCTGAAAAACGTCTTGATATAAATGGTGCACCGATAAACCCGTATTCTCGTGCATATCCAAGAGAGTTTATACAAACAGGTATTTCTGCAATTGACGGGCTTAACACACTTGTTAGAGGACAAAAACTACCTATATTTTCAGGGTCAGGTTTACCACATAATCTTCTTGCAGTACAAATTGCTAGACAAGCAGCTGTATTAAAATCTGAAGTAGAACAAGAATCACAAGAGTTTGCAGTAGTTTTTGCTGCGATGGGAATCACTTTTGAAGAAGCAGAATTTTTTATCTCAGAATTTAAAAAAACAGGTGCGTTAGGTCGTGCTGTGTTGTTTATAAACTTAGCAGATGATCCTGCAATAGAACGTATTGCAACACCACGGCTTGCATTAAGTTGTGCTGAGTATTTAGCATTTGATTTAGATATGCATGTTTTAGTAATTATGACAGATATGACAAACTATGCTGAAGCGTTGAGAGAAATTTCTGCTGCAAGAAAAGAAGTTCCTGGTAGAAGAGGATATCCTGGATATCTTTATACAGACTTAGCAACATTGTATGAAAGAGCAGGAAGAATAAAAGGTAAAAAAGGTTCAATTACACTTATGCCAGTTTTAACTATGCCAGAAGATGATAAAACACATCCTATTCCTGATCTGACAGGATATATTACTGAAGGACAAATTGTTTTATCTCGTGATTTACACAGAAAAGGAATTTATCCACCAATAGATATTATGGCATCGTTGTCAAGGTTAAGAGATAAAGGTATAGGAAAAGAAAGGACTCGTGAGGATCATCCTGATTTAGCGAATCAGTTGTTTGCTTGTTATGCGCGAGGGAAAGAAGTTGAAGAGTTAGCAATAGTTTTAGGAGAATCTGCTTTAGAAGAAATTGATAGGATCTATTTAAAATTTGTATCAGAATTTGAACAAAAGTTTCTCAAACAAAGGTCTGATGAGAACAGAGATATATTTACAACATTAGATATAGGTTGGTCTTTGTTGAAGATGTTCCCGAAGGAAGAACTAAAACGTGTTCGTCCAGAATTTAAGGAGAAATATCTGTAGATGTGTGTATGAGTGAATGTGTTAATGAGTTATCTATGAACTAATAAACTGAAAGCAAAGTTTCGCTTTGTGGCTACAATGAATATTTTACAAAAATATATTGAGGAATACAAAAAAAATCTTAAAAAAGGTAAGATAATAGTTATCTCAGGACCATCAGGTTGTGGGAAAACAACAATTTGTAAAGAACTTATCAAAAGAAACAAAAATTTTGTATTCTCTGTTTCTTATACAACCCGACCTAAAAGAAAAGGTGAGATTAACGGTAAAGATTATTTTTTTGTTTCAGAACAAGAATTTTTAAAAATGGTGAGACAAAAAAAACTTGTTGAATGGGCGAAAGTTTATGACAACTATTATGGCACACCTAAAAAACCTTTCCTTAAAGCAATAAATTCTGGCAAAGACATACTTTTAGACATAGATGTTCAAGGCGGTAAAAATATTAAAAAAATTTTTCCAGAAAGTGTTTTAATTTTTGTCCTTCCACCATCGTATGAAGTTTTAAAACAAAGAATTATATCACGTGCAAAAGATAAACCTGAAGAAATTAAAAAAAGATTAAAAAATTTAGAAAAAGAAATTAAAAACAGTAAGTATTACGACTATTTCGTAATTAATGACGATCTGGAAGAAACAATAAAAAATATTCAATCGATAATTATAGCAAATAAATTTAGTAAAAAAGTTTTATTTAAATTTTAGAGGTTCTGGTAACTAAAAATGATACCGAAATTTTCGGATAGAAAGGAGGGATGAAGTTTTTGAATTATTCGTCGGTATCGTTAAAAATAGTTAACAGAACTACCTATCCTAGGAGGAGGGGATTATGAAAAAATTTCTTGCAATTTTTGTGTGTGTTAGTTTTTTAGTATCATTTGTCTTTAAGGATTTTGTTTTCTGTCAAAGTGATGAAATTCTTAGGGGTCAAATTGATGGTGAAACAACGGCATCCGAATACCATTCAGGTGGTGGTTGGTTTGCAGCTGGCTTGGGGTGGGGTTTTCTAGGAGGTTTGTTAGGAACCGGGATTATTGTAGGTATTGCTTCTGTTACAACTCCAAGTGTTCCTCCTCAATTTTTAATAGAAAAATCTCCTGATTATAAACGAGGTTTTATAACGGGTTATGTAAAAAAATCAAGAAGTAAAAATCAGATAAATGCTTTAGTTGGTGGCCTATCGGGAACATTGATAGCGGTTATAGTAGTAATGAGAATAATAAGATAATACTTAAGGATCTTCAAAAAATTATTCTGCAGTATTAAACATGATTATCCCAACAACAATTGCTACTTGGACAGTAGAAATTGAAGGTGCAGAATAAAATTAAATCAAAATTAACAACAAAATCATTGAAATAAAACTTAAAGAACTACTAAATATAAATGTAGCTGAAGGACTAATTTTGTCCCATAGTGCTCCACCAATAAAACTTGCAGGAAACAACATCAATCCTACAAGTGTGTATTGTAAACCTAATACAGAAGCTTTGTATTCTTGAGGTGAAATTTCTGCAAGAAATGCTTTTTCTTGCCCTTCAACAAAAGCTATATATAGACCATATACAATAAATAAAATCCAAAATAAGTTTGTTGTGTTTTGGTTTATTAAAGCAAAAAATAAGTATACTGCACTGTATATTAGATAACCTAAACCTATTATATATTTTTTACCAACTTTGTCAGATACAACTCCTGCTGGGTAAGAAAAAATTGTGTATGATATGTTGTAAACTAAATAAAGAAGTATTGTTGAAAGATAACTGAACCCTAAATTTTTTGCACGAAGTAATAAAAACTGGTTTGAAGAATTACCTAAAGCAAATAATGTTGAGATAAAAATATAAACTTTTGCTTTTTTTGGGATATATTTAAACTCTTTTAAACTAAACTTTAACTTTTTTATTTCTGATTTTTCTGCTTGTTTTTCTTTAACTAAAAACAAAAATCCTACTGCTAACACTGCAGGAACTACTGACCATAAAAATACAGATTTGAACGGGATGTTATCTTTTGAATACAAAAATATAAAATATGCTATAACAACGCCCATTGTAGCACCAAAAGTGTCCATTGCACGATGCAAACCAAAAACTTTACCTTTTTTCTCGTCAGTAGTTGATTCTGAAATCAACGCATCTCTTGGTGCTGTTCTTATACCTTTACCAACTCTGTCAACAAACCTTGCTAACAAAACAAAAATCCAACTGTTGCTTAAGTACAAAAGTATTTTACCAAATGCTGAAGAAGAATAACCAAGTATTACAAACGGTTTTCTTTTCTTAAGTTTGTCTGATACACCGCCAGAGAAAACCCTAAGCAAGTTTGCAACACTTTCTGCTATACCTTCAATAATCCCTATGATTGTATATGGTGTGTTTAAAGAAGCAAGATATAAACCTAATATAGGATAAACCATCTCAGATGAAACATCTGTTAATAAACTTGTAAGTCCTAACAAAATTATGTTTTTCATTGTGTTCCTCCAGAATCAAAAATAATAATTTACTCTCAACAAGAACAAATATTTATGTGGTAAAAAATAAAATTCGTCTTTTTTAGAACCACTTAAATTTTTTATAAACTCTAATGATAATGGAACATTTTCAAAACGTTCATAAGAAATTTTTGGGTATAAAAACATACCAAAACTGTTTAAGTTTGTCAATAAATTTATTACAAGTTGTATTGATTTACGTTTGTATTTTAATACATTTCTTAACACAAGTTTTAAATAAAACCAAAGTTTCATACAGTTTCATACAAACTATAGACTATCAACTATGAACTGTTGACTATGAACTTTTAATTACAATATTTTATTTCTAATTACAATACGAATTCTTGTTAAACATTGATTTTGGTCTAATTTTATTGTAGTTTATGAAATATGAAAAGGAAAGCAAAGTTTGCAGGTACTTGGTATCCTGATAGTGTTAAAGAAGCAAAGAAGTATTTGTTGGATATACCAGAAGATAGAAAAATTGATGTTATAAGTTGTATTTGCCCTCATGCAGGATGGATTTATTCTGGCAAAGTAGCAGGCGAGGTTTATTCTTTGATAAAACCTGCTGATGTGTATATACTTGTAGGTCCTAACCATACAGGTCTTGGTGAAAATGTAGCAGTGTATCCTGAAGGAAGTTGGGAGACACCATTTGGTGAAGTAAAAATTAACTTAGAACTTGTTGAACTTATAACAAAAAATTCTGAATTTGCAACAAAAGATCATGTTGCACACTTAAACGAACATTCTTTAGAAATACAGCTTCCTTTTTTACAAATGATTACAAAAAAAGAATTTAGTATCGTTGCTATAACAATCCGTGTTGAAGATTACCATATGTGTCAAGATTTAGGTTCGTCAATTGCTACATCTGTTAAAGAATATACTAAAAAACATCCACAACAAAAAGTTATTTTAGTTGCTTCCACTGATATGACACATTATGAACCACAAAGTTATGCATACAAGCTTGATACTTTAGCAATAGAACAAATTTTGAATTTATCACCAAAAAAGTTGTTTGATACAGTTTTGTCTTATGGTATAAGTATGTGTGGTGTTTATCCAACAGTAAGTGTTTTGATTGCGTCACTTCTTTTAGGAGCAAAAAATGCTAAGTTGATAAAATATCAAACAAGTGGTGATGTAACTGGAGAATATGATGCTGTAGTAGGTTATGCAGGGGTTGTGGTGTATTAACAAAGTGAGAAAGTAAAACAGTAAGAAAGTAATTGTTGTTGAGGTATAAAACAATAAAAAGTTGTGAAAGAAAATTTTTCTCGTGTGATAATAATAGTTTTAGATGGGTTTGGGGTTGGTGCATTACCTGATGCAAAAGATTATAATGACGAAGGTGCAAACACTTTGACACATGTTTATCAATCAACCCCAGATTTTGATTTACCAAACTTAGCAAAGTTAGGATTATATAATTTGATAGAAAATTATAAAAGTGAAAAGTGTAAAGTTGAAGGTTGTTATGGTAAAATGGCTGAACTTTCGAAGGGGAAAGATACTACAGTTGGTCATTGGGAAATATCAGGACTTGTTGTTGAAAAACCTTTCCCAACATATCCTAACGGTTTCCCAAAAGAAGTTATTGAAGAGTTTGAAAAAAGAATTGGTAGAAAAACAATTGGCAATTTTCCTTGTTCTGGGACTGAGATTTTAAAAATTTTAGGTGAAGAACATTTAAGAACAGGTTATCCTATAGTTTATACTTCAGCTGATAGTGTGTTCCAGATCGCAGCACATGAAGAAGTTATACCATTAGATGAATTATACAGATACTGTGAGATAGCTCGTGATATGTTAGGTAAACCACCGTTTGAACAACACAATGTTGCACGAGTTATTGCAAGACCGTTTGTTGGGACAAACAAAGAAAATTTTAGACGTACTGAGAACCGTCGTGATTTTAGTATTAAACCTTTTTCGAAAACTATATTTGATTATATAAAAGAATCTGGTGGTAAAGTAGTTGGTATTGGCAAAATTGAAGATATTTTTGCACAACAGGGATTAACAGATATAATTCATTCAAAAAACAATGTTGAAAGTGTTGAAGCAACAATGGAAGTAATAAAAAACAGTTTTGACAGCAAAACTTTGGTTTTTACTAATCTTGTAGATTTTGACACACTTTGGGGTCACAGAAGATTAGTTAGAGAATATTACGAAGGGCTTAAATTTTTTGATGAAAAGCTTAAAGAAATCATAGATTTGTTAAAAGAAGAAGATTTGCTGATTATAACTTCTGATCACGGCAATGATCCAACTTATACAGTTCATACTGACCATACTCGTGAATATGTACCGTTGTTAGTTTATTCAAAAAATAAAAGTTTTGTCCCTGGGAAAAATTTAGGTGTAAGAAAAACTTTTGCTGATGTTGCAAAGACAATAGATAAAATTTTTAATTTAAATAAAGTACAAATAGGGGAAAGTTTTTTATGAAAAAAGCATTAATCACAGGTGTTACAGGACAAGATGGTTCATATTTAGCAGAGTTTTTGTTAGAGAAAGGTTATGAAGTTTATGGTATGATAAGAAGGAAAAGTGTTGAAGATTTTTCCCGTGTTGAACATATAAAAGATAAAATAAATTTTGTAAGTGGGGATTTAACAGACCAAAGTTCGCTTGATGATATAATAAGAACAGTAAAACCTGATGAAGTATACAACTTAGCAGCACAATCGTTTGTCCCAACTTCGTTTATCCAACCTGTTTTAACAGCAGAAGTGACAGCTTTAGGTGTATTAAAAATTTTAGAGGCAATAAGAAGGTTTTATCCACAAGCAAAATTTTATCAGGCATCATCATCAGAAATGTTTGGTAAAGTAAGAGAAGTCCCTCAGAAAGAAACTACACCGTTTCATCCAAGAAGCCCTTACGGTGTTGCAAAAGTGTATGGCCATTATATCACTGTAAATTATAGAGAAAGTTATGGCTTATTTGCTTGCAGTGGAATTTGTTTTAACCATGAATCACCACGGCGTGGGTTAGAATTTGTTACAAGAAAAATTACTTATGGTTTAGCAAATGTTTTAGCAGGGAAACAAAAAACAATAAAACTTGGCAACTTAAACGCTTCCCGTGATTGGGGTTATGCAAAAGATTATGTTGAAGCAATGTGGTTAATGTTACAACAAGATAAACCTGATGATTATGTTATAGCTACTGGAGAAACACATACAGTAAGAGAATTTGTTGAAAAAGTTTTTGAAGTTGTTGGGATAAAAATTCGTTGGGAAGGTGAAAATGAAAATTCTAAAGGAATTATTGAAAAAATTGATAAAAATAATGTAAACAAAAACTTAAAAATTGGCGATGTTGTTGTAGAAGTTGACAAAAGTTTATATCGTCCTGCAGAGGTTGATTTATTAGTAGGTGATGCAACAAAAGCAAAAAATGTTTTAGGATGGCAACCAAAAACATCGTTTGAAGAATTAGTTAAAATCATGGTTGAAGCAGACCTTAAAAATGTGGGATTGAGTGGATGAGTGAATGTGTTTATATAATTGATTTGTTAAGTTTTAATTAATTCTGCAATTTTGAATATCCTTGAGGAAAATCTATATTGTAGGAGGGACTTTCTAGTTCCGATTACACTAATAGCTAATTAAAGACCGCTGGAAAATGGTTTTGTAGCAGCAAAGCGATCGCGTGCTCACGGAATGTGAGTGTGGGATCAGACGAAAACAAAGCAGAGCTTAACGCTCTGCAGCTACAAAAATACGGGTTTTTTAGCGGTCTCCAGGTAGCGGAACCGCAATGACAAAAAAGAGGGTATAGTATTCTTTCTAATATTGAAATAAATTCGAAGGAATGCCTATGAGTTGGAAAGAAGAGTTTGAACAAAAAGAGTTATATTGGCAAAAAATTTGGCAGGAACAAAAATTGTTTGAGTTTGATAAAAACAAAAGGACAAAAAAATTTTATTGTCTTGTGATGTTTCCTTATCCATCTGGTAAGATCCATATGGGACATGTGAGAAATTATGTTATTGGTGATGTTATTGCTAACTATATGAGGATGAAAGGATACAATGTTTTTCATCCAATGGGGTGGGATGCTTTTGGTCTTCCAGCAGAAAATGCAGCAATAAAACATGGTATCCATCCTGAAAAGTGGACAAAAGAAAATATAAATAATATGAGGCAACAATTAAAACGGCTTGGGATAAGTTATAACTGGGAAGCTGAAATTGCGACATGTGACCCTGAGTATTATAAATGGAACCAATGGTTTTTTATAAAAATGTACGAAAGAGGATTAGTTTATAGAAAAAAAGCAGTTGTGAATTGGTGCCCAAAGTGTGCTACTGTTTTAGCAAATGAACAGGTGCAACAAGGTATTTGTTGGCGTTGCGGAAGTTTAGTTGAACAAAAAGAGTTAGAACAATGGTTTATAAAAATTACTGAATATGCAGAAAGATTGTTAGAAGACCATGAACTTATAAAAAATGGCTGGCCTGAAGAAGTGTTAATGATGCAAAAAAACTGGATTGGTAAGTCAGAAGGCACTGAGATAGTTTTTGATATTGTTGATTGCCAATACAAGCAGTTAGTAGTGTTTACTACACGTGCGGATACTTTATTTGGAGCAACATTTGTTGCAGTAGCTCCTGAACATGAATTTTCTAAAATTGTTACTTCAAAAAATCAAAAAGTTGCTGAATATTTAAATAATGTGTTTAAAAAACCATTGCAAGAACGAAAACTTGCTAAAGAAAAAACTGGTGTGTTCAGTGGATACTATGCAATAAATCCTGTAAACAATGAAAAAATACCAATATATGTAGCTGAATATGTGTTGATGGAATATGGTACTGGAGCAATAATGTGTGTCCCAGCACATGACCAACGAGATTTTGAGTTTGCAAAAGAAAACGGTCTTCTGATAAAAGAAGTTATAAAACCTGTTTCAAAAGAAACAACATTGCCAAATGCAGCATTTGAAGAAGATGGTATAATGGTTAATTCTGGTAGTTTTTCTGGACTTACTTCACAAGAAGGTAGAAAAAAAATTACCGAGTATTTACAATCAATTAATAAAGGTAGAGCAAAAACTTATTATCGACTCAAAGATTGGTTGATCTCAAGACAAAGATATTGGGGAACACCGATACCAGTTATATATTGTGAACACTGTGGAGTATTGCCTGTAAGAGAAGAAGAACTTCCAGTTATTTTACCAAAAAATGTGAATATTACTGGTGTAGGAGAATCGCCATTGAAATATGTAGAAGATTGGGTAAACACAAAATGTTATAAATGTGGCGGTAAAGCAAAAAGGGAAACTGATACTATGGACACTTTTGTTGATTCATCTTGGTATTATGCTAGATATTGTGATCCTCATAATGACAAAATGCCGTTTGATACAAATATCACAGATTATTTACTTCCAGTTGATCAATATATTGGCGGTATAGAACATGCCTGTATGCATCTTATTTATTCACGTTTTTGGCACAAGTTTATGTATGATTTAGGATTAGTAAAAACTAAAGAACCATTTATGCGTCTTTTAACACAAGGTATGGTAACACTTGGCGGTTCTGCTATGTCAAAATCAAAAGGTAACATTGTTGAACCAAACGAAATTGTTTCAAAATATGGTGCTGATACTACAAGATTGTTTATTTTATTTGCAGCACCGCCACAAAAACAACTTGAATGGTCTGATAAAGGTGTGGAAGGATGTTTTAGATTTTTACTTCGTGTTGAAAAATTAGTTGATACAGTTTTAAATAACGAAGTAAAAATTGAAAATGAGGATGAATATAAAGAAGAAAAGAAAAAACTTTTAAGTGAGTATCATAGATTACTTAAAGGTATAACAGAAGATATAGAAAAAGAATATCAGTTTAATACAGCAATAGCAAAAACTATGGAATTAACAAATCTTCTTTATTCATATAAATTTTTAGGAGACGATGTGTCTAAAGAGATTGTTAAAAACTTAATTGTTGTTTTATCAATCTTTGTACCTCATATAGCTGAGGAATTGTGGCAAAGAATGGGTAATAAAACATCTGTGAGAATCTGTGAATTCCCGAAATACGACTACAGTTTAATACAACAAGATTTTGTTGAAATTCCTATACAAATAAATGGTAAATTAAAAGGAAAAGTTGTTGTTAAAAAAGATATTTCTGAAGAAGAACTTAAAAATATAATTCTGCAAGACGAAAAGATAAAAAAAGTTTTAGATGGTGCAATAATACAAAAATGGATAATTTTGCCTAACAAACTTGTCAATATAGTATGTAAAATTGCATAAGATGAAATGTCCTTTCTGTGGTTATTCTGATACAAATGTTGTTGATACAAGAGTTGTAAAAGATGCATCTATTATTAGAAGAAGACGATATTGCCAAAATTGTAAACATAAGTTTACAACATACGAACGTGTAGAAGAACCAACTTTGATGGTGATAAAATCCGATGGTAGAAGAGAACCGTTTAATATCAACAAACTTCGTGAGGGAATACTGAGAGCAGTTGAAAAACGTCCTGTTAGCAGCGAAGATGTAGAACGTATAATTTCTGAAGTACAACAGGATTTATCAAAAAAATTTGTTTTAGAAGTACCAAGTTCACTTATTGGTAAGCTTGTATTGGAAAAATTGTTTACTGTAGATCCTGTAGCTTATGTTAGATTCGCTTCAGTTTATTACCAATATGACAGCATAGATAAATTCCTAACTGAATTAAGAAAATTGAAGAAAAAATATATGAAAAACAAAGAAAAGAAAGGAGAAAAATAAGTGTGGTTATGAACAACAACGAAATTGTTGAAACTTTATATGAAGAGATAAAATCTGCTGGATATAGTTTAGAAGAAATTGTTTCAGGTGATGTTGTACCACCAGAAGAAATAAGAAAGAAAGTAGACCAACTTATATCTTTAGATAAAAACTTTTATTCAAATTTACTTTATCAACTTGTATCTGAAGAATTTTCGGAAGAAGAAGCAAAAAAATTGTGGTTTGAAATTATTGATCATAAATGGAAAATCTCACAACAATTAAATCGTAATGTAGGAATTAGAGTTGCAACTTTAGATTATCTAGAGAATATAAAAAAGTTGATTAAAGCACCAAAAATTGTTGAAGAAACTGAATTTATAAAAACAGTAAAACTTGCAACAAGAGATGTTTTAACTGGTGTTTATAATAGATTGTATTTGTTTAATGTTATTAGACAAAAAATAAGACAAAAACAACGATTTTCGTTTGCTTTGCTTGATTTAGATGGGTTCAAAAAATATAATGATAAAGAAGGACATCAAGCAGGTGATGTTATATTACAAGAGTTTGCTGCTACTTTAAAGTTAAAATTTAACGATGAAGAAAAATATTTGGTTGGCAGATATGGTGGAGACGAATTTGTTGTAGTTTTATTTGGAATAGATAAAAGAAAAGCACAACAAATACTTGATGAATTCCGTCAAGAAGTACAAAATCAGTTTGCAACTGTAGGTATTACTGTAAGTATAGGGGTGTGTGAATACAACAACACAGAAGAATCAGATGCAAAAGATTTAGATGAACTTATTGAAAAAACAGATGAACTTTTGTATAGAGTAAAAGAGTTCGGTGGTAATCGTGTGTTTAGGTTTAGAACAATTTCTTTTTGTTATACACCTGAGGATAATTATAAACCAAAAGAAGTTGCTGTAGTAGGTGATTTTAATAACTGGGACAGGAAAAAAGGTATAATGCAATACTTGTCTGAAGAAAATAAATGGTTTAAAAAAATGTTAATAAAACCAGGTACTTATAGATATAAATTTTTAATTGATTCAAACATTTGGGTTGCTGATAAAAATGCAAAATATTTTGCTGACGATGGTTTTGGTGGACAATGTTCTGTGTTAGTTGTTTATGAAAAATAGAATTTTAATTTGAAGAGGATAAAAATATGCCAACAGGAATAACTATATTGTTGTTTATATTAGCAGTAGTTTATTTGTTTAGTGCAGTAAAAATTGTTCGTCAATACGAACGTGGCCTTATTGAAACATTAGGTAGATACACTCGTACTGTTGAACCTGGTCTTGTTGTAATTTTTCCACCGCTACAACGAATACGTATAGTAGATATGAGAGAACAGGTTATTGATGTTCCGCCACAGGATGTTATCACAAAAGATAATGTTGTTGTCACAGTAGACGCAGTGATTTATTTTCAAGTAACCGACCCAGTAAAAGTTGTATACGAAGTATCTAATTTTTCTTTAGCAGCATTGAAACTTGCTCAAACAAATTTAAGAAATGTAATAGGTGATCTTGAACTTGACCAAACACTTACTTCAAGAGAAAAAATAAATTTTCAACTACGGCAAGTTTTAGATGAAGCAACGGATAAATGGGGAGTAAAAATAACTCGTGTTGAAATACAAAAAATTGAACCACCAAAAGATATAACTGACGCTATGAGTAAACAGATGAAAGCTGAACGTGAGAAACGTGCGATGATACTTGAAGCGGAAGGTATTAGACAGTCAGCAATACTTAAAGCAGAAGGTGAAAAACAAGCTGCTATACTTACTGCTGAAGGGAAAGCTGAAGCAATTAAAAAAGTTGCTGATGCAGAAAAGTATCAAATTGAGACGATTTTTAAAGCTATCCATGAAGGTAAACCAACTAATGATTTAATAGCAATTAAATATCTTGAAACATTACAAAAAATTGCTGATGGTAAAGCAACAAAGATATTTATACCTATAGAAGCAACTGGTGTGTTATCATCAATTGCTGGTATCAAAGAACTTTTTAGTGAAACAAAAGAAACGAAAGAAGAAAAATAAAATCAGTTCATAGTTCATAGTCAATAGTTCATAGATTAAAATTAAATAAAATTTTATTAATGAAAGGAGAAACTGCTATGGAGATAATAAGACAAATATCAGAAGCTGTAGAATATAAAGATGGAGAATTAAAAATTAAAAATCTGAATATACTCAGAGAAAAAGTAATAGATGAACTTGTTTGGAATGCAGTGTTTGGCGATGAAGAAGAACAAAAGTTTTGTAAGAAACTTATATATATGATAGCACAAGAATTAAATATAATCCCGTCAAGTATTTATGATTTATATGTTGCTATAGGAAAAGGTGAAGTTGGTGGATTTACAGTCCCTGCAATAAATATTCGTGGTATAGCATATGATACCGCTAAAGCAGTATTTCGTGCTGCAAAAAAATTGAATGTAGGTGCTTTGATATTAGAAATAGCACGCTCTGAAATGGGATATACAAACCAACCACCAGATGAATATACTGCAGTTATGTTAGCTGCTGCGATAAAAGAAGGTTGGGATTTACCTGTTTTTATCCAAGGTGATCATTTTCAAGTCAATGCAAAAAAATATAAACAAGATCCTCAAAAAGAAATTGATGGTATAAAACAATTAATAAAAAATTCTATAAATGCTGGGTTTTATAATATAGATCTTGACACATCTACATTAGTTGATGAATCAAAACCTACTTTAGATGAACAACAAAAAGATAATTATACAGTTACAGCAGAATTAACAAAATATGTAAGAAGTATTCAACCACAAGGGATAGAAGTAAACCTTGGTGGTGAAATTGGTGAGATTGGTACAAAAAATTCTACTGAAGAAGAACTTATTGCTTATATGGAAGGATATTTAAAACTTTTGCCAGCAGATATGAAAGGTATCTCAAAACTTGCAATTCAGACAGGGACGACACATGGAGGTGTCCCACTTCCGGATGGGACTATAGCAAAAGTAAAAATAGATTTTGATACAATTGAAAGATTAACAAAAGTTGCAAGAGAAAAATACAAACTTGCAGGTTGTGTCCAACATGGTGCGTCAACTTTGCCAGCAGAACTTTTTGATAAATTTCCAAAAGTTGGTACTTTAGAGATACATCTTGCAACTGAATTCCAAAATATGATTTATGACCACCCTCTTTTTCCTGAAGAATTAAGAAGACAAATTTATGATTGGCTTTTTGAAAATTGTAAAGATGAAAGAAAACCAACAGATACAGATCAACAGTTTATTTACAAGACAAGAAAAAAAGCTTTAGGTCCTTTCAAAAAAGAACTCTGGAGTTTGCCTAAAGAGGTAAAAGAAGCGATATCTTCAGATTTACAGAAAAAATTTGAATTTTTGTTTGAAAAACTTAATGTAATAAATACGAAAGATGTTGTTAAAAAATACACTAAAATTGTCAAAGTACCACTTGGTAGTGTAGAAAGTAAAAAAGAAGAAAAGTTTGAAGGAGCAGATTGAAATTTTAGTATGTTTGAAGATTTTGCTAAATTACTGATTTTTTTTGGTATCATTTTAGTTGTTATAGGAGTTTTATTTCTTGTAATTCCTAAACTACCGTATCTAAGTAATTTAGGGAGATTACCTGGAGATATTTGTATTAAGAAAGGAAATTTTGTTTTTTACTTCCCAATAGTTACATCAATATTGCTTAGTATTGTCCTTACAATAATAATAAATCTCATCTTGAGAAAAAAATGAACTTGTCAAAAAAAATTTTGTTTTTTATATTGATTTTTTCTTTACAACATTTATTTTCTGATGTATATTTTGTGAAGGTTGGTATCAAAACTGATCTGAAAAAATTTTATTTAGCACCGTACAAAAAAGAAGAAATTTTTTTACAACTTAAAACTAAGGAAATAAAAAAAATAAAAATCACACAACAAACTGTTTGTGTTTTTGTACCACCAAATAAAATTCGTCTTTTGGGTAAAATCTACGAATTGCCAATAAAATTGTATTCTGAAGGTAAGGTTAAAATTAATGGTAATATTTATCCTGGCGAAATTGAAGTATTTTCTAAAAATGGTAAAACTGTTAGTTTATTAAATATTTTGGATGTAGAAACATACTTGTATGGTGTATTACCGTATGAGATAGCACCTTCGTGGACAGAGGAAATGTTAAAAGTACAAGCAATTATTGCAAGAACTTATACTATTATAAATCTTAATAGACATAAAGACGAGGGATTTGATTTGTGTTCAACTGTACATTGTCAAGTATATAAAGGGATAAACGAAAATATGGAGTTAAGAATAAAAAAAGCAGTAGATTCTACAAAAGGGTTTGTTGTAGTAGATGAAAAAAATGGAGATCTTGTTATAACTTACTATCATGCAGCATGTGGTGGTGCAACAGAAAATGTTTCTGAAATATGGCCTGAAGTAAAAGATGTAAAAACACTTTCTGGAGTAAAATGTGATTTTTGTAAAAATTCGCCATATTATGAATGGAACTATTCTTTTGATATTGAGAAATTTGTTATAAAATTAAAAGTTAATGGATATAATATTGGTGATAAAATAAAAAATATCTTGGTACTTTCTAAAACTAATCATGGAAGAATTAAAAATCTTCAAATTGTCGGAAATAAAAATACAGTAGAAATTTCAGGAGAAATTTTACGAAGGATTTTGGGATATAATAATTTAAAAAGCACAAAAATTTATAAAATTGAAGTTAAAGATAATAAAATATATTTTTACGGTAAAGGTTGGGGACACGGAGTTGGGTTATGTCAATGGGGAGCAAACGAATTAACAAAACAAGGTAAAAGTTTTAAAGAAGTTATAGAGTATTACTATCCAAAAGCAAAGATTAAAAAGTTATATTAGTTAATAGTATTGAATATAAATACTTTTTTCATTGGTCTATTATAAACTGAATTTGTCTTTCTCATGATGGCCAGCGTAATTTATAACTTATGAAAGAAGAATATAGTTTAGAATTATACAATTTTGATTTACCAAAAGAACTAATTGCGCAACTACCTTCACAAAAACGTTCTGAATCACATCTTTTTTATTATAATCGTAATGAAGATAAAATTTATCATTTAAAATTTAAAGATATTGTTGATATTCTTGATGACCAATTTTGTATTGTTTTAAATAATACAAAAGTTGAAAATAGAAAAATTGAATGTAGAAAAACTACAGGCGGGATTGTTAATATCCTTATAACAGATTATAATAACTGTTTGATAAAATTTTTGCCATATAAACGAGTAAATTTTAAAAAATTGATATTACCAAACAATGTCGAAATAGAAATAATAGATAAAGATTTTACGACAGGTGAATTTATAGCAAAAGGTAAATTTTCAAAACAAGAGATAAAAGATATAATTAAAAACTATGGGTTACCTCCATTGCCACCATATATCAAAAGAAAAAAAGAAGACGAAAGAACAAAAATTGATTTTGAGCGATACCAAACTATTTTTGCACAGAAAAATGGTTCTCTTGCAGCGCCAACTGCTGGGTTTCATTTTGATGAAGAAATTATTAAAAAACTTATAGAAAAAAAAGTTGAAGTTTTATATATTACACTTCATATTGGAATTAGTACATTTAAACCTATAAAAACAAAGGATGTAAGACAACATAAATTGTTACCAGAATATGCGGTTGTCTCTTCTGATGTTGCAGAAAAAATAAATAAACTAATAAAAGAAAACAAAAAAATTATAGCAGTTGGGACAACAAGTGTAAGAACATTAGAATTTTTGGCAACAAAATATGGTAAAATTGTACCATATGAAGGTAATGTTGATATATACATTTATCCAGGATACAATTTTAAAATAGTTTCTGGAATTATTACAAATTTTCATTTACCAAAATCCACTAATTTATTGTTAGTATCAGCATTTATAGGAAGAGAAAAACTTTTAGAACTTTATAAAATAGCTATTGAAAATAAATACAGATTTTATTCTTACGGTGATGCAATGTTAATTTTATGAAATATTTTGAACTAATTTCTAACAACAAAGATGTTTTAATATATCTTCAACAAGCAGACGAAAATTTTAAAGCGTTAGGATATACAGAACAAGGTCTTACTCATGCTAAACAAACTGCTACTATTGTAGAAAAAATATTGAGTGAATTAAACTTTTCTGAACAAGATATTGATATTGGTAAATCAGCTGGGTTTCTGCATGATATTGGTTGTTGCGTTGCTTATAAAGAACATGCTAGAACAGGTGCTATCCTAACAAATAAACTTTTATCAAAGATGTCCATCCTTCAAAAAGAAATTCTCAAAATTACAAATATTATAGGTTCTCATGAAGATATGGACAACACTCCTGTTTCAGATATATCAGCTGTTGTTATGATAGCAGATAAAACAGATGTTAGAAGAGAACGTGTTATAAAAACAGATTTTAAACTTTTTGATAAACATGATAGGGTGCATTATGCTGTTATAAAAAACGATTTAAAAGTTTTACCATATGTTAAAAAACTTATTTTGGAACTTCAAATAGATGACAAAATTTGTAGTGTATTAGAATATTTTGAACTTTTTATGTCAAGAATAAATTTTTGCAAGAAAGCAGTAAATAAACTTGGATTATCTTTTGAGTTTTATATAAACGATATTAGATATTTATAAAATAAGCTTTTTATGAAAAAGTTTGAAGTAGTAAAGAAAAATAAAAGTTCAAAAGCCAAAATAGGTATTTTGAAAACTAAATCTGGAGAAGTGTTAACACCTTTATTTTTACCAGTTGGTACATTGGGTGTAGTGAAAACATTAAGTTATAAAGAACTTGATGAAATTGGTGTTGAAGCTTTTATTGCTAACACATATCATTTATATTTTCGTCCTGGAGAAGAAATATTAAAAAAATTTGGTGGGTTACATAAGTTTATAAACTGGCAAAAAGTTATATTTACAGATTCAGGCGGGTTTCAAGTATATAGTTTAAGAGAATTAAGAAAAGTTACGAAAGAAGGTGTAGAGTTTAAATCACATATTGATGGTTCAATACATTTTTTTACACCACAAAAAGTTATAGAACTACAAAAAATTATAGGTTCTGATGTTGTACTACCATTAGATGAATGTGTTGAGTATCCAACAGAATATGAGAAAGCGAAAAATTCTGTTGAACTTACAACATTGTGGGCAAAACTGTCTAAAGAAAAATTTTTAGAAAAACAAAATGGTCAACTTTTGTTTGGTATAATCCAAGGTTCTGTTTATAAAGATTTGAGGAAAAAATCTGCAGAAGAAATTTTAAACATAGGTTTTGACGGGTACGCAATTGGTGGTGTTGCAGTTGGTGAACCTAAAGAATTAATGTACGAAGTTTTAAGTTATATGATAGAAATCTTGCCTGAAGATGTACCTAAATACGTTATGGGTGTTGGAGAAATTGAAGATATATGGGAAGTAGTTGGGTTAGGATACGATGTTATGGATTGTGTATTACCAACAAGGAATGGTAGGAATGGTCAAGCATTGACAACTTTTGGTAAAATAAATATAAAAAATTCTAAGTTTAAGATAGATGATAAACCTTTAGATGAGTTTTGTAGTTGTTATGTTTGTAAAAATTATAGTCGTGCGTTGATACACCATTATTTTAAATCAGGCGAACTTTTGGGATTAAGGTTGTTGTCATATCATAATGTATATTTTATTATTTCTTTAATGAATAAAATAAGACAAGCGATAAAAGAAGATAGGTTTATTGAAGAAAAAAAAGAATTTATGGAAAAATTTAAAACTGAAGAATTATGAAAATATTTTTTTTGTTGTTTTTTATTACAATAAATTGTTTTTCACAAACAGAGAAAGAAGCAGAAGAGTTTATTTTAAAAAGTATTTCTTCTTCACAGGATAGCATAAAACTTTATATCTTAGACAATATTGAAGATATCCCTTTAAATTCTTTTAAGACAGAAATTAAAAATTTGCTAAAATCAAAGAATGATAATGTGAAAATAAAATCTGCATATGTGTTGTATAAAGTTTATAAAGACACTCATGTAATAAATGTAATTATAGATTTTGTATTAGATAAACCAAAAATTACTGAAAACATGTCTGCTGTTGCAAAAGCAAAAGTTTATCTAAAAAATCAACTAAGAGCTGAAGCAGTAAAAATGCTTGGTGAACTCGGAGATAAAAATATTGTCAATGTATTATCTAAAACAGTGAAAGATGATGATGGCAATGTTGCAGACGCTTCTTATTTTGCATTAGCATTACTTTCACAACGAGGTGTAATAAAGCAAACTTCAGAATTAAAAGAGTTTTTTTATGAAGGGTTAAAAGATCTAAATCCAAAAGTACGTCTTCAAGCAGTAAAATTTCTTGCACAATTAAAATATGAAGATTCTATACCACCACTAACTTTAAGATTAAAAGATACTAATAAAGAAGTTGTGTTAGAAACAATAAAAGCTTTAGGTAAAATTGGTAATAAAGAAGTTTTAAAAGATTTGCTACAATATAAAACATTCCCAGATGAGGCATATAGATTAACTTTGGCAGAGTCCTTAGGAGATTTAGCAAGTAATATTATTATCTCGTCTTTTACTGATACAGAATCGCTGACAAAAATAAAGAATGTCTTACAAGGATATTTAAATGATATAAATGGTTCTGTAAGAGTAGCAGCTGCGAGGTCATTGTTTAAGATAAATGATAGAACAGGTGTTGAAGTATTAAAAAAAGGATTAGAAAGTAATGATGAAGATATTGTTTTATATTCTATAGAAACATTTGGGAAATATGGGGATTTAGATGATGTCAAATACTTATCAAAATTTACAAATTCTTCAAACGAATTGTTAAAAACAGCATCTTTTGTTAATATTTTAAAAATTTATTATAGAGTTAATAAAAAAAGATGAGAAAAATTTTATTTTTATATTTTGGAGAGTAAAATGAAAAAACAAAAACTTTTTAACATAATAAAAAAATTTGATGGAAAAAATGTTTTAATTGTAGGTGATATAATGCTTGATAGATATGTATGGGGTAATGTTGAAAGAATTTCTCCTGAAGCACCTGTACCTGTTGTTGAAGTTATAAAAGAAACACAAACACTTGGTGGTTGTGGTAATGTTGCAAACAATATCACATCTGTTGGAGGAAATGTTCGTATCATAACAATAGTAGGTAATGATATATACGCTGAAGAATTAAAAAAAATGTTGAAGGAAAAAAAAGTTAATATTGATGGAGTTTTTTTAGACAATTCTCGTCCTACAACTGTAAAAACAAGAATCATTGCTCATAATCAACAAGTTGTCCGTGTAGATAAAGAAAGTAGACATCAGCTTAACCCACAATTGTTTGAGAAAATTAAATCGTATGTTTTAGATATAAAAAATTCAATTGATGCAATATTAATCTCTGACTATGGGAAAGGAGTGATAACAAAAAGTTTGTTAAGTTTTTTAATAAAATTAGCAAAAAAACTTGATATACCAATTACAGTTGACCCAAAGATAGAACATTTTTTAGAGTACAAACATGTTACAGTTTTAACACCAAATTTAAACGAAGCAACACTTGGTATGAGATTACATAAAAAACCACAGACAGAACAAGAAATTTATGATTTAGGTAGAAAAATACTTGCTAAATTAAAACCAGAAGCAGTTGTTATTACTCGTGGACCTGATGGTATGACACTTTTTGAAAAGGTATCACCTTTACAAAAAGAAAGAATTTATCATATACCAACAAGAGCAAAAGAAGTTTATGATGTAACAGGCGCAGGTGATACTGTGATTGCTATATTAACACTATGTTTAGCAGCGGGAGCAGATTTTGTTTCCTCTTGTGAAATTTCAAACTTTGCAGCAGGTATTGTTGTAGGCAAAGTTGGTACTGCAACGGTTACAAAAGAAGAATTAATAGAGACGATTAAAGAATATGAATAGTAGATATTATTTTGATTTAATCACAGAACTTGTTAAAAAAGAACTAAAGGTTAGGTATAAAAATAGTGTATTAGGATATCTATGGTCTGTTTTAAGTCCGTTAGCTTCTGCTTTGGTCTTTTTTGTAGCATTTAAAATTGTTATAAGGTTAAAAATTGATAACTATGCTTTGTTTTTGATCTCAGGATTATTTTGTTGGCAATGGTTTGTCAATTCACTTTTAGCGTCATCAACTTTGTTTTTGAACAATGCTACATTGATAAAAAAAGTTAACTTTCCAAGAGATAGTTTAGTGTATTCAATGGTATTAAGTGACGCTTTGCATTTTGTATTGTCTATTCCTGTTATCATTTTATTCATTTTTATTTTTAAACAAAAGATATCAATTTATTTATTTCTTTTACCATTATTTATTTTTGTTCAATTTTTTTTAATCTCAGGGATAAGTTTAATAGTAAGTTCAATAAATCTTTTTTTTAGAGATCTTGAGAGGTTAGTATTAATTTTTACGAATTTGTTGTTTTATGTTACTCCTATAATTTATTCAGAATCAATGGTCCCAGAAAAATATAAGATATTTATTTATTTAAACCCAATGGCACACTTTGTAATTTTGTACAGAGGGATTTTCTTATACAATAAGTTTGAGTATTTAAACTTTTTATTTGTTTGTGGGTTAAGTTTTGTTGTATTTTTTATAGGATATAAAATTTATAATAGTTTGCAATGGAAATTTGCTGAGGTGGTATGAAAAATGGTACAGTTGTAGAACTTGAAAATGTTTCAAAATATTACCCTTTGTATCATACTTTTATTGGTATAAAAAATTTTTTGTTTAACTTACCAAAAGCTATAAAAGAGTTAAAAACTAAGAAATTATGTGCGTTAAATAATGTAAGTTTTAAAGTTTTAAAAGGAGAAACTTTGGGAATTATTGGAAGAAATGGTGCTGGGAAAAGTACTATATTAGGACTTATTGCTGGTGTATTAAAACCAACTTATGGAAAAATAAATGTTTATGGTAAAGTTGTTGGTCTTTTAGAATTACAGGCTGGGTTTCATTCTGACCTTACTGGTTATGAAAATATAATTCTTAATGGTATTTTATTGGGTTTGACAAAAAAAGAAATTTTAGGAAAAGTTGACCAAATAATAGAATTTTCTGAATTAAAAAATTTTATAAATCAACCTGTAAGAACTTATTCAAGTGGTATGTTAGCAAGGTTAGGATTTTCTTGTGCGATAAATATAGATGCTGATATAATTTTAATAGATGAAGTTTTAGCAGTAGGTGATATTGAATTTCAAAAAAAATGTTATCAAAAAATTGAAGAAATAAAACAACAAAATAAAACAATAATTTTTGTAAGTCATGATCTTGATGCTGTAAAAAATTTGTGTTCACGAGTTATAATTTTGGATAAAGGAGAAATAGTAAGAGATGGAGATCCTGAAGAAGTTGTTGAAATATATAAAAAAAGTGTTTCATAAAGTTTATATTATTAATAAACCAAAATCAAACATCCTTGTAGATGACCAACCTTTGTTATCTTCTGCAATTGAACTAACAAAAAAAGAAATACCTGAGTTTGATTTTAATTTATGGAAAGAGAAATATGGTGATGACATTTTTTATTTTTTGTTTGAACAAAAATTTCGTGGTGAGTCAAAAATAATTAAAGAATGGCAAAAAATTTATCTTGATTATGTTAAACAAGCATATTTTAAAAATATAGATAAAAAATGGTTGGATATAGGTTGTGGCAGAGGCGAGTTTTTAGAATTGCTTAAAGAAAATAGTGTCCCTTCAATAGGTGTTGATGTTAATCAAGTAAATATAGATATATGTAGAACAAAAGGTTAAATGTTGAAAAAACTGATGGTATAGAATTTTTAAAGAAAACAGAAGAAAACTCCTTATGTGGTATATCTGCATTACAAGTGATTGAACATCTTGATACAGAAATATTAAAAAAGTTTATTGTTTTATGTTACAAAAAAATTTCATATAACGGAATTTTGATTTTAGAAACTGTTAATATACGAAACGAAATAGCATCAAAAAATTTTTATCTTGATATTACACATAAACAACCTATAATGCCAGAATTTTTAAAGATGTATTTAGAATATGTAGGATTTAATAAAACTAAAGTTTTGTATATAACCCATGAAAGTTTTAGCAGAAAGATAAAATTTGCAGATTGTCCAGATTATACAGTAATCGGTATAAAAAGTAATGAAGAAAGATAGAATAAGTATAATTATTCCTATAACATATCTGCCTATAATAAACTATGGTCTATTTTTGTTTAATCAATTGAAAAATTTTTTAGATAAGGATTATGAAGTAATTATAGTAGATAATTCAGATGTTAATGGATATATTAAAAAAATTTTAAATAAATTTAATGAATCAAAAAATATAAAAGTTGTTACATATCCTTTTAAATTTAGTTTACCCAAAATATTTAATTATGGCATAAAATTTGCGACTGGTGATTATATTCTGTTTGTAAATAATTTCTGTCTTTTTGATAAAGATGTAATTTCAGAAATGATAAAATACTTTGATAACGAAGAAAAAATATGCATTGTTTCTGGATTAGTTAAAAGAGAAGCGTTTAATCTTTCTAAGTTTGAAGAAAATTTTATTAATCTAATTAGTACTATTTATTTAATCTTGAAATCATTCCATACATTTTACTTTTTTGTGAAGAAAAAGAAAAAAACAACAAATTTTGTTACGAAAATATCTTTGTTGTTATTAAAGAAAATTATAAAGTTTAAATCAATAGTTTATAAGTTAAAAAAGACAAAATTAGATGAAGAAGAAATCAAAAATCCATCTTTTGGTTTACTATTTATTAAAAAGAAAGATTTTAAAGAGCTTAATGAATTTGATGAAAGTTACTATAATTTTTTTCATGATACGGATTTTTATTTAAAAGCAAAAAGTTGTGGGTATAAAATAAAGTTTGTTAAAAATTTAAAAGTAGAGTATTATCCATTTCTAGAAATTGCTGTTTTTAAATACAATAAGTTCCCATATAACTGGGATGAAATTAATTTTAACAGAAAATGGATTAATAAAGGACAAACAAAAAATTTTTCAAAGAATATTTTAGTTATAAAATTAATGAGTTTAGGTGATGCAATAATAGTGACCCCAACTATTAAAGCTTTAAGAGAGAAGTATAGTGATTATAAAATCACTTTGTTAAGTATGCAACCATGGAGTGAAATTTTTGAAGGAAATCCATATATAGACGAATTAGTTACTTTACCGAATCGTTCATATAAGATAATAAATCATAGAATATATGATATTGTAACATCAAAATTTTTAACATTTAAAAGATGGGAATATGTATTTCAGCTAAATTGTTTAGATCATTATCCTGAATATAGACGTACTTCTTTACATCTTAGAGATTTTTATGCATCTATGGCTGGTGTTTATCCTCTTAAGGATAAAAAATATTATGTTTTTATTAGCGACAATGAAAAAGATAAAGTAAACCAAATATTAAAAGATTTAAAAATAGATGAAAAAAAATATGTTGTGATCCATACAAATGCAGGATGGTCTCTTAAAAATTGGGATCCCAAAAAATGGGCTCAATTAATAAATTTGTTATACAAAGAGTTTGGATTTAAAACAATTTTAGTTGGTGGTAAAGGCGAAGGTTTAAATATTGAAATAAAATATCTTTATAACTTGGCTGGGAAATTAAAAATAAAAGAAGTTGCAGCGATGATAAAATTTTCTAAATTGTTTATAGGATTGGATTCAGGTGTGTCACATTTGGCATCAAGTATGGATGTTCCAGTTATTATGTTGTTTGGTAACACACATCCTAAAGTTGCAGAACCAAATTGTTCAAAATATATATGTATTCATTCTTCAGCATCTTGTGAAATACCATGTAGTTTAAAATTTTGTTCAAAAAAGATAAATTGTACTTCTTTGATATCAGTAGAAAGTGTATGGAAAGCAGTAAATGTTTTACTATCGAATGGTAAAGATGTAATACAAGAAATTTGGTTAGAAGATAAACCTGCAGATGTTTTTTTTAAGGATTGGGAATGGCATATTAGACTAAAATGAAGAAAAGTTTATATTTAATAAAGTTAATATTAATACTTTTTGTAGTATTTTTTTTAGAAGTATGTTCTCCATCAAGTAAAAACAATTTTAGATGGTATCTATTTTTATTAGGTGCATCTTTTTTTGTATATGGGTTCTATTTAAGCGATTATACGATTTTGGGATTGCTCATACCTATAGGAAACGGTTTATCTAGATTGTCTCCAGTGCCATATTCTACAGCTTCTTTTTTATTATGTTGTGTTTTTTTAGGCATGACTTTTAATTCTTTATTCAAGATTGATCACTTACTAAAGAAAGAAAACAATTTACTTCCTTTTTATTTCTTTTTATTTTTTTTTATTTCTTCTTTTTTACATTTAATCCAATTATATTCTCCAAAAATAGTTTTTATTGTAAATAGAATAGGTTATCTAAATACTGAGATTATATATCATATCGTTGGCTATGAATTATTTGTTTTATTTGTTAGTATGATCCTTTTTTATATGATATTTAATTTATATGATGAAGAAAAAATTAAAAAAACTTTTATACTTTTTGCAATAGGTATAGTTATAAGTTCAATTGTTGGTATTTTACAGTTTTTAGAAATACTAAAAGGTAGATTTGGTTATATTATAGAATGGGAAAAAAGAGTAAATGGACTATTCTCCAATTTCAACTCATTTTCTTTATCACTTTCGTTACTTTTACCAATATTTTTGTTTTATTTTAGTAAAACAGAGAAGATAGAATTAAAATTTCTGTTTTTTTTCTCGTTTGTATTAGGGCTGATAAATATTTTTTTAACAGGTACAAGGTCAGGTATTATATGTTTCTTCTTAGGTTTATTTTTTTTGTTTATTTATTTGTCTGTTAAAAAAAAGATAAAATTGGTTTATATCTGTTATTTTCTTATTTTTTTTGTTTCAGTAACACTATTTTTTAACTTTTTTAGAGATTATTATCCTATAAAAAGAATAATTGAAAGTATCAGTATAACAAAATTTTTTGATAACATCAAAACTTCAAGATATATTTTTTGGCAAGCAGGGATAAAATTGTGGAAACAAAATGTTTTGATAGGAAACGGAATAAAAAGTTTTTATAAAGAATTTCCTAATGTAACACAACAATGGTTTTCTGACAATGCATGTAATACTTATATAAATTATTTGTCAGAGATAGGTGTTTTGGGAACATCAGTGTTTTTTGTGATTATTATTTATGTAATATATTCTTTTATTGAAAGTTTTGTAGTTGCTAATACATACCAATTTTTTTTAACTGCAACTTTAATTTCATTTTTTATTGTAAGTTTTTTTGGTCATCATTTGGATGCAGAAGAAGTTTCCTTGATTTTTTGGTTCTATTTAGCAATAGTTTTTAATAACATAAAATTTAGCTGGGATAAAATCGTAAACAAAATACTTTTGAGTATAATAGTAATTTTTTTTGTATTAAGTGTAATAAATACAGCAAAAGAGGTTAAAAAAATTGATATTTTTAAATACAGAAATTATGCAGGTTTATATCATCCCGAAAATCTTTTTGATAAAACAGCACAATGGAGTGAAAGAAAAGTTTTTATAAAACTTGAAAATTGTAAAAATAAAAATCTTGTGTTAGAATTAAATCCTGCAGAGGTAGAAAACCAAAATGTTAAAATTTTTTTGAATGAAAAAGAATATAAAACTGTAAATTTGAAAAAATCTACTTGGACAGAAGTAAAAATTCATATTATTGAAGATAAGTTGATTGTAAAAATTATTCCAAAACATACATTTTGTCCTGCTGGGAAACTTAGATATTTATTTCCATTTCATGGTAAAGATTATAGGATACTTGGAGTTGCAATAAGGTTTTATATAGCGTAGCTATTATGAAAATAGCGTTGGTTCATGATTGGTTGACAGGGATGCGTGGTGGAGAAAAAGTTTTAGAAACATTGTGTGAAATTTTTCCATCTGCTGAGATTTATACTTTGGTTTATATAAAAGGTTCTGTTTCAAAAATTATTGAAAGTAAAAAAATTTATACTTCGTTTTTACAAAACTTTCCTAATGTAGAAAAATACTATAGATATTACTTGCCACTTATGCCTTTTGCTATTGAACAGTTTGATTTGTCTGGTTATGATTTAGTTATAAGTTCATCACATTGTGTTGCAAAAGGTGTAAAAGTTGGCAAAAATACTTTACATATATGTTATTGTCATACACCTATGAGATATATCTGGGATATGTATGAAGTATATTTTGGTAAAGATTCAAGAGCAAATTTTGTTACAAAAATTTTAATGAAAGTTTTAAGAAAACCACTACAAAATTGGGATATAAACTCGTCAAAAAATGTAAACTATTTTATTGCTAATTCTTTTAATGTTAAAGAAAGAATAAAAAGGATCTATAATCGTGATGCAGAGGTTGTATATCCACCAGTTGATACAGATTTTTTTGTTCCTTCTTCAGAATCAAAAAAAGATTATTATTTAACAGTTTCAGCTTTTGCACCGTATAAAAAAATTGATATTGTAATAGAAGCTTTTAATAAATTAAATCTGTCATTAAAAATAATTGGTTCTGGACAACAAGAAGATTATTTAAAATCTTTAGCAAAAAATAAAAACATAGAATTTTTAGGTTGGGTTGAAAATGAAAAATTGAGATATTACTATCAAAATGCAAAAGCATTAATTTTTCCTGCAGAAGAAGATTTTGGTATTGTACCAGTTGAAGCACAAGCGTGTGGTACACCTGTTATTGCTTATAAAAAAGGTGGTGCTTTAGAAACCGTAGTTGAAGGTGAAACAGGAATATTTTTTGAAGAACAAACACCACAAAGTGTAATAAAAGCAATAGAAAAGTTTGAAAAGATGAGTTTTGATAAACAAAAAATTAGAAATAACGCTTTGAAATTTAGCAAACAGGTTTTTATTGAAAGAATAAAAAATTTCATAGATAATATTTGGCAAAGTTGTAAGAGAAGTGTTGAAACAAAATTTAATTTATCATAATAAATTCAATGTAGGGCATGGCTTTAGCCATGCAAAGATAAAAAACAAACTTAAAAATTTGCCATACATATAATATAAACCTATGATATCAATAATTTTGGCAGGTGGTGCAGGGACACGGCTTTGGCCTGTTTCAAGAAAGTTTTGGCCTAAGTTTTTGATAAAACTTCCTAATGAGAAATATTCTTTACTTCAAAAAACATTTCTTCGTATAAAAAAATTTACTGATATTGAAAAAATTTTTATTGTTGTAAACAAAGAACATAAATTTTTAGTTAAAGAAAATATACAAGATTTAAACATAGAATTTCCGTTAGAAAATATTTTGTGTGAACCAGATATAAAAAATACCCTGCCTGCTATAACTTATGCTTGTTTTTATATAAAAGAAAAATATCCAAATGAAATCATAGGTGTTTTCCCATCGGATCACTTTATAAAAGAAGAAAAAAAGTTTGTAAGTTTTATAAAAAAAGCAAAAAATGTGGCAAAAAAAGGTCCAATTGTTCTTTTTGGGATAAAACCAACCAGAGTTGAAACAGGTTATGGACATATTGAATCTGATGTAAGTTTTGATAAAGATTCTTTTCGTATCAAAAGATTTATTGAAAAACCAGATTTTGAAACTGCAAAAAGTTTAACTTCTTTAGAAAATGTTTATTGGAATAGTGGAATATTTATTTTTTCTTTAAAAACATTTTTTGAAGAACTAAAAACTTACCAACCCGATATATACAAAAATTTTGAAGATAAAAATTTGGAAACAAAACTTGGGAAAATTTACTCTCAACTACCATCAGTGCCTATTGATAAAGGTTTGATTGAGAAAACAAAAAATGTCGTTGTCATACCACTTGATATTTTTTGGGATGATTTAGGTAGTTGGTCATCTTTTGAAAGAATTTATCAAAAAGATGAACAAGGAAATATAATTTTAGCAAAAAATGTTGATATTGGAAGTAACAACATAATGGTTTTTGGTAACAAAAGGTTAATAGCAACATCTGGATTAGAAAACTTAATAGTAGTAGATACAGAAGATGCTTTGTTAATTGTGAATAAAAATTTTGATCAAAAAGTTAAGGATATTGTTGAAAAAATTTCTGATGAAACTGTGTTATATCACAAGACAACACAAAGACCTTGGGGATTCTATACAGTTTTAGAAAAAGGAGAAAAATATAAAGTTAAACTAATAAATGTTTTACCAAATAAAAAATTAAGTTTACAAAAACACAAAAAACGTATTGAACAATGGTTTGTAGTAAAAGGTGTTGCAAAAATTACTTGTGGAAAAAAAATTATGTTTTTAAAACAAGGTGAGACATTAAGAATAGAAAAAAATATACCGCATAGATTAGAAAATCCGTCAAATAAAAACGTTCTTGAAATTGTAGAAGTTGCTTATGGTAGTTATCTTGGAGAAGATGATATAATCCGTCTTGAAGACGACTTCGGAAGAAAGTGAGCAAGAATAAGTAGAAGAAAATATAGTTTTTGATAGTCACAAACTTTATCTCGCAAGTAGAGACTGCTGGAAAAGTCTCCAAAAATTTACCGATGACAAAATTGTTGGTAATAAATGTTTATTTTTAAACAAATGACATTTTACGGCGAACTGATGTACAATGAATTAATTTCCAAGGTTTACTTTTTGTGTAAACTCAAAGGGACTATTGGTTTAGTTTTGTCAACAAAGAACTTGAAGATCTTTATAGTCACGACAATGGTAGACCTTGTTGGGTGTCTTAAATAATTTTTAAAATGTTACTGTCATTTCTTTATGATGTATTCGATGTTGAGATATTCCATTGATTTCGTATATTTTTAGGTTTAGATGTAGACGAACCAGCTACTGACGCTACTACATTATATGGGGAATAAATTAAAAATAGTGAATAAAAAATAAAAAAATGAAAAAGTTAAAGACAAAGTGAACATTATTGGTCGTAAAAACTTATTTGTATATTGTTTTTCATCATCACAAAATTGTCCATTTTTTAAAAAACACCACTTTTTTAGCAGTCCCCATAACGTGATAGTCCATAGTTAAAAATCCAATAAATTTTAGTATATGTAGAGCAATGCTTTTGCATTGTGAAAAATTATTTATCCAACCTAATATTTCAATACAAATCCACTATGGCTACATTGTTGGTAGGAAACAAAATATTCAAAATTATATAGATTGAGAGAATAATTATGGATTTAGCATTTATAATTTTTGTTATTACTTATATTATTATTGCTTTAGGTCAGCCACCATTGTTTAGGATTGACCGTACAGGTGCTGCTATTATTGGCGCATCGTTGATGTTAGTATTTAAAGTTTTAACTGTAAATGATGCATATGAAGCAATTGATTATAAGACAATTGTTATTCTTTTTGGTATGATGATTTTGATTGCTAACTTAAGATTGTCAGGATTTTTTAATATTGTGCTAAACTTTATATCTAGCAGGATAAAAAATCCTGTTGTTCTTCTTTATGTTTTAGTTTTTGTCTCAGGATTACTTTCTGCATTTTTTATAAACGATACGGTGTGTTTAATTTTTACTCCGTTTATTCTTGAGTTAACTGGACGGATGAATATAAATCCAAAACCGTATCTTTTAGCACTTTGTATGTCTGCAAATATAGGAAGCAACGCAACTATTACTGGTAATCCACAAAATATCATAATTGCTACTTCTTCAGGTATAAAATATGGAACTTTTTTTACAAAGATGTTTCCAGTATCAGTTGTAGGTCTCATTATATGTGCTGTTCTTTTACATTTGGTTTATAAAAAAGATATAACTTTGAAAGAAACAAAAGTTCTTCAAACAAGATATAGATACAACAAACCTCTTGTTATAAAATCTTCGTTGATGGCGTTGTTAACAATGATTCTTTTTTTCTTAGACTTCCCAATGGAGTTAGTAGCAGTTGGTGTTGGTTCTTTTTTATTAATCACAAGACGAGTCAAACCTGACAAAGTTTATCGGTTAATTGATTTCAGGTTGCTTATACTTTTCATTGGATTATTCATTGTTATAAAAGGTTTTGAGAGTTCAGTAGTTTTTAATAGATTAGTTGACTATTTTAAAACAAATATTTCAACACCATTATCTTTGGTAGTAATATCTACTTTACTTTCAAACATTGTAAGCAATGTCCCTGCTGTAATGATTTTGAAACCTTTAGTAGGAAGTTTGTTTAATAACGAAACAGCATGGCTTTATCTTGCGATGAGTTCTACACTTGCTGGAAATTTAACTATACTTGGTTCTATTGCTAACATTATTGTAATAGAAGGTGCATCAACAAAAGTAAAAATAAGTTTTTGGGAATATCTAAAAGTTGGCTTCCCTTTGACACTACTTTCTATTTTAACAGGATTTTTTATTTTAAAATTTTTTTAGAAAAATTTTACTAATTTATATTTCTTCCGTTATAAAAATAATTTTAAAAATTTTTTTTGCTACTACTTGGCAGAAATTTATAAAATTTTTTATTCATCAAATAAAAGTGTTTTTATCTTCTCCTAAAACTTTTGTGATTAAAACTTAATCCAATTCTATTTATTCATCTCTCTGTCCTTGTAAATAATTTTTTATTAATGTGTTATTACGAGGAGTACCTCAATTTTGAGCCTGCTTAAAAAGTTTTCAAAAATTTACCGATTATAAAATTGTTGGTAATAAATGTTTATTTTTAAAAATAATTTTGTTGCTGATGAATAATTTTGTTTTTGTCTCCATGAATGATTAAATGAACCAAATATGGAAAATAAATTAAAAATTTGGATAATAGCCAATAAAAACTGACAAAAATTTTGTAGAATATATTTCTATGATACGGTGATGTCCGAAAAAAGTAGTTCTTATTATGCATGGGCATGCAAAGATGGCAGATTTAAGTGTCGCAAATGTAGATATACATATACTTTTAAAAGTTTTTAGTATTCTTTTAGTTAGAATATCTGAAAAAGACAAAAGGAAGAGTATACTGAACCATTTACTGGGGAAATAGAATATGAGTAACCGACATCTGACACAAAAAGTTCATATTTACATATGTAGTTTTCTTGGAATAATAGATTAGCATAAAAATTGTAATCAATAAAATTCTTATAAGTTTTTTCCATTGAATTTTAAATTTATTAAATTAATTATGAGATTTTTATTAAATTATACACAATTCTTTACAAATTATATATAAAATATACAACTTTTTATATTTTGTAATTGTTCAAAAAATGAAGATTATAAACAAATATATTATTAAAAATTTCATAAACAATTTTTTTGTTTATTTTGTTATAAGCACTATTTTATTATTGTTGAATTATTTATACCAAATTATAAATTCTTTGATTGTTCATAAAACTGACTTAATTATTGCAGTAAAACTTTGTTTGTTTCTAATACCTTCAGTTTTTTCTCTTACTATACCAATAGCTATACTGACCTCTGTTTTACTTACATTTTCTACTTTGAATGAAACAAGAGAACTTGTCACTATACAAACAATGGGTGTTAGAAAAAGTTTTTATACTATTAATTTTGTATTTTTATCAATTTTGTTGACAATAATAGTTTTTTATTTTAACACGACTTTTGTTCCCAAAAGTTATAGAACATTTAGAAAAACTTTTATAAACTATGTTATTGCAAAACCTACTATAAATTTTAATAACAATCTTATTTCTATAAAGAACAAAAAAATTGTATATAAAAAAATTGTTGAACAAAAAGAAAATAAATTTAGTTTAACAAATATATATATTTATAGTCCTATAGAAAACACTAATATAATACAAACAATATATGCTGAACGTGCTGATGCCTATTCTGATATAAATAGTAATATTATATTCAATTTACAAAATGGTAAAATTATAATTTTTGAAAAAACATTCCCAACACAAATAACATATCTTGATTTTAGTGAATATAAGTTTATTATTTATAGTGACCAAATTAACAAAATTGTGTCTGAATCTACAAATTTACGTGAACTAACAAACAAAGAACTTAGGTATGAATTTAAAAAAACAAGTATTTTAAATTATAAAAAATATATTTTGTCAGAGTATTTTTTACGTTATACAATATCTTTAAGTATAATTGTTTTTATGATTATAGGAATTCTCATCGGGACAAAAATTAGAAAGAATGCTAAACCATTAAGTTTTATTTTCACAATTGTTTTTGTTCTAGTGTACTATTTCTTGCTTATAGGTAGTATTTCGGTTATAGAAAACGCAAATTTTAACCCAAAATTTGCAACAGCTGCAATAATTATGCAGATACCTAATATATTTTCGTTAATTTTAGCTTATGTTTTATATATTATGATATAAAAAAATGAGAATACTACAAAAATACTTTTTAAAAGAATTTTTATCAATTTTTTTGCCAATAGAAGTGTTTTTTATATTTATTTTTGCACTATCAGAATTTTTTTGGCGTTTCAGCGATATTATTATACACAGGCCACAAGTTGTAGATGTGTTACATTTTTTGTCACTACATATACCATTGTGGTTTACACAAACGCTTCCTATATCATTGATGTTGTCTACTTTGTTGTCTATATCTACTTTTGTTTATGACAGAGAAATAATTGCAGTTAAAACTTTAGGTGTTAACACAAAAAAATTTTTTATAAGTTGGTTATTTATAGGTTTATTATTTAGCATAATTTCATTTTTTGTAAATGATAAAGTTGCAACACGTTTTTTTAGTAAAGCACAAGAAGTGTTTTACACTAAAATAAAAAAAGAAAAATATAATAAAGACACACTTGAAAATTTGTTTTATTATATTTCAGCAAAAGATGAGACAACTTACATTTTTATAGAAAAATATAATAGTGTTGAGAAAGAAATAAATTCTTTTCTTTTGCAAAAGTATACTTCTGATGGTAGTATAAAATTACAAATTTATTCACCATATGGTAAAAAACAAAATTTATCTTTATTACTTTTTGATACAGTGATACAAAAGTTTAACAATAACAAACTTGTTTCAGAAACAAAATTATATAAATATGATTTTACATTTCCAGTAGATATTGAAAATTTTCAGTATGATTTTTCATCAATGCAACTTGACCAGTTTAGTATACAACAATTGAAGCAGGGTATAAAAATTTCTTTACTTAAAGGTGAAACCGAATCTATTAACAGAATTGTTACAGAAATGAGTTATAGATATGCAATTGCATTTCTTAATTTTATTTTAGTTCTATTATCAATCTCTATTGTACAAAATTTTGCTTCTCAATATGGTAAGCTAACAAGTTTTTTATATATGTTAATTTTGTTAATAATTTATTGGCTTTTACTTTCTTTCTTAAGAACATTGAGTGAAGTTGGAGTAATAAATCCGTATTATGGTGTGTGGATACCTAATGTTTTGCTTTTTATTTTAGGTGTAATTTTATATAATAAACAATAAAGTTTAAAACTCACTACCTATCTGAACACTATTTATACTACCTAACCATTTATTAAAGATAAATAACCAGTTTTTGCCAAAGATCCAAGGTGGTAGGTGGCTAATTGTGAATAATTTATACTTTTTATTATAAAATTAAAACATACCGTTTTTACAAAGCTGGTATTATAGAAACTGTACGTTGTTACTAAGTTAGCAACAAATTTTCTTGTATCAGGCATCAAGTTGTCAAATACAGAACTTTTCTGCTGTTCCTATATTTAAAATATGTTTTTTGTTATATAACTTAAAGATACTTCTATATTCTATTTCTTCAGATAAACCGATATAATTGTTATCATAAAGTCCTAAACCCTAAAGTTCGTTTGTCCCTGACACAAAAATCGTATGTATAGTTTAACCTTGTTTTAAAAGTGAACTGCTTAAAAATATAATTGTATTGTAAAACTAAACTGTGTGTTATACTAGGTTATTCAAACTGTTTTACAAAATGTATTGATGTACCAAAAGGTAATGTTGAAAAAGTCATACAACATATAAAATCCTTAGGTATAAAAATTAAGGTTGATAAATCCACACATTTATAAAATTTGTATAACTGAAAAGTTGAAATTGCAAAAAGAATATTTTATAAAAATAGCTAAAAGTATTTAACAAAATAAATTTTTATAACAAGTATTGACAAGTATAAAACATTTTTGTAAAATATAAGTAAAGAAGGAGGTAAAAATATGAAGAAGTTATTATTAGGATTAATTTTATTCTGTATGTTGTTTAATATAGTTGTACAACCAGTATTACTTGCTCAATCTTCGTCATCTGGTTCTTCATCACAATCTAAAGAAACAGTAGAATTGGCTAAATCAGATCTTATTCTTATACTTTTAGTAGTAGTTTTATTAATTTTAATTTTGTAAATTTCCAAAAATTAAAAAAATAAAGATTTAATAAAATAAAAATTTAATGAAAAGATATTTATATATTATACTACTATTAATAACAAATATTTTATTTAGTGAACAAGAAGTTTCTCTCCAAGCAGAAAAAACAAAAGTCCCTTCTCGCCCTATTATATATGATGAGACAGAACCTAAGTATGGTACATATAACACTTTGTTTAGCTTTAGAGCAAGAGTTATTGAAACAATATCAAAACTTAAAAGTGTAGAATTATATATAAATGATAAAAAAGTAGAAGCAAAACTTAAACCATCAGGGTTTTATGAATACCAAGTTAAAGGGTCTCAACTTGGTTATGGGATACATTACTACAAATGGGTTGCAACAGACGCAGCTGGAAGACAAACTACACCTGTTGGAGATGTTATAAAAATTGCTTCAAACCAGATAAAAGTTGACCAGGTAGGGTACAGAACAAATTCTAAGAAAATATTTTTTGTCACATATTCTGATACTGACAACTGGATGGGTGAAGACGAAGGTACACCACCAAAATCATATGCTAAAAAATTTAAAGTTGTAAACGCAATATCAAAAAACGTTGTTTATGAAGGTGACTTAACTAATCCTCAGTGGGACGAAAATTCATGGGATTATGTTCAAGAAGGAGATTTTACTGCTGTTAAAACACCAGGGGTGTATTATATCTCAGTTGAAAAAATTGGTGATTCTGTATGGTTTAAAATAGAAGATGATGTGTATTCTGATACAGCCAAAACTCTAATGAGATCATATTATTTACAACGATGTGGAGTGTATATAAACGACAAGTTAAGTGGCGTGTATCACAAAGCATGCCATTTGTTCGACGCATTATATTTTAATCGTGAAGATGCACCAAGCCGTCTATGGGATGCAGGTACTCCTAACAAGTTCAATAGTGATGGGACACCAGCAGTAGGTATATCACAAAAAGTTGTCCCGTTAGGTTTTTTAAATGGTGGTTGGCATGACGCTGGTGATTACAACAAATATGCTACAAGTGGACTTTTTTCTTGTGCTGTTTTACTTTGGGCATATGAAAAAATGCCTGATAAATTTTATGATGGTGAACTTGATATACCAGAATCTGGCAATGGTGTACCAGATATTTTAGATGAAGTAAAGGTATATCTTGATTGGATACTTAAATGTCAAATACCAGAAGGTGGGTTTGGACATCCGTCAATAGGATTGTATAAAGATAAAAAAGAAGCTGGTGCTGTATACCACAAAGTTTCCACATTCGATTTTGGCGAGTTTGTCCCACCTGATAATGAAGGTTTGCCAAGATATATTGCTGGGATCACAACTACAGATGCAGGTTTGTTTGCAGGTGTTATGGCAAGAGCTGCAAGAATATATGCTAAATTTTATCCTGAAACAGCAAAAATTTATCTTCAAGCAGCAAGAAGAGCATGGAACTGGTTAAAAACTAAAAAAGAAAACGATCCGAAATGGATTGGTGGTGATGAAGGTCAACAACCAGAAAATATGCAAACAGGTCCTTATGTTAGCAAAGCTGGTGATGTAGATGAACGATTTTTTGCAGCAGCTGAACTTTATAAAACTACTGGAGAAAAAGAGTACGAAAATTATGTATTATCTAAATACTCAGATGAAAACAACTGGAAAACAGAATTAGGTGCACCACGTGCTACAATCAGTGCGTTTGACTGGGCTGATGTTCATACAATAGGTATGTTTACTTATTATGAAACATTACTTAACAAAAAAGAGCTTTCACCAGAACAAGAGGAAGCAAAAAAGTTTATTGAAGAAAAATTGAAAGAATATGGTGAAAGAATCCTAAAAATTTATAAATCTGAATATGTATATCCAGAAAACCATCCTCAAGGTGGTAGGAAATATGCAAACAGATACAAAATTGTACTCTTAGGTGGATACAAGTTTAAACCATACCACCCTACAAAACCTGACCATCAATGGCCTGAAGATAACGAATTTGTTTGGGCGTCAAACAGAGTTATAGCTTCTCATGGAATAAACTTAATTATGTTGTATGAACTTACAAAAAACAAAGAGTTTTTGGATATTGTTGAAGAACAATTACATTATGTCTTAGGTAGGAACGCAGTTAATAAATCTTTTGTTACAGGTGTTGGTTGGAACTATCCATTTAAAACTCATCACAGATATGTTCAACCAACTGGTACAATGATACCTGGTCTTGTAGTAGGTGGACCAAATAGGGATGGTGCTGATTATACAAAACCAACGCAATTAAGTCCTATTGATAACATAAAACCTGCTGGTGATTACAGAGAACTTACTCCACATCCTTTTATGAGATATCCTTGTACATTAACAACTCGAGGTGATGATATTTATCCTGATATCCCAAAAAATAAAGATTCTAATTATCCATTACTTAAAAGTTATATTGATGAATGGAACGCTTATGCTTCAAACGAGTATGCTGTAGATTATGTGCCTGGTTGGGTATTTATTACAAAGTATTTCTCTCAAGGGAAACAAACACAAACTAAACCAAAAGTTGAAATAATAGAACCATCAGAAAATTCTTCTTGTTTAACAGCTGGTGTAACAATAAAAGCAAGAGTTTATATGAACAATCCAGTATTAAAAGTTGAATATAAAATAGATGATGAACCATGGCGTTCTATGCAAAAAGTTTCACAGGATACATATGAAGCATTTTTCAATGATACTTCTGGCGTTGGACTAAAAGGTAAAGTTTTGATAAGTGATTGTGATATAGATGATGTAAGGAACAGAGTTACTGACTTAGGTGGTGGCTGGCTTGGTGCATATGGTGATGCAGGCGGTTCTATAGTAAATGGTATGGATATGAAAGGCGAAGGGGGGCCTGCGTTGTTTGATTATAAAAATTCAAGACCTAACTCTTACAAACGCGGTTCTGTATTATTCAGTTGGGATTTTACAAAGTTTAATCCTTCAAAAGTACCAAAAGATTCTCCTTCTGGACCTTTTGCCTATGCAGGCACTGGTTTTCAAATTGCACCACGACCTGGATATTATGATTGTAGAAACTTCAGTGGAGTTTCAGTATGGATTTATGGCAGAGAAGCACAACCTGAGATAGGCAAAGATGCTGTTGGTAATATGATAAGGATTCAACTTAACGATTTCAACGATTTCAAAGGACCAAAACAAGAAGGTGTAGAATACTGGGGGTACACAGTGTATGCAAGACCTGGGTGGAACCATTTTGTGGTACCATTTACAAAATTTAAGATACCAGCTTGGGCAACAACTAACAATGGCCGTGCAAATGAAGTTTTAGATTTAGACAAAATTCAAGCAGTGGAATTTATTGCATTAACCTCTGACTTAAAAGGTGAAATATCTATAGACGATGTTGAATTTTATATAGGACATTATGAACCTACTTATGAGCCTGATATTGAAGTACAAGAAATTAAAGTTTATACCAAAGATAATCAAAGAATAAGTTATATTCCTAAAGAACAACAAGTAAGTATTGTAGCTAAAGTAGTAAACCTTAATGCAGCAAAGTTTATCAATGTAAGAGCAGTAGATATTAAAGGGACAATTGCAGCAGACCAAGTAGTAATCCATGATGCAAGAAAACCTGTTGAAAAAGTTGTAGTAGCTTTGTTAGAAAACGATAAAGAAATAGATAAAAAAGAAATAGAACTTAAAGCAGTAAAATATGTCAAGTTTGACTATAAACCAAAATCTGAAGATGAAGGTAAACTAAAAGAATTGAAAGTTGTAGCGTATAAGCTTCAGAATGAAAGAATAGATGAAAATAATTTATGTTTAACAAAATTAGAAGTAAAATAATAATAGCTTTAATAGTTTCTTCTGGCATTTCATATTCTCAAGAAGTTTCTGAATATATTAAAGTAAACCAAGTTGGTTATTTACCAGAAACTCCAAAAATTTTTTTCGTATCGACATCTAATTGTGGCGAGTTTTCAATCAAAGAAGTTTCTTCTAACAAAGAAGTTTTTAGAAGTACAATTTCTTATGTTGGCTATGATAACTCATCTGGTGATGAAGTATGGATTGGCGATTTCTCAGCATTTACTGATGAGGGAAACTACTACATATTTATCTCTTCCTTAGGCAAGTCGTATAACTTTAAAATTTCAAAAAATGTTTATTACGATGTTTATTACAAAACAATGCGAGGGTTTTTATTACAACGATGTGGTATTTCTTTATCAGAACCAGAATTTACTCACAATGCTTGCCATTTAGATGATGGTAAACTGTTCTTAAGTGGAAAAAACAGAATAGTTGATGCAGTAGGTGGTTGGCATGACGCTGGCGATTATGGTAAATACATTGTTAACTTAGGTGTAAGTGTTGGTACTTTGTTTGATATATACTTTCTTAATAAAACAAAATTTAAAGATAACCAACTTTCACTACCTTATGGCGAAAGTTTTAACAACGTACCCGATATATTAGACGAAATAAAATATGGTATAAAATGGATTTTTGCAATGCAGGACGAAACTACAGGTGGTGTGTATCACAAACTTACAGCAAAAAATTTTGAACCTATGAATATTCTCCCAAACGAAGATTATTCTGAAAGATACATTATAGATTTATCTTTAAATGTTTCTTCCTCAATACCTACATCTGCAGCTACTGGCAATTTTGTTGGTATGTTAGCACAAGCATATAGAGCTTTTAAAAATTATGATCCAGAATTTGCACAGAAATGTTTATCAGCAGCTGAAAAAGCATGGGAGTTTTTAGAGAATAATCCTACTATAGTTCCACAAGGGGGGTTCAGAAACCCACAGGGTGTTTCTACAGGAGAATATGGTGATTCAAACGATACTGATGAACGTTTATGGGCAGCAGCAGAACTGTTCTCAGCTACATCAAAACAAAAATATAACGATTATTTTAAAACAAACTATTATAGAATAAACTCGCCAACTTCGTGGGGGAACCTTCGTAATTTAGCTGTTTACACATACTATTTCGCAGAAAATGCAGATACAGAATTAAAACAAACAATAAAAAATGATATCATATCGTATGCAGACAGTTTACTTCAAAGAATAAATTCAAATCCGTACAAAGTTGTTTTAAGAAACACAGAGTATTACTGGGGGTCAAATAGTGTTTTATTAAATTATGCAATAGATTTAGTTTTTGCATATGAGATAACAAAAGATGAGAAATACAAACTTGCTGCATTAGAACAACTACATTATATTTTAGGAAGAAATCCAACAAGTTATTGTTATGTCACAGGTTTAGGGAGTAAAAGTCCAAAAAATATTCATCACAGACCTTCAGTAGTAATCTCTAAAGCATTACCTGGTTTTTTAGTTGGAGGGCCAAATAGCAGAGGTAATGACAATACTATGCGAGAATATATCCAAACTTACTCACCACCACCAGCTAAATGTTATTTAGACGATACTTCAGCTTATTCAGTAAACGAAGTTGCGATAAACTGGAATGCACCATTAGTATTTTTAGCAGCATATTTTATCCCTGAAGATTATGAGGTTTCTTTTTCAACACCGATTTTTCTTTCAATAGATTCTCCAAAAAACAATTCAGTAATTCGTGGACAACAAGAAATAAAATTCACAGTTTATTCTTCAACAAAAGTTAAAGAAATAAACATTTATGTTTCTGACAATTTAGAGACTTCTTTAATACAACCACAAACTTATGTTTTAGATACAAAAAAATACTCAGATGGTGAATATGAATTAAGAATAGTTATTAAAGATATACTAAATCGTTCTGTTGAACAAAAAATTAATGTAAGAATTGCAAACAATATGTTTTCACAGATAAAAAAACATATTGTTGTTTCTTTAAACAATGACAATGTTAACCAGATAATTGATTTTACAGACAATAGTAGAATTCAAGTTAAAAAAGTTGTAATATATGATATCAAAGGTAAAACTTGTATTGAACTTAAATCAGCACCGTTTCAGTTAATGAAAGAAAATTTTAAAAATTTTCCAACAGGTGTCTATATATACAAAATCATAACATCAGACAACAAAAATCTTGTTGGTACTTTAACTTGTGTAAGATAATCTAATGAAACGAAAAATTTTAAATTTTATTTATATTTTGTTTAGTATATTTTTAGTTTATGTTCTTTATAACATTTTCATTGCTAAAGTTCATCAACAACAAAGAAATTTGTTGATTTATATCTCAGCAGGAATAGCTTTTGTTATTTTAATTTTAGAAATTTTTAGTTCTGGGAAATAAAAATTTAGGAGGATAGAAAATTTTATGAAGAAATTTTTTTCATATGTGATAGTTATAGCATTAACATATGCTGTTTCAGCGTATGTTAATAATAAAGAGTTTAGAGAAAAAGTACAGATGTATGTCCAACAAAAAATTTTAAGAACACAAAAAGTTGAAATTATGTATGTAAAACCTAAATTTATATATGTAAGAAAAGAAGCGTCAGAACAATCAGTATTATTAGGTTTATTAAGAAAAGGGACACAAGTTGAAGTTTTAAAAACAGAAGATAAATGGAGTTTTATAAAAACTCCGAGTGGTGTCACAGGTTGGGTAAAATACGAAGTTTTGACTTCAACACCTGTTGTTAAAAAACAAGTAGAGGTAGTATCTAAAGCAAAACAAAAAGAAGAATATGTGCAAGAACAACAAGTTGAACAACAACTACAACAAGAAAAAATTTCTCAACAACCATTGGAAGTGATAGAAGCAACACAGATTCTACCACCTCTTGATGAACCACCTGAAGTAATAAAAGAAGAATTAAAAAAACAACAAGAAAAAAAAGAAGAACCTAAAAAAGTTGTTAAAGAAGAAAAACCAAAACAACAACCTACACAAGAAACAATAACACAAAAAGAACAAAAGCAACAAACTACAACTCAACAGGAGACACAACAAACACAAGAAAAGCCTAAAAAAGAGAAAAAAGTAAAACCACCGAAAACAGAGACAACTCAAGAAGAACCACAGCAAGAAGAATATATTACCTGTCCTAATTGCGGTGCTGAAGTTATAAAAGGAGAAAGGTTTTGTCCATATTGTAGAGAACCATTGCCTAAATAAAAAATAAAATAAAATAAAAAATTTTTTATAAATTTTGTTGACAAAATTAAATTTTTTATATATAATATAATATAACAGGTATTTAACAAGTAATAAACTAGATTGGGAACATTTTTAATTGGAATGATGTCTATATATAAAGATGGAGGAATACAAAAATGAAGAAAATATTTATAATTACACTTGTTTTTTTAAGTAGTTTTATATATTCACAAACATATGTGGATATGTATGGTCAACTTAAAGTAAGTGGGAGGTATCTTGTAGACAAAAATGGGAATCCTGTTCAACTTAGAGGTATGAGTTTATTTTGGAGCCAATGGGGATCAAAATACTGGAATAGAGATGTGATAAGATGGGTAAAAAATGACTGGCGTGTAAACATTATAAGAGCAGCAATGGGAGTAGAAGAGGGTGGGTATCTTAGTGATCCTAACACTAATAAAAGTCTTGTGAACACTGTTGTTCAGGCATGTATTGATGAAGGTATATATGTTATAATAGATTGGCATGACCACAATGCACCAAATCACCTAAACGAAGCAAAAAGTTTTTTTGCAGAAATGGCACAAAGATGGGGTTCATATCCTAATGTTATTTATGAAATTTTTAACGAACCTGATGAAAATGATAACTGGGATGGGATAAAAAATTATGCAATACAGGTTATTCAAACTATCCGTCAATATGACCCTGACAATGTGATTTTAGTTGGTACACCAAATTGGTGTCAGGATGTAGATATTGCTTCACAATCTCCACTTACTGGTGTAACAAATGTAATGTACACTTTACATTTCTATGCTGCTTCACATGGCGCTTATTATAGACAAAAAGCACAAACTGCTTTAAACAATGGGTTACCAATTTTTGTAAGTGAATGGGGTACTTGTGAATATACTGGAGATGGTTCTTACAATTTTGCTGAATCAGATGCATGGCTAAGCTTTTTAGATACAAACAAAATTTCTTGGTGTAACTGGTCTCTAAATGATAAAGCTGAGGCAGCTTCTGCTTTAGTCCCAGGTGCTTCAACTTCTGGTGGATGGTCTGATAGTCAACTTACACAATCAGGTATATATGTCAGAAATAAAACAAGACAAAATCCTGCAGCTAGTGGAGTTGTTGTATATTTAGTGGGTATGTCTTCAGGAAGTGTAGTTTTTAACAGCACAAATGTTGTAGCAAATGTTACCTCTGGTAAACCTATCTCAAAAGTAGAATTTTATATTGATAACCAACTTAAAACTACAGACACATCTTCTCCTTATTCCTACAGTTGGGATACAACACAATGTTCTGATGGTTGGCATAATGTAAAAGTTGTAGCATATGACAATTCTAATGTAAGTGCTTCTGCTCAAACAAGTGTTATTGTTTATAATGGTCCAATCAATATAACAATTATTTCTCCACAAAATGGTTCAAACATTTATGGTACAGCAGCTACAATTTCAGCAAATGTTAACAAAGGTTATGAAAATACTATAACAAAAGTAGAATTTTATATAAACGCCACAAGAATTGCTACTGATACAGTAGCACCATATAGTACAACATTAGATACTACAAAATATTCTGATGGTCAATACACTATAAAAGTTACAGCATATGATGTAAGAGGACGCACTTCTTCACAAGAAGTTTCTGTTAATATAAAAAATACAGACGACCCACCACAGGTTTCAATAACAGCACCACAAAACAATTCTACAGTAGGCGGAAGTGTATCAATACAAGTTTCAGCATCAGATGACAGAGGTATCCAAAAAGTAGAGTTTTATATTGATAATCAAAGAAAATATACTGATGTAGGTTCACCTTATAGTTGGACATGGGACACATCTTCTTATTCTATAGGACCCCATACAATAAAAGTTATCGCTTATGATACATCAGGTCAAACTGCTAGTTCTGAAATTACAGTAAATGTATCACATGATGTGCAAACAGACAATCCACCATCTGTTATAATTACTTCACCACAAAATGGTGCAACTGTATCTGGCCAGATTACAATACAGATTTCTGCATCAGATGATAAAGGTATCTCAAAAGTTGAACTTTATCTTAATACAACAAAACTTGCTGATCTTACTTCTTCACCATATACATACAATTTAAACACAACATCTTATTCTAATGGAACATATAATCTTAAAGCAGTAGCATATGATACAAATAACCAGACAGCAGAACATCAGATAAGTATAACTATATCAAATTCAACAGAACCTCCACCTCAACAAGATTCTTCACCACAGGTTGTTATAAACAACCCAAAGAATAATGATGTTGTTTCAAACACACTTACTTTAGATTTAACTTTAAATGATGACAAAGGTATCTCAAAAGTTGAAGTTTATCTAAACGATTCTCTTGTCTCAACAACAACATATACACCTAATTTAGGACGAAATGTATTCAACATTGATGTCTCAAACTTCAATAATGATGTTTATATATTAAAAGTTGTAGTGTTTGATACTATAAATCAATCATCTTCTTCTCAAGTAAACATACAAATTTCAAATTCTTTTAATGGAAATAATGGAGGTAACAATGGCGAAACTAATATAAGTTTATCTTTTTCACCTTCAGTAGGGTTAGAAGGCGAAGTGTTTGAAAAAACAGAAGGTGTTATTGGTCTTAAAGGTTCTGTGATAATGAACATTTCAGGAGTTTCTGACACAAACATATCTAAATTAGAGGTTTGTCTTGGTGATAGTTTGTTAAACACTTATGAATTGGATGGTAAAACATTAAATGTGTCATATGTTTTTGATACTACAAAATATAAAGAAGGACAAAATACTCTTTCTGTCTCTGTATATGATAGTAATGGGAATAGAACTACTAAGTATTACAATATTGAGATTGACAATTTTAAAGATGTATATTTATGTACACCTAATAACGATGGAGTAAACGATTTTGTAAATTTTAACATCAACTCTTCAGTTGAGATTTATGATATAAAAGGTAAACTTTTGCTGACATTATCTGACTCTCCTAAAATATGGGATGCTTATGTGAATGATAAAAAAGTAAAACCAGGTGTGTATATCTATAAAGTTAAACATGAGAACCAAACCATAGCCACAGGTAAAATTGTTGTTAACTACTAATATCTACTACTTGTTTTTTCCTTAGAAACTCTTGTCATCTAAAGATTTTTTGATATATTAGTTTTAAACTTATCATTTTATTATCTGCTCTTTTAAAACTTTTCTTATAAGTTTAATTCTACCACAAAGGAGGTTAAAAAATAATATGAATAAAAAAAACAAATTTTTAATCTCTCCTTTAGTATGTTTATCAGTTATTTTCCTTCTTTGTGGTTGTCCACAACAGAAAAGTTCTTCAACTCCTTCTACTCAAACAAAAACTTATACGTTAACTGTTTATATACAACCATCTACAACATATGGAAGGGTTTTGTTAGACCCACAAGGTAATGTTTATACAGAAGGTACTGTTGTAAATTTGACTGCAGCAGCTAATTCTGGCTATGCTTTTGATAGATGGGAAGGAGATATTACTGGTAAACAGAATCCAACAACAATACTTATGAATTCTGATAAAACTGTGTTTGCGTATTTTGTAGTTTTATCTACATCTTACAAAATTTTTGTCAATATTGAACCAGAAGGGTCAGGTGAAGTAGGAATATCACCAGCACTAAATAGTTATCCTGAAGGAACTCAAGTTCAACTCACTGCTAATGCAAAACAAGGATATGTTTTTTCAGGATGGAGTGGAGATATCACAGGTACTCAGAATCCTATAACTATTGTGATGAATTCAGATAAACACATAACAGCAAACTTTGTTGAATTAACTGGAGGTGGAGGAGGGACTACAACATATAAACTTATAGTAAATGTTTCACCACAGTCATCTGGAGAAGTATCTTTGAACCCGGTCGGTGGAGAATATCTACCTAATACTCAAGTTCAACTAACAGCAACACCTAATAGTGGTTATATTTTCAGTAGTTGGAGTGGTGATATAGAAAGTAGTGAAAATCCTATAACAATTACCATGGATTCTAATAAAACAATAACAGCAAATTTTATAACTGGTTATATTTTAACTTATGAAATCAATCCTAGTGAAGGTGGAAGTATTATATTTACTCCTCAAGGAACTGTTATAAGTTCAAATAAAAGAGTTTTTTCTCCTGGGACATCAGTCCAACTTTTAGCTGTACCTAATTCAGGTTTTAGTTTTGACAAATGGGTTGGTGGTATAGGTTCTGGGTTTGAATATAGCCGTAGTAATCCTTTAACAATAATTATGAATTCAGACAAATCAGTTGCTGCAATTTTTGTTTCTAAATAAATTTTTTTACAGTTATAATTATTATTTTTCCGACGATAAAAAATTATTAAAAAAATTTTTTCTTGCCTCTTGACAAACAAAACATATATTTTGTATTACAAGTATAGACAAGTTATGTAATTTTATTAAAAAAGGAGGTTTAAAATAAATGAACCAAAAAATAAAAATCATAACAACACTAATGTGTAGCATATTGTTGTTGACCGGGTTCACATATACTGCTGTTCTGGATAACTTTGAAGATGGTGACAATGGTAACTGGTGGGGTGGATATTGGTATACATTTGATGATTCTCCAAACAATGGTGATTCTGTAGTAAATCCTTTACCCGATGCAAAAGGTGGAATAGGTTTTATACCATCAGATGTTACTGACCAACCAGGCAATAATTATGCAGCACGTATGTGGGGAGAACTTGGTGGTGGATACCAGTATGCATTTGTAGGTATGGGTACTAACCTTGGTCAGATTGGTGACAGTCCTGCACCAGTAAATATCTCTCAATACACAGGGGTAAGATTTAAAGTAAAAGGTACTGGAACATATCAGTTTAAAATTGTAGACCCAAATGCTGCAAATCGAAATTATAAAGTTTATCTTAAAACTTTTACAGCAAGTTCTTCCTGGCAAACAATAACTGTTAATTTTAACGAAACAGATCTTGCTTATGGTTGGGGAAATTATAATAACAAAATAGCACCAAATGATCAAACCAACTGGGCTGATAAACCAGCTCTTTCAACAGTTCTTCAAGGTGTAGAATCATTTCAATGGCAAACTGTTGACCAAACTCCTGGTACTCAAGTTGACCTCTGGGTTGATGATATAGAACTTATTGGTAGTGGCTCAACATTGCCAACAAAACCTACTTCGTCATCAAGCGATGGTTTAATTGACGATTTAGAAGATGGTGATGCAGCAAACAATTTAGGTGGGTATTGGTTCACTTTTAATGATTCTGCTGATGGAGGAAACACAGAAGTTAATCCTCCACAAGGAACAGATTTTACTCCTACAACACCATCTGCTGGTAATAGTAGCCAATATGCAGCAAAATTTTCTTGGACAATATCTAATCCAGCATATATCAACCCTTATGCTGCTTTAGGGACAAATTTAACACCTGATGGCCCACCATCTTATGCTGATGGTACAAATACTACTGGTATAAGAATAAAATATAAATCAGATGCTCACCATATATTAAAAATTAATGCTAATGTAAACGGAGTAGAATATCCATACCAAGTTGGTTTACCACCAACAGGTGGTGCTTGGAAAGATGTTATTTTTGGTTGGGACGAGTTTGTATTACCAGCATGGTTTATGCAAGAAAAGAGTTTAGCTGGTGTTGATGCAATGAATAATTTGAAACTCTCTTTAAACAAAAGTAAAATTATTTCAATTCATTTCCAATCAGCACCTGTGAGATACAAACAAGGTGGTAGCGGAACCTTTGAAGTTGATGATATATATTCAGTAGGTGGTGCATTTGCTGGTTCAGGTGGTGGCGGTGGTGCTACAACTTATACTTTGACTGTTAATGTTGTAGGTAATGGTACAGTGACAAAAAATCCTGATAAAACAGCATATAATGCTGGTGAACAAGTAACTTTAACTGCAACACCAGGTAGCGGTGCAACTTTTGTAGGATGGTCTGGTGATGCTACAGGAACTAATCCTACTATTACTATAATAATGAATGGTAATAAAAAGATTACTGCAACATTCACCACCACAGGTGGTGGTACAACATATACATTAACAGTTAATGTTTCACCTACAGGTGGTGGTACTGTAACAAAAAATCCAAACAAAACTTCATATACTGCTGGTGAACAAGTAACTTTAACTGCAACACCTGCTTCAGGTTATGCGTTTGTTAACTGGACTGAAGGTACTACTGTTTTAGGAACAGACGCTACTTTATCAATCACAATGAACTCTAATAGAACAATCACTGCTAACTTCCAACAAGTTCAAGCAGGACAATATACTGTAACAGTTCTTATAAACCCAGCTGGTGCTGGTACTGTAACAAAAAATCCAAACAAAACTTCATATACTGCTGGTGAACAAGTAACTTTAACTGCAACAGCTAATCCTGGGTACAAATTCTCAAGTTGGTCTGGTGATGCTACAGGAACTAATCCTACTACTACTATAACTGTAACAAAAAATATGACTGTGACAGCAAACTTTACATCAACAGGTGGTGGTACAAGTGGTGGTACTACTGGAACAGTTTATATAACAGACAATCCTGTTGCACCAGGACAATCTGTTCAATTTAGAAACTTAAAATCTGGTGATGAAGTTAAAATTTACAATATTCTTGGTCAAGAAGTTACTACAATTAAAGAAGCAAATGGTGTTGCAAGCTGGGATGGTAAAGATAAAAATGGTAATCCGTTAGATAGTGGTGTTTATATTTATAAAACTACAAAAAGTGGTGCAAAAGGTAAAATTATTGTACAGAAATAATTTATAATTAATTAGGAGGTATAATATATGATTAAAAAAAGGAGGTATGATATATGATTAAAAAAATTAGTGTTATAACCTTAGGTTTAACAATAACAACATCAATGTTGTTTAGCCAAGCAGCACAGTTTTTAAAAATAGTCCCAGGAGCAAAACCTGCTTCTATGGGTGAAGCATACACTGGTGCTGCAAATGATGTATATGGTGTGTACTACAATCCTGCTTCTGCTGGTAAAATTACTGATAAACAAGCAGTTGCTTCATATATTTCTTTATATGAAGGTATGGGATATATGTATGCGGCATATGCTCAAGCATTACAAAGCGGTGGTGCTATAGCAGCACAGATTGGATATATGAATTATGGTAGTGTTGATAAATATGTTGCTGGACAAAAACAAGGAAGTATCTCACCTACAAGTATGGTTATAGCAGCAAGTTATGGTATGGAAATGAAGACAAACCCTGGTTTGTTTGTAGGTGCTTCAGCAAAACTTATACAAGAAACTTTAGAAGCATCAGCAAACGCGTTTGCGTTAGATGCTGGTATACTTTATACTTTACAAGGACAGCCAGCAGTTATCGGTGCAAGTATATCAAATCTTGGTTCTGGGATAAAGTTTAAAAATGAAGAAAGTAAACTACCAATGGTTATCCGTGCTGGTGTTGGATATAAATATAGTGAACAGATAAATATCGCAGCTGATATTTCAAGTGCAGATGGTACTACAGGTGTACATTTAGGATTTGAATATCTAATGCAACAATTTGTAATTCGTGCTGGGTATTCTACACTTTCTGGTATTTCAGCAGGTGCTGGGATTAATTTAGGTGAGAAATATATTTTAGACCTTGCTTATGTTCAAGGTTTAGCAGATTTAGGTAGTGTATTTAAAGTTTCGTTGTGGCTAAAATTATAAATTTTTAAATATTGTTGTTTGTCATTAAGATGAGTCCCGCCCGAGCGGGGCGACAAAACAATTTCGTATTTTTTACAAAAGTATTGACAACTTGTTTTAAAAATCGTATAAAGATAATATATAAAAAAAGGAGGTATAAATAATTTATGAATAAACAGCTAAAATTGTTCATAGTTTTAGCATCAGTTGTATTCATATTTTCTTGTGCAACACAGCATACACAGACACCATCACTTAAACAAGAATCTAGTCAAGTTCAACAACCAAGTTCTACTTCTGCTCAACCTTCTACTACTGCACAGGCACAAGCTACAAGTTCTCAAACACAGACAACTGGGTTAAAACCAGTAGTGTTTTTTGACGATGTGTTTCCTTCATACGGATATACATATCCTGAAAATGGACTCTACAGAGAATGGATTGATGAAAAAAAATCTGGTTTAGCATCAGCGAGATTTCAATGGAGAGCAGGGAAAGGTTCATGGTGTGGTGGCGGTATAGGTCTTGTAAGACCAGTAGATTTGACACCTTACAGACAAAATGGTAAACTTGAGTTCTGGATCAAAGGTGAGAAAGGTTTAGAAGGTGTAAGAAAAGTTGGATTTCAAGATTCAAAAGGATATTATTCAATGCGTCCTTTGAGATTATACATCAGAGATATAACTACAGATTGGCAAAAAGTATCAATACCTATGAGCCATTTTGAAGATGATGCTTTAATGTGGGATCCTTCTGTTGGGCAAGAAATTCCCGGTACTATAGATTGGACTTCTATTGTTCAGATAAAATTTGATTTTGGTGAAGGTACTGGCGAGACAAATACAATCTATGTTGATGAAATAAAAGTTGTCCCATAAAATAATAAACAAAACAACACAAATTTTTTTGCGCTTTTAATTTTTTAAAAAATTAACTTTTTATAAATTACTTATTTTTGTTCTTTTCTTGTATACTTGTCAGTATTTTTCTAGTCATAAAATAATAAAATTATATTTTTTATATCAATATCTTTGATTAAACTAAAATGGTAAAACAATTTTATTGTCATTGAGACACTCTAAACTACGATTTTGTTTCAGATTGATTATACTTCTAAAACCTTTTTAAAGCATATAAGGATAAATGCCACAATTTTCTTTCATTCACATTTTTAAGTGTTAGCGTAAGATTTTGCAACTATATGACATTTTGTGTTGTAGTTTCAGCACCTTGTGCTGATATAAAAAATTTGCTAAAAATCTGCAGTTGCTGTCCTTATCCTACATAAAAATAAATAATTTGTTTTAAGTTATTTTTTACACTTTGTTTTAGATGTTATAAATATGTCAGATACTTGTTATGATGTGTATCGTAGTGGTTAAAAATTTATAATTAAAATTTTTTTTAAAAAACTATTGACAAAAAGTTAAAAATGTATTATTATATAATTGATGAAAGAAAAATTTATTTCTTTGTATAAAACTTTGTTTACAAAAGGTTTACTTGTATTATTCTTGTTTATAAGTTATGTTTATAGCCAGGGTGATTTAAAAATTGTTGACCCAGAAGACCAATCTTCAGCACCTGACTGGGGCGAAATATATATTGCTGACGATGCTAACTATATTTATTTTCTCTTCCATAATTACAAACCAGTAAGTTCTACTCTTAGTAATTTAAACGTTATAGTATGGATAGACGCAGATAACAATCCTAACACTGGCGATCCAGGAGTAAACGGTGCTGATTACAGATTTAAGATATATGGATTATCAAATGATACTGCTGGATGGGGAACAAAAGTTAATCCTATTGAATACTGGCATACTTCATGGAAGAGTTGGGAGTATATTGATTTTAAAGAAGAAGGTAATGCACCATCTGATATTAATGGTAATCAAAGTAATGATGGCTCACAAACATTGCCTACAGGCAGAGTTGCTGGTGTTGCTTGTGGTATAT
>Ga0080004_1131610_pt1 | contig 109428 bp, 123 predicted proteins | sample WasSprMetagenome_FD_69207 | JGI IMG/M metagenome (GOLD analysis project Ga0080004, IMG submission 69207) | Sulfidic aquatic microbial communities from Washburn Spring, Yellowstone National Park, USA - WS (SPADES assembly) (version 2) | ecosystem: Environmental > Aquatic > Thermal springs > Hot...
GAGTTCCCTTGACAATGGGCCCCCCGGCACTATTCTTTGCAGCCCATCTAACCTGCCAGACCCTTAATTTACCTCCTCCGGTCTGGGTAACGGCAGGAGATATAGGCGATGGTGTCGGAAGCAGAATCATATACCAGCACTTAACAACCAACATAAAGACCCTTAAACCCAAGATCCTTACTCTACACTACCTTCTTCCTATCACCCTCTTAGCCAAGAACATGATGCTAACAATAAGAGAAATGAAGCCCACCCTTATAGCCGACGCTGGCTCAATGTACGTTATGAAGTCTATAAGAGCGGCCAAAGAATTCGATCTATTTACACCAGACCCAGGAGAAATGGCGTTCATCGCAGATCCTCAAGCTGTACACCCAGCGTATATGCAACGCTATCTCTTCGACTTCGACACAACTAATATACCGGCTCTGATTGAGCAAGCCTACAAACACGGCAATGTACCTAGGGTTCTTCTGGTTAAAGGGGCTAAAGACTACATAGCTAAAGATGGTAGAATAATTGCTGTTATCGATGAACCGAATATACCCGCGCTTGAACCGATAGGTGGGACAGGAGACACCATAACAGGAATAGTATCTGCCCTGATCTACAGCGGCTTAGAGGTTGAGAAAGCAGCTGTAATAGCGGCTAAAACAAATAGAGTTGCTGGAAAGCTCGCCAACCCAACGACTGCAACACGTGTTTTAGAAATTGCATTACAGATACCTAAAGCGCTGTTAGACTGTCTACATTATTAGGACCTGGATTAAGCTGCACCCTCCTTCTTTTCTTTAGCTTCAGTTTGCTGCTGAGAAGAGTCTTCTAATACCAGCTGCTTCTTCTCATAGTCAATGACAACCGCTTTAAGCTTACTGAGGAAACTATGTCCTAAAATCACATCTACACCAGTCTCCATCGGTAAGTCGTGTGGTAGCGCCGCGACATTCTTAACCACCAAATCGCCTACCCTTATCTCATCTATTGTAATCTCTACCGCCTCAATCGGACCAGCTATGGTATAGGCAAGCAAAACCCCGGATTCTTCGGTCAAGCCAATCATCATCTCTCTATATGCTGGTTCGTAGCCTAGATGTAGCGCATCAACCTTTGGTATTATAACGTATTGTGCTGCTGGGTCTACAATACCACGTAGCTCCCTTCGCTTACCGTTTTTACCGACTACTTGAACAAACAGAGTCGGAGCATCCTTAAAAGGTATTACAACCCTCGTCATAGAACCACCAACCATCCTTCGCGAAATACGTCACCTGTGTAGAAGAAGCAAACATCATTTTCATTAAGAAACTTCTCCCTGACCGCGATCCTATGAGGACCTACGAATAACAATTCGAAGTCAACAGGTTGCCCGTTTTCATCCCTCTTTAACACGCGCGTAGCAACCCAAAGGTTAGGATACTTCTCTCTAATAGATTTTAGATCCATCAGGGTAGGTTCCAGAAGCCGCTCATTATATATCTTTCTTTTTTAGCGTGGCAAAACTTCGCTTCCAACAACCACACATCTTAGAGCAGCAACATCCTACACTTCACACCTCTCTTTATATACTTCCCCCGGGATCTCTTGCTTACACAGGCGCGCTGCTCACGGCACAAACCCGACACATCTAACCACCGCCGTAGCACCGGCATACGACCCCTACTTTTACGAAAAAGTTTTTTGTTAGATGCTGCTTTGCCCTCCCCTTTAGTGGACCATACAATCTTAACAGACTCCTTTAGGAGGTAGTTCAAAGTCGAAAGCTTTCACAAAACAGAAGCCGTTCCTTCTAAACCCCTTATCTCCCTTTAGTAAAAATAAAACAATATAAGGTTGTGGCTGAAGAGGGTATGTAGTATGGCGTTTACAGCCTTATATGACTTTATCGTCGTTGGTGGTGGCATTAATGGTTTAACAGCCGCTTGCTACTTGGCCAAAGCAGGATTCAAGACCATCCTTTTGGAGAAGAAGAGCGTAGTCGGAGGCGGCGCTATCACTGAAGAAATCACCTTACCCGGTTTCAAACACGATGTTTTGGCGACCTCTATTCACATATTCAAAGCAGGCCCTATCCAGCAAGACCTAGAACTTGAAAAATATGGTTATCGTGAACTTAACCCTGAGCCCGTAGCTGGCACACCCTTTAAAGGTAACTCCGCTATAATCATCTATAAAGACCCTGAAAAGACCTTTAAAACCGTTGAACGCTTCTCGAAGAAGGATGCAAAGGCGCTTGAGAATCTCTACAGATTCTATTTGAACAATAAGGAGAGGCTTCTCGGCGGACTTTACGGGCCACCAGTGCCCCTAGGCACACTAATAACATATCTTGAAGAAAGTGAAGAGGGTCGGGAGTTCATAAGGCTAATGTTTATGTCTGCTAAAGATTTTCTCGACGAAAATTTTGAAAGCGATGTGGTAAAGGCTTTCCTAACGTTATTGGTGTGCAACCAAGTTCCTTATGGACCAGAAGACAGCGGTAGCGTACCTCTTATGTTGACCCTTTATGGTCTTCTACAAGAAAAGGGTTGCGGTATACCTGTAGGCGGCATCAAAACTTTAGCCGATGCCTTGGCTCTCTGCTTTCAAGCACACGGCGGCATAATAGCCAAGAACGCAGAGGTTACGCAGATAATGGTGCAAGACGGTGCTGCAAGAGGTGTTAGGTTAAGTAGTGGTAGAGAGATCGAGGCTAAGCGTGGTATCGTCTCTAACGTCGAGCCTAAAACCCTCTTCTTCAATTTAGTAGGTAAAGACCATCTGGACCCAGCTTTTGTTAAAAAGGTTGAGCGCTTTAGATACGCAAGAGTCACAGAAGTTATGGTACATGCGGCGCTAGACGCCTGGTTAGACTTTAAACCAACAGATTTGCAGAGAGCTGGAATAGTTCAGATAGGTCCCTCTCTACGTTACATCTCAGAAGCATACAACCAGTGTGTTAATGGTATCCCACCTAAACGCCCCTTCATATCTATCAACAACACATCTATCTATGACCCTTCAAGAGCGCCTGAGGGTAAGCATACGCTTTGGGCATTAGCGAGAGCACCTGCAAAACTCTCTAAAGGCGATTGGAGTGATGTAAAAGAGAAGTTCGCTGACAGAGTTATAGAAGTCATATCGGCGTATGCACCAAACATTGACAAGATCATACTGAAGAGAGTTGTTTACTCGCCTGAAGATATTCAAAGCATAGCCCCAAACATAATCCTCGGAGACCCTTGTATAGGAAGCGCAACCCTAGACCAATCTATGGCTCTACGCCCCTTCCCAGGCTGGTCGACCTACCGCACACCCATCAAAGGGCTCTACATGTGCAGTGCCTCTACACATCCAGCTGGTGGTGTAAGTGGGGCGCCTGGGTATAACGCTGCAAAAGTCATTCTAGAGGATATAGAGAAGGGTGAAATATGATGTGTGTCGGTCAGTAAACAGAGAACACGCCGCGCCCCTGATAAGATGAATTTGTTTTAGTGTTTGCTAGTTCAAGAAAAAGGGGTAGGTGAGGGTTGATTGCCCCCGCCTAGGCCTTTCCGATTCTGAAGACCTTGGTTCCGCAGTTTGGGCATACACCTACGATAGCTGGTTTGTTGTTCTTGAGTGTGGTCGGTTTGGGGTCCTTTATTTCAACCTTCTTTCTACATTTTACGCAATATGCTTGCGGCAACTCTTAGGACCTCTGGTGGAGAGGTCGAGTAGATTAGGTATTTAAGCTGTAGGATTAATGTTAGCCTTGGTAAGGCGGTCTGGCAGTAGGTATGATCTCTAGATTGATGATCTTCCCCTCCCTAAGTATGGTCAAAACTACCTTCTGGTTGGGTGAAACGTTCAGAGAAACGTATGCAAACCAATCTTCAGTGGTGTACGTCCGCCTACCGTCAACAGCCAATACTATATCACCAGGCTTATACGCATAACCTGTAAGCGTTCTTACACGCGTCCAAGCCTTTAAACCAGCCTTCTCAGCAGGTGTGTTGGGTTTAACCTCTATTACCATGAGCCCGTTCTGATAGGGATCAACCTCCAGTATGTTATAGGTTTTAATGATCTCTGGGGTTAGTGTTATCGCTGAGAAGCCGAAGTAGGGGTGCTCATAATAGCCTTTAGATACAAGGTCTGTGGCCACTCTCTTAACTATGTTTGATGGTATGGCGAAGCTAAAGCCCACGGATGTGCCCGCGTTGGTTATGCCGATGACCTCACCATCTAGGTTGAGGAGTGGGCCGCCTGAGCTGCCTGGCGCTATGGTTATGTCGAGCTGTAAAACTGGCACTATGATCGGTTCGAGGTCTATGAGCCTATTGACTTGACTTATCACGCCTACTGAGAGGCTGCCTGTCAGCCCAAGCGGATTACCTATAGCTACCACAGTCTCCCCTATCCATATCGCTGAAGAGTTACCTAGTTTTAGAGGAAGAGCATCAGCCGGTTTTCTATCAATCTTCAGCACAGCCACATCAGAATAGGGGTCTGTCGCTAACACATACGCGGTAGTTCTTGTCTGATCATAGAACTGAACATCAGCCACGCTAACCCCATCTACCACATGCCAATTAGTTAAAATCAGGTTCTCACTGTAGACGAAGCCTGAGCCTTGCCCCAGCGATGTCCTTATCACCACAACCGACTTGTAGACCTTCTCATAAACTCTGCCAGGTGTCTTTTCCTCAACACTCTCCTTCAACACTGTTAAGCTCTGATTCAGCGCAGCGAGTTTTGATGTCAGCGACTGGTTTAGAGTCGAAATCATCCCAACGATCTGAGTCGGTACGCTCTCATTAAGTGTTGCTAATTCGCTCACCAGCCTACTACTGCTCCGAGACAAGTTTTGGACCTCTGCATCTATACGTTGCAACTTACTGCTCAACTGGTTTACCGAACCCCTCAAAGCAGCGATCTCTGCGTTTGTCAAGTATCCACTTATAACCGCTAAAAGTAAGGCTATACTCGAAATCACAACAGCAGCCGTGACTGTTTTATTCAACAAAAAACACTGCCTCCTTTTGACTTATAAGTTTTTAGCAGAACTTCAAGAAAATATGAGCGAAATCTGCTGCGACCAACTTCTTTAAACGCTTCATAAAAAGGTATTTAGCTTTTGTTCTAAAAGCGATGCTTTGGCCGGAGATTGTATCCAGACTTATAAGGTTTTTAACAATCTTGCGCTATACCGCTAACGCTGTGTCTGAGGAGCATATTGTGAGGGAGCTTACCAATTTATGTATGAGGAGGCTAAAGTGCATTTTCATTTGGTAAAGATCGGTCCTAGTAAAGCGAGCACGATAGCAGCTAGTGTAGGCTTAGCCAGGGTGAAGACGTATCGAATACTACGGAAGCTTGTTGAGGAAAGATTAGTTGAGTTTCGCTCAGCAAGCCCGGCTCTTCACCGCTCATCCAGCACAAGGAGTGCTGAACAACCTACTTCAGCAGAAGAGGAATAGGCTCAAGTCGGCTGAAGTAGGTTTACAGGGTCTGTTAGAGGAGTGGCGCAGGCTACCCATAGTAACTACACAGATTCAGCGGCAAAAGTTTAGGATCATACAAGGTAGGGTTCAGATATACTCGTAGAGAGTAAGGATGTTGGGTAAAGTGGTTAGGCAAGCGCTCTTTTTGACACAAGGAGATGATGTGGTTTGGTTGAGGCATGGCGGTGTTCAAGACGCTCAAAAAGGCCTTACTCTAGGTTTAATGTAGTCTTATATCCACTTTTAGACCCTCCTGTTAAGATCGCCCTAGAATGGTGTGGTAATGCTAGCAGCTAGACTATCTTATCTTCTCTCGCTAAAACAATTGATGTGAGACCTTCTAAAGTATTTTTGGTTACATCCTCATAAATCATAAAGCAAGCAACAAATCTTGCCTCGATCTACTGTTTGGGCTAATCAAACTCTCTGATTCAGCAGATATACGGAAGAAGATCTTAAGCTTAGTTTCTGAGAGCAATTCGAAAGAGCAATTCGAAGTAGTTGAAGTCACACTTCTGGTTTAAGAACCTCTTAGTCGCCAAACTTTGGTTTATCAACTTAGCTGGCAATATTTTCAAATAGTATGCTACCGTATACCAAAAGAGGTGAGCGATATCTGGCTGCAACCGCCTTTAGACGCTTTGTAGAAGAAGTGGTCACATTAATCGGGAAGAGAGTAGCCGTCTCGACCACATACAACAAAACCTATGAAGGAGACTTAGTAGGTGTAGATGAAAACTTAAACATTATACTAAACAACATAACTGGTGCCAAAGAAAAGGCCTTTAAAATAGTCATAAACGGAAGATTCGTTCAAGAAATCTGCTTAGTTGAAAAACCCTTCGACCTAAGGGCTCTAGCAGACAGGCTCAACAAAGTCTTCCCAGGAATGGTCAAGCTAAGAGAAGATATAGGCGCCATCATAGTCATGGAGAAGATAAAGGTCACACCTGAAGGCGTAGAGGGAACAGGATTAGCAGCGGAAAAAGTCAAGACAGTTTACGAGCAGTTCTTGAAAGAAGTCAAACAGACGCAACCTTGAGCATAAGGTGCTTCGAGGTCAAGGCAACTGACCTCTTAGGTAGAATAGGAAAGCTCTACACCAAGCACGGCGCACTTGACACACCAGCCCTCCTCCCAGTAGTGCACCCTATAAACCAAGAAATCGACTTAAACACCATCAAAAAGATGGGCTTTAAGGCTGTGATGACCAATGCTTACATAACACTAAAACGTATTGGAGAAGAGACGACGAAAAGAGGCATACACTCAATTCTAGGCTTCGACGGCATTATCATGACAGATTCAGGAGGTTACCAAGTGCTGGAGTATGGTGATGTAGATGTCACACCATCTAAGATGACCACCTTTCAAGAAGAAATCGGTTCAGATATAGCGGTAGTGCTAGATAAACCAACGGGCTTCAGCAGAAACCGGGCCTTCGCAGAACAGACCGTCAAAGAAACACTAAAAGCAGCCAAAGAAACGATAGAAACAAAGAAGAGAAGCGACGTACTCTGGGTAGGGCCTATCCAAGGAGGCCTATTTACAGAGCTAGTAGCAGAAAGCGCTAGGAGCACATCATCCCTACCATTCGACCTACACGCCCTAGGAAGCCCAACGCATGTCATGGAATCATACCACTACCGTTACCTAGTGAAGATGATAATAGCGGCTAAAACAAACATCCCCCTAAACAGACCCCTTCACTTATTCGGAGCAGGCCACCCACTAACGATGCCACTAGCAGTAGCCTTAGGCTGCGACCTCTTCGACTCAGCCTCCTACATCCTATATGCTAAAGATGACCGCTACCTAACACCTACAGGCACTCTAAAACTCGATGATCTTGTGGAGCTGAGCTGCCCCTGCCCAGTATGCACACAATATACACTGGACGAAATAAAAGCGGCGGAGAGAGCTGAACGTGTCAAACTCCTAGCCACACACAACCTCTACCTCCTACAATCGGAGATCAAGCGGCTCAAACAGGCGATAATCGATGGTAGGCTATGGGATGCGGTTGCGCATAAAGCGAGAAGCCACCCAAGGCTCTGGTCGGCATTCGAAGACTTTACCAAGCACGCTAAGCTACTAGAAGACGGCACACCTCTATTCAAAAGGAGAGCCATCTACCTATACACAGAAGAAGATTTGAGGAGACCAGAGGTGAAGAGAGCAGTGGTGATGGTAAGGAGAGAGTATCGCCCAAAGAAGACAAGCGCATTAATCATATTCACCATATCGACTGGGGAGAGGATTCTAGCAACACCCTTCTGCAGACGCCTTCTACAACAAGGGTTAGAAGACTATCAGCTCCTCTACTTATCACCAATTTACCGCATAGTACCCATAGAGCTCACAGAAATCTACCCATTCTCGCAAACACTCCACCCAACCAGCCTACACAACCTACCCACACGAACCCTACTCAAAGAAGTCAAGAGAATAGTTGCGGAAGGAGGATACAAGCAGATCGTAGCGGTCTGCCTAAACAAGCACCTACACACCAAACTAACAACTCTAGCAAACAAACTTAACATCAAGCTACTCGACTACTGTAAACGAAGCTCTAAAGGGCAGATAGAGGCTGCTGAAGAAGTGATGCGCCTTCTCTGCGCATCACCCTAGGTGTAGATCGATTCGCCAGCTTTGCTCGCCTTAGCTTGAGCCTTCTGCAGCTCAGATTCGATAATCTCAGCCCCCCTAAGTAGTGTTGAGACGTCAATCTCAAACCCATAGTACTTTGATAGCACAGTAACGGCTGTGGCGGTTGCCCTCGGATCCATACTCTCGGTTGAAGCGTAAGCCAATATTGCGAAAGCCGGGTAGCCTCTTGCCTCAAAGTAGTTTAGGAGGATTGCCACAGGCCCTACTATGATGTGATCATCCTCCAAAACCTTCGCTCCCTCCAACTCCCCTCTCGGCTTGTAGCTTGAGGTATACGCTATTCTATAGGTGGTATCATCGTACCTCAGACTCGAATCCAGCCCACCTATGAGCGCGACCTCCTTAAACCCTGACTGTATAATCCACTCGCCTATTGCTCTGAAGAACTCTACTTCAGAATCCTTATATGGTGGCGCCTCCACCTTTAATATAGCGAGTGAACCTTTTCTGAAGACCTCGTAAGGTGTGACTAACCTGCCTTGGAAAGTTGAAGAGATAGGTGCGATGAAATCAGTGTCGAGTATGACAACCCTCTCAGCTGCGAGTCTCTGGATGAGATACTTTACTGTCCAATACCCAGTGGCGCCAATGCCATGGAAGCCAGTAATTAGGCTACATCCGTCGAAGCGGACATTAGGCGGAAACGCTCTTAATATCAACTTATTACCCCCTAGCGAAAGACTTAACTTACCACCTCTTCGCAAAGATGCCTATAAAAGGTAATCTGAAGATGGAGGTAAAAGTCCTTGGCTCAGCGAGAGAAGTAGGAAGATCGGCTGTGCTACTGAAGAGTAGCAGCGTAAACCTCCTCCTAGATTTTGGAGTCTTAGTGCAGAAGGAGATAGGCTTCCCCGTGCACGTACAGCCTAAAGAGGTAGACGCCATCCTACTGAGTCACGCGCACCTAGATCACTCAGGAGCGCTGCCTCTCTTCTACCTAAGCAACGGCCCCAGAACCTACACAACACCACTCACATTAGAGCTGACAAGACTCCTTATAGAAGACTTTCTCAGAATATCGGGCTTCTACCTCCCCTTCGAATACCTCGACCTACTCGAGATGATGAAGAAGACAGTAACAATAAGCCCAGAGGAGAGAGTAAAGATCTCTGGCTTTGAAGTAACCTTCTATGACGCTGGGCACATACCCGGATCGACCTCAATCTTACTCGAAGGGGAAGGGAAACGTATTCTCTATACGGGGGACATAAACGATGAGGACACACAGCTCTTAAAAGGAGCTAACTACGAAGTAGGCGAGCTCGACCTTTTGATAATAGAAAGCACATACGCGACCGAAGAGCACCCGCCTAGAAAAGAAGTTGAGAGGAGCTTTGTAGAATACGCTAAAGAAGTTGTGGAGCGTGGCGGCACATTATTTGTACCCGCCTTCTCAGTTGGGCGCGCTCAAGAAATAGCTTGTGTATTGTCCTCCTATAACTTCCCGTATCAAGTTTATATGGATGGCATGGCGCTAAAGACCAATGAGATCCTATTTAGATATCCACAATATCTACGAGATCCGAGAGCCTTTAGAAAAGCGATAAGCAACGTGGAGGTTGTAACATCTTGGAAGCTAAGAAGGAAAATAATCAACACACCATCAGTTATAATCTCGCCAGCAGGTATGCTAGTTGGCGGCGCAGCTGTCTTCTACAACCAGCAGATAGCGCAGAGAGAAAAGAATGCTATAGCGATAGTAGCCTACCAAGTCCAAGGGACACCGGGAAGAACCCTACTTGAGAAAGGGCTTGCGCTCGTAAACGGCAGACCGACGAAAGTGAAGGCTGAGATAAAAAGATTCGACTTCTCATCTCATTGCGGTAAAAGTGGGCTAATGAATCTGATACGGAAAGTCAACGGCAACCCAAAGATTCTCATGGTCCACGGCGAAGAAGAATCTTGTGTATCATTCGCTAAAGCCGTTAGAGAAAACTTTGGGTTTGAAGCGTACGCACCTAGACCAGGAGACATCTTCCGGATTTAATCTACCATAGATGCTGCTTCAGAAGGAAATTTTATTGACGGAGAGAAACGAAGAAATGACACAGGAAAGAAAGACGATGGTGAGACGATAGAAATATTCTTCTGTTAAGTGAGGACATCGGTGTAAAGGAGACCTCCAAAACAATATATATAACGTCGTGGTACTAAGTGAGGAGGGTAGAGTGGAGAGACAATGGTAGTGGTAGGTTGGGAATGGATCGTTATAATAGCCATCGTAGCAATACTACTGATTTGGGGTCCTGGGCAGATACCTAAATTAGCCAGAGCGTTGGGTCAAGCAAAGAAAGAGTTAAAGCAAGCAAGCGAAGAAGGCGAAGAGAAAGAAGCCGTGAAGAAAGAGGAGGCAAAGGTAGAAGTAGACCCCCTCATAGTTACAGCCATAAAGATGGGTATAGATGTTACTGGAAAGACCAAGGAGCAGATCTCGCAAGAAATAATCGCCAGAAGCAAAGCAAAACAATCTTAACCCACTAAATTTTTGGTACTCAAGCAGCCCTATAGATATGCAAACTCTTAGTCCTGACTGTTGTTCGCCTAATCTCAGATCAAAGATAGAAGAATTTGGTTATTTAAGACGCTTAATGAGCAAAGCTCTAGATGAGGAGGCAGAGAATAATCCGCCGCAATCATCTTCTTGACGAAGCTGCTTTGTGAACGACTTTAGAAAGCGTATAAATATTGATAATTTTGATTCTAAGTGATGCAGCCGCAGGTAGAGGGGTTACTTAACGAAGCGCTGCTACTTCTCTCAAACTTATCTTATTCCTTGGTTAGGCAGTTCGCTGCTTTAGTTCTATCTTACCTCTTCGCCATACCCTATGGTATTGTGGCTGCCAGGAGTAGAAGGGCTGAGTCGGTTATGCTTCCTATTCTCGATATCCTTCAATCTGTTCCTATCTTGGGGTTCTTTCCTGTAGCGGTGCTAATCTTCATCGCGGTCTTCGGAGGCTCTAGAGTCGGTGTTGAGTTAGCAGCCATCTTCTTGATCTTCACAAGCCAAGCTTGGAACCTAGCATTCTCAACATACGAGTCTGTTTCAGCGATACCTAATGAGCTCCTTGAAGCGTCGAAAGCCCTCAGATTAGGGAGGGTAGGGCGGATGATGAAGCTATACCTACCCAGCTGCGTACCTAAACTGGTGTATAACGGGATGATGTCTTGGGCAGGTGGCTGGTACTTTCTGGTAGCGGCGGAGATAATCACTATAGGTTCAGAGGAGTATAGAGTGCTTGGGATAGGTAGCTATATCACTGAAGCGACCTACTCTGGTAATCTGAGCCACGCCCTTCTTGGGTTGGGTGCGCTCATCTTTACAGTCGTGGTTGTAGATCTTCTGCTATGGGCTCCGTTAAGGGATTATGCTGAGCGCTTCAAATATGAAGCCTTCGCCCACGAAACGAGGCAACCTACCTTTTATCAGCGAAGTTTAAAATGGCTTGAAAAGCGGTTGAAAAGACCTTCTCTGCCTACGGCTAGGCTGCATGGCTTAGAGAAGAGCAAAGAGATCATATCTGTTGTTTACAGACCTCTATCTAAGGTGGAGATGCATACAAAACTTATCCGCATTCTTTTAATCAGTGTGGTTGTGGTATTGGTTACTTTTATCTTACTATCTCAGTATGAGAGGCTTGTTAAGAATATTGTTGGGTTTGTGGAGTCGCTTAAAGAGCCTCAATCCTTGAAAGAGTTGAGCTTGCTGCCACAAGCGCTCCTCGCCTCTATAGCCAGATTAAGTTTAGCTTACGTAGCGAGCTTAGCTTGGACTTTACCCTTGGCTGCTTGGCTGGCTTGGAGGGGTGCTGCCATATTCAGCCTACTAGGTGTTTTAGCGTCTATACCAGCTACTGCGCTCTTCCCGCTAATAATCAATGTGACGATACATCTACCTTACGGTCTATTCTTAACCTCGATAATTTTGACGATGACTGGTATGCAATGGTACATTCTATTTAACTTGATTGGCGGCTTCAGAAGCGTACCCTCTGATATCGTTGAGGCTGCACGCTCCTTCGGATTGAGAAGGTTAAGCCTATGGAGGACAGTTATGTTACCAGCTGTAATGCCCGCGCTTATCACAGGCAGCATCACAGGCTGGGGTGGTGGTTGGAACGCTCTTATCGTATCAGAGTACATCAACTACGGAGGTGAAACATATACGGTTTTAGGTTTAGGTTCTATGCTGGATAGGGCTGCTTACGAGCTCGGTAACTTAACCCTACTTCTAATCATCCTTATAACCATGACTTCCACCATCGTGTTTATGAATAGAGTGATCTGGAGGAGAGCATACCACTATACGCTAGATCGATATAGGTTCGAGTAGAGGAGAGTGTGATGCCGCTCTTAGAGCTAAGAAACGTAACAAAATCTTTTACATCCAAGTCCGCAAGACCATTTGTAGTCTTAGAGCACATAACGATGTCTGTGGATAAAGGGGATTTTGTCTGCATAGTCGGTCCTTCCGGCTGTGGGAAGTCAACGCTCCTTAGAATAATCTGCGGCCTCATGCCTCCTACCGATGGTCAAGTCCTCTACAAAGGGGCCGAGGTTAAAGGTGTTTGTGAGGAGATGGCTATGGTTTTCCAAAGCTTCGCACTCTTCCCGTGGCTAACCGTCTTAGAGAATGTTGAGTTAGGTCTCTACTCGAAGAAGATGTCTAAAGAGGAAAAGAGGAGGAGGGCGCTAAAGATGATTGAAATGATAGGGTTGAAAGGGTTCGAGGAAGCGTATCCCAGAGAGCTCTCTGGCGGTATGAAGCAGAGGGTTGGTTTAGCGAGGGCGTTTGTCTCTGAGCCTACCGTTTTACTTATGGACGAACCCTTCTCTTCGCTCGACCCTTTGACAGCAACCCACCTTAGAGAGGAGCTCATCGATTTTTGGCTGAACCCCAATATGGCGCCCGACACAGTAATAATGGTTACCCATAGTGTGGAGGAAGCGGTCTACTTGGCTAACAGAGTGATCGTCTTAAGCCATAGACCAGGTACCATAATAAAGGAGGTGCCCGTAGATCTCCCTAGACCACGTGATCCAAGAAGTGAAAAACTATATGCGCTAGTCGACCAGATTACATCCTTAATGGCCTAAAAAGGGGTAACATATTTATGCTCAGTAAAAGGGAAAGGGGTTGAAGGTAAAAGATTGGAACCTATACCGAGAGCCCACCTTAGCGTTGTAGCTGGGCTTCTCAAGATATTAGAGGATTACGAGGGTAAAGTGGATGCCGCTAAGATTGCAGATGAGCTTATGCTGGAGCTAGACGATATACTCCCAGCGATCGAGGCTGCTGAGATGCTCGGCTTCATCAAAGTTGACGCTGGTGATCTTATACTTACTGATAAGGGTAGAGAGTATCTTGCGGGCAACTCGATGCAGCGGAAGAAGACTCTAAATCAAGCGCTTTCCAAGATCGACCTATTCAAATGGATTATTGAGCAGCTGAAGAGTAGGGGTAACGAGATGAGTAAAGAAGAGTTAATCAGATTGTTGGAAGAGGAGATGCCCGATGTAGATGCTGCGAAGATGGTTAAGTGGATTATAGAGTGGGGGAGACACGCGCTTATTCTACGGTATGACAGCAATTCTGAGACCATTAAGTTAGGCGAGCTTGCTAATAACCAGAGGTAAGATTAAATATTATCTGACCGATAGATAATAGATCGAATTGTTGCAGCAACCAGCCTCTAGGGTGCAAGAAGCAATATCTATCTTACAAAGGTTAGAAAAGGAGTTGGATGAGGTAGAAAAATGGGTGGCTGAAGCGAAGCGCGCCCTACTAACTCTGGCTGCATCAGAAGGAGAGAAAGCTATGACTGAGGCCCTAAACGAGCTGAACACTTTGGTGCAGGAGAAACTAGCTAAGGTTAAAGTTGAAGCTGAGAAAGAAGCCGAAGAAATCCTCAAAAAATCTAAAACCGAATCGATGGAGTTAAAAACTAAAATAGATAGGTCTATGGAGAAGGCCGTTGAATTCGCTGTAAAAGTTATTCTTGGTGAAAAGAAGCTTTGAAATTAAAAGGCGAACTAGCCGACGAAACATATCTAATGGCGAAGTGCTATGGAAAAAAGGGTATACTTCTACAGAGAGCGATTGTTGAGACTTTGGCCGAATCTCGTGGTCTTGAGGATCTAGTCGGCAGGCTTAAGGGAACGCCATATAATGAAGTGGTTTCTAAACTTACTAGGCCCTATACTTCAGAGAAGCTGGAGATAGCTTTCAGAGAACATCTAGCGCTAACCCACTACTCGCTCATCAAAGTATCCCCAAGACCATCCTTCTTGACAGCCTACTACCTCAAACACATTATCTGGAACCTTAAGACGATAGCGAAAGGTAAGGCTCTCGGTCTAGGTTATGAGGAGATAGCTTCAAAAGTTAACTTATACGCTGAGGAGCTGGTCGCTAGAAGAGACCTAATTCTCAGAGCGCTTTCAGCACCAGATCTGGCTGGGCTAGTGCAAGTTTTAAGCAACACCGTTTTCTTTCAAGAAATCTCTAAAGCGGCCGAACTCTACCGTGAGAAAGGTGATGTAAGAATTTTCGACACCTATCTAGACAAAGCCTTCTACACACTAATCCTCAACGAATACAACAAATTAACAAGAAGAAGCATATACTTAAGACGCCGCCCTATAAGAGAGCAAGTGAACGTAAGATCTCTCATCTCCATAGATATAGATGGCTACAACATTTTGAGCATACTGAGAGCCAAGATCTGGGGTTTGACACCCCCGCAAACAAGAGAACTTTTAGTTGAAGCTACATTTAACATACCACAAAAGGGGCTTCAAACTTTGATAGGTGCGCCTAATCTTAACGAAGCCCTAAAGAAGGTTGCTGAGACACCTTACGGCAAACTCATACCAGCTGGCGTAGTCGGGGAAGAGGCGGTCCGTAGGCTTGAATCTGAATTTGAAATCTACAGCTATAAGCAAGCTTTGAAGGCATTCCCTTGGCAGATATCAGGTCTAGGTGTGGCGTTGGCTCTGCTCAAGTTGAAGGAGGCTGAGGTTAGAAACCTTTCCGCTCTAGCTTTCGGTGTAGAGCAAGGGCTTCCGGCTAAAGAGATTATGTCGAAGATGATCCTTCTAACTTAGGTTCCCACCTTATCTCAACATATGTTGTTTCCGGTGCGATTTTAGCAAATAGCCGACCAGTGCCTTCGTAGAACTTTGTAAACCACTCGTAGAGGTGAAGCCTCAAGTCTTGAATGTAGACGATCAACCCCTCTAAAGTCATAACACCCAAGTTACCTATAATCCAGATGGGCAGCCCAATGGTGCCGATACTTAGAGTCATAGTTACCGTGAACATCAGCGCGGCGTGAACTAAGAGGAGGATGCCAATTCGAGCATAACTGACTGTGTTGGCGAGGAACTCAACTAACTTAAGTAGGAATTCGACTATCCCGAAGATGATACCCATCAAAGGACTCTCTTTTTCACCATGTTCTTTTGCTAATACACTCTCCAAGGGTTTACCGATAATTATCCAAGCAGCAGCTAGTAAGCATACTGGCAGCGTTATGGTCGAAAGAGAGCTCACTGTTACGGTTGAGCCTAGTAGCTCTGATATGATCGGAACAGGGTTGCTACTGGTGAGAACTTCTGAAAAGCTGTAGCCTGAAGCTATAAAGGCTAGGCTGAAGCCTACGCCGAACACATAGAGTAAGAGTGAAGGGATTTTAAGCGTAAAGAGCTCAATTCTATTTCCTTCCTCGACACCTTTAATCACGTCAAGCACAAGTCCTATGGAGATGTGGATGACCCCTATCAAGATGGCAACGGTAAGTACTGTGCCAACAGATCCGATGTTGAAGCCTTCGTGTTCAACGAGATGTAGGAGGTGGAAGCGTTTGAAGAAGTCTCCTATAGCTGGTAGAGAACCTAACTCTAGACCAAAGCATTCACCAACGAAGATGCCCGCTATAGCAGCGCAAGCACCAGCGGCCATTATTATCTCACCCCAATGCTTTAGGGAAGGGCTTCCTCTGAGTTTGAGTAATAGACCGAAGAGAAAGAGCAACAACCCTTGACCGAAGTCACCAAACATAATACCGTAGAAGATCGGGAAGATAAATGCGATAATGGGTGTCGGGTCGATCTCCCCACTCCGTGGGGCACCTTGGGTCAATGTGATGTTCTCAAACGGTTTTATTAGTCTCTTATTGACTAAAAGAGTAGGCTGATTAGAATGTTTCTCCTCCTCAATGAAGAGTAGGTAAGATGAATACTTCTGCTTAAACTCGCCGACCTTTTCTTGTGGTATATAACCCTCTATCACAGCAAACCTCTTCAGATCTCCTGCTTTTCTCAGCCTAGAAAGTGTTGTGTAAGCTACTTGTGCTGCCTCTCTCAGTGAAAGTAGCTTTGCGCTTGATTTAACCTTTATCTCAACTAATTTAGCTTCGCACTCGGCTACTAGGCGTTCAGCCTCCTCAAGCCTTTTAACAACTACAGCGTAGGCTACTACTGGGTTTTGAGGCAGGTCTTGAGGTATGTGGAAGGGTTTGACCTCGAAGCTACGGAGCACCTTATCGATCTGATCACTATCTGATCTTGTGCCAACAACCAGCAAGGCGCTGTCGTTCTTGGTCAATGGACATTCGACAATAAGGACTTCGGGTAAACTTCGTCTAATTTCAGCAACATCCTTCGTGGCGGCCACCGTAAACACGATATAGAACCTTCTGAACTTTGGGAGCGCATCCAAATCTATCGAGAATTGCTGAAGCATGTATAGAGTAGCTTTAAGAGTCTCATAATCAGATATCTTCTTACGCAGCTGCCTACTATCCTCGAGCAGAGCGGTAAGGGTGTTGATGAGTGGTGCAGCTTCCTTCTCTAATCTTTGAATAAGGTCGACCCAATCTTTGGCGCTCTTTACATCCTTCTCCACCCTATATCCCTTTCCAATAACTTCGAGCACACCAGGCTCAAGAGGTATATCCAGCTTCTTAACAAGCTCATCAAGGTTCGCAAAGAGCTTAAAGGCTCTACCATTTAACTCACTTAAGAATGGGTCGGCAATAGATGACTCAGGTTGCTCAGGATGGAACCACCCAAACTCAAAGAGGCTTCTAAAGCAGTCGTTGAGCTCGCTCCTAGGCAGCAGAAGTGTAACTTTGGTGAGTGGTGCTACACCCACTTTAACCCGCCGAACTCAAAGTAGGGTAAAACACTTATTTTATGTCTTTTGGCTGATTGGTAGATCTGCCAGTAGTGTTTGAAGCGCTGCGGTAAGCGCGCCTCTTTCAGCATCCTTAGCAGAACCAGCACCCACTATAATTATTGAGTCTCCATCCATAGGATTTAGAAGATCCCTTAAAGTCTTCCAAAAGTTCGAAGGATATGTTCTTTCAACATCAACATCAACACCAGGTAGGGAAAAACGCCCAGCCCTATAGAGTAGAGTTGTTGCGCCGCTAGCCCCAGCCCTTACCGCGGCATCACGCTGCTCTAACCCAGACCTTATTTTCACAGCCGAACCGCGTATAAGTATAGCGTAGTTCCAAGCCCCCTGAGAGAACAGGCCTGCGTCCACAGGTTTGGGCTTTGTGATCGTCTTAGCTAACTCTCGGTAGATAGAGGCACCGCTTTCTGTTAACCTACACCCACCTCGATCCATTTTAACGAGACCGTTCTCTTGTAGCCTGTTCAATAGGGTCCTGACCGAGCCTTCTCCCAGCCGAAGCTCTTTTGAGAGGCTCTTCCTACCCTTTGGGGCCCCTTCGCCGAGTAGAAAGAACAACTTTATCACATCCGTTATCTCAAATCCGGGCTTCGGCCCTACTGGTTTCTCAACGATCTTGATTAGTGTCTTTAGTGCGTTTAATTGCTGATTCTGCATCTATCCGAATAACGTTAAGGCTGTTGAAAAACTTGTTGCTCAACGCTCACCAGGCTTTTTTACGTTGGGGTAAGTTGATGCATCCTCATAAACCCAAGCTAATATATCCCCGCGCTGAAGTGTGTAGCGGTCTGCAGCTGTTTCACCAAGCACCCACTTGACTTGCGCCTTATCAAACCTCCACCAGAGCCAATAGTATCCTCTCTTAACTACCTTAGTACCTACACCATCAATACCGGTAACGAAGACACCTATATCACTGCCAATATACTCGACTGAGCGAGAGACTTTTAAAGTGACGTTCAGCAGCGTTGCGCCTATTGGAAGAAGTGTCTTGTTATGCCAAACCATACTGCCGTTGCCGTAGTCTATTAGCAGATTAACCTCCACAGCTACACCTTCTAACTCGGAGAGAAGAGTGTTGTAGCGTCTGTTGGCTTCTACGCTGTCAAAATAAAAGTAGACTGCGATCCCACTAACCAATATGAGGAGTGCGAGAAGAGCTGCGGATAAAACAGAGACTCCTCTCCTCAACGCTTACTCGCCCCTAACATATGGGAAGCGAACAAATCAGTAAATTTAGGAATAATCTTAGGCGGCAAAAGAGAGAATAGAAGAAGATTAGAAGCTTGATGAAGCAGACCCATAGGAATAGGGAAGTTCATAGTAAGAATACCAACAAAAATACCGGGCCAGAGGGTATTTGTAAAGAGCACACCACTCACCGCATTAGTAACTAAGTCGTAACTTAAGGTTGCGACAAGACCGATTAACCCAAGCTTAAGAGGGTGAAGGATGCCCCTATTAGCGCAGAAAGCTCCTGCAGCGGCATAAAAAACTTCACAACAAGCTACAGCAGCTAAAATAGGGAAGGAGAAACCCAACGGGTTAAAGACACCGTAGATCAGCCAAGAGAATACCGCCACAACAACACCTAATCTTAAACCTACTATGTAGGCTGAAAGAAAGACTATAACGTCCATAAGCTTAACATTCCAGAGCGGGAAGAGAAGGTAGTTTGTAGTGACTGCTAGTGCTGTGAAGAGGCTTGCGGCTGCGATCTTCTTGCTCCTTGAGTTCACCATCTTGGATGGATAATCCATCCAGGTATTAAAACCTTTTCCAAACATTTTTCAACAGTGAAAGTCAAATTTTATTAACCGCGTGCTTGCATTATTTTGCGCTCTAACTGGGTTGGTGGTTAATCTGGAATCTACTAGTAGTAAGAGGGTTAAGGGTATATTTTCGGTAATAGCGTCCACCAATCGGCTTGAGATCCTTAAGATTCTTAACGCTAAAGGTTCTCTCAGCTACTCTGAGTTAAAGAGTCTGGCTGGTTTTAAGTCGAAGAAGGAGTCTGGTAAGTTCGCCTATCACCTTAGAAAGCTCGTTAGGCAAGGTCTTGTTTCGCTAAATAGGGCGGAGCGCAAGTATGTCATAACTAGCCTCGGCACACTAATACTTAACCTTAGTAGGCAGATTGAGGAGCACGCGATCTTAGAGAGCGGGAAGCTGTATGTGCGTACATCGAAGCAGAAGATAGAGGAGTTTAACGCCAACAAGATCACGCAGAGCTTAGTTAAGGAGGGTGGTATGCCACTCGAGCTGGCTCAAAAGATTACAGCAGAGGTTGAATCTAGGATTCACAAGTTCCAAACCACATACCTCACAGCTCCCTTGATTAGGGAGATCGTAAACGCGGTTCTTATAGAGCAGGGGTATGAGGAGTATAGGCACAAGCTCACTAGACTCGGTCTGCCTGTTCGCGACGTTATCGAGTTGATAGATAAGGTAGGTTTAACTGGCGGAGGCGTGGATGCGTTAATGACGCAGACCGCTCAATCGGTCTTCTCAGAATTCCTCCTCCTAAACCAGCTGAGCAAAGATGTTGCTGACCTCCATCTGGCAGGGGATGTAAACATCTCGAACGTGGGTAGGTGGGGTATAGCACCAGACACACTTATAGTCGATGCTACCCACCTTTTCGCATCTAACCTGAGCTCGGGTAAGATGCTTACCATACCTAGACTCACACCACCCACAAACCTTTCTGAAGCGCTCTACACACATATCGTGGCGACTACTCTATTGGCTTCGGAGTGCAATACTGAGCTCTGCTGGCTCAGCTTCACCAAATATCTTTCACAATTCACGAATGGGGTCAGCGACGAACAACTGGTTGAAGAGGTGTTCAAGGAGCTCGTGCTGCTAAGTACATCGCTTGCTCACAGAGGCGCTAGCCCCCTAATTTCACTATATTTAGGGGGCGAGGATCATGGGGGAGCGCTTCCACGTAGAGTCATCAGTATACTTGCGGGTTACAAAAAGTATATCGATGTTGTTTCGCTCCCAACCGTGAACCTAATTCTAAAGGGTGATCTAGACGGTGAAACACTAGATACAGTCTATAAGGTTCTTATGGCTGGGGGGTGTTTAGCCTTTTCAAACACAGAGTTGACCTTCTCCTACACTGGTTTGAGGTTGAGTCCGCCTCCTGAAGAAAGCCCCCCATTGAACATGCTCCTACATGGCTTCTCAATAAATCTACCTAGGTTGGCAAGAGAGGCGCAGGAGGACGAAACATACTTCAGGGCGAAGATGAGCATAGTTCTAAGACAGGCACTTTCCGCTCTACGATCTAGAAGAGGGATAATTATAGAGCAGGTAAGAAAAGGCGTGCTTCCAATGATAGCCAACAACGCACAAACAGCTACGCTTGAAGAGAGTCCAGTCATCTTGAATCTAGCGGGTCTTCTAGAAGCTGCCCAGCTGCTGGTGAAAGAGAAGGGTGAACAAAACGCGATCACCTCCATAGTAGAGAAGACGATAGAAACAGCCGTTAAAGAGACGAGTATGAAGGATAATGCTGCCGTAGCCATGGTGCCTGAGGAAGGGTTAGCTAGACTAGCAGCCCTAGATTCAGAGAGATACGGCAAGACCGCTGTTACACAGCAGGCAAAAGAGGGCTATTCAGCAACGCTTGAGCTAGAGGCAGATAGGTTGGATGAGGAGAAGCTGAGGTTGGCTGAGATATGCTCAAAGAACCTAGTAGGTGGCTGCTCTATATCAGTTAAGATTCAACCCAACACGAGAAGCGAGGATCTGACAGAACTCATAAAAACACTCTCAAAAAGATTATTGTTCTTCAGAATAGGGTTGGACTTAAGCGTCTGCAGAAGCTGTGGGGCTAAAAACGCTGGCACCGCAAGCCGCTGTAGCGTCTGTAAATCAACAGCGCTTATCAGAAGGATGCTAACTTAATTACTGTGTAGGTAGCTCAATGAGTTAGTGCACTTTGTTTACGCAGGTCAGCTCGAGCGTATATTCAACAAATAACCTATAGTGTGAAAGTTGTAGTCAAACATTTTAGACTATCAATGAGAAGTATGAGCGCATATAATATCACGCTGGTGAAGGCTGTTGACAATCGACTCACAGACAGTCCTAACAGCTGTTAGGAAGCGGGATGGTAGGATCGTCCCCTTCGATAGATCAAAGATAGTTAATGCAATCTACCGTGCTATGAAAGCTATCAATGAGGGGGATCTGAACGGTGCTGAAGAGCTTTCGCTGAAGGTTGTTAAGGTGCTGGAGGAGAGGCATAAGGATGGTAGCATCCCTACGGTTGAGGAGATTCAAGACATAGTCGAGGCGACGCTGATAAACAATGGATTCGCTAAGACCGCTAAAGCATACATCCTCTATCGGCAGAAGAGGGCTGAATTGAGGCGAGCTAAGGCTCTACTCGGCGTAGAGGACGATTTGAAGCTGCCTCTCAACGCTATCACGATTCTAGCGGCGCGGTATCTGCGCAGAGACGAAAATAGGAGGATAATCGAGACCCCTAGGCAGCTCTTTATGAGAGTCGCAAAAACGGTAGCCGAAGCCGATCTGCTCTACGACCCCTCGGCTGATGTTGAAAAAACGACCAAGGAGTTCTTCGAGATGATGGTGAACTTCGAGTTTCTACCAAATTCGCCAACACTCATGAATGCTGGAACCGAGCTCGGACAGCTCTCAGCCTGCTTCGTCCTCCCCGTAGAAGATTCTATCGAAGGCATATTTACTACCCTTAAACACGCAGCCCTCATACATAAAAGCGGAGGCGGGACGGGCTTCTCCTTCTCCAGACTGAGACCTAAGGGAGATGTTGTGAAGACCACAGGCGGCATAGCTTCTGGCCCAGTCTCCTTCATGACCGTCTTCGACGCAGCTACAAACGCCATCAAACAAGGCGGGAAACGAAGAGGGGCGAACATGGGTGTGTTAAGGGTAGATCACCCAGATATACTAGAGTTTATTACCGCAAAGGAGAAAGAAGGTAGGCTCTCTAACTTCAACATCTCAGTAGCGATAACCGACAAATTCATGGAGGCGTTGATGAAAGACGAAGATTATGAATTAATAAATCCACGCACTGGGCAGGTGGTGCAGCGGCTTAAGGCAAGAGTTGTCTGGAACCTCATAATAGCTATGGCTTGGAAGAACGGCGAGCCAGGTATACTCTTCATCGATAGAATAAACGCTACCCATACGGTTCCCCATGTTGGTGTTATAGAGGCAACAAACCCTTGTGGTGAGCAGCCCCTGCTCCCATACGAATCGTGTAACTTGGGCTCAATAAACTTAGCAAAGATGGTGACCGATGGCAGAATAGATTGGGATAAGCTCAGATCAACGGTGGAGAAGGCTGTGCACTTCCTAGATAATGTGATCGACGCTAACAAGTTCCCACTACCTGATATCGAGAAGGTAACGAAGAGCAACCGGAAGATCGGCTTAGGCGTTATGGGCTTCGCAGACATGCTAATACAGCTCGGTGTACCATATAATTCAAGACCAGCACTCAAAATAGCTGAGCAGGTTATGAAGTTCATCGAAGAAACCGCGATAAACACGTCTGTCAAGCTTGCGGAGGAGCGCGGCTCCTTCCCCAACTTTAAAGGAAGCGTATGGGAGAAGCGGGGCTACAAGTGTATGCGCAACGCAACTTTAACGACGATTGCGCCCACCGGCACCATAAGCGAAATAGCCGGCTGCTCTAATGGTATAGAGCCTCTCTATGCTATAGTATATGTTAAGAGGGTGCGAGAGACTTTGGGAACAGACCTTCTAATAGTCAATCCCTACTTTGAGAAGGTAGCCATAGAGGAGAGCTTCTACAGTGAAGAGCTGATGAAGAAGATAGCTTCCTCAACGTCCATCCAGCACATAGAGGAGATACCTGAGCACGTTAGAAAGATATTTGTAACTGCACACGACATTTCACCGGAGTGGCATGTGAGGATGCAAGCAGCCTTCCAGAAGTATGTAGATAACGCTGTATCAAAGACGATAAACTTCCCACACGATGCCAGCATGAACGATATAGAGGAAGCTCTACTATTGGCATATAGGCTCGGCTGTAAAGGTATAACGGTCTACAGAGATAGAAGCCGAAGCGTACAAGTGTTAACTACGAAGACAGAGGAAGAGGAGGATAAATTCGAGAGGCTAAACGCTACAACTGAGCCTATAGAGTACTATCTGCGGTGTGAAGCCTGCGAGCTTTAAAACTCTGGATTCAGTATCAAAGCTAGTAGCGCAGCCCTAAGATCTTTACCGAGTCTAGCTTGCAGGAAGTATTTTGCTTGGGGCATCTTATCCACCTCAGGCTTTATTTCATCGACTCTAGGCAGGGGGTGTAGGACTATTAGGTCGGGTTTGCCGCGCTCTAGTATAGAGACATCGACATAATAGGAGCCTTTGACACGCTGGTATTCGGCTGGGTCTGGGAAACGCTCCCTCTGAATCCTAGTGACATACAGCACATCCAACTCAGATATAACCTCATCTAATCTGCTATGCTGGGTCCAAGACGTTTTCCGCACATCAATGAGCGCATCCGATCTGAGCTTCAGCTCAGGTGGCGAGATCAACCTTATCTTCGTATCATACTTTGAGAGGGCGTAGAGCAGCGAATAAACGGTCCTGCTGTATCTCAGATCACCCATTATCCCAATTGCAAGACTGTCAATCCTCTTCTTCTCACGGTAGATTGTGTAGAGGTCGAGCATAGCTTGAGTGGGGTGCTCTTCAGCACCTGAACCGGCGTTTATAACAGGCTTCTCTGAGATGTCAGCAGCGTACCTTGCCGCCCCCTCCCTTGGGTGTCTGATGACGAGGAGGTCAACGTAGCCTGAGACCACTTTTACCGTGTCTGTGAAGTTCTCGCCCTTCTCTATGGATGAAGCGGATGGGTCGGTTATTCCGATGCAGTGACCACCTATAGAGTGCATCGCTGCTTCAAAGCTCAACCTCGTTCTGCTGCTTGGCTCGTAGAATATGAGCCCCAAGAGACGGCCTTCCGCTAGCTGGCGCCTCTCCTTCATCGGCATCGATGAAATCTTTGTGGTTGCTTCGAAGATCGTCTCGAGGTCGCTTCTTGTGAAGTCTCTAATCGAGACCACATCCCTTCCGAATAATGGGTTCGGCATCTTACCGCATACTATATCGGCCTAAAGGTTATTAAATATGACACCTTAATAATGTGGAGTAGGGTTGTCTGAGGAACAGCTTATCGTCCGAAGGATAAAAGATGGCACAGTAATAGATCACTGTGAACCTGGCAGCGCTTTGAAGGTTCTAGCTGCTCTTGGCATAAAAGAGGGGTGCACGAACTTAGTCACCATAGCCATGAATGTGCCAAGTAGAAAGCTTGGGAAGAAAGATATTGTGAAAATCGCCGACCGCTTCTTAACACAAAGCGAAGCAAACAGAATCGCTTTAATCTCACCTCGCGCCACTGTAAATCTGATAAGGGATTATAAGGTGATCGATAAGAGAAAAGTGGAGTTACCCGACGCGTTTGTTAACATTTTTAGATGCCCAAACCCTACTTGCATCTCAAACTCGAATGAGCCGATAACACCTGTGATACTCGTTGTAAGACCTGAGCCGCCTAGGTTGGTGTGCAAATACTGTAGGAGATTCTTCGATGTAAATGAACTCGTCTTAACGTAAAAAGAGGTGTTGAGTTGGAGGGGGCTAAGAAGATCAGGCGTAGAGTATTATTGACGTTACTAACCCTACCCCTACTTATAGCAGGTTTGGTCTTAGCAGGGGTCTTCGCAGGATTTTATGTGGCAAGCATATACAAGTCAACCTCAATACTATTTCCCCTCTTATTCTCAGGCATAGGCTTCACAGCTTCAATAGTACTATCCTACTTCATAGCAAAACACGTCGCTACCACACCACCAGCAAAAGAAGAAAAATAGGGATCCAGTGGGCTGGATCCTCTAAACTACGTCGGCTGACCTAGTATGAGTATGGCGATCACTATGCCGTAGATAGCTATCGCTTCACCAAGTGCAGCGATGATTATGGCAGTGGTTCTTATTTCAGGTCTCTCTGCACTAGCGGCTAAGCCAGCTGCTCCAGCCTTGCTTACCGCCCAACCTGCTCCCATCGCGGCTGCCACGAAGGCTATCGCCGCTGAGAGAAACTTGACTATCGACGGCTGTAATGTTGTTTGTGCTTCGGCTGCTGCTGGCTGTTCTTCGGCTGCTGCTAAGGGGGTGAATATGAAGCTTAGTGTGATGAGCAACGCATATAATATTATCCAAAGTGGTATTTGTGGCCTCAAGCCATCTTCTGGCTCTGAAAATCGTTATTTAACTTTTTTGCCGTCATTGGCTGTGGACAGTTTTATGCATCTTTACCATCGACAAAATACTGGCTCATAGTAGAGCAAATGTAGGAGGTTCAAGCTTAATGATGCTGGATTCGATAAGAGAACCAAATCCACTATTTGAGGAGGTTAGCGTCAGACGTTAAGCTTCTGCTGGCGAGCACGCTCACACAGAACTTATAGACAATATAAAAGGGTGTGAAGAAGATGAGGTTGCGTAGCTTGTGTAGGCTCACCCTACTACTTTTCTGAGTTCTTCTATTATCCTCTTTCTTATATCTTCGATCTTCTTCTCTAACTCATTAAGGAGCTCTTGCTGCTTCTGCTTAACTCTATTCTGCGCCTGCTCAAACCTCTTCTTAACTACTTCACTCATCTAAACACCAGCCTTTCTCCGCTCAAGCACCCTTTTAATCCTTTTAAGCCTTACAAACTCTTCTCTTTCGTGCTCCTCTAAGGTCGACGAGATAGTCTTCACAGCTTCTTCATACTGTGGGATTATTATGTATTCAAGAGCGTTCAGCAGCCTCTGAGTTCTCTCAAGTTCGCTAGCCAACCTAAAAATAGCGTTCTCTATCTCAGCAGCTCTCAAAATCGCTGGAAGCACTTGACGCATAGCTAGTGAGGCAGCATCTAAGGCTGAGCTAGTATCTGCGAAGCCGTAGCTGAGGGATAGAGGTTTATCTTTGAGCTGAATAGAAGGCACGGCCACGTTTATTATCCTTTGCACACTCAACAAGAGATCTAGATCTTTCGGTGTAGTTGTTGCTGCTGATTCTACTCTGAGCGGCCCCAATTTAAAATAGGCGTCAAAGAGGGCTCTATAAGCGTCTGAAAGGGGTGCCTGTAAGTCTTCACGCGCCTTTCTAGCTCGCTCTATCAACTCGTCTAGACGCCTTAGGAGTACTTCACGCTTATCCTCTAAGATCTTATACACGGTTCTCGCTACACGTAGGCTTCTTTTGATGCGGATGAGTTCAATCTTTGTAGGTAAGAAACTTCTGCCGAAGCTTACGGACAAGCCCGCTATACTCCGCTTTCACTTCTCTTATAATACATTCCCACATATTCAGACCTTATCTTCGTCAACTCGCCTTCAGGTAGGGTAGAGAGAACCTCCCAAGCCAGCTTAAGTGTCTCGTCTATCGTTCTATTCTCGTCATAACCTTGAGAGAGAAACTTCTGTTCAAAGATGTCTCCGAAATGTAAGTACTTGAGGTCTATGCTCGTTAAGCTGCTTCGGCCCACAATCTCAACGAGGGCGCGTAGTTCTTGCACTCGCGCATAAGCATCGTAAAGTTGGTTGCTTACCTCCATATGGTCTTCTCTTGTCTTCCCTTTGCCCACACCATCCTTCATAAGCCGACTTAGGCTCATCAGCACACCTACAGGTGGGTAGATTCCTTTTCTGAATAGGTCACGTGAGAGTACGATCTGCCCCTCAGTGATATAGCCTGTGAGGTCTGCGATGGGGTGTGTGATGTCGTCGCTTGGCATTGTTAATATAGGCATCTGCGTTATGCTGCCCTTTTTACTCTTTATCCTCCCCGCCCTCTCATAGTTAGTTGCAAGGTCGGTGTAGAGGTAACCTGGGTAACCCCTACGACCAGGAACCTCCTCTCTAGCGGCACTGATCTCTCTAAGAGCCTCAGCGTAATTGGTCATGTCCGTTAATATGACGAGCACGTGCATACCTAGGTCAAAGGCAAAGTATTCTGCTGCTGTCAAAGCTACACGGGGAGTTATGATACGCTCAATCGCAGGATCGTCAGCTAGGTTGATGAAGAGGCAGCTCCTCTTCATCGCCCTACTCTCCTCTAGAGATCTGCGGAAGAATATTGCCTCGTGGTGCTGTACACCTATAGCCGCAAACACGACCGCAAAGTCTTCACCATGTACTGTAGCTTGCCTAGCGATCTGAGCCGCTAACATATTGTGGGGCATACCTGCGCCGGAGAAGATGGGTAGCTTCTGACCGCGTGTAAGCGAGAGCATACCGTCTATTACGGAGATTCCGGTCTGTATGAAGTCTGTTGGGTAGTCCCTCTGCGCCGGATTTATAGGTAAACCGTTAACATCTCTAAAGTCTTCACCTATTGGCTCTGGGAGACCATCAATAGGTCTGCCTAACCCATCGAAGACCCTACCTAAGAGCTCGCTTGAGACTGGTATCTCCATCGTCTTACCTAGAAAGCGGGCTTTTGTGCCGACGACGGATAACCCTTGTGTCCCCTCAAAGACTTGGATTACCGCCTTTCCTTCACCTACTTCTAAGACCTTGCCGAGTCTCTTCTCACCAGAGGGGGTCTCTATCTCTACCAATTCGTCATATGCGGCCCTCGTAACACCTTCTACGATGAGGAGAGGACCTTTAATCTCCCTAACCTTTGTGCATTCTACCCCGCCCATAGTCTTAGACAACCGCCTTCACCTCCGCAACGCTAATCTTCTGGAACTCGTTTAACATCTCTTCTCTTAATAATTCGAGCTTCTCGACTTCCTCATTCCTTATCTCAAATTTCGCTCTTAGCAACTTCGGTATTATCGACATAGCCCGTATGGTGTCGAGACCTACCCCTGCCCTAAGCGCCTTTAGGGCTTCTTGGTAAAATTCTACAAAGAGTTTTAAAAGTAGGAACTGCTTCTTCGGACTGCAATAAGAATCTACTTCATCATATGCACTCTGCTGCAAGTAGCCTATCCTAATCATCCTAGCTACTTCTAAGACCAGCTTCTCTTCATCAGGAAGCGCTTCTGGACCTAGTAGCCTAACGATCTCTCTTAAAGCATCTTCCCTTTGAAGTATTTGGTAGGCATCAGCCCTCACCTTCGCCCAATTCTTATCAACCTTACTCGCCCACCACTTTGATATCTGATCTATGTAGCCAGAGTAGCTGAGCATCCAATTTATAGCTGGGTAGTGCCGTGAATACGCTAATCTGGTGTCGAGCGCCCAGAAGGTTCTTATGAATCTGATGGTGTGCGTAGTAACTGGTTCTGTGAAGTCCGCTCCAGAAGGCGATACCGCGCCTATAAGTGTCAAGCTACCGATGCGCTCAGGTCTTCCAAGTGTCTTGACCCTACCAGCTCTCTCATAGAATTCAGCCAACCTCGATGCAAGATATGGAGGATAGCCTTCTTCGGCTGGCATTTCCTCAAGCCTACCACTTATCTCTCTAAGTGCTTCAGCCCACCTACTTGTAGAATCTGCGACAAGCACCACATCATATCCCATGTCCCGATAGTATTCTGCCATCGTCGCGCCTGTATAAATGGACGCTTCTCTCGCTGCCACAGGCATATTACTCACATTAGCAACCAATACCGTCCGCTCCATTAAAGGTCTGCCTGAAGCTGGGTCTTTCAACTCAGGGAACTTTATAAGAACCTCTGTCATCTCGTTCCCTCTTTCACCACAACCGATGTGGAAGACCACTTTCGCATCAGCCCAAGCTGCGATTTGATGTAGAGTGACCGTCTTACCTGTACCAAAGCCTCCTGGTATCGCACCTGTACCACCCTTTGCTATGGGGAAGAAGGTGTCTAAGACCCTCTGTCCTGTCAGTAGAGGAATCTCCGGGTCTAGCTTGAGTTGGTAGGGTCTGGGTTGCCTTACTGGCCAACGGTGGGCCATCTTTAAACTAACCTTCTTACCCTCCTCCTCTATAACTGCGATTTCATCCTCTACTGTGTAGTCTCCTTCGGAAACTATGTCAATTACCTTGCCGCCTTTGTGATAGGGTGGGACTAAAATGCGGTGCTCGATCAATGGTGTTTCTTGAACTGTGCCTAGTATGCTGCCAGCTACTACTTCATCACCTTTCTTCACTTTTGGTATAAACCTCCACTTCTTATTAGGAGGTATCGGTGGTGCGGTCACCCCTCTAGTTATAAAGGGGCCTTTAAGCTTAGCGATCTCACTTAACGGCCTCTGTAGGCCATCGTAGATCGTGCCTATCATACCAGGACCTAACGTTACCGAGAGAGGCTGACCTGTTCGGTAGACAGGTTCTCCTGGTCTTAATCCACTCGTCGATTCATATACTTGTATGAATGCTATATCGCCTGTGATTCGTATGATTTCACCTATGAGCATATCTTCCCCAACTTCTACGGTTTCATACATCTGGGCTTCAGCCATACCTTCTGCTTTAACCGCTGGTCCGCTTATCCAAATTATCTTACCTTTTCCTACTTTACTCATCTCGTTCACCCACTGTTAGGATCTTAACAACTTCTTTTCTTAGCAGCTGCCTTATCCTATTTAATCTGGCTTCATAAGTGTTATCATATACTACGCTACCATCTTCTGAAGATGCCTGGATACCGCCCTTACACAATATATATTTTTCACTAACTGTTATGTTACACTTGGTACTTTTACGAAGATCTCGAGCTATCTTCTTGACAATTTCGCTGTCCTCTTTTCTGCAGAATATGATCACATTACCATCTATTATCTCAAGCGCCTCAGCAATAAGCTGCTTCAGAACCTTTTCAGCCCTATCGCCACTTAAAGTAGAGAGCTTATTGAGTGCTTCGTCGAAAACCTTAGCCACAGCCTCCTCTATTAGGCTAAGCTGCTCTTTTCTCGCAGCGAGCTCTGCCGAGCTTATAATCGTTCTTCTTAACACATCTTCTTGCCTTGCTGCCGCGTCAAGTATCTTTCTGGATTCACTTAATGTCTGTTTTTCATAGGCTAGAAGGTTTTCCTCGGCTTGGGTTGCTGATTTATTGAGTTCTTCTGTAAAGCTCTTGAAGGCTTCATTGATTACCTTACTTACTATATTTTTGGCTGCGCTCATCACTCGCTCACCGACATATAGCCAAGTATCTGTTTAAGCATATCGCGATACTCAAACTTCTCTCCTTTGCTTCCTGGAGTTGGCACTTCATAAATTAGTGGTGTTGGGTATTTTGAGCGAATCTCGTTGAGCTTAGCTCTGACGCTTTTGGATATATCGTCACTAAGTAGAACTAAACCTACCTCCTTATCCTTTATAAGCCTGTTGATTATCTCTATCGCTTCTTTGCCGCTATCAACAATTACCCCTTCGATGCCAGCTAAGCGTAGTCCTGTAACGAATACTCTTGAGCCAACCGCTATGATCTTCAACCCCAACGCAAGGAGGTATTCGTATTCTTCTTAAAACCTTTCTATCGTAGACATAAATCCTGACTGCATTAAGACTTTAATTTACTCCAGGAGGTTTAGTGTTAACAAGCTTAATTAAACTAGCGGTCGAAGAACAATTAAGAACCCTAGCTAAATCTTCCAAAAGCCAGATATCCAAACCCTGAGGGTTAAGCCAAAAGATCTCTTACTTCTTTGAAGAAACCTTATTTATTCACCAAATACTTTTAGATCAAAAAGCTTATTAGGGTATCTGAAGAGGTAGTGGAGCGCTAGAGGTAATGGTTATGTCTGAGGAGGAAGAATTCGAGGAAGAGTTCGAAGAGGACTTCGAGGAAGATTTCGAGGAAGAAGAGTGGGAAGAAGAATACGAAGAGGAAGAAGAATACTAACCAAACAGGGCACACGTAAGGAGCCTAACGATGGGTTTATTTACTCTCTTAATTAACAATCTTTGATGGAAAATGAGAATCACATTATCTGTAATAAAAGCTGACACAGGTAGCCTAGCAGGGCACCACATGGTGCACCCTGAGCAGATTAAGGTTGCCCAAGAGAAGCTTGCTCAAGCTAAGGAGAAAGGTCTGATAAGAGATTTCTATGTGACAGCGGTTGGCGATGATCTTCAACTTATAATGACCCACACAAAAGGTGTCAACAGCAGTGAGATCCATGGTCTAGCTTGGGAGACATTTGAGGAAGTCACCGAAAAGGTCTCTAAGAAACTCAAGCTTTATGCTGCTGGGCAGGACCTTCTTGCAACCGCCTTCTCGGGGAACTTAAAAGGGATGGGCCCTGGTGTGGCTGAAGCTGAGATCGAGGAGAGGGTGAGCGAACCTATAGTGATCTTTATGGCTGATAAGACTGAGCCAGGCGCTTGGAACCTACCTCTATATCGGATCTTTGCAGATCCATTCAATACCGCTGGCCTAATAATAGATGAGAAGCTACACACAGGCTTCACATTTAGAGTAATGGACGTCATAGAGGATAAGGTCGTAGATCTCAACACCCCTGAAGAATCATATGACCTCCTCGCACTCATAGGAACACCAGGCAGATATGTCATACACAGCGTCTACCGAAGAGCAGACAACCTCTTAGCGGCTGTAGCGAGCACAACAAGACTCTCACTAATAGCCGGGAAGTATGTGGGCAAAGACGACCCAGTCATGTTTGTTAGAGCGCAGCACGGTTTGCCAGCCGTAGGAGAAATACTAGAACCATTCGCCTTCCCCCATCTCGTAGCTGGGTGGATGCGAGGCTCGCACAACGGCCCACTGATGCCTGTCTCTCTTAAGAATGCGAGGTGCACGAGATTCGACGGACCACCAAGGGTCGTAGCCCTAGGCTTCCAGCTAAATGAAGGTATGCTAGTTGGTCCAGCAGACCTCTTTGATGATCCAGCGTTCGACCGAGCCAGAAGCCTAGCTAATGAGGTAGCGGACTATATGAGGAGGCACGGACCCTTTATGCCAGCTAGACTGGGACCTGAGGAGATGGAATACACGACACTCAGCACCGTGCTGAAGAAGCTAGAGGGTAGATTCAGACCAGCATAGCATCACAATCTATCTTTCAGGCTTAGGCTTAGGTGTGTAGAGGTTCAGCCCTGTGACGCTATCATAGGTTCTAACTAATTCTATGCCGCTGACTTCGAGGATCAGCACCTCTCCTGCGAAGACCGTAGTTCCTTTAAGAAGATGCCCTCCTCTGAGTCTACCTGATCTGTCTAAAAAGACTGCATGCGCGTGCACAACCACCTTACCCTCTAGTGTCGCGATATTCCCTATGCAGCTTAAGAGCTCCATGGGTTCCTCCACAACCTCTTCAACATATTTCTTCGCTATCTGCTCATAGTAGGCAAAGGCGGCCTTCTTAACAGCACCTAAGGCGATGAAGAAAGCAGCGTCAACCTTCTGCTCTCTGGCGAACCCCTCTAAGGAAGAGAGGAGGTCGGATTCGAAGTCCATTCTGCAGACTAATACTCGCCCTATCCTCGCCTCTCGCCAAATCATCTCCAACTCACCTTTTCGAAGCGCTCTTTGCTTCCTGCGCCAGCTTCACTACAGCGTCAATCAGCATCTTTATGCCCTGTTTTGTGTGCGCATACGAAATGGCGCCTAGATGGCCAGGTAGAAAGAAGATATTGTGCTTGGCTAACAGGGCGAAGTAGAATTGAAACTGAAGTCTACGGTCACAATTATGAACAGATCTTGCATCCTTAGGTGCTTCGCCATCCTTAGGGAAGTGTGTCAATAGTAGTGAGCCTAGGCCAGTGGTTGCTGAATGGATGCCTGCTTCAGCGAAGGCTTTATCTATGCTTCGCCTAGCCTCCTCACCTAACTCGTTAAGGTAGGGGTATATTACACTACTATTCTCGATTAGATATTGAAGAGTAGATAGCCCAGCGGTCATGCTGATAGGGTTTGCAGAAAAAGTCCCCCCGCCTATCCAAGCCCTTTCATTCTTAGGGAGCTTTGGGTTGGCGTAAACCATAATCTCCTTTAGCCCGCAGACCGCGCCTATGGGGAGACCGCCTCCAAGCACTTTACCCAAGGTTGCTAAATCTGGTATAATACCGTAGTATTGCTGCCCGCCGCCCAACGCTATTCTAAAACCAGTTATGACTTCGTCAAAGAAGAGTAGACAACCCGCTTTTTCTGTTTCCTCACGCAAACCTTTAAGATATTCTATTTCAGCAGGTATTACGCCTCCGCCTAAAACAGGCTCGACCAAAACGCAGGCCAGATCAGATTTGTTCTCGCTAATTATCCTTTTAGCTGCTTCAAGATCGTTAAAGGGGGCTGAAGCAACGTACCTGACGCTATCCTCGACCCCAGCGCTCTCAACACCAAAAGGTGGGGAGACGTCTTTAACCAAGTCCGAGTTGTAGCCGTGCCACCCTCCTTCAATTTTGATCACAACCCGCTTCTTTGTGTATGCCCTTGCTAGCCTAACACCATACATAGTCGCTTCAGCCCCGCTATTGCAGAATCTGACTTGTTCGGCGCAAGGTACACATTCGCAGACAAGCTCGCCTAACCTAACTGAAACTTCGTTTGTTGTGCCGAAGATAGTACCATTGCTGACCTCCTCTCTAAGCTTAGCTGTGACGACTTCGGGTGAATGACCCAAAATTAGCGAACCATGCCCCATCCAAAAATCCACATACCTATTACCATCTGCATCCCAAAGAAAAGCTCCTGAAGCCTTCTCAGCGAAGAATGGATACGGTTCAAAGAACCTGATATTATGGTTCACCCCACCAACAAAGACCCTCTTCGCAGCTTCAAAAAGCTCCTTAGACCTTCTTGTCTTCCTCAAATACACCGCCAAAGCATCGTCCCACATATCCATCAACACAAACCTTTACAACCCTAACTTACATATCTTCCGCTCCGAGCTAGGGAAGTAAGATATTATTACCCCCACCTCCTCCAGCTAATTAATAGAGCGCGGGGGTCGCCAAGCCAGGTCAAAGGCGCAGGTGCCCTAAAGGCTGCGAGACTGAGGAGCCATGCGCAGAGCTCCTGTCCCGTAGGGGTTCGTGGGTTCAAATCCCACCCCCCGCACTTAAAGGTTTGACATTACACCTATTACTTCTGCGGCATTTTAAAATTTAGTCAGCGTTGAATAATAAATTTTATTGTCAATATAGAAGAAGTGTTTACGGATATCAGTGAACGAACTCTCTAGTTGCATATTCCTACCGCCTCTTTCGTAAGCGTACTTTGCATCATACCATCTTTCGCCATAGATTCCTTTTCCTTGCCGTAACGCTCGACGTGCAAAAGGATAAGTATTAACGTCATCTTTGATCCCGTACATCGGCATCTTGCTAAACCCAAAAGTTTTGATAGAATAATGAATAAAATTATTGTAAAGTTCTCTAAACTCATCAGACCAGAAATCAGGATGATAGATAGGTCTATTATTTTTGAAAAGTATGGTAATCCTGTTTTTTGACAGTTCTCCATTGAGGAGATAAGTCTCATTCACTCCAAATCCTGCTATGACTGTAGGCTTAAAGTTGGGTAAATCTTTTGAAATATCAAGGAGATTATAGAATACTTTAAGATTAAATTTGTAGAGTTCGGCGGGAGAAAAGGCACCTAGGTCCCATCCAAAAATCTGTAAAAACTCATTAAATTCTTCTTTTGGTCGAACATGTGAACGAGTTATTAACTCAAACTCTTCTTCGTTAGTACCCTTTATAGAGACTTCTATACACATCTTTACCTGTGGGTTAGATTCATAAAGTTCTTCTAATCCTTTTCTTAAGGTACCAGTTTTCCCTTGACCGATATATATGCCGTTAGTTTGGATTATGATGCTGTTGTTAAACTTTTTACTATCTAACCTGCTGATCTCATTCAGTATTTTAAACAGAAAATTGATATAAGCATCATTCAACAACGGCTCGCCACCCAAAATCCTTAGCCAGTTATAATGAGGACATCCTGCAGGATAAGGAATATTTTTGTAATCATTTATGCAGCGAGTATAGTCTTTTAAGGATAAAGAGATAACACGACGGTTTCTCCGAAACCTGCTCAGCCAAGCATATTCAGAGGCAAAGCAAGGACCACATTGTAGGCAACAACCTGCAAATCTTAGCGCAACTTCATGCGGCTTGCCACCACATCTCTGAATCGCAAAAGTTTTTCTGAAACCTTGCGCTCCAGTATCACATTCTTCACCATAATCTTTTTGTAAAGTCAAGAAGACGATAGGATTATCTGAACCACTAATATAGCGATCCATTCTACAAAGATAAAAAAGTATCCTCGGTCTTTATTAAGTTTTACAACGTTTCTTTCTTACAATTTTTAAGAAACAGCTTTGAAAGGACTTTTAACTTTAAGAGCGTATAGAAAAAGCAGTTGTTGTGTAAAGTGGTAAAAGGTGGTTTAGAGTGATGAACATCAAGCGGACACAGATAGACGGCTGAAATTCGCTACGTTAGCAGCGCCGTTGCAAGCCACAAACCTTAATTTCGTTGGTGTTGAAATTATTAAGTATGCAGCGCATAGTTAGGTCTGTATGTAGGATGTGTCAAGGAGGGTGCGGAGCCCTTATCGAAGTGGAGGAAGGCAAAGCAGTTAGGATTAGGGGTGACCCCCTCCACCCTATAAGTAGGGGATACTTATGCGCTAAGGGCTTAGCCAGCGTCGAGATGGCCTATCATGAGGGTAGGCTCAAGCACCCTTTGAAGAGAGAGGGCGAGCGAGGCGGCGGCCGATGGGTTAGGATGTCTTGGGATGAGGTGCTCAATGAGATAGCTTATAGGCTTCTGGAGATAAAGGATAAGTATGGTGCTGAAGCGGTCGTCTTCGCCCACGGCTCGCCACGCGACTATGGTCATTTGGTCGATAGGCTTGCCAACGCATTTGGCTCGCCAAACCTAACCTCCACGGCTTATGCTTGCTACCTTCCACGCCTACTGTGCTCCATTTTGACTTGCGGCAACCTGCCTATCGCCGACTATGATGGGTGCCCAAACTGTATACTAATTTGGGGCTGCAACCCAATAGACACCAGCCCAGATGAATACTGCGCAGCTCAGGTCCTGAGGGCGTTGGAGAGAAGACCGCGTCTAATAGTGGTCGACCCACGTAGGACTTGGCTGGCCTCTAAGGCGGACCTATGGCTTCAGCTGAGGCCAGGTACCGATGCAGCCCTAGCTTTGGGTATGCTTCATGTCATTATTGAAGAGGGGCTTTACGATAAGGCTTTCGTTGAGAAGTGGACGGTTGGCTTCGACAGGCTCAAAGAGCGAGTCAAAGCCTTTACACCTAAAAGAGTCGAGGAGATTACTTGGATCCCAGCGGAGTTGATCGAAGAAGCAGCTAGGCTCTACGCCTCCATAAAACCTGCTTGCATACACTGGGGTGTAAAAATAGAGCATGGCATCAACTGCACAAACGCAGTCAGGGCGCTGCTGTCGCTGATGGCCATCACTGGCAACCTAGATGTGCCAGGAGGAAACGTGTTTCCTTCAGCGCCTCCAGTCGTTCGCCACGCTGAGATCATACTTAGACGTTCGCTGCCTGAAGAGAAGAGGCGTAAGATGATTAGTTCCGAGCATAAGCTGCTGGCTGAAATGGGCTCCAATGTCCCGCCAACCTCCGTGGTGAAGGCGATCTTAGAGGGCAAACCCTATGCGATCAAGGCTATGATCGCTTTTGGTACAAACCCGCTGCTCACCTGGCCCAACCCTAAACGGGTTAGAGAGGCGTTGTTAAAGCTAGATTTGCTCGTCGTCGTTGACTTATTCATGACCCCGACCGCTGAGCTCGCTGACTATGTGCTGCCAGCAGCCTCTTGGCTGGAGGTGGACGATGTGGCTTTCTACTTCTATAGGGCGGGTTACGTTATGGCTAGAAGAAAGGCGATTGAGGTAGAGGAGTGCTGGCCAGATCATAAGATAGTCATCGAACTCGCTAAGAGACTTGGACTGCACAACGCTTTCTGGGACAGTGTGGAGGAGTACTTAGACTATGTGCTTTCTCCGTCAGGGATGAAGTGGAAGGAGTTCGCCGAAGTAGGTTTCATCCAAGCTCCGCTGCGCTATAAGAAGTATGAAAGCGAGGGATTTAGGACCCCTTCAGGCAAGGTGGAGCTCTACTCCTCAACCCTAGAGTCTCGCGGCTTCGACCCTCTGCCAAACTACGTAGAGCCCCCTGAGACGCCCTACAGTCGCCCTGACTTAGCTGAGAAATATCCGCTAATATTGACCACTGGTGCCAAGAGCCCCTACTTCTTCCACTCGGAGGGCCGACAGCTCCCCTCGCTCAGGAAGCTTCAGCCTGATCCTCAGCTTGAGATACATCCTCAGACGGCGGTCTCCCTAGGCATAAAGGATGGAGAGTGGGTCTGGGTGGAGACGCAGCGTGGCAGAGTCAAGATGAGAGCGAAGCTCACTGATGGCATCCACCCTAAGGTGGTCAGCGCCCCACATGCTTGGTGGTTCCCTGAGATGCCCGGGCCTGAACATGGATGTTTCGAGTCGAATATAAACATGCTCGTTAGTGACGAACCACCATACGACCCCTGCTTCGGAACTGTCACTTTTAACTCCTTACTATGTAGGGTTTACAAAGTTTAGCTCTAACGCACCCCCATCCTTCACAAATCTTTATAACGTGAAAAAGAGGAATAAAAGGACCTACAAAGCTTAGGGTAGGTTTTCCTGCGATTTTACTCTCTTTATGGAATGTGTAGCGGAGACCTGAAATTAGCTCTATTATCTTCAAGGGGTGCGGGCTACGTGATTTTGGATCTACAGTGAGTTAGCACGCCTTTGCTTCCTCTTGCTTCTTCAGTTCTTTCCTCATTATCTTGCCTGTAACTGTCTTGGGTAAAGATTCTACGAACTCTATTTCCTTGGGAGCTTTGTAAGGTGCTAACTTTTGCTTCACAAACTCTATTAGGCTGTTAGCAAGCTCAGTGGACGGTTTATAGCCTTCCTTTAATACTATGAATGCCTTGATCCTCTCCCTTATCTCTGGATCTTTTACTCCTATTACAGCTGACTCAAGAACCGCCTGGTGCTCGGCTAGCACATCTTCTATCTCCTTAGGCCCTATTAGATAGCCCCTGCTCTTTATTAGATCGTCTGCTCTTGATACGTACCAGAAGAAGCCATCTTTATCAACCTTAGCATAATCCCAGCTTAGATACCAATCACCTTTTATCCTAGTGCTCCATTCCTCCTCAAGCTTTAGATAGCCAGCTGTGAGGGCCTCCCATCTTCTATCTAACGCTAAATAACCTATCTCATCCACATCACAGAGAGAACCATCCTCCCTAATTACGGCTACTGGGCAACCAGGCAATGGTTTTCCCAACGACCCCGGCTTAACTACACCGAACCTCGTGCAGACGAATACATGGGACTCGGTTTGACCTAAACAATCGTAAAGTTCTGTGCCTGTTCGCCTCTTCCATTCGTTGAACAATTCAGGCTCAACTGTCTCTCCTGAGCTAAAGGCCATTTTTAGGGATGAAATGTTATACTTCTTCTCAGCGTCCACTACCCTTAATAGCCTTCGATATATTGTTGGATTTCCAAGGATGTGAGTTGCTTTATACTTCTCGATATAGCTCCAAGTTCTTTCGGGGTCGAATCTGCCCGTGTAGATGCAAGTGGCTCCTCCTGCATATAATGTCCACCAGAAACAGTAGCCCCACGGCCACATCCACGTCATCTCAATTGGTGTAAACATCCTATCTCCAGGTCCCATTCGAAGGACGAATTTAACATTAGGGTCTCCTACGGCTACCATCCAAGCATGTTTATGAGGAACCCCCTTTGGAAACCCGGTGGTTCCAGAAGTATAGAGTATGAAAGCTAGATCGTTCTTGGTTGTCTTGTATGCCTCTAATTCTTCGCTCTCATCCTTCATTAGGTCGTCTATACATTCATAGTTGCCATATTTTCCAGTTACTGTCAGGATCTTCTTTAAGTTAGGGTTTCTCTCTTTTACGGCCTCTAGCTGGGGTACTAGGTCTGGAACCGCAATAGCCAGAGTAGCCTCGCAATTCTTAATTATGTACCCTAACTCCCTCTCTCTAAAGAGTGTGCTTGTTGGAACCGTGACGGCCCCTATTTTCACTATCGCTAAGTTCAGAGCTAGGTACATCGGATGGTTCCCCATCCTAATCAATACCCTGTCTCCTGGCTTTACCCCTTGCTTAATTAACGCGTTACCGATTTTATTTACCGTTTTTTGAAGCTGCTTAAATGTGATTACCTCAGATTCAAAGTATATTGCCGGAAGGTCTCCTTTTTTGTCCGCCCATCTATCTAAGGCCAAGTACGTCATGTTTAGCTTCTCTGGAACTACTACTTCATAGAATTGGTCAATAAAGTTCTTTGCATACCATTCTACTAGATCTTCTTTCATACCCCTCAACTTCTGATTAGGGATAGTCTATTATATAAAACTTTTGCAGGAAAGTGATAGTAGTAGATTATCATTTTACAAAGTCCTTATTAAAAAAAGTTTATTCTTTGCCAATAAAAACATATAAAAATAATAAATCTCCAAAATTCACACTTCTTCATGCTCTTCACAAGAGATTTCTGTTCGCAAGTAGGTTCCTACTCCACAGAGTGTTCAAATCGCGATAAGATCCTGTAGCACTCTATGTGGTGTGGGTTCAAACCTACGTTAGGAGACACTTCCAACCAAAGCCGCATTACCCATTACACAACCCAACTAAATTTAGGGAAACTTTTCCTGCTACTCCCGGTTTAGTGCAAACTTGCATCTTCTACTACTGTCACGCACGGGGATCTTTCAATAACCCCAGTAAAAGTTATTTTCTCGCTTACGTTTGAGAAAAACGCTGTAATGGTTGTCACTTACAGTATTTTAACCGAGGTAACACAACCTTGAGTGACAGATAAGCACATAATGGTACTGTAGGGATATAGTGTAAGATGCCTTTCGAAATAGTCTGCGGCAACTGCGGTGAAACTTTATACTGGGGGATGGATCTCATACCGCCTAAGGAAATCTTAAAGGCCAACCGTGGTATGTGTTATAACTGTGGTGCTAAACTTTCGCTTGACTTTATGCTCGAAATTGTAAAACGCGAAGCATACAAACCACCAATTAAGAGTATGTTAGCTAAGAAGAAAGCAGCTGAAGTTGAATAGATAGCCTTAAGAAAGCTTCCTTCAACACCTCTGCTGATGAACTACGAACAGACTCTTAGGCTGATGCTTGAGCGGGGCTTCTTGCTGCCGAGCTCAGAGATTTATCCGGATGCCTTAGCGGGCTTCTGGGACTACGGTCCACTGGGTGTAGCGTTGAAGAATAGGTATATCGAGGTTTGGCGAAGATATCTTGTTAGACGAGATGGTATGATTGAAATAGATGGTTGCCAGATAATGCCTAAAAGCGTTTTCGTAGCGTCGGGGCACTTAGAAGGGTTCGAAGACCCTATCGTTAGCTGCACAAAGTGTAATTTGACGTGTAGAGCTGATAGACTTATTCAAGAGAAGACGGGTAAGATCATATCGGAGCGGTTGCCTAACGAAGAGCTTGATGCGTTGATCGCCTCTAATAACATTGTCTGCCCAAGCTGTGGTGCAAAGCTCGGGAATGTACGCAGATTTAACCTGATGTTCAGAGTGAGCGTAGGTCCTTCAGGTGATGAGGCTTATCTAAGACCAGAAACTTGCCAGAGTATATTTGTAGACTTTCCTAGGCTCTTTAAGGTTATGCGCTGCAAGCTGCCAGTAGCCTTTGCCCAGTATGGTAAAAGTTTTCGTAACGAGATCTCTCCTAGGCAGAGCCTTATGAGGCTTAGGGAATTTTATCAAGCTGAGGTTGAGGTCTTCTTTAACCCTGAGAAGGCTAATGAGTTTGAAAAGTTTGATGAGGTTAAATCTGAAGTGTTAAGGATTGCGTTAAAGGGTGAAGCGGTTGAGGAGATTACAGCAGCAGAAGCGGTTGAGAAGGGGTACATACCGAACAAGCTTATCGCTTACTACTTGGCCAACCTTCAACAATTCTATAGATATGTTGGGTTAGATATCAAGAGGACCCGCTTTAGGAGGCTTGACGATGAGGAAAAAGCCTTCTACGCAACTTCAGCTTTCGATTTTGAGGTAGAAACAAGCCTCGGTTGGGTTGAGCTTGTAGCTTGTAATCACAGAGGCGACTACGATCTATCGAGGCACGCCAAAGTCAGCAAGAAGAATATGATGGTGCTGGATGGTGATAAAGATGTTCTACCAAATGTCTTCGAGCTCTCTATGGGTGTTGATAGAAGCATCTACGCGATAGTAGAGCACTCCCTTACAGTTGAGGGAGAGCGTACAGTAATGCGTCTTAAACCCTATCTTGCACCTATACAAGTCGGGGTCTTCCCTCTTGTGACGAAAGACGGTTTGCCAGAGGTCGCTAAGCAGATTTACTCAAAAATAAAGATGAGTTTCGACGCCTTCTATGACGAATCAGGTAGCATAGGAAGGAGGTATAGAAGAATGGATGAAGTAGGCACACCCATATGCGTTACAGTTGACTATCAGACCCTTCAAGACAATACTGTCACAATAAGAGATAGAGATACGATGGCTCAAGAAAGGGTTAAGATAAGTGAGTTAGAGCAGACCCTTCACCAAAAAATCTATAGCTACCCCGCTTAACTCATAAGCAAGAAGACAGCGATAGCTGCAAATGCACCTATAAAGGTAGAGGTTAGGTTAACGAGGTTATTATCAAACCTACGTATACCAGAGACGAAGAAACCTTTAACGCCGTGATGTATAGGCTGCTCAACAACTCTACCGCAGACGGCGCACCTATACTTCTCTTGCAGAAGGGCGCCCATCACACTATCGCCTATTGAGCCCACCATACCGCCGATGGCTCCAACAGCGATCACCTTAAGCAGAGAGCCGCCTAAGAAACCGAACAGATATGCTGAGAAGCCGATCATCAAAGCACCCACAACAGCCATAGTTGTGCCTAAAGGCGTTACCCCTCCAGAGGTGCCTGGTTCGACCTGACGGCGTAGATCTATTATAAGACGAGGCTTTGTCTTACTCAACAATCCTACTTCTGTTGCGAGCGTATCTGATGCTGCTGTGGCCACAACACCGAGGAAGGCTGCTGCATAAATGTCCCCACCGAAGAGAGCTTCGGCTGCGGCGAATAACGCTGCTGCTCCGCCGTTTGATACCGCGTTGACCCAGCTTCTAGCACCACCCTTGGCTTCCGCTGCGCCCAAGCTGCGTTTATATGCATACTTGTAGCGTGTGAATAGCGAAGCTGTCACAAAGAAGATAATTATTATAAACAGCCAGCTCCAGCAACCTGAACCAACAAGAACTATCATTCCGATTACTGCAGAAGCGACTGCACCACTTAGAGTAAGGGCTTTTAATCTATATGCGAGGTAAGAGAGTATGGTAATAAGCAGCAAACCTACTACTATGTCAGATAGCGGCAGTGACATAAACCCCAGATATGGCATAATAGAGATCGTTAAAAACCTTATCTTTTCTTTCCGATTATAGGAGGGCGGATGGGTCAGTACTTCTTTCCCTAATAAAACTGTGCTAACCCTTGAATCTTTTAATCTCCTCCTGATAAGCAAAGTAAGAGTAAGTTATTGTGTAGAATGCTACCGCTAAAAGTGGTAGGAGAATAAATAAGAAGGCATATTCTGGTAAGAGAGCACCTATCAGGGAGAGTACACCAGCCAAGATAAATAGGCGTCCGCTGATCTTATGGGTCTTATCCCAGACCGCATCGCTACTCAAAGTCCAAGGTGTTCGGATGCCGATGAACCAGTTTCTCTTCGCTTTACTAATCAGCAACCCGAGATAGATGAATAACATGCCGCTGCTTACTGGAAGGACGACGTTGGAGCTGATAGCAAATCCTAGGTTCCAAAATGTGACCTGAGCGTGGATGATGAGCATAAAAAATAGCATCAACACAGTAAATGCTTGATAATATCTTAGGAACTGCATAATATTCTCCTTCAAGGGGTCTATTCTGGGTATCGCTAGGAAGAGAAGATAGAGCCCAACCATCATTAGTGGTACAAGGAAAGCGCCCCAAAACTTAGGTAAGTAGCCGTCAACTTCGCCTCTTGCATTCCAGTGTGAAGCTACAATTTCAGGCAAATAGGGGTAAGCTATTAGGGAAAGTAGGAAAGCTAATGCGAGTAGAGCCGCACTTAACGCGGTGAAACCTTTCATCCACTCCCTTCTGAGCTTCTTACCTAATTATACTTATACATTTAGCCTCTTAGTTTCTGTAGCCTCTTTAGTAGCTCTTTATCACCCTCGTGATCTCCAGCACAAGTCGCTATAATACCATCTACGACGCCTTGTAGCCTCGCTGCGAAATCTTCGACGCGATCGATGGTTGCAGTGGCTGGCCACCCGATCATCTTTAAAGTTTCAACGTTTCTAGGCGTTTCTAAAGTAGGTGTAGATCGGTTTGTTTAGACGTTTGCATTCTTTAACCACTTGCTCTAACATTGGTAAAGATTTTTCTTCAAGACTCATGAAGAAAATGAAGTACCAAGCATCTCTCACCTTAGCGATGGTCTCCTCAACGGATCTGCGTACTGTAAGCAAGCAACCCAATTGAGCCTCCTCAGAACTTTTCAAGGCTTTTATGGGCTCACCATACTAAGATATGTCGCCCATAATCAACACAAGGCCGTCGAGGCCCACAGCCTCTGCCGCTAAAGCCAGACCTCCCACTTCAACCAGACCTTATGCTGCAGTATGAATATGGGTATCACTATCTTATCTGAATATTTGGTTTTGAGCACTCAGCCAACGGCTGTGCCGCTGGGCGCAGGAAGACAAGCAGCACTATCGGTAATGTTCCAACCATCAACTAAATCCTTACTTCTTCAGCAAGCTTCAAGAACCTGCGTGTTAGCAGAACTCATGTAGTAGTTTCATAAAAACAACTCCATAAACTCTTCTTTGCGACATGATTTAAATTTTTCTCTAGTCTTTAATCTCAAGCGCATTTTTCCGAGATCTCAGATATCTTGTAGGGAGGCCATTAGTGGCTTTTTGCGTAGGTTATGCTCCTTTAAGGAACTTTAGCAAGCCACGCCAGTCAACGTGCTCTGCTACAAGTTGCTTAGCCAGTTTAATGCGTCTTTTGTCGCCGTATTTTATCTTTCCAGCAATATCCTGTAGTTTGTTCAAGGTGGTATATGTGTCGTAGGGTACGAGCAGGACAGGTACACCTCTCTCTTGGGCTTTGTTAAGGATTACAGGGTTTGGGTGAATGTTACCTGTAAGAAGCAGCAACGAAGTATCCGTTTCTAATGCTGCGAGACATATGTCTGGTCTGTCCCCACCGGTGATTACAGCTTTTCTAGGTGATGCTCTAAAGTATCTGAGAGCTGCGTCTGGCGTCATAGCTCCAATAAGGTATCTTTCAACGATAACTTCCTCCAACTTGTCTTCGCACGCAAGCGCTTCAGCGCATAGAAGCTCCTTAATCTCTAATGCGGTAGGGCTTTGCATTTCAGTTTTATTCGGTATGATTCCCCAAACTTTGATGCCATTCTTTTCTAGGAGCGGCAAATAAACTCGCCTAATCCTGTCCATGTCAGCAGTAGTTGCGTTGTTCAGCACAAGACCAAGAAAGGGGATGCCCATCCAAGAAACGAAGTTTTTCGCCGCAACTATGGCGTCTGTTATCACGTCTGTATGGGAGGAGGATACCATCAGAACTTTTAGGCCTAAACGTTTACATATTTCTAATGCGGAAGGATTTACCGAGCTGCCGAAGAATACGTCACGTAGCATCTCAACGATGACGAGGTCCTTATTCGCAATAAGCTTCTTGAAGCAACCTTCTATAGTTTCGAGAATTATAGCATAATCCATACTGCTAATTTTCTCAAGATAATGGTATCCAAGTTGAACAGGGGTTATCACCTGCAAATCTTCTTGCATTCGCAGAAGTTCCTTCATCAACACTACATCTTCATCTGTTCTGATGCTTCCGCAGCCGATGTTGCTCCAGCTGAAGGGCTTGAAGTATCCGACCTTTAAGCCTTCATCCATTAGTACTTGGGAGAGACCTAGGGAGAATGCGGTTTTGCCGAAATGATCTATTCTGGGGACGGTTACACAAATACTCGGAGGCTTCTCAACCAAACTTCTATCACCTCTTAAACGATAGGGTTGTCTTAACATCCAAGGCTAAAGAGTTTTTCCCTTTCTCGTAAACAAATAGCGGGTTAATGTCTAGCTCTGCGATTTCCCAGAAGTCCATCACAAGTCTTGAAACCCGAAGTAGAACATCGACAACTGACTCTATATCAAATGGTGTTTCGCCTCTAAATCCTCGTAGAAGTGTGTAGGCTTTAGTTTCCATGATCATTTCATATGCCTTCCTTCTGCTTAGAGGTACTAACCTGAAGCTGACGTCTTTGATGAGGTTAACGTAAATTCCACCAAGCCCAAACATTATGAGAGGTCCAAACTGAGGATCCCTATGAACTCCTACTATGACCTCCTTACCAGGAGGCACCATTTTTTGAACTTCAACCCCGTATATGCGGGCTTGGGGCATAAAGGTTGCGGCATTTCTAATTAAGGTGTCATAGGCGTTTTCAAGTTCATAATCCGATCTGATGTTTAATACTACACCGCCGATGTCCGTCTTATGCATTATATGTGGCGAAATGATTTTCAAGGCTACAGGGTAGCCTACGCTGTTAGCGATTGTTATTGCTTGCCTAAGATTCTGGGCGAAGCCACCTTTAGGAACCATTATGCCATAGGCTTCCATAATGGCCCTTGTTTCTGGGCTTATGAGCACCGTCCTATCTTCAATTCTAGCTCGTTCGATGATCCGCTTAACAGTCGTGATATCTCTCTCAAAATCTGGGATTTCATCTTCATAACGCCCGCTGGCAAATTCTCCATATAATGCTATGCTGCGTAGGGTTTTGACGGCTCTCTCTGGGAACTCATATACCGGTATATGGTTCTCCTTCAGAAGTTTTGCCGCCTCAGCAACAGCATCGCCACCCATAAAGACTGCCAGAACAGGTTTTTCGGGGTTCTCTTTATACGCTTGAATTATGGCTTCCGCGGTCTTAAGTGGTTCTGTAACCGCCTGATGGGTTAAGATTACTATGATGGCATCGACTCCTGGATCTTTTAGGATGTTTTGTAAAGCCTTAAAGTAACGCTCAGCTGAAGCATCCCCCAGCAAGTCCACGGGGTTTATTACCGAAGCTTGTGGCGGCAAAAAAGCCCGGAGGGCTTCGATGGTTTCTGTGGACAGCCATGAAAGGCTTAAACCAAATTTTTCACAACTGTCTGTGGTCACTATTCCGGGGCCACCAGCGTTTGTTATGATTGTAACGTTTCTGCCGCGTGGTATCGGTTGGTATGCAAAAGCCTTAGCTGTATCAAATAGTTCTTCAATATCGCTGACGCTAATCACTCCAGCTTCTTTAAACGCTGTTTCATATGCTACCGCGCTGCCAGCGATCGAACCAGTGTGTGAGGAAACTGCCCTAATGCCAAAGTTTGTTATGCCTGCTTTAAGAGTTACTATGGGTTTGATTTTTGACGTTTCTTTGGCAACCTTGAGGAATCTTTCGCCCTCGTTTATACCTTCCACATAGCACGCTATCACAGAGGTTCCTTTATCGTCTTTTAAAGCTTCTATGAAGTCGACGACGTTAAGGTCGGTGCTGTTGCCCAAGCTGACTATGATGCTGAAGCCTATGCCCTCAATAGGTGCCCAGTCGATGATGGCTGAGCAAAGAGCTCCGCTTTGGGAAAGAAAAGCGATTCTGCCGGGAAGAACCTTTGAGGATGCAAAGGTTGTGTTTATGGGAAGAGAGGTGTTTATTACGCCTAAACAGTTTGGTCCGACCATACGCATGCCGTATTTTCGGCAGATATTAAGTAGCTCCTTCTCAAGATTTGCTCCTTCTTGGCCTATCTCTCTGAAGCCAGCTGATATGACCACTAAGCCTTTGATACCTTTCTCACCAACTTGCTTTACAACATCTGGCACTACGATTGCTGGGACTGCTATAACTGCTAGGTCAATAGGTTCTTTTACGTCAAGAACGGATGAGTAACACTTTAACCCACATAATTCGTTCGCCTTAGGATTTACAGGGTAGATGGGGCCCTTGAACCCACTCTCTATGATATTCATTAGTATGCGTCTCCCAACTGAGCCCTCTTCCCTAGAAGCTCCTACAACCGCTACAGATCTAGGCTCCAAAATGGCTTTAAGGTCTTCCCGGCTCAACCCATAGCCACTCCTTAAACAGAGCAAGTCCTTTATGGTCTTAACTATCTATAAAATGTTTCTACAGAGAAATTGTCATCCTTTCAAAAATGTTAATTATGGATTATTATTGAGCGGTGTTTCAGATGCTTGAATTCAAAACTTTAGCCGCGGAGTGCGGTACTTTTTGGTGCTCCGGGCGGGATTTGAACCCGCGTTTGCGGCTCGAGAGGCCGCGATCCTTGACCGGGCTAGACGACCGGAGCACCAGAGCTGGCTATTTATTTCTATGCTTTTAATATTAGCGGTTTAGTTTTGGTTGTGTTTCTCGTTTAATCGTCGGGTCGAGCTGCGTGTTTGATGATCTCTAGTGAGCAAGCGTGGTGTTTAGTGCAGAATTCTTCGCATCTTTTAGCCCAAGTTTCTTCTCGATACAACAGGTGGCACCCTTCACATTCACAAAGTATATGATCCCCTTTTACGACCCCCCATAATCATCATCTAACTATTTATACTATTCATTGCTCTCTATTAAGTTTATAGTGCTACTAGTCGCTTAAGAAGTTCTTTGACTTCGTTAGGGTCTCGGAGATAGTATTTTGCGTTTGTTTGGATTGGGGTGCTTGTCACTAAGATGGTCACACCTCTTCTGAGCTGCTTAAACGCATCTTCGTCTGTGGCGTCGTCTCCAGCATATATTAGTAGGCTCTCTGGTGCTACTCTCCAGATAAGGAGCTGCGCCGCTCTACCTTTATTCCAATCTAGCTTAGGTTTAACTTCAAGAACCTTCTTTCCCTCGGTTAGTTGTAGGTGCTGCCAACGGCCAACAACCTTCTTCACCTTCTGCTTAACCATCTCTATTTTTTCGGCCGGGGTGTTTCTGTGGTGTATGCTTACCGTTAAGGTCTTGTTCTCAACGATTACTCCTTCAATACCATCTAACTCACTTTTTAGCTCTTCATAGATTTTTGAGACGCTTCTAGCCAATTCTTTAGCTTCTGGGTGCACAAACTCTATATCTGGTCCACTTAACTCTAAACCGTGGTTCCCTACGTAGTACAAGTTTGCTAAGCCCACCCGCTTCTTAACATCCTCTAAAACCCTGCCTGAGACTATACCGACTTTGTATCCTCGTTTCTTAGATAGAATCGTTAGAAGATTTCTTGTTTCCGGTGATAGGTGTGCGTCTTCTGGTCTCTCTACTATGGGTGTGAGCGTGCCATCGTAGTCTAGTAGTACGAAAACATTATTGCTAGCCCTTATGATGCTTACAACTCTGCCCCAATCCTTCCAAAGATGCTTAGGCATCAAGGTGATCAGCGTCCACGCTTAAGGTGCTTGCTGTGCTCTTCCTTTAACCTCTGCTGAATCTCAAATATCCTCCTGTTTATCTCAGCGGCAGCCACCTCTTTCTTCTCTGGCGCGTTGACCATAAGCCTAAGCTCTAGATGTACTTCTTTTTCATCACGTCTCTTAGTTGTTAGAAGAGGTGGAAAGTTTTCATCCCAATACATCTTCAACTTATTGCACGCCTTAAGCACGTTTTCTTCGAATTCAGCTAGGTCGATGCTAGTTGGCATAATTATCGGTATGATTAACTCCTTCCACGCTGCTTGGGTTGTGTTGATGATCGGTTCCTTCATGAAGATTTGGTTTGGGATGCTAATGATATTCTCGTCTTTGGTCAGTAGGATGGTGCAAGTAGGATTGATCCCAATCACTTTACCACTGTAGTTGAGTACGGTGATTTCGTCACCAAGCTTAAATGGAACGTAGAGCTCGCTGAAATATCTAGCTGCCATATTCTGCAAAACGTCTCTGAAGGCTAAGATTGCTGCGAAGCCCGCTAGCGCAAATAGTAGAAGGATAAGGTCTATCCTTACACCAACGGTTTGGGCAGCGATCAACACACCTATAACCCAGATCGCTACGATCACCACCTTCTCTACGTGAACGGCTATTATTGGAATGCCAGATCTGAAGATCCCTCGGATGAAGAGGCTCACGATCTTAGTTGCGACATATGTCAGAATTAGAGTTATGGCTACGTAAATTATTGGGTAGATGCTCTCAAACGGTAGCATATCTGACACCGCCTAAATACTTTGAGAGGACTTCTGCCTCCTTCTTTATACCTTCGTCTATGTAGCATAGCTTGGATGTTTCGAAACCCTTCTTACCAAGCGTCTCGGCAAGCTCTTCATCGGTTAGAACCTTAATTATTTTGGAGGTTAGCTGCTCGATATTGTTAGGGTCAAATAAGAGCCCGTTTACACCATCCACTATTAGATCAGCGACACCTGCGTAAGAGCTGACTATAACTGGCTTCTTATACAGCCAAGCCTCGACGACTACAAGTCCGAAACCTTCCCTAACCGATGGTAGTATAAAAGCGTCACACATCGCATACGCCACCCCCAACTCCTTCTCTGGAAGATAGCCGGCGAAGACCACATTCCTCTCTAACCCCTCCTTTTCCACACATTCTCTAAGGTACCGTAACCATCTCTCACCTTTAGACAAACCTAGTTTGGAGCTGGAGAAGCTACCGTCACCCACCAACACGAGCTTTGTGTTAGGGATTTTAGAAACGACCCTCTTAAGGGCTAAGATCACTTTATCCTGCGCCTTCATAGGATCTAATCTGGCTACTGTAAGCAACACTTTATCCCCTTCGCTTATGCCTAGCCGCCCACGTAGGTCTTGGATCTGCTGCGTTGTTGGTTGTGTGTACTGTGTGGGGTCTATGTAGGGGTATATGTGGAAGGCATCGCCTTCATAACCCAATCTTCTTAACTCGTTGAGGTAGGTTCGGCTGCTCACGATCACCACATCATAGTAACTCAAGTACTTTAGGAGGGCTAGCTGCCAGCTTCTGGGTAGATCGTGTGTTCTGAATGGTATATGCCACCTAAATATCTTCGGCTCGGCTGCGGGGAGCATAGACCCCATCGGTAGAAGCTGGAAATCGTGTATATAGAATCCGTCGAAATCCAGTTGACGGTGGAGAGCGTAAGCTAACTCACTAAACCTGCGGTTCAAGAACATGTAATCTATGTACTCGTCACACCAAAATTCAGGGACCTCTGGTTTCCAAAGACCGTGGAATAGCCGCCAGATCCATTCCTTTACAGTACCATAGCCTCTAATCTTTGCTTGAGGTATGGTGACGTGATTAAGATTGATGCCTTTGAACGATGCCCTAGGTGGTGCATTCGGGTTTAAGGAGATCCATTCAACACCATCAATTATACCACTCTGTACCATACGCCTCAATAGGGGGTAGAGCATCCTACTGACGCCGCCAGGGCTGAACCTATACTCTACCCCTTCAGAGAGGTTGGAGAGGTCGGTAACCTCCTCGTTTTCTGCAACGTTAGGGTTGAGGAGCTGAATCAGCGGCGTCTGAGATGCTACGCAGAGAATACCCATTCTACTACACCTAAGATTCCAACTCAAAGCTAGTTAAGGTATCCTCCTTTTATAGGTGTCGCACACAAGATAGCACACTTCATAAGAGTAGGTGCGTTAAGACGGGCTTTCAGGTAACTTACGCTTAAGTATCGGCTACAATGCGGTAGTGGGAAAGGCGCAGATAGCGTCTCTTTAAAGATCGTAGTATGCTCTTTGACGATTTCGCTTCAGCTGGATGAGCGGTTGAATACTCTAATCACATTTGATCTTTTCTACTATGCTAGGGTAGTGAAGTTGGGGATTTGGGGAAGCCTTATATGCAGCCTAGGTGGTAAATTTTGTGGTGAGTAATGTGGCTATAGTCGGATGGGAGTGGATAGTCATTCTAGCCATACTAGTAGTGATAATGATATGGGGGCCAGACAAGATACCGAAGCTTGCTCGCGCCTTAGGTATGGCTAGAAAGGAGTTCGAAAAAGCACAGAGAGAGTTCACAAATCCAACTCCAGAACCAGAGCCAGCATCTACAGCCGACCCTAAGCTGGCGAGCGATGACTACCTTATCCAGACAGCTAAGAGCTTAGGCATAGAGACCGCAGGTAAGACGAGGGAACAGATTTCGAATGAGATATTAGCGCGTGCAGGGGCCACGCAACCTCAAACCACGACGCAGCCTCAGAGCACCACACAGCCTCGAAGTGGTGAGCAGTAGTAGGTTCTAGACTACTCGGCACTTTCTAGGCTGAAAGACAAACAATTAAAGGGTGTCTGACGCTGAAGAAGGCATAGTAGAGGTCTCCTTAAGGTGGCAGCATGTCAAAGGATAAGGAGCTTACCTTTCAGGAGCATCTGGTCGAGCTTGCTAGTAGACTAAAGATCGTCCTTTATACACTTGTGGCTTCAACGATCATCTTTATGGCTCTACCAGCAGACCTATCCTTCCTACATAACCCGCCTATGTTTAAGCCCCTTGTCTCGGTTCTGCTGAACTATGTGAGAGAAGATATTCTACCAGCTTCGGTCAAGCTTATCGCTGGGGAGATCACCACCCCTCTGGAACTATATATCTTAGCTTCATTCGCTCTAGGTTTTGCTGTGTCTCTACCAGTAATGTTTTACGAGATGTATAGGTTTATCGACCCAGCTCTCTACCCTGAAGAAAGAAGACTGATCTACCCTTTTGTAACAGCATTCATTTTTCTCTTCATAGCTGGTGCTGTCTTCGGCTACAAGATCCTCTCGCCCTTTATGATCTGGGCTTTAATGCCTTTCTTCGAAGCACTTCAAGTTGAAGCGTTGGTCTACGTCATGGACTTCTACACGCTCGTGTTCGTTTTGGTGATATTATGTGGGCTCGTATTCACATTCCCAGTAATTTTTGTTCTGCTCGTGAAGTTTAACATTATTAGCACAGAGATCATAGCCAAGAACAGGAAGTATGTTTACGCAGCAGTATTTGTAGTGACCGCGATTATTACGCCAGATGGCGGACCGATAGCTGATGCGGCGCTCTTCCTACCCATAGTCGTACTACTAGAAGTGGCTATACTTGTGGCCCGGCGTTATGAGAAACAGCGTGCCGTGAACGAGCCGCCAGCCATAACTAAATTGCTTTCAGGCGATGTGGTCAAATGTAGATTCTGCGGTGCAGAAGTGAAGTCGAATAGCAAATTCTGCCCCAAATGTGGTAGAGCACTAGTCTAGCTTCTCCTATTCAAATCGGCTTTTCTATCGATGTCAAGGAGTACGTTTGGTGTATTAGCCTCTACGTAGACCACCTCAGCTTTATGCCTGTTCACTACAGCCTTAAGCCCGTACCCTGCTTCATCTATCGTTAAGATTTCTGGTATAAGGCTTCGGTCAAATAGTATCGGGTGTCCAGGCTTACCTCTATGGGCTGCAACTATGATCTTCGCCTTTCTCCTCCTATACTCCTCAACCACCTTATTTATTACAGTGGCATCAATGAATGCGACGTCTCCTGGAAGTATTATAACAGCGTCGGCTTTCTCGTTGATGTGTCTTACACCACATTTGACCGATGAACTCTGTCCACCTATAGCGTAGTCAGGGTTCTCTACGATTCTGCATCTTAATCCTTTGAGCACCTCTTTCACTTTTTCAGCTTCAAATCCCACAACTACTACGACCTCATCTACTGAGGATGAGAGAGCTGTGTTTACGACTCGTCTCACCATGGGTTCGTCATCGATAGGGTAGAGCATCTTGTTTTCTCCGAATCTGGTTGACATACCAGCAGCTAAGACTACTAGGCTTATCATCTTGCAAGCACTCTTTTAGGGCGGTCTAAGCCTTCTCTACTACTGTCTGCTCGATTGTAGTTATCTTCTTAGGTGCACCTGTGCCTCCTCTGTGTTTCATTATGATTTCTGCGATTATGCTGACTGCTATTTCCTCTGGTGTTTCTGCGCCTATGTCTAATCCGATGGGTGCGTGGATTTTTAGAAGCTTCTCTGCTGGATAGCCTTGCTTCATAAACTCTTTGAAGATAAGTTGGACTCTATTAGCGCTTCCAACCATCCCTATGTATCTTGCCTTAGAATTTATCACCGCTTTTAATGCTGCTTCATCTCCTTGGTGTCTTGTGCATATCACAACGTTGTCATAGGTGTAGATGGGTATCTTAGCCACACCCTCCTCGTAACCCTCTGCCATAACTGCTTCTGCTTCAGGGAAGTCTTCTTGCTTCGCAAAGGGGTCTATGACCACTATCCTCATGCCTACAAATTTTCCAACTTTGGCTATTGCTTTAGCGAGGTGCCCAGCACCCAAGATTATTAGCCTAGGGTTGGGTTCAACAAGCTCCAACATTACCTCCACCTTCCCACCACAAGCCATGCCCAGACCAGACCAGCTGCTATCTCCAAGATCAGCCTCTAGGATCCTAAGTACGCCGTCTTCAAAAACCTTCCTAGATTCGTGGATTACATACGTTTCTAAGCACCCGCCGCCTATGGTGCCTATGGTGCTGCCATCTTCAAGAACGATCATCTTTGCACCTGTGCCCCTAGGTGTCGAGCCGGCTGTGCGTATCACCGAGGCTAACACGAACCTCTTCCCCTCTTCAAGAAGCTCAGCTACTTTATGATAGATTTCGCTTGTTGTGCAAGTTGGCTGCGCCATCACAATATCTTTGTGGAGAATAGTAGTAAAAAAGGTTTCTGGCTAAGAGCTAGATGTTCACAATGACTCCAAGGAGGTGTGCATAGATAAAACTATATTTACGGTTATGTTGGTGGGCATCGTAGGGTAACCGATTTGCTGGAGCGGATTAAAACATACTATGAGGTCACAAAACCGAGGGTGTGGTATCTACTAGTGTTCACAGCGTTCGGAGGTTATGTGGTTGCGGCTGGTAGAAGCATAGATCCATATCTGTTTACGCTCACCATTATTGCTGTAACATTAGGTTGTGCTGGAGCTAACACGATCACCTGCTACATAGATAGGGATATCGATGCTGTTATGGATAGAACTAGGCTTCGACCCATACCCACAAGAAGAATATACCCCGCGAAGAAAGCGCTCTACTACGGCTTGGCCCTAGCATTAGCCTCAGTCGCCCTTACGCTTCTGATCAACCCTATAGTTGCGCTGCTTATGGTCTTTGGGCTTGTAGACAACATCGTGGTCTACAGTAAAGTCCTCAAAAGAAGGAATCCTGTAAGCATAATCTTGGGGGGCTTCTCAGGAGGCGCGCCAGCGCTTATAGGTTATGCCGCGGTTAAGGACACCATTGACCTAACGTCGTTGCTGATTGCTGCATTAGTCGTCTTATGGATCCCGGGGCACATCTGGGCGCTCGCGCTATATGCGAAGGAAGATTACGCTAGAGCGAAGGTGCCTATGCTTCCGGTTGTCGTGAGTGAGAGTGTGGCTGTAAGGTGTATCGCTTCAACCTCCATACTTATGGTGGCTTTCAGCATATGCATCTACTTTATAGGAGCGTTCGGAGCGTTCTACTTAACAGCAGCCGCGATCTTAGGCGTGGTTGTGCTGGCGGTAAACTTTTGGCTAGTCGTCAAGCCGAGTAAAGAGCGTGCTTGGGTCGGATTTAAGTTATCCAGCCCCTATCTTGCTCTGATCTTCCTAGCCATGATGCTCGACAAGATCGTTACCTAATTTTAAAAACGGCTTTAGCAGAAAGATTTGCTCACAAACCGAAACAGCCTAAAGCAGAACTCACACTTCACACCTCTTTATATACTCCCCCCAGGATCTCTTGCTCACCCAGGCGCGCTGCTCAAATAAATCCTAGCCTTCACTTCATCGGGTTTATATTGCGATAGGGGCCCTCTTGATCTGCGTGGGCGTGCTTACAACACAGAACAGCGTTTATGCAACGCAAAGAAGGTGAATAATGAGGATCCTACTTCTACCGCCTTCCAAAGAGCCAACCCATTTACTCACAGTGATGGAAAATGATGACGGAGGATTCGTATAATTTTGTAAAAAAGTAGAGAATAGAATAAGAGTGAAGGTGAACTTACCACATTTTGCTGGGTAAACAGATTTATGCTAGATCAAATGGTATGGCTGTGGTTGAAGAGGTAAGTAGGTATGCCGACAAGACTTCGTAAAGTGAGGAAGCTACGCGGCTCCAGAACACACGGCTGGGGTCAAGTGGGGCAGCACAGAAAGAGCGGTCAGAAGGGTGGCACAGGCAATGCTGGTCTACATAAGCATAAGTGGAGCTGGACCGTTAAGTATGCACCCGACCACTTCGGCAAATATTCGTTGAAGCCGAAGCGTGAGTCGAAGCCACATAAGTGGATCAACGTTGGTGAACTAGAAGCCCTCTTACACTCTCAAAACACGTCTGAAATCAACCTAACCAAGTTAGGGTACGAGAAGCTACTTGGTGCTGGGAGCATTAAGACACCACTAAAGGTGATAGTCAAGTCGTATACAGCACAAGCGAAAGCCAAGATAGAAGCAGCTGGGGGCAAGTTAATAGTGGGTTAAGGCGAAGATGAGCACCTTTAGAAACTTTATCTCATCTGTCGCAACAATTCTTCCAGAGGTCCCGAAACCCACCAGGAAACCTAGTCTCACGGAGCGCTTCCTCTGGACAGCTCTCGCTCTAATAATCTACCTCGTTATGGCTCAAGTCCCGCTTTACGGCGTTAGAGTCGGCGGTCAAGATCAACTTGCATTCACGAGAATAATATTTGCTTCCTCTCAAGGCACACTTATGGAGCTCGGCATCGGACCGATCGTCACAGCTGGTCTCATTCTTCAACTGCTTAAAGGAGCGGATATCTTTAAGGTTGATTTCAAGAAGCCTGAAGATAGGGCTCTTTTCACATCTGCCACCAAGATACTCACCTTCATCGTCATCTTGCTGGAGGCTTCAGCCTATATCGCTGGTGGTGCATTCGGTAGAAACCTCACCTCAACCGCCATCATAATCATACTCGCCCAGCTCCTATTTGCAGGCGTAGTCGTTATGCTGCTTGACGAGCTCATTCAGAAGGGTTGGGGTATAGGGAGCGGCATATCGCTTTTCATAATGGCTGGCGTAGCACAACGAATAGTGTGGGACATGTTCAGCATACTTCCGACTGGTGCAGGCTACTTTGGGGCCATCCCATATGCCATCAACGCTACATTGGCAGGTGTACCCAATGAAGCTTGGTTCAGACCACATGGATTACCCAGCCTCTCAACACTATTAATAACAATACTGGTCATTCTAGCAATAATCTACATCGAGGGGGTCAGAATCGAAATCCCGATAACCTCTACCAGATACCGAGGGTTCTCAGGCGTATACCCGATCAAGCTGATGTATGTCTCAAACATACCAGTCATCCTAACCTCAGCGCTAATGGCTAACATAACATTCTTCTCACAAATACTGTGGAGAAACCTCAATCCGAACAACGATAACCCAATCTTAAACGCTATCGTAACCTTCAACCAAACCAATCCCGGCCCTGGTCCGACAGGCGGTCTCCTCTACTACATGTCGATACCCTCTACACCGGATGTGGCGATGGCTGAGCCAGTACGTACTGTCACCTCAATTCTGATCATGGTTGGGTTCGCTGTGCTTTTCGCCAAGATTTGGGTTGAGATAGGCGGGCTATCACCAAAGGCTGTTGCCCAGACCTTAATCGATGCTAATGTTCAAATTCCTGGGTTTAGGAGGAGTAGCGTTTCTGTTGAAAGCATCTTGAATAAATATATTCCAGCCTTGACGATAGTGAGCGGTGTAATAATAGGACTAATAGCAGGGGGTTCGCAGGTCTTAGGTGTATTCGGCTCTGGAATAGGTATCCTTCTTATGGTCGATATAACCCTTAACTACTACCAGATACTTATGAGAGAGCAGCTTGAGACGATGATGCCGAGGTTAGCTGAGTTCTTGGGCAGAGGCTAGAGGTCCAAGGGGTTTAGGAGCGTCTCAGCATAATCTTCCCTCATCCTCCCCTTACTCCATTTCAAACTAGGTTTCAACTTAACTCTCACAACATCTTCAGCCCCGACTTTAATCAACCTATCCATGAGGCTCTGCTTATCTAACCTAAGATAGAGTTTACCGTGTTCGTCAACATATTTTTCAACTTCGCTCGCGATTCTCCTTCTGTCTGATTCATCCATTTTCAGAAGGAGCTGCTTCCCCCACTCATCAGTCCTGCGCCCAGTTAAGTGGGCGACATACCTCTTGACCTCGTTACCATAATGTCCCTCTAAAACTGTTTTTGTGAAGTCTTGAGGGTTGATGTCAAGTGTATTTGAGAAGATAATTAAGCACCGCTCCTCGTCTTCAGTCGCATGTAAATGGAATGAGATCTCGGCGGACATAAAAGAGATCTTGGGCAAGCGCACCACATCCTACTCCGGCAGGAGACACCTATATCTTTATCCATAACGAGCGGGTATAGTTTGTGGTTGGGTTTGGGAGCGCGGAAGATAAACAAGGATGTAAAGATAGAGGACCTGTTAGAGGAGCAGCTCAGACGTGAGATGTTTCTCGAATCTGGCAAGAAGTTTAGATATATTGATGATTGGGATGCGGTTATGCACTCAGTATACGAAATACCGATAGAGTATGGTGGCTACACGAAGCGGGTTTCGGAGATGAAGTTTCTCAAAGAGATGGTTGATATTCTGACTAGTGGAGGCTTCGAGGAGGTCAAGCGCTCAGAGAGTAGAAGGAAGCAGATGAGGGAGTTCACGAAGACGATGACTATGTACTACAACCTAATCTTCAAGATGCCAGATCATAAAGTAGGCTACGGCGCCTTGATCTACTTCCCTGAACTCAACCCGCAGCAGCCTGAGAGAAGCAAAGGTATAGTCCTTATGGCGAAATGTGTAGTAAAAGACGGTAAGGTCGAGTTCACCTACGAAAAGGCTAAGTTCGACGACTTTCTAATAGAGGTTAAACCTTACATCGAACTCTTAGGAGACCTCTATAGGGCACACAAACCGACTTAGCCATGCTACCACGCTTAGACAAGGTGATATATGGTTTAGGTATTGAGTCGACAGCACACACCTTCGGAGCCTCCGTAGTAGAATCGACCGGTAAGATCTTATCAGATGTCAAATCCGTCTACACGCCCCCACAGGGCTCCGGCATTCATCCACGTGAAGCATCTAGACACCATGCTGAGAAGGCTGCTGCTGTAATAGAGGAGGCTCTAAGAGCGGCTGGAGTAAGAGTTGGGGACCTCTCATTTATAGCGTATTCGGCAGGGCCTGGTTTAGGTCCTTGCTTGAGGGTTGGCGCTACCGTAGCTAGGGCGCTCGCCTCATACTTTAACCTGCCTCTGGTGCCGGTAAACCACGCAGTCGGGCATATTGAGGTCGCAATACTTGAAGCAGGCTTCTCTGACCCGCTTGTCCTACTCGTTTCAGGTGGGCATACACTCATCTCAGCACACTCGAAAGGTAGGTGGAGGGTCTTCGGCGAAACCCTCGACATAACTATAGGGCAGCTTCTTGATCAATTCGGCAGAGCGGCAGGCTTTGCCTCACCAGCAGGTAAAAAGCTTGAGGAGTTAGCGAAATCAGCCAAAAGATACATAAACCTACCATACACGGTAAAGGGGAATGACGTCCAGTTCTCAGGTCTATTGACAGCGGCTAAGAACCTCTTAGCCTCTGGTGAGCCGCTTGAGGATTTGGCGTATTCTATTCAGGAGACGGGCTTCGCTATGCTCTGTGAGGTGACTGAGCGTGCGCTAGCATTCACTGAGAAACGTGAGCTGCTTGTCACAGGTGGGGTGGCTGCGAACCGAAGGCTATGCGAGATGCTCGCTGCTGTTGCATCTCGACACAACGCTAAGTTTGGCGCCGTCTCCTCAAAGTATGCTGGTGACTGTGGTGCTCAGATCGCTTGGACAGGGCTCTTAGCATACTGCACTGGGGTTTCTGTTCCTGTGGAGAAGAGTGTCATAAAGCAGTCTTGGAGGCTCGATTCGGTCGATACGCCTTGGAGAAACTGATAAAGAAGGGTGCTGAAGCAGACCTATATCTGATCAGGTGGCTCGATCTACCAGCGGTGAGGAAAGTTAGGGTTCCCAAGCCCTACTTCCAGCCGCAACTCGACCAAGCGATCAGATCACATAGAACTTCACAGGAGGCCATCTTCCTAAGAAAGGCGCGTGAATGCGGTGTTTCAACACCTCTAGTCTACTTTGTCGACCCAAAGAGGGCAGAGCTCACAATGCAGTTTATTGAGGGTGAGCGGCTGAAAGAAGCCCTTCTAACGAGAGGTGATGAGGAGTGTGTAGAGTTGTGTAGGGAGATGGGGAGGGTTATAGCGCTTCTACATAGCCACGACATCATGCACAGCGACCTAACACCATCAAACTTCATCATCTCCAAAGGTAGGCTTGTAGCCCTCGACTTCGGCCTATCATTCATCTCAAAGAAGCTAGAAGATAGGGCGGTAGACCTACACCTACTTAAAGGCGTGTTGATCAGCACCTACACAGAGAAAGCTGACCTATACTTTAACAGCGTATTAGAGGGCTACAGCTCGATCCACGGCGAAGCATTTGTAAACACCCTTAAAGCGAAGATCAGAGAGATCGAGCGCAGAGGTAGGTATGCTAGAGTCGTCTAAGCGAAGCATACTCTTCGTAACCAACAACCCCCATAAAGTGAACGAGATCGCAGCCGTACTATCCAAATACAACCTCAAAGTAGAGGTGTCAAGCGTAAAGAAGCGTGAGATACAGAGCGAGCAGCTAGAGGAGATAGCGAAAGAAAGCGCATTAAGCGCCTATCAAGTCCTTAAAAGACCGCTATTCGTAGAGGACTCAGGGCTCTTCATAAAAGCGCTAAACGGCTTCCCAGGCCCCTACTCCTCATACACCTACAAGAAGATCGGCGTGGCCGGTATACTCAAACTAATGGCTGGTGAGAAGAATAGGGAAGCGGAATTCGCCTCACAAATAGCCTACATCGATGAAAGCGGCGAGATAAAACTGTGTAAAGGTGTCTGCGAAGGAGATATAGCTGAGGAGGCAAGAGGGAGCGGGGGGTTCGGCTTCGACCCAATCTTCATACCCAAGGGGCAGAAAAAGACCTTCGCAGAAATGAGCGTTGAAGAGAAGAACCGATTCTCACACCGCGCAAAAGCCGCTCATATGCTAGCGGAGCTGCTGATGAATCGAAGATAGTATCCGTAAGGTTTATGTGAGGGTGTTCTCTGGCGCTGTTACAGAGAGTTGGCTAGGTTACATACTCATAGGAGGGGTAAGTCGCATTCAACTAGACCACCTTCGAAGAGGTCTCCTAGCTGGGTTATTCATGGCCCAGAGGAGGTCGAGGCTCTAATAGTGAAGTTGGCTAAAAGCGGTTTAAGGCCTTCTGAGATCGGTGTTAGGCTTAGGGACGAGTATGGTATACCTCTTGTCAAACCCATTTTAGGGAAATCCATAACAGATGTGTTGAGGGAGCATAATCTGCTAGGCGAGATCCCAGAGGATCTGGAGCGTCTGCTCGCTAAGGCTAAACGTCTTCAAGAACATCTTGCGGTTCACAGAAGCGATAGGAGGAATGTGCGCTCACTCGAGTTAATTGAGGCTAAGATTCATAGGCTCTCAGAGTACTATAAGAGGATTGGGCGCCTCCCACCAGACTGGAAGTACTCCGCAGTAGTTGCTCAGCTGGCGTAAAGATAGGTGAGAGTTGGGTAATCTAGAGGCTCTGAAAGCAAAGGCCTCCCTCATCGCCGAAAAGATCATAGAGGCTGCTGAGAGTAGGATGCGGACACTTATCGTAGGCCACATAGATGCTGACGGCATATCTTCCGCAAGCCTCATAGCACGTGCCCTAAGGTGCCTAGAGGCGCCCTACAATATACGCATAGTAAACGACCTCACACCCACCGTGCTAGAGGAGTTGAGGGGCGAAGATTACGACCTCTACGTTCTCTGTGAGTTAGGCGGAGGCATGCTCAAGCAGCTAGAAAACTATCTTGGCTCAAAATGGGTTCTCATAGACCACCACCAAGTCCCAGAAGACGAGCTCACACACCCCTCCATCCTCAACGCCTGGAGCTACGGGTTTGATGGCGGTGTAGAAGCCTGCGCCTCAACCCTAGCCTACTTCGTCTCATCAACCATCGACCGGAGCTTAAGCGGCTTCAGCTGGCTCCCAGTGGTGGCTGCATTGGCTGATAAACAGGACCAGGGTGAGCGGAGGTCGCTGGTAGGCGCTAATAGGGTCGTTTTAGAAGCGGCTAAGGAAGCGGGTCTGGTGGGTGAAAGCATAGATCTACTCTTCTATGGGCGTGAAACAAGACCTGTGCACGAAGCGCTCGCAGCTACGACAACGCCTTACATTCAAGGTTTAACCGGTAATCGCGAGGCGTGCCTCACCGCGTTGAGTGCCGCTGGCATCAATTTGAGAGTCGACGATCACTGGCGCACCGTGTCGGAGCTTACGAAGGAGGAGAAGCAGAAGATTGTAGAGATTCTACTCCCCTATATTGGTGGGAGGGGTGTTGATGAGTTGATAGGCTATGTGTATACTCTTCTTAAAGAGGATGAGTTCTCGCCCCTTAGGGATGCTAGGGAGTTCGGAACCTTATTAAATGCTTGCGGTAGGATGGGTAAGAGCGGGCTTGGGGTTGGTCTGTGCTTAGGCGACAGAGGATATTCGTTGAGCGAAGCGGAGAAGGTTCTAGCGGAGTATAGGCAGATCATAAACAGGGTGGTAAAGGTGCTCACAGAAGATGAAACGAGGGTGATGAAACACCAGCTCTTCAACCTAATCGTTGCTGACGATTTGATCAACGCAGAGATGTTGGGCTCAATATCATCCATACTCTCCACCATACCGAAGTTCGCAGACAAACCCCTCTTCTTAACCACGAAGACCAAAGAAGGTGGTCTAAGAATCTCAGCAAGATTGGGCGCTGCATACAAGGGAGATGTCAACATCGGGCTCACACTCAGAAGAGTGGCTGAGAAGGTTGGTGGGCAGGGTGGAGGGCATAGGGCTGCTGGAGGAGCAACCCTAACATACACGGAGCCACCAAAACTGATGAGCGTGCTTCAAGAAGTGTTAGGTGCTTGAGATCCAAGATAACTTTAGAGATACCAAGCGGCGATCAGAAGCTGATTAAAGCGTTATATGAGGCGCTCTACCCTGATAATATTAACCTTCCTGAGGGTCTTCATATTAGGATGGAGCGCATAGGCGACAGCCTGCTGCTGGAAGTTGAGTCAGAATTTAGGCTTGAAACCTTAATATCAACGGTTGAGGAGATGCTTGAGGACATACACTCAGCGATAGCTTCGTTGAATGTGGTGAAGGCTGATGCTTGATCTTAAGCTGGTAAGGGAGCGCCCAGATATAATAAAGGATATGCTCACTAAGAGGGGTGTATCTTTTCCCCTAGACGAGCTTCTAGCAAAAGATGCTAAAAGAAGGCAGATGCTGACCGAGGTTCAGAGGCTCAAACACCAAAGAAACCTACTCTCCTTAGAGATAGCGCAAGCGAAGAGAGAGGGTAGGGATGTGTCGGAGAAGATGCTTTTGGTCAAAGAGTTGTCGGAGAGAATAGACCGACTTGATGCTGAGGCGGAGGCGCTTGACCGAGAAGTGAACAACCTACTGAAGGCGCTGCCAAACCTCATAGACGAATCTGTACCGATAGGTAGGGATGAGTCAGATAACGTGGTAGTTAGAAGCTGGGGTGAGCCCAAACCGCTCCAGATCAAGCCTAAAGACCACATAACCCTAGGACACCTGCTGGATATCATAGACACAGATAGGGCTGCTAAGGTTGCTGGCTCAAGGTTCTACTACCTAAAGAATAACCTGGTAAGATTAAACTACGCTCTAATATCTTACGCGCTCGACTTCTTAAAGCAGAAGGGGTTTACACTTCTTCAACCACCATATATGTTAAGGAGAGAGGCGATGGAGGGCGTAATAATACTGTCAGATTTCGAAGATGTGATCTACAAGATAGAGGGTGAAGACCTATACCTTATCGGCACCGCTGAGCACGCTATAGCAGCCATGCATATGGACGAAATACTTGACGGCTCTACGCTCCCATTGCGATACGGTGGGATAAGCCCCTGCTTCAGGAAGGAGGCAGGGGCCCACGGGCGTGATACTAAGGGGATATTTAGGGTTCATCAATTTGAGAAGGTTGAGCAGTTCGTCTTCTCTAAACCAGAGGATTCTTGGAGGGAGCATGGGATGCTGATACGTAACGCAGAAGAATTCTTCCAGTCGCTAGAGATACCATATAGAGTGGTTCTGCTCTGCTCAGGCGATTTAGGTAAGACTTCAGCCAAAACCTACGATCTGGAGGCGTGGTTCCCTGCTCAAAACACCTATAGAGAGGTGGTCTCCTGCAGCAACTGCTTAGACTATCAAGCACGTAGGTTGAGGATAAAGTATAGGGATAGGCCTAATGAGGAGTCAAAGTTTGTTCACACACTTAACAGCACACTCGTTGCAACAGAAAGAACGCTTATTGCGATCATGGAGAACCATCAAAATGAGGACAACACGATAAACATACCGAAGGTTCTTAGACCATACTTTGGCGATGAGAAGCTGACGCTACCGGATAGAGTAGGGCTTAAATCTATGTAAATCGTGGGCTTGGCTGTTTAATATGCCGAAGCGTCAAGCAGGTAAGATTAAGGATAAGTGGAAGAGCAAGACGTGGCTAATAGTAGAGGCACCACCATCATTTGGTAGCACTCAAATCGCCTACATCCCGGTTACAGACACGGCGAAAGCGGCTGGGCGGGTTGTTGAAACAACGCTTTACGACATAGTTAAACAGGATCCTCAACAATACGTATATAAACTGTATTTTCAGATCACAGAGGTTCAAGACGATGTGGCCAAATCCATACTCAAAGCATACGAATACTCCAGAGAGTATCTAAAAAGCCTTATACGAAGAGGATCATCCATGGTCACATACATAAAAGACTACACAACCAAGGATGGTATAACCGTTAGGGTATATGTGGTGGCCTTCACACAAAAGAGGATAAACTCTTCACGCAAACACGCGATTAGAATGGCAGCCGATAAAGTGCTTCGAGAAAAGACAGCATCCCTAACCTATGATCAGTTCGCACAAGAAGTTGTGCTTGGCAAGATAGGCTCAGATATCTACAACGAGGCTAAAAAGATTGCAGCCCTAAGACATGTTGGTATATTCAAATTCAAGATAGTGAAGGGTATGCCGGTGATGGCTTCGGCTGCAAATATACTCGAAACTACCTCTAAAGAACAGGAAGCAGTAGAAGAAGCCGAAGAAGAGGTGGAGGAAGAAGAGGAGTCTCCTACCGATTAACCACGCTTAGCGGCTGCCACGATCTTTATAACCTGCCCATCCTCTAGCAGATGGTCAGCACCCAACCTCACACCAGTGACCGCATCAACAGCATAAAGGAAGGTTTCGCCGAGATCGGTATGTATAAGGTAGGCTAGGTCTCTGGCTGTAGTTCCTCTCGGCACAACTTTCGCATCTGGTAAAACGTTACCTTTTTTATCCGAGAGCTTGGATTCGTCTTCGACTGGGTAGACTACGATGCACCGTAGGAGCTGAAAGTAGGCTGCGTTGATTGCCTGCTGAACACCCGTCGAACCCCATTTCGCAAGAACCTTGCGCTCTATGAACTCTAGAGCCCTCTTCTGCTCTACTGTAAGTCTTTCAGGCGCCTTAATCTTAAAACTGCTATCACCTGGAATATAATCTATGAGATCCTTTTCTGCAGCCCTCCTTAAAACGAGCTCTGCTTCTGAAGAGCACGGAATCACCAATCTACCCGTTTCTTTGAGTCTCTCTACATTCTTCTCAGCCGTAGGTAAGTCGCATTTATTTGCCGCTATTAGGCTTGGCTTCGACCTCCTTCTCAAATAGTCTACAAATCTATCTATTTGCTCTTCAGACCATAAGGTTGGCTTTTCAGCCTTTAACCCAAGATTAGCTATCGCCTCTTGTATCACTCGCTCGCCAATACTTAACCCGCTTAGCCTCTGGGCAAGTAGCGGTGCGAGCCTATCAGCGCCAGCCTCAACCGTCCTCGCCACTCTCTGCCAATCCTTCATAAGTATCTGCTTGAGCCAAAGATTGAACTCCTTTTCAACAAACTCAACATCCTTAAGCGGATCATGGCTGCCTGGTTCGCAGACTCTACCCTCTTCATCCGTTGAGCCAGAGGCGTCCACTACGTGTATCAACGCATCCGCCTGCCTAAGGTCGTCAAGGAATTTGTTCCCCAACCCACGCCCCTGCGAGGCCCCGGGTACAAGCCCAGCCACATCCACCAGCTTAACTGGTATGAGTCTAACACCATCGACGCAAACGGAGTTTACTGGGTTATCCTTCACGTTAAGTTTCTTACATACACATTCTTTACGGAGATACGCTATACCGAAGTTTGGTTGGATCGTTGTGAAAGGGTAGTTGGCCATAGGGACATTCATTAGGGTTGCTGCGTTGAAGAAGGTTGACTTCCCCGTGTTAGGTTTACCTATTATACCTACTAGCATCACGAAGAATAGATTACTCGTAGAGTATAAAAAGGATGCTTTACCAAGGCGTCTGTGATGCAGTTGAAGGTGCTGGTCTGCGACCCGGTATCAACCAAGTGTCTAGAGCTTCTGAAAGCTGTTGGACTAGAAGTCTCATATCAACCTAAGATATCTGTTGAAGATTTGATCAAGCAGATCCCGGAATATGATGCGGTGATAGTTAGAAGCAGAACAAAGATCACATCTTCTGTGATCGAGGCTGGAAAGAAGTTGAAGGTGATAGGGCGGGCAGGGATCGGTGTAGACAATATAGACGTGGAGGCCGCTTCTAAAAAGAACATAGTTGTAGTCAACACACCAGAATCCTCAACACAAGCAGTAGCCGAGCTTACGATCGGGCTAATGCTGAGCCTAGCTAGGAAGATACCTCTCGGAGACCGAGGGATCAAGGAGGGGCGGTGGCTGAAAAATGAGCTGATGGGCATTGAGCTTAGGGGTAAGACGCTAGGCATCATCGGGCTTGGTAGGATCGGCAGTAGAGTTGGAGCTTTGGCGAAGGCTTTCGGCATGAAGATCATTGTGAACGATATAGCAAAACTTCCAGAGCAACTCATTAAATCGCTTGAAGCGGAGGTTGTCGATCTAGACACTTTACTTTCTAGATCAGACTTTGTCACACTACACGTACCACTCACACCGCAAACTAAACATCTGATAAACCGCGAGAGGTTAGCGAAGATGAAGAGGGGCGCATACCTCATAAACACCTCAAGAGGCGGGGTTGTTGATGAAGAAGCCCTATACGAAGCCCTTAAAGAAGGCCAGCTGGCCGGTGCTGCACTAGATGTGTTTGAGCACGAACCACCCACTTCTGAAGTTGTAAAGCTGCCAAATGTCATCTGCACACCACATATAGGTGCGCAGACCATTGAGGCGCAGGATGCTGCTGGAGAGATGTTGGCTGAGAAGGTCATCAAAGCTCTTGGTTTAAGATAAGTTTAAGTGCAGCTGGTAGAGCCAGTCGTGTGAGCAGTAATGTATAGGTATATGGCAGAGACTTGGAAGAAGATCTATAAGGAGAAGGCTGGGGATATAACCCAGCGTGCTATACAGTGGAGAGATGAGCCTGCGATAGTTAGGTTAGAGAAGTCAACCAAGATACATAGGGCTAGAGCACTAGGCTATAAGGCGAAGCAGGGTTTCGTGGTCGTGAGAGTTAGAGTTGGGCGTGGTGGAAGAGTACGCTTACGCCCAAGGTCTGGCAGAAGGCCGAAGCACTTGGGTGTCGTTAAGATCAAGCGTGCGATCAGCAGCCAAGAGATAGCTGAGAACAGGGCTGCGAGGAAGTACCCCAACCTTAAGGTGCTCGGCTCCTACTTCCTATACGAGGATGGTAAGTATAAGTGGTATGAGGTTATAATGATCGATCCAGCACACCCAACCATCAAAAACGATGTTAATGTGGGTAGGCTTGTGCGCGACTAAAACCCAGCCTTCACCGGGTTTTGCGGCTTCATCACCTCTCTAAGTAGAGTCGTTATGTAGCAACCTTTTCCTAAGATGGTTTTGAGAGATAACGCTTCCTCTGAAACTTCTGCACAGAGCTCGGTTAGCAGAATGGTTGCTGCTCTAAAATCTCCTCCTACGCTCAACTCAGGCATTTCGTCGATGTAGAAGCTTCTAGGTGAAACCTCCTCCTCTAACAGAACTTTTGAGGCATAAACCCCCATTCTACCGAAATCTTCTTTTTTGAAGTTGTAGCCTACGAGCGGGCATAGCAGAACCCCCTTAGACCGATCAACCTTCTCCTCAGCCCTCCTAACATCCAGCATTCTCACCCCACTAACCTCAGCATATAGCTCTGAGCGGTGGATCGTAGATAAATCGGCACCGTCTTCGATCGCAGCGCTCAGAGTTCGGTTGAATATGTAGGATTGGTAGGCATTTACAAAAAGCCTTCTAACACGCAGAGGAATCGACCTTATAGCCCTAATGTAGCCGTTGGGGTGAGTTTTGAGGCTTCTTAAAACCTGCCGCTCCAGATCTAAAGTTGGTGGGAGATCCTTTATGTCTACTTTCAAATAGTCTTCGCTCAGAGCCCTTCTTGCTTGTTGGATGCTCTCTTTTTCATACTCTGTGGTGTATGTTAAGAGGAGGTTGATCGCCTCCTCGAACCTCCTCTTAACTAACGCTCTCCCGATTAGGTGTGTCACCGGTCTTCGCGAACCAAAGCGCTGGTAACCGAAGTAGTTAGGGACTCCCTTCTCTATTACGCTCTCGATCAGCTGAGGCAATTTCTCCTTTCTCTCTAACTCTCTAATCTTGATGTTAAATTTATTCCCTATAAGGTGGCTTCTGTTAAGTGGGTAGGGTAAGTAGCCCAGCTTCTTCAGCATAAGGCTATTTGGCAGATTGATCTGATCACGCTCAGCTTCAGCTGGTATGGTTATGTACTGTGTTGTTACCGCGTTCGCATCCTTTATTCCCAAGTAGTTAACCCTAGCACCAAACACCTTCTCAACGATTCTAACAGCGTGTAGAGTATCTAATCCGCGCTTAGTAAGGCTAAAGAGTACGTAAGAACCCTGCTGCTTCTTTGGTTGTTCATAGACGTGCCTAAATACGACGTCATCCAAGACCTCCTCGACCAAAAAATCTTCTAACTCAGCGCGCAGCCTCCCACCTATCCCCTCGTAGGGTGTTGCGTAAACCGTCATACCTATGCTTACATCAAGAGGAGGAGGCTTCAACGCCGCTAGAGGAGCTTCAATCTACCCGTAATCGGATCCACCTTGCTCGCTGGTGCAGGGCCTATGGCTAGGCAGGTGATGGTGCCTGGGGGCACTTGCGTGAGCCCTCTGTCCTCTACGATCGCTACTGGTAGATCGTTTCTTCTAGCTTCCTCTTCCAGCTTCTTCAACTCTTCTAACGATGAAACCTTAACAGCTATCTTAGCCATACCGCTCTCCATCCAAGCTCGATACCACTCCAGCTTCTGCATCCTAGCTTCTTCAGCGGCTAAGATCGCTGCGTGCGCAGCTTGGACGGCGATCTTACCCTTACCCATCTTCAGATCGGTTCTGACCGCTATCACCTGCTTATACTCCCATTGCCCTAGCATCTTGGAAGGGTATATATTTGGTCTATCGGATAAGCCTTTGGTAAAACGATGCATACAATAGATTACGATGTGGTCATCGCAGGAGGAGGTTTAGCTGGTCTACTAGCAGCAAGGGAAGCCGCTTCTAAAGGGTTGAAGGTAGCTGTCTTTGAAGAGGATCTGGAGATAGGTGTGCCGGATAAGTGTGATGGGCTTGTGAGCATGGGAGCCTTAATGAGTCTTGGAGTGATCCCACGCAGTAGAGCGGTGCAGAACACCATAAAGAGGGCGCTTATCTACCCGCCGAGCGGAAAACCGATAGAGGTTGAGGTTTCAAAGCTAAAGGTTGTTGTATTAAATAGGGAGGTCTTCGATAAAGATCTTGCTAAAGCGGCTTCCTCAAAGGGTGCTGAGATAATACTTGGTGGAAGGGTCGCTAAGGCTGTTGAGGAGGAGGGGTGTGTTAGAGTCGAAGCCAACCACGTCGTTAAATCCAATATATATGTTGAAGCGAAGGGGGCTTCAGCCCTACCGGCTGAGAAGCAGAGATATCTTATACCCGCAGCAAGATATGATATTGAAGCAAAGTGGGTAGAAGAAGATGCTGTAGAAGTACACGTGGATAGCACCAAATACCCCTCTTTCTTCCTATGGATTATATCAACTGGCAAGGATTCGGCTAAGCTGGGGGTTGCGGGGCGCTCCATAAACTGCTTCGCTGCACTTGATGAGTTTCTTAAACAGAGAGGAGGGGGGTACGTGATTAAAAGGGTCTCAGCTCCCATCTACGTAGGCGGCCCAATAAACAGCTTCGTCAAAGGGAGGGTGGTGGTGGTGGGAGATAGCGCTGGTCAGACGAAGCCTTCAACAGGAGGAGGAATCTACTCCTGCGGGTTAGCTGGAATCTTCGCTGGTCAAGCGGCAGCTAAATACCTTTTGGAGGGGGATCCAGCTGCGCTACAAAAGTATAGTCGGAGCTGGCTTAGCTTATTCAAAGAAGATTTTAGAATCACATTGCTGGCGCGGAGAATATATGAGAAGATGGATAATAGGAGCATTGAGAAGATATTCAACTTGATTAGGGGGAAGAATCTCCTAAACGATCTTCTCCAAGAGGACGGTTTTGACGAGCATTCAAAGTGGATTAAGAGGTGCCTAAGCGTAGAGGATCTGGTTAAGATCTTCTCGATAGTCGCCGCTGAAGAGTTTAGATCTCTAATAAAGCAGGTTGGCGACTTTTTGGCGCAGAGAAGATGAGATAATGTTTGTGTAGAGAGTATTTTTCAAGGAGTCGAATAATATCTTTAGCCTAAAGAGGGAATATGAATAGTGAGGCGCTTCGAATAACTTCAACCTTCACCCCATAAACCTCTTGAATTACTTCTTCGCTTAAGACGTGGTTTGGCTTACCAACCGCGTAAATTTGACCATCCTTCATTAGCGTCACCACGTCTGCATATTTAGAGGCTAAGTTTATGTCGTGGGTTGTGATTAAGGCGCTCAAGCCATTACCTTTAACGAGCTTGCTGAGGATCTTCATAACCTCCACTTGGTGTTTAAGGTCAAGGTTACTTGTTGGTTCATCTAACAGCAGCAGAGCGGGTTCTTTGACAAGCGCCATAGCCAAGAGCACCTTCTGCCACTCGCCTCCACTAAGTTCGTTTACGGAGCGAAAAGCCAGCTGCTCTAAGCCAAGTGCCTTGATTACCTCTTCAGTCTTTTTGAGGTCGGTCTTACTGGGGCCCCAGTTGAAGTGAGGGAGGCGTGAGGTGAGCACTGCCTCGAAGACGGAAGTTGAGAAAGCGGGCCGCATGCTTTGTGGGACGTAACCCACCAGCTTTGAGATTTCCTTGAAGCTGACTTCCCTTAGGTCCCTATCGCCCAGAAGTATCCTACCGCTTTTTGGCTTGATGATCCCTGCCACACATTTAAGGAGCGTGGACTTACCAGCGCCGTTAGGTCCTAGCAAGAAGACCATCTTCCCCTCAGGCGCCTCCAAGCTCACATCTTTTATGACCTCCCTCTTTCCGTAGCCAGCGGTCAGATTATCTACCTTTAACCCGCTCATGAAAAAACCCTCCTAATACCAATGCCTCTTCTTCCTCACCACCAAGTAGAGCAGAACCGGAGCGCCGAGGAAGGATGTAATGATCCCTACGGGGATGATTATCGGCGGCATGAGCAGCCTCGACGCGATATCTGAGAGCAGTAGTATGTTTGCGCCGACGAGCGCCGATGCTGGGATGAGGTATCTGTGCTCCGATCCAACGAGCATCCTAGTGATGTGAGGCGCCACCAAGCACACAAAGCCTATGACGCCCAAGTAGGAGGTGATCGTAGCAGCGAGGAGCGAGGAGAGAATCATACTTGTTAAACGCACCGACTCTGGGTTCACGCCCAAGTTCTTCGCAAATTCATCATCCATGAGAAGCGCGTTATATCGGTAGCTCCACCTCCAGAAGAGGGCTAAGCTTGCTATACACATTACAAAGACGGCCCAGAACGCCTCCCAAGAGGCCTTTGAGAGGCTGCCAAAGAGCCAAAAGACAATAGACGCAACTTGTTCGGTGGTGCCGAAATACTGCATAAAGGAAGTAGCCGCAGAAAATAGGAAGGACATCGCTATACCTGTTAGGATTATAGTTTCGGGGTTTGCTCCCTTAACCTTCGCGAGAAAGAATATTACAAACGTTGCGAGCGAGGAGAATAGGAAGGAGCTTACTATCAGCGGGAAGTAGGAGGAGACAGCAAAACCTCCAAGATATGTCTTTATGAGCTGCCCAGCACCCAGCACTATAGCCAACGCAGCCCCAAACCCCGCAGCCGACGACATACCAAGAGTGAACGGCGAAGCCATCGGGTTCCTTAAAGAAACTTGCGTGACGACACCGCCGAGCGCCAACCCCGCCCCAGCAAAGAGTGCAGTAAGCGCCCTAGGCAACCTTATCTCCCAGACGATCACATCGGAGCCGCCTCCCCTTCCCAGAAGCGTCGCTAGTGCTTCCGAGGGGGGAATATATGCCGAGCCCACGCAAAGTGATACTATGAGGGCTAAAAGTAGGCAGCAAAAAAGCGAGGAGACGAGTATAGCTCTTCTGCGCGACAGCGTCCTATACTGCAGTACCGCAGTTTGGGTCAACGTAGACCGCTCTACTTCTTGGAGAAGTCAAGGTCGGGTGATAGGTAAATGCCTCGGTTGACGAGGATCTTGTTGAAGACCGAGGGCCCCTTGTCGCCGTAGAAGAACTTAAAGACCTCTCCACCCACCTTTAATACATCCACATCCTTAAAGCCCTCTGGGTATAGTGTTCTACCTATGTGATACCCGTCAACGATTAGGGTTTTCGGGTCGTAGAAGATGTAGGGGCCGAAAAGTCCATAGACCCTACCATCCTTGACCGCTTTAACTGAGTTTAGCGCAGGGTCGTTCACTATCGCTTCGGCTGAGGAGCGCCCCTTGTATCCGTGGATAAATATTACATCTGGGTTCCACAGCACGATCTGTTCCTTACTTACCTCGAAGTACGTTGCATTAAAGCGTTTTTCAGCTTCTTTTGCGACGTTAGTTGCCCCACACACTTCAAGAGGCCAGTAGAGGGTAGTAGTCCATCCAACACCGTACCGGTAGGCCCAGTCTGCTAGGTAAACACGTGGATGTTGGTCTTTAGGGATCCTCCTAGTTACGTCTTGGATCTTGGCTTCAAAGTATGCGATTATCTTCTCCGCTTGCGCCTCCTTGCCGAGGCTCTTAGCAACTACCCTTAACCCCTGGTAGAAGTCTAGTGGCTTTCCTCCGTACGCACCTGGGCCTCCGGTGCTTGCGCATATGACTGGTACCTTCGCTTTCTGTTCGATTTGGTCTGCAAGGTAGCTGTAGGTGGAGTCGAGGTAGACCACGTCAGGCTTTATTTCAGCTATCTTTTCAACATCCACCTCCCCAGGTTTCCCGACCCTAGCGATCGAAGAGTTGAGGAGCTCTGGATGGGCTACAACGTCCTCAAGTTTACTAGCGTACCCCATATCAACATATGATGTAATACCAACCACACGGTCAGTAGCGTTCAACATTACGACGAGTCTGAGAGTGCTCGGGTCCGCTGCGACGATCCTCCGAACCTCCTTTGGCACTTTGACCGTCCTTCCCACCATGTCTTGAACAGTAATATAGGTCTCCTCTTGCCCTGCAGGTTGCTTACGAGGGGTGAGCAGCTGAGGGTATATTACGAAAACGGCAACAGCTACTAGAGCTACGACCACTATGGTCAGCGCTGCATATAGCGTCTTTCTAGACTTACGCTCCTCTTTATCTACACCCATTAACCACCACCCCTACATCACCCTATAGACCTCTCCTACCTTGATCAAAACCACCGCCTTCGGCTGGTACTCAGCTTCTATCAACTTCTTTATCTTCGAAATCATCTCCGGATTCGTCTCAGACTTGAGGCGGTTAGTGAGGAGTTCCCGCCTCTTCTCTAGCCTCTTCTTTACAAATTCCTCTGCCCACCTCATCATCTCCTGCGTGGAGGTCACCGAAGCCTCCCCCTTGAACGAATACCCCACCAACCTATTTGCATCGGTCACAGCGAGTGCCGCATGATCGTTCTCCGCCAAGTTCTTTCTCGACTTCTTCATCAACACATCGACCACAGCAATAGTTGAATCGTCAAGAACCTCGACAAGCCCCACTGGGATCACGTGTGGGACGCCATCCTTCGAGCAGGTGGCTAAATAGGAGATGTTATTTCTGAGCGCTGTTTTCATGGAGTCATCTAGCTTCTGCATCAACCTCGCCTCGCAAACGACCTCAATACTTCTTTGAATTCTTCGACGCTCTTGTAAGATGGCGGGTAAGATACCGATAAGATCTCAGTTGTGCCCTGAGATGGGTTCGAGAATCCTAGAACGACATTGGGGAGAGCAAAAAACATGTCTCCCTCCTCAAGGACCACCCTTTCATTACCATGCATGACTTCTAGCCGTCCTTTCGTGACCATAGCCACAATATTGCAATTGTGGGAATGAGGTGGTATGGTGAGGTTGGGCGGTAGGCTTAACTTCACAATCATGAGCTGCTCGTTGATGAAAAGCGGGGTCACGACTCCTTCGGGAGTATCGATAGACTCGGCATCCTTTATCCTGTATAGAGTAAAAGCCTTCATCTTCAGGAAGCCCTCCTAGCTATTACGAGCTTTGAAGGGCTGTCGTTAGACGATATGTCTATGACGTTTTCTATAACAAAGCCAGTTTTGTTAAGGTATGAGATAAGCTCACCTACGGTGAAGAGGTCGAAACCCTTATAGCTGAAACTTGAGAGTTGGAGATCGAATAATAAGGCTCTTAAAGGAGCTTCTCGCCCCTCCTCCAGATGCCAGTGCTTTGAAACGAGAATTCCGCCACTACTTAAGCTTGCATATACTTTCTTTAGAACGTCCTGGAGTTTATACATTGTTGGGTAGAAGATATCAGAAGCAAGAACCACATCATAGTCCTCTCCTATCTCGTCTTTTGTAACATCAGCCGGGATTAGGTGTATCCTACCACCCATTCCGTAGCTATTGACGACCTCCTTTGTTACCGAATCAATAACGTGGGGAAGGTCTAGGACAAAAGCTTGGAGATTTGGAAAAATCTTTGCTAAGGCGATCGCATAGAGACCGTGCCCTCCACCCAAATCAAGAAACTTTCTCGCTTTTTTCATATCTTCAAGCTGGCTCAAGATCTTTATCGTCCTCTGTAGGTCTCCTCTTAAAGCACCTTCAGCCATCGCCAGAACGAATTCGCGGTCGAATTTCCCTCCTTCAATTTCGATTGTGGGTGGAGCACCACGGAGGACTTCGAGGAATCTGGTCCATTTGCCCTTTATACCAGACCTCATTAGTTTAAGAAGGTTCTTTTGGCAAAAAGGCGAACCATCTGCTAGATACGTGTTCGCAACGCTTGTGTTCTCGTATAATTCTCCCCTCTTCTTCAAAAGGCCCATTGCGACCAGCACATCACATAGTTTTCGGGTCAGCTTCGGATCGGTGCCTAATAGTGCTGCTAAGTCTTGCGAGGTAGTCGGTTGCTTGAGTTTCTCAAATACTTCAAGCTCTAACGCGGCATCCAATATGTAGAATTTTTCGGCATACAGCATTACTTTATAGATCTCCTCAGGAAGAATCTCAGGAACATCCTCGAACATCGTTATCTTGTGAACACTTTCTAACCTCATTTTTGCCCTCTCACATCAACCCTTTATTTTTGCCCAGATATAAGTATTACGAAAAATCAAAAAAGTATTACAGAAGCAAGGTTAAATGGTTTAAGCGGATCTGATCTAGCACATAACAAGAAGGTGACTGAATTAAATGACATCTTTAGAGATAGGCACCCGAAGTTCTACAGGTTGCTAGCTAGACTAACAAGATTTGACGAGCCCCTTTTTAAACGCAAGGATTTGACTGCTTACTCCATCTTCTCCAGAGATTCAAGTTCGAAGCTGTATATCTTCTCGATGGAGGCGCCGTATTCGTCGCTTAGGATCTTCTTTAGCTTCTCGCTGAGCGGTGCTTCATAGACGTTGATGGTGAAGATGTAAATCTGCCCCTTTTCCACACTGTTCAGTAGAGATGCGTCTGGTACATCTAATGTGGCTATGTATCTGCCGTCTGGGAGCTTCTCGTAGAACTGCACATCAACCCTTCTATTCGCTGAGTCTATGTCAAGGGGGAAGCCTGTGTAATTAACGGTGTCTAGGTAGGTGAACTCAACTCTAGATATCTCTTCAGCAACCCACCTTGGGAAGCTGGCCACGCTTACCTCACCTGTAGATCTCTGCTAGGGGCTGCTGGACTGTTGCTACTTCCTTCCTCATAACCCTCAGCCTAGCCTCTATCTTCTCAGCCTCTTGAGCGAGCGGGGTGATATCTAGCGAAATATCTGGCACCAGTTTGCAGAAGGCTGTGAGCGCCTTGACCGCTGCGGTAGCATCAGCTATATGCTCCCTTGCTTTGACGACGAGGGCGACTACATCAAAGTTCTCCCATCTCCCCTCATTCAGCAGCGTACCCGGTATGCCTGTGATCATCCCGAGCTTCATCTGCTCTAACCCAGCGCCTTCTATTAGCCTTCTAGCCCTCTCTGTGCTACCTACAGCTACAACATCTTGTGTGCTGGTTGTCAAAACAGCTTCTTCAACTGGTCTGCCGACTATTGTTACGATTAGCCTACAGTAGTGGTCCTTCGACCAAGAAAGTATTTTCTTGGCGAGAACCCTATCTAAAGCTGGGTTCGGTGTGAACTCTGCTGAGAATACTGCCAACTTGGGCTTCTCCGAAGCGTGTATCCTCGCTGGGAACTTAGGCTTCCCATCAAAGATCAGCGAAATCGGTGGGAAGTGAGGCGAATCTAGCACAGCGATCTGATCGAGCTGAAGTGCTGCTATGAGGTAGCTCGCTGAGATGCTGCTGACCAACCCGACCGAAGGGAATCCGTCTACCACAACACCATCTCTCAAGTTTACATCCTTATACCTACGGATCTCTATCTCCAAGCCCACCACAACACACCATAGCAAACAGGCAATTAAACATATAGAAGTAAAGCAGAGAAGACAACGTGAACGAGGTACGCCCCTCCGATCCATATACTAACATACTCTCAACCCTTAGGGAAGAGTAAATTCTAACTACTGCTCTTTAAATGTAAATGTTTATATGCCTATTCGTTTGCCTTGCTACAGTTTTCTGCGCTCGTTATCAATTCCTTGACTATTTCTTTAAACTCGCTTATTTTGTTTGCCCATTGCTCGACTTTTATTGATGGATACTTTTTCCCTTTTTCTGTGTAATTCTCGTGGCTAATTCTTTCCTTTAGTAACCCTGTGTTGTAAAGCTGCTCTGCAAATTTATCGACAATTTCTGCAATCTTCTCCGGCCCTTCAACAGATTCTAAAAGGTAGGCATACTCAGAGCGGTTACATAGAGCGGTAAAGACTTCTAAGGGTTATTTATCCCACTTAATCCTAATAATGCTAGGTTTAACCAAACTCTTAACAGAGTATGCTACCCTCTTCATCTTCTGCTTACTGTCTGCCAAATCTAGTGATAAAAGCATAGATTCAATCTTTTACGCTCGTCTTACAGCATAAAGGACGTCAAAAATGTGGTTGGTTTCAATTTAGTAGGTGCAAGGTAGGTTTGAACCTGCGGTCTCAATCGAAATAGTTCGTCTCACTTCTTAAAAGCTCAATTACGCTTGCAGTTTCGAAAAGAGAAGGTTGTGTGATGGTCAAGAAAGAGTTGTTCACTAGAACCTGCCCCCTAACCACCAGAATCCTACAAAAGATTCAAATTACAGAGTGGGCTAAACCAGCCAAATGAACCTGCTGGAGGCGGTGCTTTTAGGCGCAATACAAGGAGTAGCGGAGTGGCTGCCGATATCGAGCACAGGGCATCTAGCGGTTGCTCAGATCCTACTTGGTCTTGGGGAACCTCTGCTCTTCGATGCGGTTCTGCATGCGGCAACCATATTGGTTGTCTTCATTTACTTCAGAAGAGATCTAGTGGAGGTAGCTTCGGCAGCTCTAAAATTCGATTTTAGATCTGAGCATGGTAGGCTCATACCGCTTATTCTGCTGGGTTCTGTGCCAGCTGCTATCGTTGGTTTGCTGTCCTATCACTACTATCTAACACTATTTGATCTTAGAGTACTAGGACTCTGCTTCACAGGGTCTGGTGCGGTGGTCGCTTTATCCAAGCTGAGAGTAGGGGGCTCAGCAGCGGTTTCAGCAAAGGAAGCCCTATTAATAGGTTTGGCGCAAGCACTAGCCATACTACCAGGTTTCTCGAGGAGCGGGTTGACGATAAGTGTAGCGCTCTTAGCTGGTGTGAGGTGTGAGGAGGCGTTCAGATTCTCCTTCCTCATATCAATACCAGCGGTCTTGGGCGCTCTACTACTCACTTTGATTAAGGGTGGTTTCGCTACTACTCTCACACCATACCTTCTATTAGGTGGAGCTACCGCTGCCCTTGTCGGTTATCTTTCGCTGAGCACTCTACACAAGCTGCTGATGAAAGGCTTTTTCCACATATTCGGCTTCTACAGCATAGCGCTCGGGCTTCTCCTACTCCTATAATAAGCTTCTCAGAGGGGCTTCCGAATGGGGCAATAACCGCTTCAACTCGCAGAAAATATTTAAAAACATTTACATAAGGGTTCTTAAGACCAACCGCAGTAGGATAGGAGGACAGCTGATGAATCTCAGCGCAAAGAAGAGACTCGCGGCAGAAGTCTTAAAGGTTGGGGTCAGCAGAGTTAGGTTTGACCCAAACTCAATAGAGGAGATAGCGGACGCCATAACCAGAGCCTCCATAAGAGCTCTGATCAAAAAAGGTGTGATCTGGGCTGAGCCTAAGAAGGGTGTATCGAGGGGTAGGCACAGATTGGACAAAAAGAGGAAGGCTAAACGCGGACCAGGTAGCAAGAAGGGCGCTAAAACCGCTAGAATGGGTAAGAAGGAACTTTGGGTTACCCGCGTGAGGGCGTTGAGGCGCAGGCTTAAGCTGCTTAGAGATCGTGGCGTTATCACTGGTAAGGTCTTCGACCAGCTCTACCGCCAGATCAAAGGTGGGCAGGTAAGAAGCATACGCCACCTAAACGAGTTAGTCAAAGAAGTGACCAAAATATGAGCGCAGCAAAGAGCTACAAGCCGATATTCAGAAGAAGGAGGGAGGGTAAGACCAATTACAGAAAAAGAAGGCTCCTGTTATACGGTAGGAAACCATTCCTCACAGTTCACGTAAGCAACTACACCATCTATGGGCAGATACACCAAGCGAAGATAGGTGGCGACATAGTTTTAGTTTCAGCCAACTCGAAGGAGCTTTCGAAGTATGGTTGGAGGGGCTCAAGAAAGAACACACCTGCAGCCTACCTTACTGGTCTGCTGCTAGGTTTGAAAGCGGTTGAAAAGGGGCTTAAGTGCGCTGTCCTCTACCTCGGCCCCCGACCCTATGTTCGCGGTTCTAGGGTTGCGGCTTTCGTTAAAGGCGTTATCGACGCTGGCGTTGAGGTGCCTGTTGATCCAGAAACTTTGCCGAGTGAAGACCGTCTGCTCGGGAAGCATATCGCTGAGTACGCAAATGCGCTTTCATCATCTTCTCTAGAAGCATATAAAAAGAGGTTCTCCCTCCTACTCTCACGCCGTTTTAAGCCTGAGGAGTACGTTAAGCATGTGTTAGCGGTTAAGGAGAAGCTGCTGAAGGTGATGTCGAAGTGAGTGTAGAAGTAGGGGAGAAGCAGACCTGGACCCCTAGAACAAAGCTGGGTATGCTGGTGCAAAGCGGGAAGATAACCTCCCTAAGCACCATCTTCGAGCAAGGTTATCGAATAAGAGAACCAGAAATCGTCCGAACACTCCTACCAGACCTCAAGTCAGAAGTGATAAGCGCCGGTATAGTGCAGAAGCAGACCGACGCAGGAGAAGTCACAAGGTTCGTAGCAATAGTCGCGGTAGGCTCACCTGGCTGGTTCGGCATCGGTAGGGGGAAGGCTATGCAGATGAGAAGCGCCATCGAAAAAGCCACTACCGCAGCGCTGCTCAACATAATACCTGTTAAACTTGGCTGCGGGAGCTGGGAGTGTAGATGCTCAAGACCACACAGCGTCCCTTACAAGATAGTGGGGAAGTCGGGGAGTGTGAGGGTGGAGATCATGCCTGCCCCGAGAGGTCTTGGTCTAGTGGCTGGTGAAAACGTGAAAAAGATGCTAGCGTTGGCCGGGGTGGCGGACGCTTGGACAAAGACCTTCGGCTCAACAAGCACACCATCCTCCATCACCAATGCTGTCTATGATGCCTTCAAGAATATGCATAAGTTCGCTCTAACCCCGATTAAGTAGAAAGGGGTGTGGTTGCTTATGGTCTGCTTGCTGGTCGTGAGGCTAAGGGGAACGGTAAACGTTCCACACTGGGCTGAAACGACCCTACGCCTCCTTAACCTACATAAGCGTTTCAGCGCGACTCTTGTTGCTGATACCCTTTCGATAAAAGGTATGCTTAAGAAGGTTAAAGACTATGTCGCTTGGTCCCCTGTAAACGCTGAAGTGATTAAGGAGCTCCTGGAGAAGCGCGGCAAAGTCTCCCGCAGGAAGCGTCTCACATTAGAGGACATTAAGAAGCTCGGGTTCGAGGACTTCGCTTCGCTAGCTACTGCCTTGGCTGAAGGTAAAGTTACTCTTAACCAGCTAGGGCTGATAAAGCCATTCTTCTCCCTACACCCGCCGAGAGGTGGCTTCCCATCTTCAAGTAAAAAGCCCTTTACACAGAAAGGTGTTTTGGGCGAAAACCCGGAGCTGCCGAAGCTTGTTTTGAAGATGTTGTAACTACCCTTTTTTTGGTATGTTTACTTTCTTCTATTGATATAGTGTCTCCAATTGAGCTATGCTGCTTAGGATCAAGGTTTTAGAGTGTATGGTGTGTATATGTTTATTATGGAGGTGTTTGATGAACCCTCTAGGGTGAAGAGGTTAAGGGTTTGGAGCATCAAAATCTATGGGTTAAGGGTGACCAGAGAGATTAGTAACCAAACCGATCTCCCTAGGCTGATAGTTGAAGAGGCTGAGAATCAAGCCCATGGATAACGGAGGGTGACGTAATAGTTGTAACGTCTAAGATCGTTTCGAAAGCTGAGGGTAGGATGTATAGGCTTAGCGATGTGAAGCCTTCGCGAAGAGCCCTTCTTCTCTCAAGGCTCTATGGAACACAGCCTAAGGCTATGGAGCTGTATCTACAAGAGGTTAAGGTGTTGGGTGTAATACCAGTTGAGAAGCTTTCGAGGAAGTTTGGACAACTCTTCGAGAAGTATGCTAGCAGCAGAGAGGGTGCTCAAAGAGTAATGGTGAGCACCCATACATCTTTCTGATCAATGTTGGATAGCAGATTCTGACTTGGGGAGGCATTGACTTCTCCAACTCTCCACCCGGGCCACTGCACTTTGATAGCAGATCCGGATGAGTCGGCTAAGAGGATAAGGAAGAGCATAAGGGCGTTGAGGGGTAAGGATGTTGCGGTAGTCATCAGCGATACGGAGTGGAAGCTGGATAAATTCGGAACCATCGATATAGCGATAGGCTGCTCCGGCATACAGCCAATCTCAAGAAACTTCGGGGGCAAAGATCTCTACGGTAAGCCAAAGTTCGGCGGAGTTGACGATATAACCGATCTGGTAGCGGCAGCAGCCAATCTATCTTTCGGTCAAACGGACGAATCCATACAGATAGCTATTATAAGAGGCTTAAGATACGAAAAGAGTGAAGAAGGTGTGAAGGACGTAATCTACCTAAGAGAAGCCGTTAGAAAAGCATTGGGGATGATAATATGGGAGAGCATAAAATTTAATGTTGTCTCAAAAATTCTGAGACTTGTGACCTCAGCCGATTGGTAGGCTTCAAAATGGACTTCTGAGCTGTAAATAATCTCTTCTGTAGTTCAAAGATTTTGGAGTCTACTGTGGCTAAAAAGTTTCTGTAGAGCCGCTTTATGGCTCATCTACGTGCCAAACCCCTTTTCCCAGAAGTTACTGTTTGTGCAGACGCATCTCACCAATTGAGAGCTTCTCTACCACATCATCAGCGGCGAATAATTTAAATCCAAACAGATAGCAGTCTCAGAGAGTGAATTTGCGAAGAGGTCTTAACCATTGCCTAGAATCACAACACTGCTCTCAGAGAAGCGCTTCCTTCTTCTAGCTGCACTATTAGCCAATAGAGCGGATCTGGCAGCTGCCGCAGAGGAAGGCGGTGCTGATGCTCTTGTTGTGAGCGCAGGATCCTCTGACTTCGGAGCGAGTAGGTTTGGGACCTTTGAATTGGAGGAGGAGTCTATAAGAGTGGTCACCTCAACAGTAAGCATACCTGTAGGACTCTACCTAGGCGACACCCTCCACATAGATGAGGAGAAGTGGGAGAGGATAATAGATGCGAAGATAGATTTCCTCATAATGTTCGCGCACCAGATGCCTATCCTTGCTTTATCCGATGAAAGAGTAGCAAAGTTTGCAGCAATAGGTTCTGGCTATGTAATCGAGCAGGTTAAAGCTCTATCCAAAGATCCAAGCATCAACGCTCTGGTCGCAGCACTAACACCACCACAAGCAATAGCGCAACAGTTAACCGCACTCGACTTAGGTACCCTTAGACTTCTCGTAGAGTTATCGGAGAAGCCTGTCTTCTTTCTGCTCCAGAAGATCGTCGAGCCACGCTTTCTCCCAATTTTAATCAGAACTGGCTGCAGAGGTGTGATACTTAACCCCCTCATCTTCGGCTCCACCGCTGAGAGCTTGAAGCTGATCCTAGCAGAGTACCGCTCCAGAGCTTTGGTGTAAACTTTAACTAACGGCGTTTCGCTTACTTGCTCTGTGAGTCTCTTGAAGGCTGTTATACTCGCCGCTGGCTTAGGAACTAGGCTTCGGCCATATACACTCTTCCTACCCAAGCCGATGCTCCCTTTAGGTGAGAAACCAGTTTTAGAATATGTGCTGGAGTGGCTTAAGAAATATGGGTTTAATGACATCTATATCTGTGTAGGCTACCTGCGCAGAACCATCGAAGAATACTTCAAAGACGGTTCTGAATTCGGAGTTAAGATCACATACATACGCACAAGCAGACCGATGGGCACGGCAGGGCAGCTGAAAAGCGCCGCACCATACCTATCAGACACCTTCCTTTGTGTCTATGGCGACACCATCTTTGACTTTGACCTACAAAAGTTCGTCGAAAAGCATAGGGAGAAGAGAGCTGATGCGACGATAGCGCTGAGCAGATACAAGGTGGTGCTCAAATACGGTTTCATAGACGTTGATGACGAAGGCTTCGTGCAGAACTGGAGGGAAAAACCCGAGCTCCAAGGTTTGATCAACATTGGCTGCTACGTTATGGAACCCAAGATCTTGAACTACATACCCGAAGGTGTCGTCTACAGCATGGACTTAGCCTTTCAGAATCTGATAAAGAACGGAGGGCGAATCTACGGATATATAATAGAAGACGGCTTCATCGACATAGGCGACAGAAAGTCTTACGCCTCAGCATACCGAAGGTATCTTGAGAGGCTCGGTAAGATCCTCTAGAAGCTGGTGCCTCCCTAGTTGGAGATAATCGTCTTCGACGACCCCCTCCTATCAAACAACTTTAAGCCACTAACCTACACGAGAGCAACATTCGAGCTACCATATGGCTCAGATACTATACTCGACAATCTCATCAACACCCTAAAACCAGATAAAATAACTCTCCTAGTGCCGAACTATCTAGAGGAAGTGGTTAAAGAAAGGCACCCAAACCTAACCATAAACCCAGAGTCTGTAAATGGAGACGCCATACTTGTAAACGGCTTTTTCAACACCGGTTTCAAAGACCTCCTCAACAAGGTGTCTTCGGAGAACCAGCGGTTCGTTATTCTCGACAGAGATTTTGTAGCTGCAGCGAGGTTAAGCGAGCCCCAACTAAGTAAGATGGTGCAAGCCGTCAAAGAGTGTAAACCCCACCTTAACGCTTTAGTGGGCGCTGTACCCACTTTTAATGTATCTAACACGGTTGCCGCAAAATATCCTTGGCACCTCCTTGATTTTATTGATGCTTCGTTAAAACAACAAGTGGAGAAAAGAGGTGGAGTAGAGGGGGCTTTACCCTCTAACATCTATGTCAAGGGTAGTAGAGAGGGTTTAAAGTTTGGAGAGGGTGTCACGGTAGATGGTTTTGTCACATTCGATACTAGCTCAGGCCCAATCATCTTAGACGATGGCTGCGTAGTCGAGTCTTTTACCAGAATCTCTGGACCTACCTATATTGGTAGGTGGAGCATCATCAAACCCTCTTCTATAATCGAAGGGAGCGTAATCGGCGAGGGTTGTAAGATTGGGGGCGAGGTCTCCAACTCTATAATCCTAAACTACTCCAATAAAGCGCACCTAGGCTACATAGGCCACTCTATCGTGGGAGAGTGGGTTAACTTAGGTGCAGGCACCTGTAACTCTGATCTCAAAAACACATACGGTAGTGTGAAGGTAAATGTAGGTGGCGTGGCTGTCGATACGGAGCGTGTGAAGGTGGGGTGCTCCATAGGCGATGGTGTTAAATCCTCGATAGGTACTCAGATAGGCACGGGTAGGAAGATAGGTGTGTTCAGCCACGTAGGCGGCTTCATAGACCAAGATATACCGCCCTTCACATTCTGCCCAAAGGGTGTTGATAGGGGTGCTGAGCCTATGCGGTTAGAGGAGGTGCTGAAGGTGCAGAGGAGGATGATGAGTAGAAGAGGTAAAAGCCCAACCGAAGCATATGAGAGGATGGTAAAGGCTATCTTTGAAATGTGTAGGGTTGAGGGGGGCGGTTAGCGTGGAGCTTAGTAGAGAGGCGGTTGAGCGGATAGATCGAGAAGGATTATATAAGGACTATGAAGCTTGGCCCGAGCAAGCTGAATCAGCCATAAAGCTCTCTACCGACCTTGAGGAGAGTTGTGTAGATAAGATCGTGTATTGTGGAATGGGTGGCTCAGGTTGCGCTGGAGATATTCTGCAAGACCTGTCTTTTAGCAAACCCAACTTCCCTCCGCTCTACGTGGTTAAGGGGTATCATCTACCATCTTTTGCCGATAAATCGACACTCGTCCTAGCGGTCAGCTACTCCGGTGATACAGAGGAGACGATATCGGCTCTAAAGGAGGCTATTAAAAGAGGTTGTAAAGTGGTAGGCTTCTCCTCCGGCGGCGAGCTTGAAAAGCTCTGCAAGGAGAACAGCGTACCACACGTGAAGCTTGGCAGAGCGCTAACTCCTAGATCAGCCCTACCCTACATCCTCTACTCAACCCTATCCGCTCTGAAGAAATTAGGCTATGAGCTGGTTTCAGAAAGCGAAGTCTCTAAAACGATAGAGTTGATGCATAAGCTCAGAGAATCTATAGGTGTGATGAGTAACTTAAGCGACAACGAGGCGAAGCAGATCGCACAACACCTCTATAACGCATACCCAATCATATATGGTCCGCAGGAATTTAGGGGGGTGCTTATAAGATTCAAGAATTCACTCAACGAAAACGCTAAGGTCCATGCGTCTGTTGAGATCCTGCCTGAAGCCTGCCATAATGATATCGAAGCCTGGCAGCCTCATACCTCGAACCTTCGAGTACTCTTTGCGATAAACGAATACAACGGAAGGATGAGGAAGTGGTTCGAGACGCTTATGGAGTTGGTTGAGCGGTCTGGCACCAAATATAGGAGCATCTATGTAAGAGAGAATTCGCTCTTTGAAAGTATTGTGCGGCTCCTATATCCCTTGGAGTATGCTACACTCTACCTCGCTGTGTTAAGAGGGGTTCCGCCAGCACCGACACCTAATATAGCGCTGCTGAAGAAGAGGTTGAGCGGAGATTAGGAGACGCCCACTAGCGAAGCGAACTCCCTCTTAAAAGTTGAGCTGAGTCTGCTCGCTACCTTCTCTGGCGAAACGGGGTTAAAGTATATACCCGTACCAACGTGGAGAGCGTTTTCAAACGGGATGTTCGCATGCACCTCGAAGTGCCAGTGTAGCTGCTTAGACGTCTTCTTCTCAGAGGAGGAGTGTAGCACGATTGTGTAGGGTGTGGAGTTAAAAGCCTTATCGAATGCGCCTAACGCGGCTCGCATGGTGAGGGCGAGGTTATCAATCTCCTTCTGCCCGATTTTTAAGAAGCTGGTCTGGTGTTTCCTTGGGAAGATCCAGAATTCGTAGAGGGATGACGGAGCCCAAGGGGCGAAGACGATGTAATGCTCGCTTAGGTGTATCTGCCTTGGGCCGCCTGTTTCAACTGCTATGACGTTGCACATAGGGCATATAGCGGTTTCTCTGTAAGTGCTGTGGAAGGCGTTTGCTTCTTGCTCTACTATGGGTGGGAGCTTTGGGAGTGTAACCAGATCGAATCTGGCGTGCCCTTTCCCTTGTTCCGCGTAAACAGAGACGTATGCCACACCCTTCCTACTATACAACCACTTCATACGGTCTTGGATCACTCTAAGAAGATTGGCCCACTGATCTACGCTTATTGTTGATAGGCTCTCTTTGTGGTTTGGTGTCGCAACCACCTCGTAATGGTAGCCGAACGCAGGCTCACTATAAAGAGGGTGATCTGTGAACCTTGAGTCAGAAGAGGTGCTTACAAACGGCTTCCTACTCGGGATTACTCTGATCGACCAGTTCTTAACCCTTTCCTCTTCAGTATCGCTCTTTTTGACCAACGTGCCTTGAGACTGCACTAAAACAAGCTCGGCTGGTTGAGTTAGGTGCTCGTTGCCTGCACAGTATGGGCAAACCTCTTCGCCTCCGCCAATATCTAAGTAAACACGCTCAAGACCTTCGTCACCAACTATACAAAGTGAGTCCCTAAAATAGTCCTTTCTAATCTCAATCAATTATTAACCCCCACCTAACTAAACCCAAGACGCATTATAACCACTACGCCGACCGCTACTTATCCTTAACAGCACAAACATATATACCAGATAGTGAAAAGTAGCTACTGTTATGCGTAATGAGATAGATCCAACAGCGGTTAAAGCGATATTACAGAGCAGAGCAGAAGGTCCTCAGCCAACAGGTGTGCTCGTAGGTAAGGTTAATGAGGCAATCAAACCAAAAGGGGTTGTAAGAAGAATCATCGACTACCTTATAGGCGAGCCGCTGACCTACTTGGTTAACTGGGGCAGGCTCTATTCGCTTTGGCCAACCCACGTCGAAACAGCTTGCTGTAGCGTCGAAATAGGGGCTTCAGCTGGGCCGAAGTGGGATATAGAGCGTTTTGGTGTATTAGAGGCCTTCGGTAGCCTTAGACAGTGTGACCTCATGATAGTTATGGGAACGGTGACCAGAAAGCTAGCGCCTAGATTAAAGCTGATTTGGGATCAGATGCCTGATCCAAAGTTTTGTATCGCTATGGGCGCTTGCGCGATATCTGGAGGGCTCTATGAGCAGTCCTACAACGTGATTCAAGGTGTCAACAAGATCATACCTGTCGATGTGTATATTCCGGGCTGCCCTCCGCCGGCGCAAGCAGTTATAGATGGTATTGTGAAGCTGCAGGAGAAGATTCGCTGCATGGATCTTAAGGGTAGGGTCGTCTCCGACTCTTATCTCCGCCTTTCGCCCAAGTCGAGGTTGAGGTAAGATATGGTGAAACCGATAGCGATACTCAACGCGGTTAAATGCGGTTTACGCCACTTGTTTTACAACCGTATGACTAGAAGGTACCCTGAAGTCGAAAGCGGCTTACCTGAAGAGTACTACTCTTTTGACGCGAAGAAGGGTGTTGGGGTCGCTGGCTGGAGGGGGCGCCATTATCTCGAGTTAGATAAGTGCACTGGCTGCCAGCAGTGCGCATTCATGTGTGATGAGATAAGCAATGCGATAGTGATGGTTGAATTGCCAGAATTAAAGTTCGAGCAGAATAAGAAGAGTCTCTTCCCCTCTATAGATTACGGTAGGTGCGTATTCTGCGGCTTATGTGTAGACGCATGCCCTTTCGGAAGCCTTCATATGACGCCTGAGGTTAGGTTAGCGGACTACGATAGGAACAGGCTTTATTACTCCCCTCTTGAGTTAAGCATACCTCCTCCTGTGGGTAAGCCCTCATATCTTGTTGGCAAGAAGAAGGGGGCGGCAAGGTTTGAACGACCTCCTTGATATGGTTCAGAAGGTAGCACCAGAAGCCCAATGCGCCATCAGAGGCAATAGGGTCAAGATTGTAACACCTGTAGAAAGCGTTGTAAGAGTAGCTGAGGTTGTGAAAGAATACGGTTTCAACCACATAGAGTCAGTCTGCGGCACAGACTACCACGCTACCAACACAATGGAAGTGCTCTACATGGTAGGTTCTGTGGAAGAACATCTGAAGTCTAAGGTAGTTATCTTAGGTAGCAGAATCCCTAGAGATAACCCTGTCTTCCCATCCCTTATCAACATATGGCCTGGAGCTTACTTCCACGAAAGAGAAGAATATGAGATGCTAGGTATCCGCTTTGAAGGGCATCCGAAGTTAGCGAAGCTCCTTCTGCCAGACGATTGGGACGATATCCACCCTTTGAGAAAGGATTTCCACGTGAAGAAGTGGGGAGCGATAGAGCGGGAGGATTCAGGGCTCAGAATAGAGCGGGCCGTCCTACATAACCCACCTCCCGAATGCATACCAACCAAAAGCGATTTTATGAAAGTTAAAACACCCCCCTTGTTAGAGCGTTTCCAGCAAGCTCTCGATGTGCCTGAATACGACACATTAGGGAGGCAGCTCTTCCAATGGGTTCGCCGAGATGAGCGAACCATTGCCATCTCTTTCGGTATCCAGCACCCCGGGAGCGGGCATATGCGTTTGGTGTTGGGCGTGGACGGAGATATCATAACCGAGGTTGAGCCGGACATAGGTTACGTGCATAGGGGGAAGGAGAAGATGTGCGAATACAAGAACTACCTTCAGAACATACCTCTGTTAGAGCGACCGACAGTGCACGATTCTTGTGGCATGCTCTTCCCGTATGTGCTTGCGGTAGAGGAGTTACTCGACATTTCGGATAAGGTGCCTGAGCGGGCTAAGTATCTGCGTATTATAATGGCTGAGTTCAACCGCATACTCAACCACACATATTGGCTCGCTATAATGGGTATCTTCACAGGGCACTCAACAATGTTCGAGTGGGCTGTGGGTGACCGAGAACTCATAATCGATGTTGCTCAGAGGCTCACCGGTGCTAGAGTAACATTCTCCTACTTTGTGCCAGGGGGTGTGAGAAACGACGCCCCAGACGATTGGGTTGATTTTGTGCTTAAGATCTGCGATAAATTTGAGGAGCGTATCAAGCACTATAGGGAGATCTACTTGGAGAATCCACTCTTCTTAGATCGTACAGTAGGCGTTGGTGTGCTGCGTAGGCAAGACGCTATAGAGCTGGGGATCGTCGGCCCAGCGCTTAGAGCTTCTGGTGTCTACTCAGATACTCGAAAAGATGAGCCATATTCGCTTTACGACACCATCGACTTCGATGTGCCTGTTATGAAGGAGGGCGACTCCTATGCTCGATGCATGGTTTCCTATTTGGAGATGTTTGAAAGCCTAAAGATAATTCGGCAAGCAGTCAAGATGATGAAACCAGGGCCTGTCAGATACCCTATCAGAGGAAGACTGAGGGGGAGGGAGGGTGAAGTCTATGCTCGAACAGAAGCTGCGCGTGGAGGTCTCTCCGTCTACATCGTCAGCGACGGAAAGGAGAAGCCCTATAGGGTTAGGATCAGCACACCCTCCTTCAGAAACCTCTTGGCTGGTGTCAAGAAGCTGCTTCCAGGGCATAGGTTGGCCGATGTTCCGGTGATACACTGGAGCTTAAACTATTGGGCGGTTGAAGCCGACCGGTAACACGGAGAAAGAGGGTTTAGGGGCCTTCTTTAACTTCATAGTCGAGCAGACGTTCCTCTTCTTCTTCAGACATCCTCTTACCCAAGTGGCTGTAGACACCGATCTTTAACGCCTTGTAGGGTAGGAGTGCGCACTTCATTCTTGCAGGGTTGAGCCCAAGCATCTTTATTCCGAGCGCATCAGCTAGATCTTTTTTTGTAAAGGATAGGAGCTCCTGCAGACTCTTTCCTTTCAAGAGTTCTGTCATTAGTGATGCTGATGCGATGCTTAGTGCGCATCCTCTGCCCTTGAACTTAATATCCTCCACCTTCTTCTCTTCATTTAGTTTGATATAGAGTTCGATGTCGTCGCCACAGAGAGGGTTGGCTTCTTGCACCTTTATTTGGGCATCATCAATGCTCCCATAGTTTCTGGGGTTACGGTAGTGGTCGATTATCCTATCGCGGTAGAACTCTGAGCTCATAGTTTGAATATGCGCCTCGCCTTATATAGCCCTTCTACTAGTGCGTCTACGTCGCTTTCGCTGTTATAGATATAGAAGCTCGCTCTAGCGGTTGCTTCGACACCAAGCTTAGTCACGAGTGGTTGAGCACAGTGATGACCTGCCCTTATAGCGATGCCCTCTTCATCTAGTATACTCGCTAAATCGTGAGGGTGTATGCCTGCTATGTTGAAGGAGAGCACGGCACCTCGCTTCTCTAAGTCTCTTGGCCCATATATCTTTATGTCTGGGATCTCTGAGAGCCTCCTTAGAGCATAATCGGTCAACTTGACTTCATGTGCTCTAACTTTATCCATGCCTATCGACCCCAAATAGTCTATTGCTGCACCCAAACCTATAGCGTCTGCTACAGAGGATGTGCCTGCTTCAAACTTCCACGGCAGCTCGTTCCACTCAGCCCCAGAAAGCCATACTCTGCTTATCATATCTCCACCACCCAAAAAGGGGTTCATCTCCTCTAGCAGATCTCTCTTGCCATAGAGCACACCTACACCCAAGGGTCCTAAGGCCTTATGCCCAGAGAATGCTAAGAAGTCGCAGCCGATCTCTTTAACATGGACAGGCATATGGGGTACAGATTGAGCAGCGTCTACAACTGTGATAGCACCGACTTTATGCGCCTTCTCTACGATCTCCTTCACGTTGTTTATTGTGCCGAGAACGTTGGAGGCGTGTGTAATACTTACGATCTTCGGCCCTAGGTTTAGCAGCTTATCTACCTCCTCCTCAACAAGTAGCCCCTCTTCGTTGAAGGGGATGTAATCGATCACGGCTCCAGTATGCTTGGCGATGAGCTGCCAAGGCACGATGTTGCTGTGGTGCTCCATTTCGGTCAATAGTATTCGATCCCCTCTTTTTAAGTTGCATAGACCCCAGCTGTAGGCGATGAGGTTTAGGGCTTCGGTGGTGTTCCTTGTGAAGATTATCTCTGAGTCTTTTGCGTTTATGAATCTCGCAACCTTCGCCCTAGCATTTTCATATGCTTCGGTCGCCTCTACACTGAGCCTGTAGACGCCTCGGTGCACATTTGCGTTGTAGTTCTCGTAGAATTCGCGTATCGCTTCAATGACCTGGCGCGGCTTTTGTGTGGTTGCTGCGTTATCAAGGTAGATGAGGGGCTTGCCGTAGATTCTTCTTTTGAAGATTGGGAAGTCCCGTTTTATTATCTCTGGGTCGAGCTGATCTGCACACATATGTTATGCACTCTCTACCTCTACAACCTCACATAGATAAGTGTGCTCTCGCCCTCTTAAAGATGTCTATCCACATACTCCAAGTGAGCCTACGTGTCTGGGTGTTCTGACGGCTTGGGTGGTAAGAGTCGATTAGGGTGCGTTCGCCCAACTCGATTTCTTGGCCGTGTTTGAAAGCTACGTTTCTTGAGCCAGTAATCTTGAGGTATGTGTCGTGGGCTAGCCGCCCAAGCGCTACGACTACACTAACGTCCTTGAGGATTTCGAGTTCCGTTTTAAGATACTTTGAACAGTTTTCAGCTTCACTTTTCAGCGGCTTGTTCGCGGGAGGCACACATCTAACTACCGCGGTTATGTATGCACCACTCAACCTTAAACCGTCGTCTCGTGAAACGCTTGTAGGTTGGTTCGCGAACCCGTTTTCGTAGAGCGCTTTTATGAGCCAAGCCCCTGAGCTGTCGCCTGTGAACATGCGTCCTGTTCGGTTGCCGCCGTGTGCGGCTGGTGCTAAACCTAAGATGAGTAGCTTCGCGTAGGGGTCTCCGAATCCCGGTAGGGGTTTAGCCCAGTACTCTTCTCCCTTGTAACGTTTTGGTGGGTTGAGAGCTACCTTCACTCTATATTCTGTCAGCCTTGGGCAGAGGTTGCAGCTGATGATCTGCTTTGAGAGGGCTTCTAGCGCCTCTTCTCTACCCATCTCCCTTACCTCTATCAGCTGCAGCCCTTTTATCCGCTTTGCTGAGCATAGTTGGGGTTAATGTTTGATGCGATAAATTGTAGCACTTTGTGGTTGAAAGATTTATAACAAGTGCATCTTCTATGTGTGGTGGTGTTTAGCGTTGGAAGTACCTGAGTTCGCATATGGTGTTGTAAGAGCGCTAGATGTTAAGGAGAGGAGCATTCACGAATTACTCCTAGAGATGTCTGATGTGTCTTTTCAAGGTAGAGCGTTGGGCGAAGCCTACAGGGTGCTAATCGACATGTTAAGCGACTCAGAGAACACAATCTTTCTGGGCTTGGCTGGCTCTATGAGCACCGCTGGTATGTGGAAGATCATTAAGTGGCTTGTAGAAGAGAGGTATGTTGATGTAGTGGTCTCAACAGGCGCCATCATAAGCGAGGATATACTCGAAGCAATGGGTTTCAAATACTACAAGGTACACCCTTGCATAGATGACACGCTTCTACTGAAGCACAAGTACGATAGGTTCTATGACACGGTGGTGAGCGAACTAGATTATCAAAAGATGGAGGCTTTGATCAGAGAGTTTGTTGAAACACATCTACACCACCATAAAGTGTATTCCACAGCCGAGTTTCTCTACGAGTTTGGAAAGTACCTCAACGAGAGAAATATAGACAGTATTGTAGCAGCCGCTTACAGGGCTAAGGTGCCAGTGTTTTCGCCAGCGCTAGTTGATAGTGGCTATGGTATGGCGTTGCTCTTAGCATATCGGAGGGGCGATAGGATAGTGCTCGACATGGTGAAAGACTTCTACCAGCTAGTTGAAATCGGTAGGTCGGCGGAGAAGCTCTCAGCGATCTATATTGGTGGGGGGGTACCAAAAGACTACGTAAACCTAGTAACAGTTGCGCAAACGCTGATAGCCGAGTCAGAAGCGAATATCCGTGATTACTACAAGAGCTTAGAGTATATCGTCCAGTTTACAACAGACATGGCGCAGTGGGGAGGTCTAAGCGGAGCAACATTAGAAGAAGCTATAAGCTGGGGTAAAGTAGCGCCGACCGCGAAAAAGAAGATGGTGAACGTAGATGCAACAATAGCACTACCGCTAATAGCACACGGGCTGAAAGTAGGTGGGGTAAAGAGGACAAAGCCGCAAGACGTAATCTCAATAATAGAGGAGCAAAAAGATCGCTAAACAAGCGGCTCCTATAAAGGAAAGCCTAACAAGCCTCATAGGGAAGTTGCATACACCTTATATAAGGGTTTGAAGGTGTATATAGAGCGTGGTCTACTATAAAGCGCATATAAGCTGCCCAAACCCCTCCATAGTCGATAAGAGCGGGAGAAAGATAGGTAGGTTCCATGCTGTGTATATTCGTGAATCTACGCCAAAAGGTAAGCGTTGGCGGAAGGTCGGATGGATGTGTATCGACTGCAAGGGCTTCATCCCCCTAGACAGCCCTGAGGCGAAGATACTTGAAGCAGGTAAGAGAATAAAGTAGTGTCTATTCTACTACACTCATCGTGAGGGTTGAGCGGACTTCAGGTAGAGCTCTAATCTTCTCGTTTATCGTCTCCTTCAGAGCCTCGATGCTATTAGCCTCGAGCACCGCAATTAGATCATAGATGCCAAAGACAAAGTAGGCTTCTTTTACGTGTGGTGTGCTTCTGAGTTTCTGCAGAAGGTAGGTTTCTGTACCCATCTCTGCATTTATCAGCACTATCGCTTTAGGCAACCTCCCTCAGATACATTATCACTTCACTGTGGTATAAAAAGCCTACCGCAACAGCTTGACAGAGCCTTTGTTTAGGTTAGTTTTAGTGCTTTTGTGTGTGGTCTAAGACGCTTGTCCAACGTTTATATCTCAACATAACTAACTATAAGTCCTATGGTGCTTACTGATGATCCGCAAATTATCACCATCAGACTTTAACTCTCTACTGAAAGTCATCAACGAAGCTGCCCAAGCTTACAAAGGCGTGATTCCAGATGATCTATGGAAGGAACCTTATATGGCAAGCGAAGAGTTAAGGTGTGAGATCGACTCAGGTGTCGAATTCTACGGCTGGTTTGAGCAAGAAGGTCTGGTTGGTGTGATGGGCATCCAATTTGTTAAAGATGTTACGCTGATTCGCCACGCCTACACACTCCCAGAATATCAAAGAAGAGGGATTGGTGGAAAGTTACTAAGACACCTACTGAGCTTAGCTAGAACCCCAGAGATCTTGGTAGGAACTTGGGCAAACGCAAATTGGGCTATCCGCTTTTATGAGAAACACGGTTTCCAACTTACCCAACCAGAGGAAAAAGACAAGCTCCTCCGAACATACTGGAACATTCCAGAAAAGCAGATAGAAGCTTCGGTGGTGCTAAGACTTAGGAAACAGTGAGCTGGCAATACTTTTAAAACAACCTCCTTGGTTCTGCACATCTTTTAAACGCTTATATAGATGCTTTAGCAAAATCAGAGTTGAGGAAAATTGTTTAAGAAGATACTTGTTGCAGTAGACGGCTCGACTTATGCTGAGCATGCGGTCGAATACGCGGCAACAATAGCCAAAAAGTTCGGCTCAGAAGTAGTTCTCATACACGCAATACCACACCCCTTCTACGCATATGAGATGATACCTCCGCCGCCTTCTGAGCAGCTCGAGAAGGTTGGCAAACAAATTCTAGCGCAAAACCAACAAGTAGCTGAAAAGAGAGGCGTGCGGGTTAAGACGAGGCTTGTCTTCGGCGATCCAGCCGCAGAAATAGCGAAAGTCGCTAACGAAGAAGGTTTCGACCTACTCGTGGTTGGAAATAGAGGGCTGAGTAGAGTAGCGGCTCTCCTTCTTGGAAGCGTCTCTGAGAAATTAAGTAGGGATGCTAAGTGTCCTGTGCTGATCGTTAAACCCGGTTGGGAGGCTACTGAATAGCCTCTCAACACCCACACATTTTTGTGGACGAAGGCGAATAATAAACTCTACATTATGGGCGCTAGATTAAGGCTCTAAGTACCGGGCTAGGGTTGATTTTAGTATCTCTATGTGAGTGATACTTACACTAAGGGGGTAGCCGAATACCACCTCGGTGACACCTAGTCCCCTCATAATGTTTAGGTAGTTTGGTAGCGCTGATACATGCATGGTTATCGTTAAAGACTTAACAAGATCTTCTGAAACGATCTCAGCTTCATATCCTTCTTGTAGTAGGCTCTTGAGGTAGCTTACGGCTCGCTGATATTCCGCTTCCAGATTTAGCTCTCTCGCAAGAGCCCTACTAGCGCCTAACAGTATCTTCAGAGCAGCCCTCCTAACGTAAGCAAACATGTCAGCCTCAAAATCCTCATATATGTATGAGGGTGCGGAGACCCCCACCTCCTTAAACCCTTTAGCTGAACCTATCTTTTCTAAAGCCCATTTAACCCCTTCTGGACTACAGTGGTTAAGAAGCACACCATCAAAATCCTCACTTAAGGCTAAGGTTTTTGAACCCTGAGCACCCAACCAGATCTTAACATTCAGCTTAGAAAGATCGTTCTTAACAGATCTAAGAGTGGATATCAGAAGTTTCAAGAAGGTGCTATGCGACATCCTATGCCCAAGATCCTCCAGCATCTTCCTATCACCAAGACCTAAGCATAAGTCAAAGCGCTCGCCAAAGCGCTCAACTAACTTCATCATTCTACTCTTAATCTCTTCGGCAGTATAGATGTAGGGGCTGAGGGCTCCGATGCCGATCCTTAAGTCCCCATTAGCCGCGGCCACTATAGAAGCCACCTCAAAGGGATCTCTACCCCTCAGCGAATAGGAGACCCAAACCCTACTAATCTTACTTCCAGCTATAAATGAAGCAATCTTCCTAGATTCGTCCAGCCCCTCACCGACATTAAGAGCTAGTCCGAAGATCAATTGGAAGCACGCTTAGTGAAACCGCAGGAGGCTAAACTACAGGTTAGCCCTTTACTAAGCCCCTTTTAGAAAGCGTCTCTATGAGCCAGCTTATGCCTTGGGTCGTTATCCTATATCTTATGCCTTGTTCGCTCTGAACTCTCTCCACCATACCGCCTTTTACAAGTTCGCTGAGCCTCGAGCTCACAGACTTCGGATTCAAGTTCGTGCTCTGCTGTATCTCACTTACAAGAAGCGCATCGAAAGGTGACCTAGCGGTCTGATGGCCTATCTTAGCAGCGACTAGCTGAAGCGCGACCTTCTCCTTATCACTCAGCTTCCCACTCTCGAACCAGACCCTAGGCCCTTCTGGCGTCATCTTAATCACCGCATCAAACTTTTCAATGAGTTCTTTTGTAGAGTAGCTTAGATAGATTCGCCTAGCAAGGTCTATGGTGGGTATCTGCTTATGAAGAAATTCATCTACTTGCGCGGCAACTACCTCAGGTTTACCTGAAAATTCCACTCTCAAATCGCCAAGTGTGATCGTGACATTAACTTTAGGCTCCTCAGACAAATCCATCACATCACATCTAACACTAACCCTTCGGAATTAAGCTTTGCGCATATCCTACTTGAATACCCTTTGCAACGTAAGTCGCACAGCCGCAACCAAGTCCTCAACCGAGAAGCCCAGAAGCTGCGCACCACTACTCTCTACAGCTTCTGTGAGTATCCGCTCAAAATCTGAGTTCGAGTGAGCACCTTCGAGTGACCGCTCGATGTTTTCTATCGCATCCTCAGGGTATAGGAAGAAGTCTCCACATATCTTAGCGCACTTAATAATATCGCCCTCTACTTCAAGTGCAACCTTAATCAGCTTCCCACCCTTCACCTTATACTCAGATTTAAGTAGCATAAGAGTTCATCTCCTTGCGATCCAGTCCCAAGATGAGTAGCGCTGACGATACTTGAGAACTAGGTCGATTTCGGCTTGCGTGGGTGTGGAAGTGATCATCTCAATATTGAAGTAGTCTTCGAAGCCTCTGCGAAGTGCCTCCTTTACATCGTCCAAAGATATGTTGCGTGACACCTCACGAGATATAGTTGTAACCCTATCTTCAACCGCTTTGATCGTCTTGTCACTAACCTTCTCTCTACTCACCTTCAGAACCCTAAACATACTGCGAATATCTGTCTTAAGCAGAATAGTACCATGCTGCAGAATAACACCACGCCTACGTGTCTGCGCATTACCAGAAATCTTCTTCCCATTAACCACTATATCGTTTACAGGCTTAAACTCAGCGTTTACACCCAGTTTCCTAAGCCCCTCTACAAGCGCCTCGCATATAACCTGGTAGGAGCCTTGAATATCCTTAAAGAAGCGCTTTGCCTTCAGCTCTTCTTCGGATGCGACGAAACTGTATGTCAATTCACCACCACATTCATGGTATACTGCGCCGCCTCCAGTGATCCTACGTACAACATCTACACCAAGAGCCTTACACGCTTCAAGATCGACCTCATCTTCTAAGCTCTGAAAGTATCCTATCGAAACAGCAGAAGGTCTCCAATTATAGACCCTCAGCGTCGCTGGAAGTTTATTCTCTATGCGTAGTGCGAGAATCGCTTCGTCAAACGCCATATTCCAATATGCGTCTCCCTCCCCCGTATCTAAGAAGCGCCAAGCCATCCAGACTACCTCCCTACGCTCCATAGATCCTCTCTGCTAAGACTTAATAGATGCTGCAACCAACTTATCTAAAAGCTGGTGGGTAAAGGTGTCTGAGCAAGCGTCAAGTACTCTACACCCAGCTATACTAGGCGAGCCAGAAGCTGGCGGAAGAGTAAGATGTAGGCTATGCGCTAGACTATGTAGCCTACCAGAAGGCAAATTAGGTTTCTGCGGCGTCAGAATCAACAAAGGAGGCAAGCTGTATACGCTAAACTACGGCAGATTGGTAGCTATGCACGCCGACCCAATAGAGAAGAAGCCCCTCAACCACTTCCACCCAGGCTCATACGTATTCTCAATAGCAACCGTAGGCTGCAACTTTGCTTGCCAATACTGCCAGAACTACGATATAAGCCAGAGGAGGGTTGTGCAAGAACCTTACACGCCCATAGAGCGTGTTCTAGAACTCACCCGAGCATACCGCTGCCAAGGTGTGACTGGTACATATAACGAGCCTACGATAGAGGCTGAGTACCTTATCGACTTGATGAAGGAGGCTAAGAAGAGGGGCTTCTTCACTACTTGGGTCTCTAACGGCTACCTAACACCAGAAGCCATAGAACTAATAGCTCCTCATCTGGATGCGATCACCGTAGACTTTAAGGGCTCTGGCAACCGAGAATTCTACCGAAAATATATTCTTGTACCATCTGCTGAACCGATATTTGAAGCCCTCAAGCTCCTCAAGGCACATGGTGTCCACATAGAGGTCACAGATCTTATCGTACCTGTGCCCAACGGCGCTAAAATCGAGGATATTAGGAGGCTCGCTGAGTGGATCGCCATAAACCTAGGTGAGGAAACACCACTCCATTTACTCAGATTCCACCCAGACTATAAAATGCTTGACACACCTCCGACACCCTTCGAGATCCTAAAGAGAGGTCGAGAGGCAGCAATGGAAGCAGGTCTAAAACACGTCTATCTCGGAAACGTGCCGGATGGAGAGTATGAAAACACTTACTGCCCCTCTTGCGGAGCGCTTTGCATCCTGCGTAAAGGCTTCTGGGTGGTCAAGAACTTGATGAAAAACGGTAATCAATGCTCCTCTTGCGGGAGAAGACTTAATGTAGTCCCCTAAACTCAGCGTTTATAACACTCTAAACAACTCTAAAGAGAGCATAAATAGAGCTTTTCCAAAATGCTGTGCTGGTGTTAAGATGCATATTATAATCTTCGGCCCCCCTGGTTCTGGTAAAGGTACGGTTTCAGAAGAAGTCGCTAAGGTATACGGCATCCCTCATATATCTACTGGTGACTTACTTAGAGAACATGTCGCTAAGAAGACAGCGTTAGGTATGAGGGCGAAGGAGTATATGGATAGAGGCGAACTTGTGCCAGACGAGTTGGTGAATGAGATCCTTGAAGAAGCATTGTCCAGGAGCGAATGCAAAAAAGGTTTCATACTTGATGGCTACCCAAGGACAGTCGCTCAAGCCGAGGAGCTAGAGAAGATCCTAAACAAGCTAAGCTTACATATCGACTGCGTGCTTAACCTAAATGTCTCTGAGGAAGAGATCGTAAGGAGGCTCTCCGCTCGAAGAGTATGTAAAGTGTGTGGAGCAATCTATAACTTAATGACTAACCCTCCTAAGGTCGAGGGGATTTGCGATAAGTGCGGTGGCACACTAATACTTAGAGATGACGATAAACCCGAGGTTGTAAAAACTAGGCTTCAAACCTATGTTGAGATGAGCGCACCTGTACTCAATCACTACCTCGCAAAAAACAAGGTTTTGAATATAGATGGCGCTGGTGACATAACGACAGTTAGAGCTAGGGTTCTTCGAGTTTTAGAGAAAAAAAGCAGATGTAAGGCATCAGACTAGGAGTCGCTTCAACTTGGTCTCTATTATATAGCGCGGTACAGCACCGATCAACCTATCTACCAGTTCACCATTACGGACGAATAGTAGTGTAGGTATGCTCATAATCCCGTATTCTGCTGCTATAGTGGGATTCTCGTCAACATTCAGTTTACCAAAGACCACCTTACCCGCGTAGTCTGAAGCGAGTTCCTCTATAACTGGTGCGATCATTTGGCAAGGTCCGCACCAAGGAGCCCAGCAATCCACTACGACTACAGGGTACTGCTTAATGAAGTCGTAGAATGTAGCATCCGTAACCTCAACCGGTTTGGTAGGGTAATTCTTCTTAGACTTCTCTTCGGCTGCCCTCCTCATCAACTCAAACATCTTCTTTCTCTTCAAATCTTCTAGTTCATCCAAACCTCGTCGCCTACTAACCTCGTTTGTTGTGTTATTAAAGAGTTACCTAAAGTTTAAAGTCAAGCATTTCTTCCCTCTTAAGCTTCTCCTTCTTTATACACCTATCCATAATCACGATTAGCCCAGCTTCTTCAGCCGCACGGGCAGCCTCCTTATTTACCACACCTTCTTGCATCCAGATCGCCATAAGCCTACTATACTTTTTACGAATCTCCACCGCTTCTTCAACAACTGGCAAAACATCCTCAGATCTCCGAAATATGTCAACAACCTCTATGCTTGCTTTAAGGTCCTCAGGTAGATCCCTCAGCGAAGGGTAAGCTCTCTCACCAAGAATTTCCTCCGCATTCGGGTTTATAGGTATGATGCGGTAACCCTTCGACTTCAGAAACTCCGCAACCTTATAGCTATCCTTCTCCGGGCTTCTTGATAACCCAACTATTGCTATTGTACGGCAGTTAAGAACCTTTTCAATATCATCCAAACCTACCGCCCCCAATTAAGCCATTAAAGCGTGCTCAATGAACAGCTCTTCTGGAACCGCGCCTACAAACTCAACTTTATCGTTAATGATCGTCTTTGGAACGGCCATAACAGAATAGCGGTTTGCTAGCTGCGGGAACTCTATCGAGTCTACCATATCTGCTGTTATATTGAGGTTTTCGATCGCAAGTTGGTGGGCTGTGCGTACCGCTTTAGGGCAGTAGGGGCAAGTGGGTGTAACAAAAACTTGTATGTGCAGAGGTTTACTTATACTCCTCACCTTACTTACAAGATGAGGAGGTAATCTCGATCGCCCCTTTGACACATCAACTATATCTTCGATTAGAGATGAGAATTCGTAGCCCGAGGGGATTCCAAAATATCTAACTTTATACTCTTCTCTACCACTTAGTATTATGGCAGGAATCTTATCCACACCAAACTCCTTAGCCTTCTCCGCATCAGCAACAAAATCATAAACCTCCAGACGAATCTTCTGAGATAAGGCGGCTAACTCCTCCAAGAGCATTTTAGTCTCCTTGCAGAACTCACATTCAAACTCTTGCGTAAAGTAGCGTATTTTGACCGCACCCTCAAGATTCTCTGCAAAGATACGAGAAACCTTGGCCTTAATATCCTCTCTTAAAATGCTCATCACAGAAGATTATTGGATAAAACTCTTTATAAATTTTCGCAGAGTAGGAGGTGGTAGGGATGTCTAGCAGATACACTATAAGCAGAGAGATCGACGATCTAAAGGCCTTTGTAAAGAAACTAAACGATGAAGCAAATAACGGCGCGCTTATCGTAGTTGAGGGGCTTAAGGACGAAGAAGCACTTCGAAGCCTCGGCTTCTCAGGCACCTTCTTCCTCCTCTGCCGCGGACGCGGCATAAAACGCCTCCTCACTATAGCACCAGCATTTAAGAAGACGATCATCTTAACTGATCTAGACCGCAAAGGCGGGGCGTTAGCCGCTAAAGTTGTTGCTACGCTTCAAAGCAAGAATATCAGAGTCGACCTATTCTTCCGCAAAGAGCTAAGAACTATAATGCGAGGAAGGATTCGAAGCATACAAGATCTTAAAAAATTTGGGGAGTATTTTTAGGCTCTACTTACTGTTGGAGGCTATCCAGCGTTCAAGCATCTTCTTAGCTTCACTGTCATCCATTTGCTTCGGTGGATGCTTCATCAACCAAGCGCTCGCTTCTATCAGCGGGCCACCTATTCCTCTATCTAAGGCTAGCTTGCAGCACCTTATAGCATCTACAGCTATGCCAGCCGAGTTCGCTTTATCATCTACCTCTAACCTAAGCTCTATCGTGAAGGGTATGTTGGCGAACATCCTCCCTTGTATTCTTATGAAGGCTATCTTGGTGTTGCCTAGCTGTGGTATAAAGTCGCTTGGGCCGACATAGATCTTATCTTCAGGCAGCCTCTTTGGTAGGACGCTTTGAACCGCTTCGGTCTTAGAGATCCTCTTTGACTCAAGCCTCTCCACTTCCTTCATGTTTAGGAAGTCGGTGTTCCCACCAATGTTTATCTGGTATGTCTGGTCGATCACAGTGCCCCTATCAGCACAAAGCTTTGCTAAGGTTCTATGGACGATAGTTGCGCCGACTACAGACTTTATGTCGTCACCCACCACAGGAATACCCTTATTAGCGAAGCGGTCAGCCCAAGTTTTGTTAGATGCGATGAAGACTGGTATGCAGTTGACGAAGCCGCAACCAGTCTCTAACGCTACATCGGCCCAAAACTCGGTAGCTAACTGGCTTCCCACGGGTAGGTAGTTGACAAGCACTTCTGTTTTACTCCTGTTTATTTCATCTATTATCTCGCTTCTCAAAACTTCTAGCGGGCGTTGATTCCGAATAGGCTTTATCTTATTCTCCACATATATCCCTATCCCATCGAGGATAGGTGCCTCCTTGACTATTACATCACAGTTCGAAACCTTGGGAACCCATCTTACCAAATTAGGCTCTTTATAAATGGCTTCTGAAAGAGGCTGCCCCACCTTATTCTCGCCAACATCAAAGGCACTTGTGAAGACGATATCCTCAAGCCTATACCCACCAATCTCCGGATACATTAATCCGATCTCTATCTCGCCTGTAGTCTTGTAGTATTCTATGCCTTGCACAAGAGCACTCGCACAATTCCCCACACCAATAATCCCGACTCTTATCTTACTCATGCTATCGCGAAGTCCTCCTAAAATCGTATATAACCTTTGTTCTACCTAAGCAAACCCTCATTACACTACAACTACACAGCGTGAGAAGAGAATGCGAACCCTCCTAATTAATAGAAAGAGATAAAACTCTCAGCAAAGCTGTGTAGGCTGAGATGGTGACAGTATGTCTAACGTAAGGGAGGTAGTTATCTTAGGAGCTGGTCCCGCTGGTTTAACCGCTGCTATCTATCTCTCTAGGGACGGGCTAAACCCGCTTGTTATAACTGGTGATTTAGTAGGGGGGCAGCTTACACTAACCTCATTGGTAGAAAACTTTCCAGGCTTTCCCGAAGGCATCTTAGGCCCTGAGTTGATGGACCTATTCAAAAAGCAGGCCGAGCGCTTTGGAGCTGAACTGCTCTATGACAGAGTCGTGAAAGTGGATTTTAAGAAGCAACCGTTTAAGATCTTTACTGAGAGCAGCGTGATAGAAGCTGAAGCCGTTATAATCGCTACTGGCGCTTCTGCTAGGCTACTTGGTTTGGAGGCTGAGCGTAGGCTGATGGGAAGGGGAGTTTCCGTCTGCGCTACCTGCGATGCAGCTTTTTTTAGAGGAAAGGATGTTGCGGTCGTTGGCGGTGGTGATTCGGCTCTAGAAGATGCTCTTCTGCTAACCAATTTTGCAGACAAAGTCACCGTAATCCATAGGAGAGATAAGCTGAGGGCTAGCTTGGCTCTACAGCGGCGCGCCTTTGCTAACCCTAAGATATCATTCAAGTGGAATAGCGTGGTCGAAGATATCTTGGGTGAAAAGGTTGTTGAAGGTGTGGTGGTTAGAGATGTTAAAAGTGGTGAAAAAGAGATACTACCTCTCCAAGGGTTATTCATAGCGATTGGACACGAGCCCAATACCGAGATCTTCAGAGGACAAATAGAGTTAGATGAAAAAGGATACATAGTACTCAAGGAAGGCAGCATGACTAGTGTTAGGGGGGTCTTTGCAGCTGGTGATGTGCACGATCATAAGTATAGGCAAGCGATAACCGCTGCTGCATTTGGTTGTATGGCTGCTCTAGATGTAGAAAGGTACTTGGGGCTAAGATAGAGTTTCATTCTACTGTAAAATCGCCGTTAGGTAAGATCTTCACAGTAATTGGGCGAATCACTTTAGTCCTCTTAACTTTGTCAGCGGCCTTAAACCTTATCTCATCGTATATTCTAGTAAAGTTAGCCTTAACCTTGATGTTAGCTTCATCAGCCTTGTCCAATACGATGCGTGGAACATCTACAAGATGTGTACCAGGCTTTATCACCACAGAAACCGCTATACCAAAGTTCTTTATGGCTGCCAGCGTCTCTCTAGCTAACTTTATGTTTCGATATGCTCTTTTCTCAAGTATACTCACATTCTCCCTTGTGGTGTTAAGCCGCTTGGCGACCTCTTCTTGTGTCAGACCTTGAGCCCTCAGCTTCAACACTTCGATCTGCCTTTCTGTGAGAAGCCCGATCTTTTTCACAGCCATCCAAATTTATGTGCGGAGGTCAAGATGTTTTTAAGGCATTCTCTCAGCTGTCCCATCGCCTTCTTTGAAAGGTGCGTCTAAGAGCTTGGTTATCCGCTCAGCTTTAACCTCACCTATACCCTCCACATCCATAAGCTCGAATTTAGAAGCGCTGAACACTTTTCTAACCGAGCCGAAATGGGAGAGGAGCTTTATGGCTAAACCCTCGCCGATGCCTGGTAAGCCGCAGACAACGTAAATCTGGCGCTCCCTCTCAGTCAAGATCTTTGGTTTATGCCTCAGCTTTATGGGTTCTGCTGATTGCTGCTGTAAGCGTTTTGCGAGTGTTACTAGTAGGTCTACTGTTTGGAAGGTGTTGTATGTGTTTATTGTGGGTAGGTTGTAGTCCATCTGCAGTTTGAGGAGAGCACCCCAAAAGGCTCTTGGGTTCAACCTATTCGCGAGCTCTTCACCTACATCACCCTCTATTATCAGAAGCGGTTTAGCATAAGCTTCTTTAAGGCGCTCCACCTGATCAAACAACCTACCGCTGAAAAGCGAGTTGAAGAAGTCTTGAGTCGTCTTCCTCTCAACGGCACACTCCGATGAAAGTATGTAGTCTCCAGGCGTCACAACTCTCCTCTCCACCTCCACACCTAGCTGCACTAGAAGAGCCGCGATAACCTCTGGCTCCCTACTATCAACCACTATCTTAACCATCCGACCAGACTACACAAGCAGAGCAGAAAAGGTTTTACCAAGCCCCTACGCATATAATATTTGGGGTGCGAGCTGGTGGGCAGGTGCGGGGTAACACCCTGAGGAAACTCCTCCCTCCCTGCAGCACCGCGGCGCCGCGAGGCGCATCGGGAGACCGATGGCAACAACACAGAAACGGCATCTGGGCCGGGGCACGGTGATGAGGAAACTCTGAGGTTCCCGGCTTCAGAGTGAAACGGTTGACCCGCGGGGAGCAAGGCCAAACAGGGTTGATGAGCGCTGCGCGAAACCCGGGTAGGCCGCTTAGCGTAATCCTGCCTAAAACAGAAGGAGGGTTACGGCCAGCACGCACCCACTACCTCTTATAGCCTATCTTTCTAAGGAAGGCTTTTCGCTTCTCCTTATCTTCTTCATTTTCGACACCCTTAGGTTTGACACCATCTATCACCCCTAGTATGCCTCTTCCTTGCTCCGTTTCAGCCACTATAACCTCTATTGGGTTAGCTGTTGCGCAGTAGATCGAAACAACCTCTTCAACCATCTTGACTCTATTTAACACATTTATCGGGTAGGCGTTGGCTAAAAGTATGACAAAGGTGTGTCCACAGGCTATCTGAGACGCTATTTCAACCGCCTTAGCTTCAAGCTCTTTATCATTACCATCATGCCTTATAAGCGCTGGTCCGCTTGATTCACAAAAAGCCAGCCCAAACCTTATCGCCGTGCCGCTTGTTGCTAGTGTCTCATAGAGATCCTCTACCGTCTTTATGAAGTGGCTCTGCCCAATTATTAGGTTAGTCCCTTCAGGCACTTTTATCGGCACTACTTTTAACTCCAACCCAACCACAGAGTAACCGAATTAGGCAGTAAGATATTAAGATTGTTCATCCCTCTTTACCACTATAAACACCTTTAAATTCTTTTGAGAGTATATTAATTAACGAGGTGATTTCAGAGTTCATCCAGAGAAATTGAGGGTTCAAGAGATTACTGCAGCAGCCCTCTGCGCAGCACTCTATGCGGTAGCTAAAGCTGCGACAGCCTTCATACCCACCCCGTGGGGTGTGGGCCAATTCGCACCCGGTGTGGTTGTCCCAGCCTTCTTCACAATCCTCTTTGGTCCTCTTGTGGGAGCTTTGGGTGCTGGGATAGGTGTCTTTGTCGGCGACCTCTATCTTTCAACCTTCGGCTTAACCAACCCCTTCCTCAGCCTTATCGCCGGTGTGCCAGCTAACTTTGTAGGCTTCTATCTGCTTGGCTGGTTGATGTATAAGTTGGGGAGCTGGAGGCTCTTCCTCTGGGCTTCGCTGGCGGGCTTGACTGTAGGCAACCTCATAGCAGCATCTGTTGTGGTCTTCTACATATCAACCTTCTTAGGCGCTCTTTGGCCGCTCGAGGTGCAGCTAGCAACAACTATGGGTTTCACGCTCTTCTGGATAACCACTATGCTCCCCTTTGTGCTAGCTATAGTGCCAGCCTTGGTGAAGGCTGTTTCAAAGTCTAGGCTGAGCAGCTTAACTTCAGGCTCTTGGCTTAAATGGTGTACTGTCTCCTCTTCGACTGTAGTTAAGGATTCGGTTGCTGTGGCTGCTATCTTTGGCATAATCACCTTGATTCTGGTGTTAACACCTTTGGGTGATCTACTATCCGCAACAGCTAAAACCGACCCCTTCTTCATAAAGTCGCTAACCGCGTTAACTGCCGTAACTACAATCATCTTTGGACCATTGGTTGCGGTGCTAATGAAACCATAGGAGGCTTTGGGTTTGAACAGATCTTCCAGAAGCATATTTGTCCCCTCCGCGGTATCGAGCTTCTTTGAAGTTTGCGACGGAGATCGCGAAGGTAAGAAGATCACAGATCCACTTAGAATAGGTGCTAGAGGAGGGGGCTTCAGAATAAGTAGAGGTGTGGTAACGAAGGTAACATTTAGACAGTCTCCCAAAGACGAAGTGTGGATAAACGGGTACCCAACACCATCAGCAAAAACAAGCCTAGAAGCCGTGAAGCTGGCTCGAAGCGTTTACAGCTTCCGAGAATCTGTTATAGTTGAGCATGAGGTGAATGTACCAATAGGGTGTGGTTTCGGTACTAGCGCTGCGGGTGCGCTCGGAACCATACTTGCTATACAAGACGCATTAGGCGTATCTGAGTCTTCTCTAGCAGCCGATCTAGCACACGTAGCCGAGGTCAGAAACCTTACAGGTTTAGGTACTGTCATAGCTGCTGCATCATCAGGTGGATGCATAGGGTTGGTTACCGAGCCTGGGGCACCATCGATAGGAGAGGTGAAGATGTTCAACTGCAACCAGAGTGAATATGTGTTTGTTGATGTTGTGTTTGGTGCTGTGGATAAACCTACCATTTTGTCTTCTGAGAGAAAGAAGAGGATTGTGAATATGTGGGGCAGAAAGGTGCTTGAGGCGGTGGTAGTCGACCCTACACCATCTACATTACTGCGCCAGAGCTTAATCTTCGCTGAGAAGACAGGCTTGGCTACCCGTGATCTGCTGGACTTGGCACGCTACATATGTAGGAGCGGTGCGGAAGGTGCTACGCAGAATATGATAGGAAGGGCTGTTCACGCGATAGTAAAAGTTGATAAGGCTGCGCAGCTGATCAAAGATCTTCATCGCCTCCTCCCATCTGCTGAAATAATCACATCAACGCTCTATTCCGGTCCACCTCGAGTCTTGACCGAGGCTTTCGCTGTAGACCGGGTTAAGAGGTTTTAGTCCTCAACCTCCTCCCCAGCTCTTAATATTCTTGAAAGGGCAGCTGCAAGGTTGACCATACCATCTAACGTGACCGATGAAATTGGGATAAGGTTGTAGCCGAAGCCTAGTTTGATAACGCTCCTAAGCACCCCTCTCGTCAATAGCGATTCCAGCGCAGGTCTGCTGCTGTATACTGCCGCCTCCAAGGCCGCTGGGTTCGACGACCACTCAACCACCTCTTTAACATTCTTTATAAGATCCTTCTTGGTTAGCACAGGTATCTGAGGCGTCACCAAACGCAGTTGAACAGAGGTTGCAAGTAGTGTTATCGAAACTAGGTTAACTGGGTTAGAGACTAGCACACCGTCAAATAAGAAGAGGACGGCCTTCCCCTCAGCCCTAAGATTCTTGAGAATGAATGGCCCGCTCTCACGATAAGCGAAGAGTTCCATCTGACCCGGTGTATCGATTATAGCGTAGTCAGGTCTGAGTTCGTCTATAGCATCCTGTATCTCATTTAGTCTCGTCGCTATTAAGTCACAAGAGAGTATTAATGCACCATTAGGGCCTAAGCTGTACTTCTCCATCACCTCTTGAAGATCGATGTAATCCCTTACATCTACGTCAGGCTCGTAAGGTAAGGTAAATGCGCCTGGGTCGAGATTCACGGTTATGCTGTGCGCACCTTTAGCTCTATACCAATCAACCAAGTTAGAGGTCAGCAGAGATTTTCCACTACCAGCTGTACCAACCACAAATATGGCGTACAAGGTTGCTCAACATTAGCGAAGAAACCCTAACCTTAAATTGTTGACTCGACACCCTCTACATGGTAGGGTTGCCAAGAATAGAGATAATCTGTGTTGGTAACGAGCTTCTCACGGGCCTGACTGAGAACACGAATGCTACCTGGCTTTCACAGCAAATCTACAAACTAGGTTGTGTTGTAGCTAGACATACTGTAGTGGGTGACGATGCTGATTGTATAGCAGAGGCAATTAAGGAGTCTTTAAAGAGGCATACAGACCTTCTCCTAATAACAGGCGGCCTCGGCCCCACTTATGATGACAAGACGCTTGAGGGGGTTGCGAAGGCTCTCCGCAAGAAACTCGAAGTCAACCACCTAGCTCTAAAACAGATTGAAGCCAAATATATGGAGCTAGCCGAGAAAGGTATCATCGCAAAATTCGAGCTGACATCTGCCAGAGTGAAGATGGCTACCTTACCTTCTAATAGCACACCAATAAGGAATCCAATCGGAACCGCACCCGCTGTAATGATAAACTACAAGACCTCAAAGATCATCTGCCTACCCGGTGTGCCTACTGAAATGAAGGCTATATTTGCTGAGAGTATAGCACCGATAATTAAGCAGATGGTTGGTAATCTCTTTGTCGCCGAAGGCTGCCTAGAAGTTAAAAGACTACCAGAATCCTCTCTTGCCCCGCTCTTAGACAAATTCGTCAAAAAGCAGCGCAGCGTTTATATTAAGAGCCACCCTTGCTGGTTTGAAGGCTCTGAACCTCTGCTGGAGATCTACGTCTCAGTAACCAAGCCCTCCAGGGCTGAAGCCGAGGCTCTGAAGGAAGAGGTAATCAGCGAGCTCACCACCGCTATATGTGAAGTAGGTGGGAAGGTCGAGAGGAGGCGGCTTTAAGGCAGAGACCCTATTTTAAACTCTCCAACGCCTCTCAACTTATCCATATGCTCAATACAAAGGTTAGGCGAGAGTATTTCTGCTTCTCCTTACTCTACTTTGACTTTCTCCTTCTTCTGTCTGGTTTCTCTAAGCTCCTCTAGCTGCTCGCTCCTCTTCTTCAGCGCTGCTTCAACAGCCTTATACAGCTCGATTCTAGCGTTCAGGAAGTGGGTTAGGGATTCTTCATAGCCTCTTGGCCAAATCTTGACCAGCAACTCATCAAAGGCTGTTGGTGTTAGTGGTAGGGGTAGGAGTATGGGTATAGGTATGATTGTGGGCTGGTATGCGGGTGCTCTCCTTTCTTCAGCCAAACCTATTCCCTAGAGAATTTTAGATGAAGCCTCCCGTTAATAAGCTTAGCGCTCCTCAAACTATATTTGAATGCCGCTGCTGGCAGCGGGATAAGGA